>Ga0256405_10000889_pt1 | contig 90602 bp, 66 predicted proteins | sample RumenRJG_02DNA_FD_189096 | JGI IMG/M metagenome (GOLD analysis project Ga0256405, IMG submission 189096) | Bovine rumen microbial communities from Lethbridge, Alberta, Canada - RJG_02 | ecosystem: Host-associated > Mammals > Digestive system > Stomach > Rumen | place: Canada: Alberta... | reverse complement strand
TTATCTGCTCTTTAACATTCTCTGTCTTAAGGCTTCGTATAAACATACGCCAGTAGCAACGGAAACGTTAAGGCTGGTTACCTTGCCGAGCATCGGTAACTTAACCAGTTCGTCACAGTTTTCCCTGGTAAGTCTTCTCATGCCGGTATCTTCCGCCCCCATGACAAGGGCCAGCGGGCCGGTCAGGTCGGCATCGTAAATCACCTTGTCAGTTTCACCTGCGGTACCGATGATTCTGATGAATCTGTCCTGTAATTCCTTCATGGTTCTGGCAAGATTGGTAACGTAGAATACAGGTACGCTTTCAGCCGCACCGCATGCAACCTTTTTGGCGGCAGCGGTAAGGGAGGCACTCTTATCCTTTGACGTAATCAGTGCGTTGACACCTGCGCCGTCACAGCTTCTCAGACATGCACCGAGGTTATGCACGTCGGTAACATTATCCAGAATGAGCAGAAACGGGGTTTCAGTTTTGTCGAGGAATTCATTAAGTTCATAATCGCCAAGCATTTTGGCACTCTTAACACGGGCAACAACACCCTGATGAACTCCGCCGAAAACCTTGTCATCAAGAGTCTTTCTGTTAACCTGATTGACGGTAATGCCCAGTGTGTTCAGAGCAGTTACCACTGCATGCAGTCTGGCATCATCACGCCCCTTAAGAACATACACCTCGATAATTCTTTCAGGCTCATTCTCAATAAGGGCACTTACGGCATGAACTCCGTATACATATTCATTTTTACTACTCATAACATCTCCTGGAGAAAAAGAGAGCTTTCAATCTGTCGGATTACCATTAGAGCCTCCGACATACGAAAAACACATGGCACGAGTTGACGTTTAAAACACTCAAACCTGCCGGATACATATGTAAATCCATTCGTTTCAGTCATGAGAAGCTGAAAAATTACAAATGCATTTACATATATACAATCCGCCGATCAGGAATCTGATCGGCGGATTTGAAGCTTTACCGGTTTAATTCCGGTAAATTTCTGTCAGACTGTTACTTCTGAAGAACTTCGTAAATAGCCTTACATAAAGCATCAATGTTAGAGGTGGTGATACCTGCAACGCTGATACGGCCGTTACCAACCATGTAAATACCGTAGTCCTTCTTTAAGGTTGCAACCTGTTCAGGAGATAAACCAGAGAATGAGAACATACCGTACTGGGTGTTGATGAAGCTGAAATCAACTGCACAGCCTAAAGCGTTGAGCTTTGATACGAAGAGTTCACGCATGTTCTTGATACGGTCACGCATTTCAGCAACTTCAGCAACCCATTCAGCACGAAGTTCTGGGTTTGAAAGAACGGTGGTAACAATCTTTGCACCGTGAGCTGGAGGATTTGAAATGTTTGCACGAACTGCAATCTTAACCTGAGAGAATACGCGGTCAGCGGTTTCCTTGTCAGCTGAAACAACGGTTAAGGCACCGATACGTTCGTTGTAGAGACCGAAGTTCTTTGAGAATGAGCTTGCTACGAGAACTTCCTTGTTGTACTTAAGGAAAGTACGGATACCGAAAGCATCTTCTTCAATACCGTTACCGAAGCCCTGGTAAGCGAAATCAAAGAATGGAAGAAGCTTGAGTTCAGCAACGAGCTTAGCGAGTTCTTCCCACTGAGCAGCGTTAGGATCCATACCTGATGGATTGTGGCAGCATGCGTGAAGAAGAACAGCATCACCGGCCTTGGCATTCTTAAGGTCAGCCTTCATGCCTTCGAAGTCGAGGGCACGGGTGTTCTTGTCATAGTATCTGTACTTAGCGGTTTCAAGACCTGCCTTGCCAAATACCTGGAAGTGGTTAGCCCAGGTTGGGTCAGAAATCCAGATCTTGGCAGTTACGTTCTGCTGCTTTAAGAAGTCAGCACCTACTCTTAAGGCACCGGTACCGCCTGGAGCCTGAGTGGTACGTGCGCGATCTGAAGCGATAACTTCGCTGTCAGCACCGAAAACGAGTTCCCTAACAAGCTTACCGTATTCAGGAGTACCAACGATTGGTAAGTAGCTCTTGGTGGTTTCTTCCTTAAGAATGATTTCTTCAGCCTTCTTAACACACTTAAGAATTGGAGTTACGCCTTCATTGGTCTTGTAGATACCTACACCGAGGTTAATCTTATCAGTACGTGGATCATTCTTAAATTCTTCGGTTAAACCAAGAATAGGATCTGCAGGAGCTGCAACGATTTTTTCAAAAAACATGTTTATACCCTTATAAATAGGAAATACCTGTGTTATTTCTTCTTTCGACTGAAGTCATACTCTGCTGATTTCGGTCCAAATACCAGTATTTATGCACCGAAACAGAACACGGAACGTCCCGGTCAAAGCTGACACTCAAAATTGGCGATAATTATATCACAACTCATAAAACTGTGGGAGCAATGTCATAATTTCATCAAATTTATTTTCTCCAAAAACAAAATCACGTCATCAGTTTCCCAATGACGTGATTCAATTTAAAACAGAGTGTTACGTCTTAATTATTCAATAAATCGTACAACCTAGAAGCAATAACAAAATTCTTATCCTTCTTTTTCTGTGTTTTACAGCTTTCAACAGCCTCCTTCCTCAGTTCATCGTCCTGTCTGATAACATCAGACATTCTCTGCATGGTTTTATCATTGATTTCAATTCCGTTATTCTTCAGATTCTTTAGGAACTGATTAAAGTTTGAAAAACCGAGTTTTTCCCTGTATTTCTCACAAAGTTCTCTGTTCCTTAGCACCTCGACTTCAAGAACATACAACTCGGAATCAGTATTGCTGGAATCAAGAATCTCGTTAAGTCGCCTTTCCAATTCATTCTTTTTATTGGCAGCAACTAATTCTTTTTCCAGTTTATCCTGTTCTTCTTTTCTTTTTTTCAGTTCTACCTTCTGTCTTTCCTCTTCTTTTTTACGCTTTTTATCCACATTCTGTTTCCATGTTTTTTCTGAAAAGTCTCCCTCTTCCTTCAGCACGTTACAGACCGGACCGGTATTTTTTCCACTTGGATAAAATCCCTTCTGCTGATTTGATTTTCCGGCATTCGGTGAATTTTCATAATCCTTTTTAATTTCACCAAATTCACCAGGAAACATGTTATAGACTTTCTTAACGTCAAAATCAGAATCTATTTCTGAATTTTTCAGATACAGTGTCACAATACTGCTTTGCTTCCATGAATCATCCTTGTCGGAAAACGGATAATTGACATTCATGACCTTTTCAAATTTATCCAGGCAGTCATTTACCAGTTCGGCGGTATCAGGCAACTTCTGATAAGAAGGGAATTCAAATGATTCCGGACTTAGTTCAAACTGAACGGCCCCGGCACCGAAAGCCCTGGCATGCCCCAGTAAATGATAGTAGGACGATTTTGAAGAATTTTCGATTCGCAAACCTTCACCAAAAGTCATAACCCAAACAAGAGCTCCTAATTCCTCTGGTTTTAAATTGTGAAAAACAATCGTACCTTCAAACTCACTGTCTTGTTCAACAAAATTTATTCTGCTTACAACATTCTGGTTATCATTTGTGATATTGGATTCAGCAAGACGATCTCTTACTTTGTAGATTTTTCTCCCCGCTATTCGGGAACCTTCATCATAAGGTTTTTTATAATTGAATTTTCCCAGATATTCCGGATAGAAAGATGATTTCGACTCTGCCAGCACATACTGTTCCACCTTTGTTTTCTTAATATTTATTCCAACAAGATCACTGAAGCCTATTCTGCTACCCAGGGACATTTTATCTTTATTGGAACAGTAACCGAACATCGTAGTCGGTAGATCTGCATCTTCTATTTTGCTTAGTCCCTGCTGAGCCTCCACCAAATCCTTCACTGATTTTTTGTAAACATGACGCATTACCTGGCAAAACCCAAGCGAACTGTCTGAGTCACCGTTCTCACCTTTCAGATACCATACAGGAAAACCGGCAATGTCATTCATATGTGTGCAGTAGCGGTCAAAAAGCGTATCTTCTCCATTCTTTAGAGGAGCCATGGACTGTTTCAAATCCTTTATCAGATCAATATCCAAAGCCTTCCAATTGCAAGGATCTTTCAATTTATCCTCGTCAAAAATGAAAAAGTAATCCGTATACTTATTTGCCTTCGGGTTATTCCCGTTATTTGAAACATTCTTATCCATAAACAGGAACATTCCGGCATGCCGATGTTTTTCATCTTTGTTTTCGGAAATACTTACAACCTCTTTCCAATATGTCTTTCTCTGCTTATCTACGTTTTTTTTCTGCTGATTTTTGGATAGTCCGTCTCTATCTTTAATTTCGGCATATACTATCGGAAGTTTCCCGCCCCTTCCGTATAGTTTCATTATTTTGGTAAGCTTATCAGCTGCTTTTGAATCCTGATTCAATCCCAAATTCAAATTATCAATTTTTACGGATGCACATACGGGTTTCATCTCAGGATTATATTCCGTCACAAAATATTTCCAGTATCCGTCCTTTCCTGGTTTCACTAAAACAGGGAGTCTTTCAAACTTGGAATTATCGGAATTCATTACGTCGCCAATACTGCATCTGGTCGCATGCTTTCTGTTATGAAAACACTCCATTCGACCGAATGAGACGATTTCAAGTGCCGTTCTCAGCATCCCTTTTACGGAAGATCCCGGAATAACGTAACGGCCGTCAGCATCTTTTTCCCAATCCAGAACACCTTCGGCATTCTTCTGATGTCCAACACAGATAGGGGTGCTGTTTTTAAGTCTGTACCTTATTTTGCCGGAAATTCCGTCTTTAAAAGGGATGTCGTGACAGGCCTTTTCCGCCCAATCAGGAGTATATACCCAGGAGGACAAAGGAATAAAATTGTAAGGAACAACTATTTTAATCGGTTTATCTCTCATTTTTAAAACCTCTATTTTTCAAAACCTTCAAAAACCTGGGCAAAAGGAACCATCCTGTCATTATCATTTCTGTACCAGAGGGCATACCTTACTTTTGATTCATCAAACTCATCGAAATGCAGAATATCCTGTCTTACGCATACTGAAACATGAGTATATACTTCGGATTCTTCGGCTGAAGACTTTTCTCTGCGATATCTGCACATAAGAATCTCTGAATCGTTCAGCCGTTTCACTCTGAGACTCAGACATTCATCCGCAAAAAAGAATTCTGCTTCCAGAAGATCATTAATCTTTTCAACAAGCTTATCTATGGAAACATTGCGCAAAATGCAGTCAGAAAACATTATCCATGATTCATATTTCTTTTCTGTCAGAGATGAGAGATATTCACAGCCATGCTCATCATCGTAAATTTCAGATTCCGTTTGAAGAATTCCGGAAGAAAACTGAACCGCCGGCTTCTTATCAGTCAGCAGGCTGTTAACACTGTTACACAGACTTATGCAATCCTTATCTGTCATATTATTCATTTCCTTCCTTATATTCACTAAACACGGCCGTATCTCTTCCAGCTCCTGCGCATATATTGAGAAAACCGTTCTTTAAATCATAAATAGTGCAATTTAGAGCTTCTCCGATAGGTTTTTCTTTCAGTTTTTCCCAACGATCCCTTCGAATGCGTATGGATACATATATCCGCGGATTAACGATTTTTTCCTGACTGAAAAGAGAAGAAGGCATTACACCGCCGGTAAAGCGATCCAAACAGTTATGTGTTCTGGTTACCGCACCGGAGCAGTCTACTCTGCAGTCAGAAATTCTGACTGCGCCTGATTTAACCCCGTCTGGGTTTTCGGGATCATTGGCACCGAATATTTCACAGTAATCATCCAACAGGGCATTTGCCTTTTTACCATTGTGCAGGTCGCTTACCATACTCCCGACATCCAGTGGACTTGCCTCATCCGCAAAGCATTCATTGATTCTGAGATAGTGAAACAGCGTTCTGTGTGCAATAATGCCCTTAACGGTACTGCCCGGAACCAGAAGTTCATATTTAATCTGTCTGAACGTATTGTCTGGATTCCATTCCACAACACCGTCACTGAAACATTTCTGCGGAGTCTGTTCGCTCTTCCGCTCACTTTCCAGATATTTTATTGTCCTATTACGGCCTTCAGATAATTCTTCAGCTGATTTTCTGCCGTTTCCAAGCCTCCATGTTCCTTTTGATTCAAGCGAAAATTCCCAGCCTTCAGGAATGATGAATGAACCTGAATCTGATAACAAGGAACCTGAGTCTTTAGTGTCCAGCGGTACCTTTCTTGAAGACATAAATCTGCGGATATTGCCGGCCAACTCTTCCGGATGTTCGGCATAATCCCCGATACGGTATTGTTCTGTTTTTATGCCGATAACCTTAAATTGTCCATGTCCGTTTGATGTTCTGGCTCCAATGGAAAAGCCGACAGAACCTATATAACCAAGTAATTGTTCGTATTTTTCAAAGTCTTTATCTTCATCAAGTTCGGCTTTGACATCAAAGGCAAAACGAAGTCCTTTGGGAAGAATCAGGGTTTTAAACAAAGCCTTGTTCTTCGCTGACTTTCTGGAGCTGATACTGCAGTTTGTTCTTTCAAAATCCTTGTCGTTTTCCAGGGTAAACCGGCTCAGCAGGGAATCTTTTCTGATATCTTCCGCGGTAATGACACCTCTCAGTTTTTGGGCATTACCCGGCAATTCTGACACATGATTCAGCATCAGAGCGTCAGAAACGAGCATTCGTGAGGCCTTTCTTTTATCATCTTCCATTTTTTCAGATAAGGAACCGAACCAGAAATCAAGTTCTTCACTGAACTTTTCATCAAGAACAGATTTCCATACGCCCGTAAGACTTGTAGCCGGGATATAAGGAAGTCCGTTCCAGTCCCTAGCCAAAGCATCATTTGACAACAGGGTTCGCTCGCCTGAATATATGGACAAAGGCGAAATAGTTTCAATTGTAATTCTTGTTAATACAACACTTTTCATAATCTCTAAGCCCTTTCCTGTTAATCCCGGTCTTCCTTATTGAAATCTGATAAGTTGTAATGCAGCAGAGTATCAAAAACGTGCTTTATTGCCCCCAACTTATGACAATCTATGATTTTCATAAACTCTTCCGCAAAGGTGGCATTAGAGCTTTCGTCCGTTGCAAAATGAACATCCCATGTGGTCTTTGATGATTCTCTTTTCTTTTCAGAATCCAGTTTTTTCCGGATTTCGTTCATCACTGCTGAATTAGCCCCATCTGACAAAGGTTTGTCATCTGCTCCCTTCACATTCTTTATTATCTCAAGCAGAACGCCCCACTGTGAGTTATTAGGTCCCCAGTTAACAACCTGATCCGTCTCTCTTCCATACTGATCGATATCAAGCTTGTCATTAAACAATCTGGCCAGGTTGTAAATTTTCCTAATACTTTTCAGAATATCATGTGCCTGATACTCATAATCGTTATCATCTCTGGTAATACAGGCTTTAACATATGATGTCAGATAATCATAATCATCCTCTGTATCAGTCGCTGTACCGAACTGAGGCTCATCTATAACAATTTTATTGAAAAGCGATAATTCAGTACCGGCTTTTATTTCCTGCTTACTGTCTATCCATTCCGGATTTACGAGAACCGTACCAAACCCCTGATGGCGAGACAACCCTATGCCGTGAAGAGATATCTCCTTCAGTTCATCATCTGAAAATACTCTCCCGCCCTTTCGTTTAAAACAAATTAAACTGCCTTTCTTGATAAACTGTTTTTCTCCGTCAAGACCATTTCTTTTTCTGTTAAAGAATCTGACGCTTTCCGTTCTGATAAAAGACCTGTCAGCATCATATTCCCAATCAGTCGAAACAAAATCCTTCAGCCAGAAATTGGATGCCTGCGGAATGACTGTAGGCATGCCTGATTTCAAATCAATAAATTCAATATCGCTTACACACCACAAATACAGACTGTCATTCTTGTTATCCACATGTTCCTGCCATCTTCTTATCTTTTCAGAAACGGTTGAATCCAGTAGCTGAAGCCTAACACGACCAAACTCACTGGATCTGCTCTTTCCCACTCTTATTTCCGTATTGAAAAAATTCTTGATGACATCCGGGCAGGAAACGCTGTCAGGAATATCAACCCATCCCCAAAACGCTTCCACCTTATTGATGAATGAAAGTGAAAACAACTGACTTTCAGCAGCAGTCAGCGTCCTGCAGTCTATGGCCGTCTTAGTTACCGAATCCTTTGTTACGGTATATTTTCTAGCGTCTGCAGACATATATCCAGACCGAACCTGTTTCAGCTGCTTACTGCCGTTTTCTCTTGAAATTACCCTGTTTACAAACGGACTCTCACCTTCTTCGGTACCTTTTTCAAAATACAGACAGCTGATGGCGGGAAGCACAAATTCATATGTGCCATTGTCCTCATTCCTCTTTAACGGAAGACAGTTGGAAAAAACAGATGAATTTGACTGAAAAATAGTGTTCAGTGATTTCTTATCGATATCATGAGCACGATATAAAACTGAGGCCAGTGCCCCTGAAATTGCACTTCCGGGAATATAATCCAGACACTTCTGACTGTAATCGGAATTATGTCTTTCACTTACAGTTACGGAATCAATCATGTTGGCCAAATAATATAATCTCATTTAAATTATCTCCATACTGCATAAACAACGGCCAAACCCACGACGACGCTTTCCCCCAATTTCAGTAATTAAGGAAGATACGCTGTCAAACAGTGCTAGGATATCTGACATGTCCTTTTCGGTTATTCCTAGAGTATTCTCCATAAACGGATTTGTAACGGATACATTGGCACTTAGATGCATAGGAACCGCAACTTCTATGGTCCTTAGACTTTTATTTTCAGCGGTACCTGTTTCTTTATTGATTTTGGTGCTCTGAACTGTTTTAAAAAGATAAAACGAATTCTCTTTTCCTATTTTGCTCCTAGCATTTCCGGCTATCTCTGCATTGGTAAAATGAATCAGTCCCTCTGCATGAAGTTCATCCCTGCTGTATCCGTCAACGGTTCCGTTCTGTCCGAAAATCAGCTGGATTAACTTATCGTGAAATTCTTCATCAGACATACTGTCATCATGTCTGAACCTGTCAAACCAACCTGACTTTAACGCCGTTCTGAATGCTTCCCTGAATACACCTTTAATTGACTTTCCAGGAACATACGGAAAACCGTCACGATCCTTAAGGGTTATCTGGTCAGCATAAGCACCATTTTCAACTCCGGAACTGATAAACCAGTAACTTAAAAAATTAATGGTTATCTTAAACTCATAATTACTCATTTACAGACTCCTTCTCTGTCATCATTCCGGCTTTTTTCTTTGCAAGATACTCAGCTGACTGGTGTTCTTCATTGATGAAGTGGTAAGCAACCAGAATATCATCGTTAACTGAAGCCATGTAGTCATGAGACGCATTACCGCATACCTTTCTTATTATCTGTAGATTCTTGTCATCAGGCTGACCGAAACTGATGTGATTCCAGGCAAAAAAGGCTTTTTTCAGAAGGTCTGAGTACTCACTGTAAACACCTCTGCCGTCATCATCACTTTCATGTTTAGGGAAATTCTTTTTTAAAATAAGCTCTTCCCTCCTCTGTTCCTGACTGTTTCCGTTCATCATGTAGCCGGTCATCTTTCTTATTCTGCCTATCAACTTTGAAAGATTCGTGCCGTAAGAATTTCCCCTTTCCCGTACCGAAACAAAATCTCTGATATCCTCCAGCGTGAGCATGCGATCTCTCATGTCCTCTTCAAACTCATCGCGATTTACAAAATACACGCAGTCTCCGGTGGTGATGACACTGCCGTTTTCATAATCGGCGTGTCTGTTGTTGCTTAGAAGTTCACCACTGCTTATTGCCGATGCGCTGGACATTCTGAAAACTCCTACTGCGGAGTAAAGCATGGTATTATTCAAAGAATCCGTATTTTCTGAATTATAAAGACGACACAGCTCATTTTTTTCAGAATCCGTATAATCGTTCAAATCAGGCTTATACTTTGTCAGCTGTTTTGCCTTTTCAGCAAGACCTTCAACAATACTTATACTGTTGAAAAACGGATGAGCAATCTTATTGAAAAGAATGCCTCCGCTTGCCGAAAGATACGGACGGACATTGGCTTTTTTCAAAGCCTCCGAAAGCACCTTGTTTTTACCTATTTCTTCTTTTGAATATTTATAAAAACTCTTACAGAATGAAATAACAAAATCGTATGCAAATCTTGGCTCCAGCAGCAATGTCACGTCGTCACCGCCAAGTACCAGAGGTCTGAACAGAAAATCACCAGGCTCCCCGTTCAGAATATCTTTCATTGCACTGCGCATGGAATTTTGGGTAATTTTCTCGAGCATTTCTGAAAACTGACGCATATTCTTCGAATACTCATCACTTGATTTGTTCTCCAGTGATTTTTTCAGTGTCATCAGAATCTGCCCTATTCCGTTACCATCAAGATGAATCAGTGCTATATCACGTGACTTCTGTGAGTTGTTATCGGTGTAACGGAAAAAATAATCAGAGAGACGTTCTATTCTGTCATAAAATATTTCAGGAATCGTCTGACTGTAAAGATAATCGTTGGCATTTTCATCCTGTGAACGAAGACGTACGTTTGCCAAATCGCTGTATTCATTTTTACCTCTGTTTCTTTTGCATTCAACTGATGCCATACCTGTTCTCGGAGTGGATTGACAAACGGCCGTACCGAAAGGAAGAAGTACTGACGGAGAGTTGAAATTTCTGGTCATTGACTCGAAAGCTTTGCTGAGGGTTTTATGAAAATCTTCACCTTCTTCCAGAGCATCCGTATATGCCATTCCTGGAAAGCATGCCTGGAAATACAGCGTCCAGCACCGGCGGAGTTTCTGCAGATTTGCCTTATTATCAGACCAACAGTAGAAGGAACCCCCTTTTACTCTGAAAAAATGAATTCCGTCACTGCCCTTCTGACTTCCGGAGAGATCTGACTTTTCATACAGGCCAGAGGATTTCATCAGTTTCGATAAATCGCTACCATCACCATCATCAATCATTTTTGCAAGATAATTACTTGCATTAACAACGTCCTTTAATCTTCCGGATCTGGCAAGATAAGATTGGATAGATTTTGCCTCAAACAAATAAATTGCAATTCCCATTTTGACAACCACACTCAAAGCTTATGATTAGAGAAAAGAGCATTCTGATATCGAACATCGGCTACCTGCGTCATAGCCGTACTTCCGTCAGACCTCCCCTCCGAACAGAACTGTTTAAATAACATCTGAACACCTTTTATATCAGACGATTTTTTCAATATATGTAAAAAAAACACATTATTGTGAACCTGATCGAGAATAACACGTTTTATTACTGAAATTCCGCATATTATTCAGAGTTCAGGTGACTGGCATGCATTGTGTCAGCCAAATATTTGCAGGTTTTAATGTCTCGATTAGATTACCGCAGACAACAAGGATGAAGCACCATTCTCAGTGCTTTCGTACATCCGAACAAACAGAATATTTTTCATACATTCAATCAAATTACAGTACTGTCTGTATAACCTGAAATCTAAAAAGTGATATAATTTCTCCCACGGTGATGTTTGGCGTTCTGCCAGAGGGTTTCCTTATTATGATATTAAAATAAACGTTCACATGAACGTTTCGGGACACGGCTGAAATCAGACGTACGTACTCCCTGCTTGTTCATACGTATATTCCGCCGTTGCGGTCACGCAGGAGGGATATGCATGGAATAAGAGTGATAGTTTTTTTAACATCACCGTTTCTTACGATTCTCATCTACCGCCATCACAGACACATTCCATGTTTATCGTACTGCTGTCGATATATGCATCCCGCAACACGACTAACTGGATCTCACTATTATCATGTCAGTTCCTTATCGGCAGTTTACTGACAACCTAAAACTTTACCTGATGCGGATATTACGGTTTGCAAAAAAACCGGAAACACGGAGTTAGATATGGATTCTTCAAATACGAATACTGAAAAAACAACGGAAGATTTTAAATTCGATTACGATAATCTCTTTTCCCCAAACAATATTCTTGATTCTGTCAGACGCAAGGTTAAGAAAAAGGATTCAGTGTCCATTGGATTGGATCTTGTGGGAGCCAAAAGTTTTTTAAACAGTCTTGATAAAGAGATGGAAATCATTCAGCGAAAAACGGCTGACGGAACATATTCTTTTACAAGGTACCGCATGATGCTTATACCTAAAGGACCTGAAAAGAAGCCAAGAAAAATCTGCATTCCGACAATACGTGACAGAATCATTATCGACCTTATTGCAAAATATCTGAAACATAAATTTCCAGATGCAACCAGAACTCCAACATGCCGAGAGGTAATTTCAGAATTCATAAAAACCAGAAAGAATTATGCCGAATTCTTTAAACTCGACATTACAACCTTCTTCGCATCAGTTGACCACGACCTGCTGATAAAAAAGCTTAAAACCAGGATTTCAGACGTAAAAATTCTAAACCTCATCAGGAAAATTCTTAAAAACAGTTCCTTTGAAACCGAATTAAGAAAATCCGATGAAGAAAACAGAACAAAAGGCATCCCTGAAGGTCTTTCATGTTCCGGAATACTGGCTGACATTTTTCTGAGTGACATTGACAATACATATAAAAACAGAAAAGACATCGCATATTTCCGTTTTGTTGATGACATACTTGTTCTGTGTCATGAAGGAATGATCTCCTCTGTGAGAAACGAGATAACGGGAGATATTACAGCCCTTAAAATGTCCCTTAATGACGAAAAGGATAATCAGGGCTCACTGAACAAAGAATTTCAGTATCTGGGGTATGTTTTTAACGGAGACGTCATTTCCGTAAGAAAGCAGTCGGTCATAAAACATGAAAAAGCAATTGAGAATCTCATAAGACAATATTCAGCAGCGATTCGTCAATACAGGAAATCCTATAAATCCATTCCGGAATCACTGTTTTATGAACTTACAAACAAAATCTCCATTATGTGCGCCGGTGTCATTGTTGATAAAAAACAGATGGGATGGCTATCCTATTATCGCCATATAAACGACATGAAGCTTCTGCACAGACTGGACATGCTGACCAAAAAGCTGTTCAAGCGTTTCGGACTTCCTGCTTATGTCGGCAAAAAACACGTGAGGGCCTTCTACGAAATCAACAGAAACATCACCAACACCAACTATATTTACAGAGTTATTGATACCGGCCGTGCCTCAATCAACAGAACCTCCCTTCTTGACATGCTGACCAAAGCAGGAAGTTTTCTGCTGAATGATGAAGCACGCAAGTCGGGATTAATCTGCAGGGTAAATGTTTCCGACACCTTCTTTAGGACAATACATTCGAAAAATAACGTTCAGGCCCTACAAAAAGAGAAATGCACAGACGCAACCGCTAACGAAAGCGTCGATTCCGATACGGAAACAGACTCCATGACTGACATGGAAGACCAGACCAAACTTCAGGATTCCCAAAAGAAAATCCAAAGCGATGAAACATCAGAAACATCAGAAGCATCCGAAAAACAGGATATCGGGGTTACAGCTACTAATGCGGCTGTTACGGAAGTTCAGGATACGAAGGATTTCTTCGCTGATAATGGCACACCGGACTCCTCCTTCGAAACAGATGACATCAGTGATGATGACAGTAATATCGTGGAAGTTCTCCGACAGATCAGACAGAAAGGTGAAATCTCTATTGAAGATTACATACTCCTAGCTCATTGTGACGGCTTATCCGAAAAACAACTTCAACTGGTGTCTGCCGAACTTGGAATAAATGATCATCAGGAACTTTTAAGATATTTATCCGAGAATGTAATAATTGAAGAATTTAAAAACGATCCTATTGTCCTGGACGATCTTGAGAACGTTGGCGAATACTGACCACCAAAAAAGTTTCCCGGAACAGCTTCATGAAAAGAACATTCCAGAGCAATTAACATCATGAATCCATAAAAAAAGAAGGCTTTCCGCCTTCTTTTTTTAATATGTATTCCTGCTAAACAGGTTTACGTCAGATATTGGAAGATACGCCCCTGAATGACGCCAGCCGGCCTCGGGATTATCCGGCCTGCTTTTCGTTTGCCTTTCCGGCCGATTTCTTAGCGGCTTTTTTCACAGGCTTCTTACCAGATTTCCCGGAACCTGATTTCTTTTCGGTTCCGCTCTTTGCCTTATGCTTTCCGCTGATTTTGGCATGGGGAGCAGACTTTACCCTGCTGACACTGACAACGGAATCCATCAGGTCATCGTCAAGACCGTCAATGTTATTCCAGATTGCCATTGACTTTCTCACGGCCATGTTGACTGATTCATTATCAACAACGTCACTGCCGGTGTATTCATTTACGGTCTTCTTTGCCTCTTCGTTTATTGAGGTTCTGTTCTTGCCGAAGGTACCGGCAGCAGGAATCATGGTTATCTTCCCGTCATCAATGTTGACATCGGTAATAACAACGGTAATGACATCGCCGAGACCTACGGAAAAACCTGATTTTTCACCCACAAGACGCATTTTGGTTTCATCAAAGGTCATGTAGTTGTTTGCGGAAATCTGCGATACGTGAATCATGCCGTCTATGTTGAATCTGTTGATTTTCACGAACAGACCGAACGGAGTCACGTTCACGACGGTTCCCGGAAGATTCCTGCCGATAAACTTCTCGATGAACTTGGCCTTAAGCGACAGTTCAACCTCACCGCTGACCTTGTCGGCTCGGCGTTCGGTGGTATTGCAGCTGTCTGACAGTGTTGTCAGTTCAGGCAGTTCATACTTTTTGGCACCGATGGAGGTTACAAGACTGGAAGAGTACACGCCTGTTTTTCCCAGAAGATACTTGATTTCCCTGTGAAGCTGTAAATCCGGATATCTTCTGATTGGTGAAGTGAAATGGGCATAATGATCCAGAGCCAGACCGAAGTGACCTTCATTCTCAGGCGTATAGGTGGCAAGAGAAAGAGATCTCAGCATCATCACCTGCAGAATGTCCTTATACGGATTGTTCTCAATCTTTTTCGCAAAAGCGGCATAATCACTGCTTTCAGGTACATCACCGCCGTCAAGACTTAAGCCGTACGGGGTAATGAAGTTTCTGAATGCCGTAACCTTCAGGGCGGCAGGCTTCGGATGAACACGGAACAGGGTAAAGCCCTTATTCTTTTCAACAAAGTCGGCAGCACAGACATTCGCCGCAATCATGCATTCCTCAATCAGCATGTGTGCATCGTTACGCACAACCGGAAGAATGTCGGTAATCTGCTGATTCTCATCAAACACGAATCTGACCTCACTGCCCTCAAACTCAATGCCTCCGCGGTTAACCCTGTCAAGCTTGAGCTCCTTATAAAGAGCATAGAGATTCAGCAGATCATCCTTTAAAGGAACAATCTCAGGATCGGTAACATCCTCCCCGGCAAGAACTGCTGCCACCTCACTGTAGGTGAGACGTGCATGTGAGTTCATTACCGCAGGATAGAATCTGTACTCTCCGATGGATCCGCCCTTTCTGACCTCCATTTCACAGACCATGCAGAGTCTGTCCACATGAGGATTGAGGGAACAGAGACCGTTGGAGAGCTTTTCCGGAAGCATCGGAACCACGTAATTAGGGAAATAGATTGAGGTTCCGCGGTGCTTGGCTTCATTGTCGAGCGGTGAACCGTTACGTACGTAGAACGATACGTCGGCGATGGCCACGAACAGTCTGAATCCGGTTCCTTCCTTTCGACAGTATACGGCGTCATCGAAGTCCCTGGCGTCAGCACCGTCAATTGTCACGAGAGGCAGCGATCTTAAATCGACACGCTTCTTTGCATCCTTATCCTTTTCCTGAACCTCGTCTGGAATGTTGTCAGCCTGCTTTCTCACGGCCTCATTCCATTCATGAGGAATGCCGTTATTCACAAGAGCAATCTGAATACGGCTGTCTAGACGGGCTCCGTCCTTAAGGTCGTGTTCGACCTCCACAATATAGTCACCTGACGGATGTCTCTTTACGATACGGCAGATAACTATGCTGCCCATGCCGATGCCGTCAACATCTGACAGTTTTCTGAATGCAAAGCGGAGCTGACCGAAACGCGGATCCTCAGGATTAAGCACCGCACGATCCTTGGTCTTGCGCCAGCGTCCGAGAATAAGATTGTGGCGATCCACTGTTGAAACATAGTAGGCAATCCCCGTTCTGCGGTTTCTTACGCATCGTACGGTATCGCCGTGAAACACGGTTGAATCCGGAAGATACAGAATGCAGGTTTCACCTGTTTCGACTGACTCCAGCTTCTTGGAATAGTAAACAATGTCAACTTCCTCAATCTTCTCATATTCATACACAACCTTCCCCTCGATGTTTTCAAGGGAATCGGCGGGAAGAACAATTGTATTTGCCCCGAGATCCACGGGAATAAGAACCTTGCCGGCAGTTAAATCACACCAGGCCTTTTTAATCTCTGTAAGGCCGTACTTTTTGGAAACGCTCTGTCTGTTGATAATCTTTCTGAGATTTCCCAGATATTCACCGTCTGCCGCATTAGGATTGTTCGGGGAGGCATTCACGGAATCAAAACCGGCCTTTATAATGGTTCTTTCGGCCGCATATACAACAAGCTCACTAAGCTCCCCGTCTCCCGTTTCGGCGTTTGCGGATCCGGCGGTCTTTTTTGAATTCTTACCGGCACTGCCTGCGGCTGCTTTCGAGGCAGAAGAGCCTGTCTTCTTTTTCTTTCCCTGAACCGGTTCAGCAGTGGCGGAAACAGCCACCTTCTCTCCGAGATAAAGTGAAAGAAGATCGGTTACGCCGCTTTCAGCTGCGGTTACACCGATCTTTGATTTTTCTTTTTTTACTTCTCTGCTGATTTTATTGTCTTTTACGTTTTCTCCGGCTGCGGACTTTTCCGCAGAAATCTTTTTTCCGGAAAACTTCTTGTCTAATTCTTTTTTCACGCTCATGCTTTTCTCTATATTATTTTTCATTCTGCCGTTAATACAAACATGTCTGTTTCTGACAGGTTTCGAGGTGAAGCCGTGATACGCACCTGCGCGTGCCAATCCTTATTAATGAATCACGACTGGGTTATCATTCCGGCTGCGCACACACCGTTGTGTCGGCCGGGGTTTTGCAGTCTAAACTGTTAATGCGAACATCCGTATTATCGATCGGACCGTTCATAATTTAAGGGAATACTGTAATATGTGTTCTGTGGATAACAATGCCTAATCCGGCATTTAAATGCAGTCAGTATACTACCTGCGGATAAAATAGTCGCTGATTTTAGCAGATTAATGTGCTTTTGTTTACTTTTTTAGCACTGTTTATTTTCTGTTTAAAAATCAAACCGTAAACACGCAGAAAAAGACAACACTTCAAATAAAAACATCGGTTTTTATAAAACCTTTCCTGTTCCGGCAATAATCCTAAAATCAGAAATCATTATCAGGACATGACTGCCCTGCACCGGTGTAACGGTGCCGTGAACGAAACGCAAATGCCGCAGAATTTATTCTGCGGCATTGCGGTTATATCTTCTCTTATATCCTGTGCGGATGCTTATCAGATGCTTTCGAGCGCCTGCTTCAGATCTTCAATGATATCGTCGATGTGTTCGATACCGATTGAAAGTCTGATGGTGTTAGGCTTAATACCGTGTTCAAGCAGTTCTTCCTCATTCAGCTGAGAATGAGTGGTTGAAGCCGGATGAATTGCCAGAGACTTGGCGTCACCAACGTTTGCAAGCAGTGAGAACAGCTTGAGTGAATCGATTACCTTTCTGGCATCATTGATGTCACCGTCAATTTCAAATGTAAAGATTGAGCCGGCACCGTTTGGATAATACTTCTTATAGAGTTCCTGCTGTCTTGCATCAGTGGTAACGGACGGATGATTAACCTTACGAACCTTTGGATGACTGTTAAGGAACTGAACGACCTTCAGGGCATTCTCAACATGTCTTTCGAGACGGAGAGACAGAGATTCAAGCCCCTGGAGGAACAGGAATGCATGGAACGGAGACAAAGTTGCACCGGTGTTTCTTAAAAATACCGCACGGGCCTTAACGATATATGCAGCCTTGCCTGCAGCCTTGGTAAACACCACGCCGTGATAAGAAGGATTTGGTTCGGTTAAAGACGGATATTTACCTGAAGCCTCCCAGTCAAAATTACCTGAATCCACGATTAAGCCGCCCAGTACGGTACCGTGACCGCCTATGAACTTAGTGGCGGAATGAACAACAATGTCAGCACCATGTTCAATAGGTCTGAAAACTGACGGAGGAGTGAAGGTGCTGTCAACAATTAAAGGAATATTATGTCTGTGTGCAATGGCAGCAAGAGCCTCAATATCCGCAACGTCTGAGTTAGGGTTGCCCAGGGTTTCGGCATAAAGTGCACGGGTGTTCTCGTCGATGGCTGCTTCAAAAGCCTCAAGATCTGACGGATCAACAAATTTGGTCTGAACACCATACTCAGGAAGTGTATGAGCAAGCAGATTGAAAGTACCGCCGTAGATGTTGGATGCTGCAACCACGTTCTGACCACCGCTTACGGCTGTAAGAACGGCATAGGTAATGGCAGCAAGACCTGATGCGGTTGCAAGAGCACCGACACCGCCTTCGAGAGCCGCAATACGCTGTTCAAGAACATCAACGGTAGGATTGGTAAGTCTGCCGTAAATATTGCCCGGATCTCTTAAGGCGAAACGATCAGCCGCATGCTGGGAATCATTAAACACATATGAAGAAGTTAAGTAGATAGGTACTGCTCTTGCACCGGTTGCGCTGTCCGGCTTTTCCTGACCTGCATGTAACTGTAAAGTTTCAAATCTGTATGACATAATCTGTCTCCTTATCTGTTTTTCTGTAATTCAATTTTTTCGGGGCCTTACGGACCACCTTCAGCTTATCAACCCAGCCAAATCGTGTGACAGGAATTTGTTTGCGGCGTAATTGTGTTTCTTCTTATTGTTTGTTTATTAAAAAAACTTCTTATTGTTTAGTTTGTTTCTGTTTTAGAGTTTTTGTTTTTCTGTTTTATTTTTAATTATCATTCTTTATTGTTTTTGTTATTGTTTAATACGCCGTTACCTTGTTTTGTTGTTATTTATCTCCTTATTTCCTATCGATTAACTAGGTTTGAATATACTATACAGAATATTACATACTAACGCAATAGGTTTTATAGAATTAAATTTAAAAATTTTTGGCAAAAAACGTCACAAGCCTTGATTTTAAAGGTTTTATACGATAAAAATTTTTTGAAGATTTTTTTATTGCCACGTATTTTTTGTGAAGTTTTGATTGTTTTTTCACCATTCCCGACTAATCTACAGGGATTTAAACTGAATGATATTCTGAAACGTGTCCGCAAAAACCGTGTGTACCCGTCCTGACTTCTGAGGAAGCCCCTCTCCCCCGCCCGAGCTCCTCAGAAAATCCGTGGCCGCTGTCCGTGCTCAACAATATATATGAATACAGCAACACGGTGATGATGACGGATGTTACCGGTAAACTGCTTATGATGAAGAAGCAGAAGGCTCATCAACCTAATGTAAGAAAAACCTTAGAGACCTTATACCGACAATGTTCAGAGCCGCCAGGTTAAACGTACTGATAACCGGAAAAATGTCATTTTATTAAAAATACGGAATTTACCCGCATATTTAGCATAATATTTAAACAAACAACCCCAAAACAGGATTTTTTTGTAAAAAATATTTGACTTAAAAAAATCATTCTGTAGAATAGCACGTGTTGCCCAGATAGCTCAGTCGGTAGAGCAGGGGATTGAAAATCCCCGTGTCGGTGGTTCGATTCCGCCTCTGGGCACCAGGTTCATGCCGGCTTAGCTCAGTAGGTAGAGCAACTGACTTGTAATCAGTAGGTCAACAGTTCGATTCCGTTAGCCGGCACCACTCAATTCTTCTAATGCCCAGATAGCTCAGTCGGTAGAGCAGGGGATTGAAAATCCCCGTGTCGGTGGTTCGATTCCGCCTCTGGGCACCATTTATTTTCCCTCTTTTCATTGCAGTAAAAATCTAATGAATATTTGATTTTGTGCATTATATTCATCTTTTTTGTTGTCTAATTGAAATTTTAGTATAGAATTTTAGACACTAGGAACAATGAACACATCCTTATAACCATAAAAATCACGAGAATCCAATGACAGACAATTCAATAGACAATCAGAATTCTGAAAGCGCAGAAAACCTTAACTATAAATCATTAGAACAGGCCTTTTCTCTTGGCAACGGCCAGAACACCGCTCTGAACTGGCTCAAGGAAACCAAGCAGACCGTTTCAGTATTTTTAGTAAGCGGCATCAAGCTCGAAGGCGTAATCAGCGGCCACGATCAGTACAGCATGGCACTGACCGACGCTGCAGGTAACCAGCAGCTCATATACAAGGCCAAGATTTCCACAATCACCATTGCCGGAAATTCTGATAAAGGCCCTCACAGAAACGGATTCAGACCGGGCGGTCACAGACCTCAGAAGACTTTTCAGAATCAGAACTGATAACGCAAATCCCGTCAGTCCGTCTCATGATGTTACTAGATGATTCGGACTCGCCTGCCCTTACCGCTTTTATCGGAGAGAATAAGGCATAGACGGATAAGCAAAAAACGGACGGCACTCATTTTCAGAGGATGCCGTCCGTTTTTACGTATGTGTGAGCAGGATTATTTCCGATGTTATGCCGTCTGCCCTACCGTCCATCCAAAGGCGTATTTTCACTTTCTGGATACCTGCAGGGATTCCAGACGCAATACTTCGTCTCCCAAACTGAACAGTGAAACAGGTAAGCTTTAGAACTGGGGTACTCCGTCCACAATCTTTATGAGATTAAAGCCTCCGTTTACCGCCGCCTCAAACCCGAAAAACGAATCCTCAAAAACTGCGCTTTCGGAAGGCTCAGCATTAAACGCTTCAGCGACCTTCAGAAATGTATCAGGATGAGGCTTGTGATTGCTGACGTCATCTGCTGAAACTATCACGCTGATGTAGTTTTTAAGAATGGTGTTCCCTACTATGTATTCGGCATTTGTGCGAAGTGTTCCGGTACCTATTCCCATTGGAATGGAGTGTGATTTTGCATAATCAAGAAGCTCCTTCATTACCGGGTATACCTCAACATTCTTAATGTTTTCGAGATAGTGTCTTGTCTTGATTCGGGCAAGCTCGTGAGGATCTGAGAACGGAAGATTATGTTCCTTTATCAGCATTGTGGCAATCTTATGACTCGGTACTCCTCCGTGCTTATACATCCATTCCCTGTCAGGAACAAATCCGAAAGGCTCCACAGCCTTTACCCATGCGCCGTAATGAAACGGCATGGAATCAACCAGCGTTCCGTCCAGATCAAAAACCAGACATTTATACTGAAGAAGTTTCTCAAAATTCATAAATATCCCGAAATAGTCGCATTACATGATTAAGGCGTTCATCCTGTGCCATACACGGCCGTCACCGGCCCGAGACATTCTAGCAAATTATCCAAAGGTGACAACACTCTTTAAGCTGAAAATAATTGTCTCGGAACAGTCAACATAAGTATAATGAATCATAAAAACAAAGGACATTGCCATGAGACACATCTCTGTTGATACTGTAATTATAGGAGCCGGCACTGCCGGTATGCAGGCATACAAGACCGCAGTTGAAAATAATGCAGATACAATAATCATTGAACAGGGACCTTTAGGCCCGACCTCAATAACCTCAGGATGTGTACCTTCACAGCTGCTTCATGAAATGGGACGCCAGTTCTCATCAAACAGCACCCCCATGCTGACAATGACCCTCTATGGCAAATCAGCCGACAAACAGCTTGAACGCAGTGAAATACTCAACTCCGTCAGAAATGAAAAAAGAGCCTTTCTGGATCAGTATATCAAGGAGTTCTACACCATTCCTGAAGACTGCCGCATCATGGGCAAGGCCTTTTTCATTGATCCCTACACCGTGGCGATCGAGGGTACCGATACCACCATATCGGCAAGAAGCTTTGTAATAGCCACAGGGTCAAAGCCATATGTTCCTGCCGAGTTTCAGAGAATCGGTAACAGGGTAATCACCAGCGGGGATCTCTTCGAACTGAAGGAACTTCCGCAAAGCATTGCCATTTTCGGAACAGGAAGCATTGGTCTCGAACTCGGTGAATATCTTACAAGATTAAACGTTAAGACGGTAATATTCGGGAAGGGAGAAATCGGTCACCTTACCGATCCGAAGGTTGCGGCATCAGCACTGAATGCCATTAAGGAACGCGTGTTCATCGTGCCTTACGGCCGGTTCACCACCATGGAACAGACCAATGACTCCGTCGTAATCTACTATCTTGACGAAACAGATCACGAATGCTACCTGAAGGTGGACTATGTTCTCTGTGCTACCGGAAGAATACCGAATCTGGATGAGCTGCAGCTTGAAACCGCAGGCATTCAGCTTAATTCACTCAACCAGGCATACTGTGACGAGGAAACTCTTCAGACCAGCGTTCCGCACATTTTTATTGCGGGAGACACCACCTCATCCACAAGAAGCAACCTGCAGAAAGCCCTGTATCAGGGAAAGATTGCGGGAGCTAATGCCGCAACATATCCGAGACTGTATCAGACCTGCAACATGCCGCATCAGGACATCACCTTCACGGATCCGGAAATCACCGTTACCGGTCTGTCATTTGAGGAAGTAAAACAGCGTGCAAGAACAGGACATAAATTCATTCTTGGTGAAAGCTCAACTGCAGACAACACCACTTCCGTGATAAAGGGATACAGACACGGTCTGGTTCATGTATACTTTGATCGTGAAACCCAACTGCTTTTGGGTGCGGAAATCTGCGCTCCTTATGCACAGCAGATGTCGCAGTTCATTTACGGAGCCCTGTACAACAGACAGACTCTGGATGACCTCATCGGCTACAACTTCTACCACCCTTCCGCCTTTGAAATGCTTACGGAAGCTTTTGAAGATGCGAAGAAGAGCTTTAAGCTGCTGGGGCCCGTAGCCTAGATCGTATCATCTTCCTGCCTCATCTTTTCTCAGCAGGCCGGCTAACCTCCATGCTCAAAATGGATTTAAATAATAAAACGGTCACAATGACTGACCGTTTTATGCTGCCGTACTGCCTCATCCCCCTGCATCCGTACGCTCTGGCTGACACTCCCGGCGGTGTCAGCAGGTTTTACCGAAAAAGCGTTCCTTTCTCATAATCATCAAAGAATCCACAGCTCTGCAACCCACGGCCCGGCAACAATCACGACTTCCCCATACCCCTTTAAAAACATCACACTTCTCACTTTTGAATAATATTTATTTTCTGTTTTTTGAAATGAGAAACATGTCACTAATACCAGTGTGATTTCGTGTAACATAAAAATTGGCCTTATAAGCGAACGGCCAACAGAATCAATACACTTAGCGATATTTTAAAGAAACGGAAAATGGATTTACCAAGCACAGAATCCCTGCTTACCCCTCTTCCCGATAATGACACCGGCGAGAATCTGGAATACGATTCCGCGTATCTGCAGATGGAAGAACTTGCTCTTGCCGTTCCGCCAACTGAAATCGGCGACAGCGTAAGCGAAGGAAAAGAACCTGACTACAGGTCTCTCATAAAGAACACCATTGAGCTCTGGAATAGAACCAGGGATCTGCGTGTTGCGGCTTATCACACCCTGGCCGCCTTCTGTCTTAACGGACTTGAAGGCATGAAGCAGGGCCTTTCAATGATAAATTATCTGTGCGGTTCTTTATGGGATAAATGCTATCCCGAACTGGATCCTGACGATGACAACGATCCTACCGAAAGAATCAACATTCTGAGCATGCTCTCCCCAAAGACGGGAAGCTACAACGACCCTATTGATTTCATCGGTCAGTTCCGCAGACACAGAATATGCGACGAACTGCCCTACACCCTGAGAGACGTTCTCATTGCTCAGGGGATTATCACGGCGGAAGCAAAAACTGATTTTTCACTGATGGTGTCCGAATTCAGAAACCTACCGCGTGACATTATCGCACAGAAATCCGCACTGCTTGGTGAAATAAAAGAGCTCCTTGAAAACATCAGAAACAGCATTAACACCAAAACCGGAGACTCTGCACTGCTTAACTTCGAAGCCCTTGATCGGGAAATCGGGCACATGAACAGGTTTCTTGACACCCTGCTCCCTGAAGAAAATACCGCAAATGAAGATACTGCAGTTCCCGTCACGGCAGACACGTCCCAGCAGGGAAATGCCGGAGCATCCAAGACGGCATGCGGGGTAACGAATCTCAGTACCGTCATCATTACTAACAGAAATGATGCTCTGATGATGGTAAAGAAAAGCGCCGAATATTTCCGCAAAGCGGAACCTTCAAGCCCGTTGCCGTACCTTCTGGACAGGGTCCTGAAAATGTCCGACATGAATTTTATTGAGATTCTCACGGAAATCGACAAGGGAGCACTCGAAAAGGTTCGTGAACAGCTTGGAGTTCCAGAGCAGAATCAGGAATATTAATACGAGATTATCAAAAACGTTTTTAAAAATTGTTACCAGTAGTTCATTCAGGATGAACAGTAGAACGAGGAGATTTTAACAATGGCAATTACAAATTCTCAAAAGTTTGTGGGCAAGAACCGCGCCCCTCGCGTTCAGGTTGAATATGATGTCGAACTCTACGGCTCAGAGAAAAAGGTAAACCTTCCTTTCGTAATGGGAGTCATGTCAGATCTTTCCGGGAAACCGGCAGAACCGCTTCCAAACGTGGAAGAACGAAGCTTTCAGGAATTCAACGCCGAGAACTTTGATGACCGTTTAAAGAGCATCAAGCCGAGAGTGGCTTTCTCAGTACCCAACACCCTTACCGGTGAAGGCAACATTGCCGTGGACATTACCTTTGAAAGCATGGACGACTTCTCTCCGGACAAGGTAGCCGAAAAGGTAGAAGGACTCAAGCAACTTCTCGAAGCCCGCAAACAGCTTTCCAACCTCTTAAGCTACATGGACGGCAAGACCGGTGCGGAGGAACTCATTGCAAAGCTTCTGAAGGATCCCGCACTGCTTCAGGCACTTGCCAAGGAAGCAAAACCGGCAGACGAAGAAAACAAGGCTGAATAAGGAGGAAAAACATGAGCGAAGTTGAAAAATCAGCAGAACAGGGACAGGCTGCTTCAGGTATTGAATTTTCTGAATTTGACCAGCTTCTTGAACAGGAATTCAAGCCAAAGTCAGCAGAAGCCAAGACCGCAGTGCAGAGTGCCGTACAGACCCTTGTCGGTCAGGCTCTCGAGAATGCCAATATCGTCAGTGACGATGCAATCAAGACAATTGAAAGCATCATCACCGAGCTGGATAAGAAGCTCAGCACCCAGGTTAACGAAATCATTCACCACAAGGATTTCACCAGCATGGAAAGTGCGTGGAGAGGCGTATCCTATCTTGTCAACAATACAAACACCAACGAATCAATGAAGATTCGCGTGATGAACATCAGCAAGAAAGAACTGCTCAAGACCCTGAAAAAATTCAAGGGCACCTCCTGGGATCAGAGCCCTATCTTCAAAAAGATCTATGAAGACGAATACGGCACCGCCGGCGGTGAACCTTTCGGTGCACTCATCGGTGACTACTACTTCAACCAGACCGGTCCGGACATTGAACTGTTAAAGGGGATCTCCCAGATCGCCGCCGCAGCCCATGCTCCTTTCATCAGCGCCGCGGATCCTTCAATCATGAACCTTGACAGCTGGCAGGATCTTTCAAAGCCCCGTGACATCAGCAAGGTGTTCTCGACCCCTGAATACGCGGCATGGAGATCATTCAGAGAATCTGATGACAGCCGTTATGTTGTTCTGACACTTCCACGCGTACTTTCACGTGCTCCTTACGGTGAAACAACCAATCCGGTTGAAGGCTTCAACTACAACGAAGACACCAACCTCGGAGATTCACAGAACTATAACTGGATGAATGCCGCATATGCAATGGGCGTCAACATCAACCGTTCGTTTACCGACTACGGCTGGTGTGCACACATCCGCGGCGTTGAGTCCGGCGGTGTTGTTGAATCACTTCCTACCCACACATTCCCTACCGATGACGGCGGCATGATTATGAAGTGCCCTACCGAAATCGCAATTACGGATCGTCGCGAAGCCGAACTGTCAAAGAACGGTTTCCTGCCTCTGTGTTATTGGAAGAACACCGACTATGCGGTATTCCTCGGTGGCCAGACCGTGAACAAGCCGCAGGAATATGACAACCCGGACGCAACCGCGAACGCAAATCTGTCAGCAAGACTTCCTTATATTTTTGCCACCTCACGCTTTGCCCACTACCTCAAGTGCATCGTAAGAGACAAGATTGGCTCATTCAAGGAACGAGCCGACATGGAACAGTGGCTGTCCAACTGGATTTCAAACTACGTAACATCCGATCCTAACGCTTCCGAAGAGGTAAAAGCCAAATACCCTCTTGCCGAAGCCAAGGTTGTGGTTGAAGACGTGGAAGGCAATCCGGGATACTACAATGCCAAATTCTATTTAAGACCGCACTACCAGCTTGAAGGTCTCACCACATCATTGAGACTTACCACCAAGATCCCTAGTGCAGGCAAATAGGTCATAGTCCTGTATCACGCCATGTGATAATTGCGCGAACCTGACATATGGTTCGCGCAATTTATTTTTAAGGTAAACCCCCAGTTTTCCATGAAATTATTTCATTCCGTTTCAGAAAGTCCTTCAACAGGAACTCAATTTGGGACAGTCCCCCTCAAAAAGATGCTCTTTCATGACGATTTTTATCCAGTCATAATCTACCTGAAACCGTTGAAAAATAAGCATGTTAAGCTATTTTATTTATACTGATTTTTCGGTTAAGAATCATACCAACTTTTCACCGTCTAATAACTAAATGCAAAATATTGAAACGGCTTCACAACATGAAAATAAAAGGTGTGACCATGTTAAAAAACGGGATCAAATATTTACCAACAACCCCTGCCTTGTGCAAGAATTAAGCCATGAACGCGAAGGTTCAGCAATGAACCAAAGCTTTATTTTGTGATTTTAGTATTTTAATTTTGAAAGCAGGAGTACTGTTATGGCATCTGACTTTTTTATCAAACTCGATGGTATCGATGGTGAATCCAACGATAAGGCCCACGCAAAGTGGATCGAAGTTGTTAACTTCAAGCACGGCTCTGCACAGAACGTAACCTCTGGCCGTACAACCGATGTTTCAGGCAGAGGCACCTTCACCCCGTTCAGCTTTACCCATGCTCTGGACAAGGCCACCCCTAAAATCCAGCAGTTCTGTATGAACGGTCAGAAGATCGCCAAGGTCAGCTTCCAGGTATGCCGTGCCATCGCAGGCGCTCAGGTACCTGTATACGAAGTTACCCTTGAAAACTGCAAGATCGTTAAGGCAGAAGTTGTTTCAACCACTCCGGGTGCAGCACCTGACGTCATCCTTCCTCCGGAAAATTCCGCTTATCCTGTGGAAGTTGTTGACATCGTTGCCGGCAAGATCACCTGGAAGTTCACCGCAATCAAGCCTGACAACACCAAGGACGGCGCAGTTGAAGCTTCATTCAACCAGGTAGAAAACGCCTAAGTTTACACCTGCCGGCCGACACTCGGTTTTCAGGTAAACAGCATAAAAAAGGACGGATAATTTAAAATCCGTCCTTTTTACGCGTGCATGCATATTTATTATCGTTCTCCAAATATTTTTGACAAATACGTCAATTACCTACGTCAGAACAATATAAACATTTGAAACTGTTGAACTGATCGCGGTTTAAATACCCCGTTATTCGTTACCATAGTATTTGGTCAGCATCTCTCAGAAGATTGGATGATCCGCCGGCCCCATGACGGCATACAGGCGCTTAACGTCCAATCCCTGAATAAATCAAAAGGGATTCTTCTTATGATAAAACTAAAGAAAAAACAGTTATTCTCAAAGCTGTCAAACGTGGCATACAGGGCACTCGAAAGTGCCACCACCCTCTGCAAGACCAGAGGAAATCCTTACGTTGACATAGCCCATTACATTAACCAGATACTATTAAGCGAACCCAACGATCTCCACGAGATCATTAAATTCTTCAACATAGACGAGGCCAGACTCTCAAACGATCTTACCAAAACACTGGATCTTCTGCCTCGCGGTGCCAGTTCAATATCGGGATTCTCACCTCTTGTGGAAACAGCCATTCAGGAAGCATGGATGGCGGCATCCATAGTATACTGCTCAGGAGCCATCCGTACCGGACACATCATTCTGGCCCTTAAGCTTAATCCAGACCTTGCCCGCAGACTTCATGAAATAAGCGGAGAGTTCATTAAGATAAACGGAGATCTCCTGCAGGAAAAGTTTTCAGAAATAGTCAGTGACTCAGCCGAAGCAGGTCACGTCAATACGGTGTCTGATGCCGGTACCGGGCAGGTGGCATCCGTAATGTCAGATCCGTCTCTCGGCAAGGGAGAAGCTCTTAAACTCTACACTACCGACATGACGGCACTTGCAAAGGAAGGCAAAATCGACAACATCGTCGGAAGAGACGAGGAAATCCGTAAAATGCTGGACGTACTGCTCCGTCGCCGTCAGAACAACCCAATACTTACGGGGGAAGCCGGCGTAGGTAAAACAGCCGTAGTCGAAGGCTTTGCCGTGCGACTGGCAAGAGGAGACGTACCTGACTGCCTAAAAGGTACCGTACTCCGTTCCCTTGACCTGGGACTGCTTCAGGCAGGCGCATCCATGAAGGGGGAATTTGAAAACAGACTGAAACAGGTAATAGAAGAAGTCAAAGCCTCTGACACACCGATTATCCTCTTCATTGACGAAGCCCATACCCTTATAGGTGCCGGAGGCACGGCCGGTCAGAATGACGCGGCAAACCTCCTTAAACCGGCACTTGCGAGGGGCGAACTGAGGTGCATCGCCGCCACCACATATCGCGAATACGTAAAATACTTCGAAAAGGATCCTGCACTTACCAGACGCTTTGAAAATATTCTGGTACAGGAACCGGATGACGAAAAGGCCTTCAGAATGCTCCGCAACATGACGGGCTTTCTCGAAAAATACCACGGGGTTCGTATTCTTGACGAAGCCGTTAAAGCCACCGTTACCCTGTCCCGCCGCTATATTCCGACAAGACAGCTTCCTGACAAAGGCGTAAGCATTCTTGACACGGCGTGCGCCAAGGTAGCGCTCTCCCAAAGTACGATACCTGCCGAAATCGAATTCACCGGCCGCAGGCTTGAGGCTCTGAAGCTCGAAAAGGACATTCTCACAAAGGAACATCGCGAAGGTTTTAACAGAGAAGAACAGATTGCGGAAGTTTCCGCTTCAATTGAAAAAAGCGAAGCGCATCTCAAAGAACTTAACGAACGCTTTGAGCTGATTAAAAAGAAGTCAGCTGAATACATCGGACTCAGAACAAAACTTGTCTCAGACAGTTCATCATGTGCCGATGCGGGGGCTGACGGCACCGTTACTGAATCAGAAGCATCAAGTGCTCAGACTCCCGATAAGGGTATAATCTCCGATGAGGACAGAAAGAAGCTGCAGAGCACCCGTTGCGAACTCAACGAGCTTCAGGGCGACAGTCCGATGATCCTTCCGGAAGTCGACGAACAGGCCGTAAGTACGGTTATTTCGGAATGGACGGGCATTCCTTTAGGCCGCATGGTGAAGGATGAAATCACCTCCGTGCTTAATCTTGGCAACTACATGAAGGAGAGGGTCATCGGTCAGGATCAGGGAATTGACCTCATAGCCAAGCGCATCCTCACGGCTCGGGCATCACTTGCCGATCCGAACAAGCCGATTGCGGTAATAATGCTTGCCGGTCCTTCAGGCGTGGGTAAGACCGAAACAGCACTGGCGCTTGCGGAACAGCTGTACGGAACCGAAAACAATCTGGTTACGATTAACATGAGTGAATTTCAGGAAGCCCACACCGTGTCAACCCTTAAAGGTGCCCCTCCGGGATACGTGGGTTACGGCGAAGGGGGTGTGCTTACGGAGGCCGTAAGACGTCGTCCGTACAGTGTGGTGCTTCTTGACGAAATAGAAAAAGCCCACAGGGACGTTCATGAGATCTTCTTCCAGGTCTTTGACAAGGGGCAGATGGAAGACGGCTCAGGAAGACTCATTAACTTCCGCAACACCGTCATCATTCTCACCACCAACGTGGGTGATGAAACCATCATGGAGCTTTCCGCTGACGAGAACAATCTGCCTGATACCAGGACGCTTGCAAACGCCATAAAGGATGACATGATGAAGGTGTTCCCGGCAGCACTCCTTGGCCGCATAACCATCGTGCCTTACTATCCTCTCGGGAAGGCTGCCACCAACAGAATCATTGATCTCAAGCTCAACAAGATCAGGAAACGCGTCATGGAAGGATATCATGCGGAACTCACCTGCACGCAGGCTCTGCGTGATGAAATCATCCGCCGCTGTGATAACGCGGCCTCAGGCGCACGTCTCATCGATGCCGTGATAAGCAACGATCTGCTTCCGGACATCAGTGAGAAATTCCTGGAGGTAACCATGGAGGGTAAAGAACTTGCGTCAGTAAAGGCTGACGCGGCCGACGGAAAGTTCGTGTTTGAATTTACCGAAAAGTAAGACAGACATGATCCTGCCTTAGCAGTTTCATCGTGAAGCCGCGGGGTCTCCTCCGCGGCTTCACTGTTTTTTAGGGACAAAAACTCCAACTCTATTTCAGGTATCACGGAAATTAAACGTCGCCGCATGTAAATCAGTCACCATCGGCATTGTTTGAAATACAATAAACCTTAGATCTAACGCCAACCTTACCGGTATTTAATTATTCTTAAGATGCGGACTTTTACGTTTATTCCGGAGCAGATCGGACGGTACCTTAAAAACCGTTTTTCAAAATGCCAAAACCTCCGGAGGCACGAAAGAATACCGACCGGTAAGAAATGACAGCAGGGAAACAGCTCATGAACAGATTCAGCTTTTTCACGGAACCTGAGCCCGGGCAGGGCGTAACTGCGGAAAACGAAAACCGAAGCATTTTGTCCGATCCGCAGGAAAACGATATGGAAGTTACCGCGTTAGCGGACACTTCGGAAATCACGAAGTGTCTGTCTGCGCTTGACGCCGAACAGAAAAAAGGACTTCTGACCTGTGCCAGGGTCATAAGCGGAAATCCTGAGCTTGCGACACAGAATCCCCGCTATCTCATTGAATCACTCATTGCCGAAACCGACATAAAGATAGGAGAGGAAATAAACCTCATCATTCACCATCCCGATTTTCTGGAAATTGAGGGAATATGGCGCGGACTCTATTATCTTGTTACCTCCACCAACACCTCGGCTAACCTCAAGATAAGAGTATTCAACATCTCCAAAAAGCTGCTCGGAAAAACCCTTAAAAAATTCAGGGGAACCTCCTGGGATCAGAGTCCCATATTCAAAAAACTCTATGAGGACGAGTACGGAACCGCAGGCGGTGAACCGCTGGGAGTCATTATCGGTGACTACTACTTCAATCATTCGGCACCGGATCTTGAACTTTTAAAGGGAATCTCCCAGATAGCCGCTGCCGCACACAGTCCGTTCATAAGTGCTGCGGATCCGTCCGTCATGAATCTTGATTCATGGTCAGAACTCGCCAATCCCCGCGGTATATCAAATATATTCAGCACGCCTGAATATGCCTCATGGACATCCTTCCGCAACTCAGACGACAGCCGATACGTGGCACTGACACTGCCAAGAATTCTGGCACGACTCCCCTACGGCCCTGATTCAAATCACATTGAAGGCCTGAATTTCACTGAGGATACGACCGGTAACGCCAGCCTCAACCACGTATGGATGAATTCAGCCTATGCCATGGGAATCAACATCAACAGAGCTTTCGAAAAATACGGCTGGTGTGCCAAGATCCGCGGAATAAAATCAGGCGGTCTCGTTGACCACCTGTCCAAATTCATCGGACTTACCGGCAATCCGGCCGAGGACATGGAGCTTCCCGTGGAAATTGCCATATCCGATCACCGAGAGGCTGAAATTTCCTCATGCGGTTTCATCCCGCTGTGTTTCTGCAAAAATACCGACTACGCCGTATTCCTCGGCGGTCAGACCGTTAACAGTCCAAGGTGTTACGACAACCCGAATGCCTCGGCAAATGCCCAGCTGTCATCAAGACTGCCATACCTCTTTGCTGTCTCAAGATTCGCCCACTACGTCAAATGCATAGTACGCGACAAACTCGGCTCCTTCGAATCAAAGGAGGACATGACAAAATGGCTTTCGGACTGGAGCAGTGAATACGTAACCACCGACCCCAACGCCGATGAGGACATCAAAGCCCGTTATCCGCTTGCGGAAGCAAAAGTCAGCATTGACGACATTGAAAACCAGCCGGGATACTATAACGTTAAATTCTATCTAAAACCGCATTATCAGCTTGAAGGTCTGACCACCACCCTGTGTCTTACCACAAAGGTTCCGCGTCCCGCATCACAGTGACGCCTGAAAGAATGCTCAACGGGTAGGATGACGCTGTTTTTACCGCTTAAATTAAAACATTACGCAAAATTTTAATGAGTCATGCATGTTAAAATTAGGTTATCCGGAGTGTCCGGATCGCATTTTCATAAAATGATTCATGGACGAACTCCGACATGGTACAGAAAATACACATTCAGGACAAATTTCAGCCGTGCATTCTGTCAAGACTCACTGACAGAAGCCTCACCGGGGACGGATCCGCCGAAGATTCGCTTCTTTCCCGCATTCATCGGGAAATTCTGCTGAATCTTAAAATGCTGTTCAATTCAAGAATGCATCCTGGGGCCAATGATCTGGACAAATGGCCGGAGGTAAGATCGTCGGTTCTCGGCTACGGGCTGTCCGACTTCTGCGGACTGGATAACAGTGACAGAATTTTTGACATGGTAAAAAAGGAAATATCATGGCAAATCAGGTGCTTTGAACCCAGACTTAACCCGGACACTCTGGTCATTACCAGACTTGACACTCAGGAGGCGGACAAGTGCAGTTTATCCCTGCACATCGAAGCGGCTTTTGCGATATCAGAGCTGAAAGACGGTTTTTCCTGCAATTTCTACATAGAACTGGAAACAGGAAGGGCAGCCGTTAAAGGAGATGCTTAAGTAAATGAAAAAAGACTTCTTTGCGTATTACAGTGACAACCTGGCATACATCCGCAAGATCGGCCAAGAATTTGCCAGGGAATTCCCAAAAACCGCGTCTCATCTTGATCTGTCCTCGATCGAGTGTCAGGATCCTTTTGTTGAAAGACTGCTTGAAGGAACGGCTTTTCTCAGTGCAAGAATTGAAAACAGGCTCGATCACGGATACGAACGTTTCCTTGAATCCATCCTGAACTCTGTTAATCCAAATGCCGTGGCTCCAATTCCGTCCATGTGCAACGTTCAGATTCCCGAAGCATCACTTCCGGAAATAACCGGCGGCTGTCTCCGTGTTTCCCCCGGATGCAGATTCACCAAGACAAAATCCGAAAGCACCACACAGATCTGTTTCGAGAGCTTCTTTGAAACCGAAATCCACGCTCTGTCACTCAAAGACATAAAAACAATGGAACACGACATTTCCATTACCAATCTCACGGGAGAAGGCTACAGAAACTCAATTTCCATGACGCTCAATACCGAGGGCAATGCCACCTTCGCATCCATCAATCCGGAATATCTGGACATTTACCTGAATCTTACCGATCAGGATGCATCCAATCTGTGCGAATACTTCTTCGCCAGTCTGAAAAGAGTATTCATAAAACTTCCGGACAACAGCTACAGGGAGATTCACGGAGTATCAGTGGAACTTTCACTGCTTGATGCAAAGAGCAATGTCTACTCCGCAAACTCCCCTGCCATCAGCGGCATCAACAACATGAATCTCTACATGAAGTATCCGGGGCTCATGAAATTTCTGCGCATCAGAGGCCTGAAGAATGCCTTTAACGGCATAACCTCAAGGGAAATCTCACTGGTATTCATATTCGATAAAAAGCAGAATTTCGGAAACAGTGACAAACTGCATCGGGAATCACTTCTTCTCAATGTCATTCCTCTCATAAATCTGTTCAGAAAAAGAACCCAGAGAATGTTCACCAACCATGACTTTGAGATAAACGTAAACGTTGACAGTACCCATCAGCTGGACTATGAAATTTACTACGTTATCGGAGCCGACTTCTTTGACAACTCAAATCAGCCCATCTTCAGTGCGTATCCGTTTTTTTCAACAGGCTCCGATCAGGGAGACGGAAGGACATACCGCAATTTCTTCAGCGTACACCGCAGACAGAGACAGACAGGAAGCACGGGATATAAAAACCGTCTCTATAAAAAGCAGGAGACGTTCATATCATTCTCAGGTCAGGACTATGTTCAGAAGATGAGTGAAAACCTGCAGTTCGTGGCGGACTGTCTGGTAACAAATGCCGACCTTCCATGCTGTCTGACCAATCACGATTGTCTCAACACCGCATCTTTGGGCGATCTGCACGAGGTTCAGATCATAGGCCAGATTACAAAGCCAATGCCTCCCCTGATATCATCCGGCAGTTCCGATGACTTTAAAAGACTGGCTTTTATCATGTGTAACTTTGCCTCCGTTCTTGCCAGTGGCGATGATGGACTGCTGTACAATCTGAAACAGCTTATGGATGCCTTCTCAATGAAAAACGCGGAGGAAACCGCCCGCATGAAATCAGCCCTGCGAAAGGTAAAAATCAATTCCAAAGTCTACCGTTTCATCAGTAAGGGAGTGGTGTTTTTTGAGAAAGGCTATCTGATTGAACTTACCCTGAGTCACAGGGATCTGGAAGGTATCGGATTCTTCACCTTCTCCAGAATCATTGCCTCTCTCCTCATAAATTACCGGGATCTGAACATTCCGGTATGCGTTGACGTCTATTCGGATGAAAAAGGATTTGTATACTCATGCAAGAACTTGATGGAATAATTAAATCCCTGGCAAAAGAAGATGACGGCAGCACGGAAGCCGACTTTTTCTACCTTGTCCGCCTTCTGGAAAATCAGATGAAGGAGTTGCCGCGCATTGGTACGGCACAGCATCCGAATGCCGAAGCATTACGATTCGGTCAGATGCCTTTTCTGAAACATACTGATTCAGACATTCATTCGGTGACCCAAAAATCAGCCGAAGGCCGGTACGGAATTTATGAGGTTCTTGTTTATTTCTTCGGACTTCTTGGACCAAACGGTCCAATGCCCCTTGAGCTTACCGATTTTATTTACCATCAGAACATCAATGACTATGATGCCACGACCAGACGTTTTCTTGACATCATAAATCACCGTTTCCTGTCCCTCTACTACCGGGCCTTCAGCATGTGTGAAATGCCGGTATGTTTTGACAGAGAGGATCCGACTCTCATGAACTTCTTCAGAAGCTTCAACCGTCAGGGATACAAAAAGATCACAAGTCTTCCGGAATATGCCCAATTTGCCTTCACGGCAGAGTTTCTTCACGGAAGACGCTCGGCTCTCGGGCTGGAAAACATCCTCAAATCATATTTTGGCATACATATAAACATCAGGGAATTTGTGGAAAAAACGCATTTCATCCCGAAAGAGGTTAGGATGCATCTTGGAAACAGAGATACCTCCGTACTGGGACTCAATGCCCAGATAGGAAGCAGATATACCACTCGGACACAGGACATTATCGTGGAAATCGGCCCCATAAATTATAAAGAGAGTCTTGACTATATGCCCGGAACACCTAACTTCAGACAGATGTATGAAATCATCTCCTCCTATCTCAACAGACCTCTCACCGTCCATACCGAACTGAAAATAGACGCAGGAACTGTCAGGGAGCTTTATCTTGACGGTACCAAGGCTTTGGGACACGGAACCCACCTCAATTCAAGTCAGGGTAAAGGCATTACGACCGTCAGCATCAACATGACATCCATCATGATGCACAGATTCTTCAAGAAAGTTCCCTCCTGACCACCGTTTTGAGGCGACCGGGGAATCTTTACTAACGCCCTGTATGCCCCGCAGGTTCCGTTTAAACCGGATGAACAGCCTCAGTTACCGAAATACTTCAGGAAAAAATCCTGTTTACGTATACACATCTTCTTCAATTATGGAGGTACGGAGTTCCGTCCTCATCTTTCTGAATCATCATTTTTCAAACCCGCCGGGCACGTGAAAAATCTGCCGAAAATAACCACTGTGACTGTATTCTCAAAATTGTAAAACCCGTAAATCCCTGTCTGTACAATAACTTGCGTATAAGATTATGATAACAGTAACTGTTCGGAGATTTTTATGCCTGATAAACTAGACTGGCTCAATGAGCACTTTGTTCTGCTAAAGTACAGAACCGTTGCCGAGGTGGTTGAGAACTGCCACTACAAGGTACCTTTTGAATTAAGAAAAACCGCAGATGAACATCCGCTGGCGGAAGACTTTCTTAAGCAGCTTGCCGCGGCTGAAAACTATCAGAAAGCCAGTGAATTTCTGGCATTCAACCTGCACCAGCGGGCTCTGGCATGGTGGGGATACTGTTGCGTGCTCAGCGTCAAAAACGAACTTTTCGAAATTCCTTTTGAACCGAGAGACATATCGGACATCGGCACGCACAAGAATCCTGAACTTCCGGAATGGGCCAAAATGCCTGAACCAGAAAAGATGGACTACAAAACAAATCCCGACTACATAAAGCTGCAACAGGAAATTTCCGCAATTAAGGCGAAAAACGAGGAACTTATTAAAATGCTGCCTCCCGGAATATGGGAAAGGCATATGGAACTTCGTAAAAATATTTATGAGAAGTTCAAAAGCATCGTCGGCATGGATCCCGAGGAAATGCTTGCGGATGCCATAAAAAAAGTCGAAGAATTTAAGGAACCTGCATTTGTAAACGAGGAAAAATCACCTGTTTTCCAGATGAAAAGAGAACTCGACGCAAAAATTGAAGCCATCAGAAAGAAAACCGTTGAAACCATTAAGGCGGCTGTTCCTTCAAAAAGCAGGGAAGAACTTAAGGAGCAGACTGATAATGCCATGGATGCGGTCTATGCCGGAATAACGGCTCCCACTGATGAGAATGCCACAAGATGTCTTAACCTTGGCAATGCCTGTCCGGAAACACATGAGGGACTGCTTTCACTCCTTACCTTCTGGTGCTACGGCAATCTTACGCCGAACATGGAGCAGATTGTCAGAACTCCTCCGGAGCTCCCTCCTACCGGACTTAATTCACTGCTCCTTAAGTGCGCCCTTACTGAAGGCGGCACCAGGGAATTCAAGGAACGCATGAAGCTGTACTTTGAAATCGGCAGAGAAGTAGTGTTCGGAATCAACAACTGGTCTGAATTTCTTACGGAAATGGAACCTCCGCATCATAAAATCGGTCACGGAGGCTTTACGGGGGTTATTGGGAAGGTACCGGACGATGCATCCATGAAACAGGCTGCCGAAAAAGCCTTAAACGATGCAGGCAACAAGAAATTTGAACGTTTCAGGGGCTGAAAATGAATCTGAACCAGAACATTTTTCTTGCATGTGCATGTCTGTTCTCAACCGTGATTGTCGGATGTTCCTCATCTGAGGGGACCAGTGCAAGCTTTGACGTGAGCATCTATCCGTCTAAGGATCTGGCCAAGGTATACGGCTACTATCCCAGCTTTGAGGTAGACATACTCGGGGCCGGGAACGAGGACACCATTAAGCTCGGAACCTACTCAATTGACAGATATTTTGAGTCGGAAAGTCCGGTGCGCAAATACTACGCTCCGGTAACCTTCAGATTCTCAGACAATGATCTGAAGGTAAAAACCCTGAGTTCAGACGATCCCGCGTACAAAAAAATCATGGGACGTTCACCGCAGTATCTGGCTGTAATCGTCAATCTGCCTTACGGTCCCGAGAAAAAAGAAGGAGAAGAAGGTGCGGCCGCTCCGAAGCTTGATCCCCGCATATTCACCTATCAGATACCTACGGGGTTTTTCGAGGAACAGCCGGATCTGTACCTCAAAATTGTGGGAACCGGAATAGTAAGAACCACAAAGGAAGATGCCGAGGAGGAACTTCCTGAGGCCCCGGAAACGGCAAAACAGCCTCATAATATGGAACTTAACTGCGTTAAATCCGGTGGCAGGGAGCTTAAATGTCAGGAGCTTCCGCCGAAGGAGGAAAGAGCCCCTAACTGACAGCGCTAAACGGCGAGGATTGTCACCTGCCGTTTTATAACACTTCCGGTCATCCGGAATTTTGGAATGTAAAATACAAACAAAGAAGAGAATGCCAGCGTGAAATTTCCAATGTTTCTTCACTGGAGTGAAGGGCTCTTTCTGCAGCCTCATCACTTTCAGCAGTTTCAGCGAGTCATCAATGACGCGCTTAATGCACACTCAAGCCTTGCCATCCCCTACAAGGAAGGCATCTGTGACATTGAAGTGGACACAGAGGCTCTGAAGTCAAAAAGAATCGTCATCAATTCATTGGCGGCAGTCATGCCTGACGGGGTTTTCCTTTGTATGCCCGGAAACTGCGCAGTCATGCCGCACACACTCGATCTGGACATTCAGCATGCAAACGAAGAAATAACCATTTATCTTGCGGTACCGTTCTACTCAGTAATGGATTCCAATCTTAATGAAACCGGCAACAGCGAACAGCGCCGTTATCTGCTTCATGAAACTACCTGTGTCGATGAAAATACCGGTGACAATGAAACCACTGTTTTTAAAAGAAGCCTTAACGTTAAGATTATTACGGATCCTAAAAAAGCCACTGACTGTGCCGTTCTGCCAATCATGAAACTGAGATGGACTCTCGAAAACAGCAACACTCCGGTTTTGGAAAAGGTATCGACCTATACCCCTCCAACCATTCTTATCTCCGGAACCTCAAACCTTTTCACTATGGTAAGGGAGCTTTTCTTTGAACTGAAAAACTGCAAATCAAAGCTTTTAACGGACATTGAAAATTCCGGTTTTGTACCTTCACTTGCTACCGGATCCAACGTTCTGAAAATCATGCAGCTCCAATGTCTGAACGTATACATCAACACCCTTAACAATCTGCTGGTTCCTGACAAAACCACGCCGTTCGATCTGTACTGTGTGCTCTCAAATCTTCAGGCTTCACTTAAGGCGCTTTATCCTCTTTCAGACACTCATGAACTAAGCGGATATGACCATTACAACCTTTTCGGCGTTTATGACGAGGTAATACGTTCCATAAGATCTCTCGTAAACGTCAAAGGAAAGGCTGAATTCATCGAGATTGATTTTGAAAACACCGGCAGTGAATCTCACCTTGAAGCAAGGTTCAATGCCGAGGAACTCAGCAAGGCGTCAGACTTCTACATAGCCCTTGAAGGAGAACTCAACTGGAGAGAGCTTCTCAAAGACATTGAAGCCGGGGATAATTTCAGGCTTATCGACAGAGGTTCGCTTGAAAGTCGCGTCCGCGGAGTCAAGCTGAGTTACTCAAGATTTCCGCCACGCTATCTGCCTCTGGAAAACAGCAACACGGTCTACTTTAAGGTAATGAAGGATGAATCAGCCAGAATATGGCGTTACATTCTGGATGACAAAACAATGATCATAGACTGCGCACATTCTCTTCTCGACAAATTCACCGCAAAGCTGTTTGTGCTGACGGAAAATGAAGAGAATTAAAAAGGACCGAGGGAATGGAACCAAACGGGATTTATGAGCTTGTAAGTCCGATACTGCATAAGCTCTGCAACTATTACATTTATGAACGTAACGGATACAAACTTGGATATGCGGAATTTACCGCAGAGATAAGTCATCTTCTGAAAAATGCCAGGAACACCGCTGAAAAAAGCGATGCTCTCAGATCCGCATACAGAAAGATTGAATTCCCGCTCATATTCTTCATCGATTATACGGTTAAGGAATCCGGTTTCTCCTTCTCTCAGGATTACGTCCCCGTGGCTCACAGCTACAATGAACTGTCAGGCGATGACAAATTCTTCGACTGTCTGGATGAAGCCATTGCCGGGGAAAGCGATCCGGAAATTCTGAACATATACTACATCATGCTTGGCCTGGGCTTTGACGGAGCATTCAAAAGAGAACCTGCTGAAGTTGTCAGACGCATGCAGCTCTGTTTCGAAAAACTGGATGACAGATATTCTTCAGGTTATGAAATGGTGTGCCGGGAGATGTCAGCAGACATGGTAACTGAAACGGAGCCGTCTGATACGCCATGGTTTCTTGCCCATAAAATCAAAATACTGTCAGCCATTATCGTTGTTGCGCTGTTCAGTTTTATTCTGAATGTACTCAGCATTCACGTCAACACCCGTCCTTTCAGAAAAAGCATAATGTCGGCATTGGAAATGGCCGCCCCGAGCCGTGACTATCTTGTTGACGACGGTAAGGAATTATTCCAAGCAGGCTCTGATAAAAACAGAATCGGATACGGTACGGTCAACGAAAAACAGGATCTCTCCGGCATAGAACAAGAAATCACGGCAGACAGTGATAACAAGGAAGAATCCTCACACGAATTTAAGTATGACGGAAGAACGGACGACAGGGAAGCCGTCGGCAAGAGAACGGCAGAAAAACTCAGCGGCAACAGCACTGCTCCGGCAGTATCCGACACCGTACGCGAAAAGGAGTCCAAATAAAAATGAATAATGCCTCAACTCCGGACATTCAGACGGAATCACAGGATTTTATGACATCACTTTTCGGCAATCCGCTGGGAATAGTGATACTCATTATTCTTTTTTTGATTCTGGTACTTGCAGTATATATACTCGTTAAGAGATTTAAACACAGGCACCAGATGAAAAAGGAACGCCGTTCACTTAAAGACGATTTAATGATCTGGTCCAACCTTTCCAAAATGGTATCCGGTGAGAACGAAAACAAACAGGGTAAGCAGAATCTGTCCCCTAACACCGAACTCATCAAAATGTTCTTCGCATCGGCCAAAAAGGTTATCGGTACAAGATGTCCAAAAAAAGGCAGTACCCCGTGGTACGTGGTTATCGGCGAACCTCTCTCCGGAAAGAACAGCCTGTTCACTGAAGGACAGCTGAATACCTATTCCGTTCTGCATGAAAACGACACCCACGGAAAGGAACCCGTAAATTTTCATGTAAACAGTGAACGCATTTACCTTAGCGTCAAGGGACGCGTTTTCTTTGACAACTGGATGGGAGGCTCCTCCGCAGAATGGTATACCATATGCGACCTTATCAAAAAAACCCACCGCATCAAACCGCTCTCCGGCATTATTCTGACAATTCCGGCAGACGCTCTGCTTGCCGACAATGAAGGCCTTACCGAGAAAAAGGCCTCACTGATATCCTCTGAACTTCTGCGTCTAACCGGAACAATCAGAATGAGAATTCCGGTAAGAGTGCTCATCACCAAATCAGACTGCATCCGCGGCTTCAGAGAATTCTTCTCAGGCGTTTCCGGAACAGGCAGAAACAGAACCGTGGGCTTCAGTCTCACCAGCAACAGCGGAGTCTATGAGGAAGAGCGTTTCACAGAGGAGTGGGACAGCTTCATCTCCGATTTGAAGAAAACTGCCGCAGGCATGTTCCTTTCCAAAAAAATCATTGATGCAAGCTACACCGACAATGGCAGAATAGATCTGTCCTCCTACATATTCACCTTTCCGCAGCAGGTTGAAACACTCAGATCCAATCTCAGGCACTACCTGAAGATAATTTTCAATTCCGCAAACACCGGTACACCGCGTGTCATGACGGAAGGGGTTTACTTCTGCTCCACTGCGGATCAGGGCATCTGTTTTGACTCAGGCTTTGCCGAACTGAAGCAGGCCACGACGGATGAATCTCCGCTGACCGAATCCCACGAACATCTTAAGGGTTCATATTTTGTCAGCAGCGTACTTGGCTCATCCCTCGGTTTCCTCGACAGAAGAGCCGACTTTACAAAAAGCGAAAAGATAAGACGCAACGTTCCAGCCGTTACCATAGGACTGGTTCTCGGTCTGCTGACCCTTAACTATCTTGCAGGAGCGATACTCGGTCAGAGCCTTATCAGCAGAAAGCTGGAAATGGACACCCAGTACTACAAGCAGATAAGCACTCTTTTCGAGTCTCACGCCATGCTGAACTCACCTCTTCTTGACGTGGACTATAACTCCGGAAACGGTATCGATCGCTTTGATGAACTTATGGAAAACATTCCGGGCGTAACCAGATTTAATTTCTTCACAAATTCAAAACTGACGCTCCTCGCGGACAGGCCTCTGCCGATGATCTACGCCCCGACCAATTACCTTTTTTATGACTACAACAATCTGTACCATCAGGAACGTCAGACCATTTACAACCAAATGGCCGCGGACATGATATTTTTCCCGGCAGCAACCTCTTTTACCTACAATCTGAAAAACAACGACTCTTACTACACTGAAGCCAGGGCTGATGCACTGCTGGCATTCATGAAGCTTTCACAGGTCGGTGGTGATCCCGGAATTCTCTCCGGAAGAAATTCCCGCACCATCAGAAAGAGTCTGCAGTCAATTGTTGACTACATGTACCCTGACGTATCATCAAAGGTTGCCAAAGAACTCAGCGACATTACCGGAGGAAACGAAAACTACTCCGCCAGCGTAATCAGACAGATACTTCTCTACAAGGAATACTACCCAAGCATCAATCAGGGAATCCGCAATCTCATAAAACAGATCATTGAGGGAAACGCCTACCCTGAGTCTGATTATCAGACCTTTAAATTCCTTATCAAGAACGGTAATGAAATAAAGCACACGGCAGAAAAGTTCATCAGTTTCACCTCCGACATCTCCAACAGGGATCTGGATCAGTCAATTGAGGAATACATGAAGCTCCGCCGTGAAATCTACTACACCATCAACAGGGCTGATTATCTTGACAGAAACTATGCCGAGTTTCTCAGCACTTTCTCAACCCCAGTGGTAGCAAAGAAAGACAGCAAAGATAAAGCAGAAGCCGGTAAAACACTTGATCTTCAGAGATCCGCTTTATTTGAAAAAAGCTATCTGGACTATAAGAATATAGTGAATGATGATTTTAAGGAATTTACTGACTACATCCAGAACAACACGGAAAGAAAGAGATATTTTGATTCAGACTACTCTGACACCGGCAAGGTTCTGCATCTGCAGAATGTTGCCGCCGACAACATCACCCGTGATTATGAACAGACTAAAAAACGCCTTTCATCAATAATCAACAGTCGCGTCTACGACAAAATCAAATTCGGAAATCAGGAAGAAAAATACGGATATCGCGTTCTGGCCGATATTCTTAAACTGGTCTACGCCACGGAAGACGAGCTTCCGCTTGAGGTAAAGGATCCGGAATACTTTGAAAGTCAGTTTAAAAAGCTGGAAAGCATCTTTGCATTAAAGAACAGAAATCTTAAGAACTTCATGGAAAGCCACAAGAATCTGGAAAATGCCAAGGATCTGGTTAACGCTGCCCAGATGTATCTCGAATACGCAGAGTTTGTTTCAAAAGTTCAGCTGTCTAAAAATCTCCTGAAGCATTATCCTGACGACAGCAGTCTTACAAGAAAGGTTGCAGATCTTGCCATGAGCATGAATGATGCCGCAGACGATGAAGACGGCCTGTTTAACGGGATGGTTAACTTCGAATCAGCAAGAAGGGCTCTGGGATATTTTGAACTGGATGAACAGTATGCACCGAAGGCAGTAGAATCATTCATAAATCCTATTGCCTATCTCCTGCAGTTTGACAGCCGGGTAAAAGCAAAAGCTCAGCAGAAGGACGATAAGAACAGGATCGAAAACAAGTCTTCAAAACTCTTCTCTCAATATGTCGAGAATGACAAGCGCATCAGCAGGATAAGAAAAAGCGTCATGCTTTACTCCGATGCCTACGTTAACTATTGGGCCGCATTCGGAGACAGCATAAGACCGGTGTTCTATGATTACTCAACCTTCCACGACTTCACAAAAGAAAGTCGGGCATATGAAATCAATGCGCAGCTCCGTGATGTCTACAACATGTCATACGAAGTGTTGTCCCAGATTCATGATTCCGTGCTTTCAGCCAACGGTCAGGGCAGCAGAAACAATGCCCTTAAGGTCATTGATTCCAGAAGAAAACTCATGGATCTTAACTACAATCAGGCCTGCACGAACATTCTGAACGCCTGGACACTGCTCCCGGACGATGTACTCAGTGCCAACCGTTACGTCAACTCTCTGGATAAAAAGAAAGTACGTAACGACTTTACACTGGTTATGGCCCAGGGCAAGTCCCAGAACACACTGCCGTGGTGGGACTCCTACGTAAGACTCGGCATCCGTCTGCTTAAATCCGAAGCAAACTATTCCGTTGCCGCGTCTCTTACCGAATTCCAGAACAGGCTCTACTATTTCCCTGTACTGCGTAACGGCAACACCAGCGGACAGGTCATTGTTCCTGAAGACATGCAGAAACTCAGAAAGCAGCTGCTGAGCTTCGGCATCGGACAGAAGAAGGCCGCAGGTAACGATACCGGCAAAAACGAAACCGCAGCTTCACAGAATCCACAGGCTGAGGAAAGTTCTGATGAGGGTGTAAGCTCAATTCAGGAACCTCTTCTGAACGGTCTCAAGGCTGGCCGCAGTGACATATCCGAGTGGGTCAGCAACGTTGACTTCATCTTAAAGACGTTCGGCTCCACTGATAATCCGGTAATTGCCAAGATTGCAATTCCGAACATCAGAACCCAGAACGCGCTTATAGAGAAGCTGTACGGAAAGGACTACTCCAATGCCATGCTGCGCTTCAGATACGTGGACATCAGAGCCGGAAAGGCCGCTAAAAAGCGTTTCAGCACCTTTGTCAATGATGAGGACAAGGTCATCTATGAAGATACCGTGGACATTGACAGTCTGGAACTTGACTTCTACAGATATTCCGATGACAGCAAGGCCGGTGCCAAAGTGGCAATCAGCGGAAGATACGCGCCGTTAAAACTTTATCTGGATGAACACCTGATTCATTTAAATAATGATAAGAACAACGCATCTTACGTACCCGTTAACGTGTTATCATCAGAAGGAGACAAGGGAATTCTGTTCCTAAAGGTCTACTTCGGACAGAAGATGCTGGCCCCGGAAAAATGGCCGTCAGTTGAAAACTGGCCGGCACTGTCAGCCTACTGATAACAAAGGAGCTCTTCAAGCCCTACCGCTCATATGACCTCAGACTGGCAGACCGTGACAATTTATTTGAGAGAATGAACTTATGTTGAAAAAAGAAATTAACATCTCTTTTATCGGCAAATGCGATTTTAAGAATGTTACTCCGTACAAATGCATACTGAGTGAAGGCATCAGTGTTCCCTTCAGGGCTGTGGTAACACTGTTTTCCAAAGACGCTCTCAAACGAAACAGTCTGAACGGCTGTCTCAACGTTAAGACTGAAATTACCCTGCTTCAGTACAACACTGCCGGCTCAGTTAGCCGTGGCCGCAGGTTTCAGGGAATAATAACGTCATACAGGTCACTTGGACTTGTGTCAAGTCTGGGCAGTACAGTTTCAGGAGATGACTGTTACTGTTATGAACTCACAATAGAACCGGAAATGGTACTGATGGGACTTAACCGTCGCACCCGCAGGTTCAGCAGCGACAGTACCCCTACCGATGTCATCAGTGAAATTTTTGCGTCCTATCAGCAGAACTGCGAAATCAGCTCATCCATGTTTGACCGCATTCCAGAAAACGGATACATTCTGCAGCAGAACAATGAAAGTGATCTGAGCTTTATCAACAGAATCTGCCGAAATTTCGGTTTTAACTATGTATTCGAACTCACTCCTGCTGAAGACGACTCATCAAAATCTTCAGTAAAGGTTGTGTTCTCCAGAGGTTGGAAAACAGGTCACGCCAAACAGCTGACAGGAAACAGTACCCTGGTTAACAAGGAAACAGTCGTCTGTGCGGTCGGTCGCGGCAATGCTGAAAGCTTTGATGCGGAGCCTGTATACCTTGAAAGGATGATAAGCTCGGGATACATCGGTAAGGGAAGCATTTATACCGGTGAGAACAGTGCCACCACCCTGCGTGCAGACGGTATTATAAATTCAGAATACCAGATTCAGCATGAAGGTTTTGACCATGTCAAAGGTCTGGCTGCCCCACTGAAAAAATCAATGTCAGACTATATCAGTGAATCCCAGGCAGCCCTCAGCAACGTCTCATCTGACAGAATCCGTATTACATCACACGATTTTGCCGTGGCAGCAGGTCAGATTCTTGAAATAGATGGCGAGAGCTATCTGGTAATCCGCTCGCATTTTGGTTTCAATCTGGATTACCCCGCAGCATTTAAACAGGCCGTAGGGTTCGAGACAAAAGAACATGAGCTTGATCTTACTGCCGTAGCAATTCCGAAACCGGAAAACGAAGAAAGTACTCTTGCGCCGCTCTGTACGCTTGGAGGCATAAATGCCGATGACGCAGACTCAGCAGAAAAAGACACGGTGACGGTGAACGCCCCGTCAACAGTGCTTGCAGGCACTAATAATACGGTCAGAGAAAGCGGCAGTTCATCCGTACCTTCAGTATTCATTGCCACCGTATGCGATAAGGATGGTGCCGTAACGTCAATCGGAACCATTCAGCCGTCATCTGATGACAATACGGCATTCCCGTCATCATTCTACGCTTTACTTAACGATGCAAACCAAACAGTAACCGCAACATATGTAAGCACATCATCCGGTGATGATTCTCTGGGGAATTTCCCAAGAATCGGTCAGAAAGTTCTGCTTATTTTAGTTAACGGCAGTTATTATTTTCAGGGATACCTGCCGACAACGGAAGCTCTGCCCGTATTTGACAGTTCCATGAGAAATGAACTTATATACAGCAGACATCTCTGTGCGAACAATCTCACTAAAACAATAAACAATGGGAACAGGGATTCCGATGACAATATTTTGGATTTCACACAATTAAGTTCGACAAAAAACCTTATTAAACACATGGTTAATACAGGTAAAATTACTTCTTTCATGAATATTGTCGGAACAAAATTCAGTTCCCAGAAAATCATAGATACCTATACGTCATCACATAAAAGTAATATTGAGACCAATCTTAAGGACATTATAGATGCCAAAAACAAATTGGACGGTGACCTCAAGGCAGCCCGGAGTGGCAGTCAGACATCAACAGACGATGACATACAGAAACTTAAGGATCTGTACACATCTCAGGATAGCTACGTAGATGATCTGATAAGTGCAATAAAGACTGATGCAGTGATATCATCTGCATTAAAAAAAATAATCAAGAACGATACCAGCATAAGCGAATATAAGGACGATCAGCTTACAGAAAGTCAGCTTAAAGATAAACAAATGGATTTAGCTCTGCAGAAAGCTCTTGTTCCTTGTGGCAGTATTCTGTTTACCACAGGATGCAGCAGAATATATGCAAAAGGACATGAAATATATGCTGATGCTGACACTTCCGTGTTGTCAAACAATGTTACGGTTAAAGCTCAGAACAATCTTATTCTGACGGCTGATAAGTCAATAACACTTCAGGTAGGCAATTCAAAGCTTAATATTAACGGCAACACCATCCAGATGGCGGTTGCGTACTTTACCAACAAATTCTCACCTTGGGATGCATCCGTGTCACTGAGTCCGACAACCGGTGTCACCGTTAGCGGTTTCCAGTTCAAGGCCAATTCCCTGACAAGCTCTGCCATTTCCGATTCATTTGGCGGAGGCATCAGTACTAAATACGGACAGGTCACTTCCAACGGCGTTCGCCTTAAATCAGCTACTCTGACTGCTCCTGCCGTTCTGAAAACAGCCGCCGGATTGGGAGCAAAGGTGCTTAATGGTGCTTTCAGCACCGGCTGGACGGATTCGAACTCCGAAGGATGGATGGTAAGCTCCAGCTGTGTAAAAGCAGCCAACAGCATTACTTCAATCATTGCTGACATACTTGCAACCATAATCCTTTACAATAAAGACACGAACAGATACTGTAAAACAAGAAGTGCCTATAATGCTGTGATAGCAGGCATTGGTCTGGCTCTTGACGCAGCGGATATGATTGAGAATCTTGTTACCAACATAATCCTTGCCGAAAATGATAATGACATTTCATTTTGCAAGCGTACAAAGGAAAACAACTACATAAGCCCTCATGATATCTATTTAATGGTTAGCAGCAGTGCGCGAATGGTTACCTCTCTGGCATCCTATACTCCGCTTGCAGCAGATAATCTGGCATCAATGAAATCTGCTTCCTCAATGGAACTCTCAGCTACAAATATAGCATTTGGAGCCAAAACAACAACGAACACGTCGCAGATTTCTCAAAAATCAAATTCACCTGTGTCGGATTTATCCCAAACACAAGTGATAGATCAAAAGATAAAAGATGAAGATTTGGAAATTATTGATCAATAAGATTAATATATTATTTAAAATAAAAATCAATAACAGAATTATGATAATAAAGCCGATGAACAAAATGGTAAATTCCCGAATCTGAATACCTGCGGTCAAACATCTAAAAATGAGGTACCCAAAATGAATACCGATGAACTCAGTCTTAAGCTCGGCACAGCCATTGCCGAAGCGGTTGCAGTTTCAGCTTTAAATCTAAGTATTGACATCGGCATCATGGCACTGTGTGCCGCGTCATCAACCAACTACAAAAATGATAATATTACCGGCAGCAAACACCTGTGTGCAGATGATGGCAAGACCACCATTCACGAAAACAATACCTCAGCCAGCAAAACCGAGGAAAGTCTTGCCAAAGATGAGGTTGAGGCACAAAAAGGTGCTGTGAAGGCATCAGAAACCGAAGGTAACGCCTCAACTGCAAATGCCAATGCTCTTGATGCCGATGCCAAAGCCGTAGGTACCCAGGCCGGTGCCCTGAATACCGATACCAAAGCCCTGAATATTGAATAGCCGCAACGACAAGGAGGTGAATTATGCCAACCCCGATAGCAACAATTGCCAACCTTACAGCCACCGGTGACGTCATTGCAGGCCCGGGAGCTCCCATAAGGCTGGTCAAGGGACTGCCTGCCGCATGCATCGGCGATGCAGTTGCCGGAGCCGTATGCGTGGGAGTAATTTCAGCAACCACCGCTGTTACGAGACTGCGGGCAGGACGTCCGGTAGCTAACATAGGTTCTGTGGTAACCGGAGTAAATCCCGTTACAGGCATTCCGGTCGTCACCGCTGTTGCGGTATGTCCTAACATCAACAGAATTGTATAATCTCAGGCAGACTGCCGTCTCATGGATATAAACGTTACGGAAAACGGAATAACATTCTCCGTAGCGGTTACACGCCTGCAGGCTTAGGTTCTACTCCGACAGAAACCTGTACAGGTTGGAAAGCCTGCTGAGGCTCTCCTTACTGCCGTTTTTTTCAGCCTCTGCGGTGGCATATTCAAGTTCCGATACCATGGCATTTCTGGCAGCGTTTATTCTTGAGGCAACGATATCCCTGTATACGTCCTCATAACCAAGCGGGAACGGATACTCCTCAAGGTACAGATAATCAAGCATGGCCGTACGAAGCGGTCCAGTCACCTTTCCCACGTATGCTGAAACCTCTGAGGCTCCGAGAAACACTCTTCCTGAAGGAATAAGCCCCGTGAGACAACGGAGTTTTTCGTCGGTTACGGCTGACGTGTCATCAGAATCGCCGTTTTTAAGAAGCTCACCGAGTTCCGACATAAGTTTTTCATGCTCAGGCGAATCGGAATTGCAGTAAGGCAGAGCCTCGGCAAATCTCTTTTTAATGGACTCAAAATCGGTACTGAGAGCCTGTGCCACGGCACCGTTAATTGCCGAGCTTACGGTATAGCACACCGAACCGTTAAGCGGGAGTACGCACGGCTTCACTTCTTTTGATATGTCCATTCCAAGAATATAGTCCCTGGTCACCATTACGGGGGTGATTATACGAAAGCCGTCTTCGGTGATTCCCAGTACAATTCTGCCGGAGGACTCAGCCGTGCCGAGAACCATATCCCTTTTCACAAAGTAGCTGAGAAGCTTCGGCGCTTTCCAGTAGAGGTCGGCAAATACCCTGTACATGCACCCTATGTACCTGTTTTCCGCAAAGCCAAGCTCCGAACAGAGCTTCTTGATGTTGCACCAGGCCTTCGGATAATAAATGTTTTTCAAGGTTACTGCGGCATGCAGTATGCTTTTAAATGAGGAAACTGTTTTATCTCTTAAAACATCAGTCATCTGGAGACTCACCAGAAGTTCCCTGAACATCTGACATGACTTGGCATTCGAAAAAACCACCTGTTCGTGCTTTTTCAAAATGTCGGCAAGAAGCGGAGCCGCCTCTGAAGGTTTCAGTCCGTGATTTTTAACAGTCTCAATACAGTCACAGTCAAAGGATACCGCAAAGGCGGGAGACGGACATATCCCTGCAGGAGGAGTCACCACGATACGGCTTCTGCCCTCCTCCTCATATGATTCGGCATTGACGGAAACGATGTCCACGCACCATGGATAATTATCACGGTTATAAGGAAGAAGATGTATCAGAAGCATGTTTTTATACTGCGGTAATTTTAAAAGAGACTAAGATAATAACCAAATCCCCGGAAAGTCAGCCCGTAATCCGAAAGCCGTTTCTCAGGGATTTTAAATTCGGTTCTCCGGGAAAAACTATTTAAACTGGTTGGTCTGCGGATCGTATTCAAAGCCCGCATCCTTAAGCTTCTTTTCCAGTTCTTCCCTGTTTATTTCATAGGTGGCACAGAAGCTGTCCAGATCATGATCATCAAAATCACGGAGCTTCATGTTAACCATTGACAGTAAAATGTAAGGATCCATTTTTGATAAATTTTCAAAAGCCATATATAACCTGCCGCAATGTAAGTGGAATCTAAAAACCTGACTTGATTATGCCGTCTGGGAGGCATTCCGTATCCGCCCCGTAATCATGAGGCTGTGTCATTATACTATTTTTTACCGTGCGGTTTTTCCTCATGATAAAAAAAACCGTTACTGACATTTTAATCAATAACGGTTTCAAACTCTGATTAGAATTTCTGATTAAGACAGGAAATTATACAAGACGTCCGTGACAGTTCTTGTACTTCTTGCCGCTGCCGCAAGGACAAGGATCGTTTCTGCCAACCTTGTGGTTAGGATCCGCAAAGGCCGCGTTCATCTTCTCAATTTCCTTGGCCTTTGATTCAGCCTCATCGTTAAACTTCTTTTCAGCCTCATCGGCAAGTTCCTGACGCTTCTGCTCCATCTCATCAATTTCCTGAACCTTGATCTGGATGCAGCTTAAAATTCTGATAACCTGATATTTGAAGTTATCAATCATTTCAGAGAACATGCGGAATGATTCAAGCTTGTATTCCTGCTTAGGATTACGCTGAGCATAGCCTCTCAGACCGATACCCTGACGGAGATAGTCCATTGAGGCAAGGTGTTCCTTCCAAAGGGTATCAAGTGACTGAAGCATGATGTTGCGGATAAGCTGTGAAGCTCTTTCATCACCGATGAGCAGCTTCTTTGCCTCAAACACATCCTTGGCTTCATCAACAATCCTGTTACGGATGCCTTCCTCGTCTACCCTGTCACTTTCATCAATCCACTTCTGGATAGGCAGCTCAAGGGCAAATTCATTTTTGAGCTTGTCGGTAAGGCCCTGAACATCCCAGTTCTCACTCATTGAATTTGGAGTGATGAACTCGTTGATTACGGAGTTGTAAACGTCAGAACGGATCAGATCGATACTGCCTTCATCAACCTTACCGTCAAGAAGTGAATTACGTTCCTCGTAAATTACCTTACGCTGTTCGTTGGCAACGTCATCGAATTCAAGAAGACTCTTACGCAGATCGAAGTTTCTGGTTTCAACCTTACGCTGAGCATTTTCAATGGCTCTTGAAACAAGCTTATGACCGATTGGCTCACCTCTTTCAAGACCGAGATGCTTCATTATTGTCTTAAGCTTGTCTGAACCGAATCTTCTCAGAAGATCGTCATCGAGTGACAGGTAGAAACGTGATGAACCTGGGTCGCCCTGACGGCCTGAACGGCCACGGAGCTGATTGTCTATACGACGGGATTCATGACGTTCGGTACCGATGATGTGGAGACCGCCGGCGGCAACCACCGCATCATGACGCTTCTGCCATTCATCCTTAACCTGCTGAATCTGTTCAGGAGTAGGATCGGTAAGAGCAGCCAGATCCGCATCAAGTGAACCGCCGAGAACGATATCGGTACCGCGGCCTGCCATGTTGGTGGCGATGGTTACGGTGCCGGGACGGCCGGCCTGAGCAACAATCTGAGCTTCCTGAGCATGGAACTTGGCGTTAAGAACCTGATGCTTGATGTTAAGCTGAGTCAGATAACGGGACAGCTTTTCTGAGTTTTCAATGGAGATGGTACCAACCAGAACCGGACGTCCCTTACCGATTTCTTCATTGATGTCCTTTACCACAGCTTCAAACTTCTCTTCTTCAGAACCGTAGATAAGATCAATGAGGTCTTCACGAATCATCGGTCTGTTGGTAGGAAGCACCACTGTTCTTAAGTTATAAATCTGCTGGAATTCGTATGCTTCGGTATCAGCGGTACCGGTCATACCGGCAAGCTTTTCGTACATACGGAAGTAGTTCTGGAAGGTAATGGAAGCCAGTGTCTGGTTTTCATGATGAATTTCAACGCCTTCCTTCGCTTCCACTGCCTGATGCAGACCGTCGCTCCATCTGCGGCCCTGCATTGTACGGCCGGTGTGTTCATCAACGATGATAACCTCACCGTCCTTAACGATATAGTCAACATCCTTCTCAAAAAGCACGTGTGCACGCAGTGCCGCCATCACGTGATGCAGCAGGGTAATGCTTGCGCTTGAATAGAGGGTCTGATTTTCCGGAAGGATGCCTTCACGCTGCAGAAGTTCTTCCACATGAATCTGACCGTTTTCGGTAAGATATGCGGACTTGGTCTTCAGGTCACGGGTATAGTCACCGTTTCCGCGGTATTCGTCGGAATCTTCCTTTTCCTGTTCAACAAGTTCAGGAATAATCTTGTTTACGGCAACATAAAGATCGGAACTGTCTTCGGCCGCACCTGAAATAATTAACGGGGTACGGGCCTCATCGATGAGAACGGAGTCAACTTCGTCCACAAGAGCATAGAAAAGAGGTCTCTGAACACGCTGTTCAGGAACATAGGCCATGTTGTCTCTCAGATAGTCGAAACCGAATTCGTTATTGGTACCGTATGTTACGTCGCAGGCGTAAGCGGCTCTCTTGGATTCGGCATCCATACCGGAGATGTTGCATCCCACGTGCATGCCGAGGAATTCAAACAGCGGACGACACCAGTCACTGTCACGCTTTGCGAGGTAATCGTTTACGGTAACAACGTGAACGCCCTTTCCGGTAAGTGCGTTCAGGTAAGCAGGAAGAAGTGCGGTGAGGGTCTTACCTTCACCGGTCTTCATTTCGGCGATCTGATTTTCATTAAGAACCATACCGCCCATAATCTGAACATCAAACGGTCTGAGACCGAGAACGCGAAGTGAGGCTTCCCTTACAAGGGCAAAAGCTTCAGGCAGAATGTCATTGAGTGTACTGCCGTACGCTTTTTTACCGTCGGCTTCAAGCTTTAACCCTTCAGCCACACGCTTTTTGTATTCTTCCGTATAGGTTCTGAAATCCTCGTCCTTAAGCTGCTTGAACTGAGGCTCCAGACTGTTAACCTTTGCAACGACCTTATTCAGCTGTTTTACGATACGCTCGTTGCTGCTGCCAAAAATTTTTGTAAGTATTGTTTGAAACATTATTCTAACCAGTTATTCTTTTGTTTTAATTCTTCCGTATACAAACGTTTTATACACATACGGCCCTGTATTTTACAGGAATACATGCTGTTTGTCTTAGCATAATTTGTCAGTAATGGGCCAGCGCACACTTCTATTGACCAGATTTAACGACTGCTTGCCACAAGTGCCTTACGTTCTGAAAATCTGAATGCTATATTTTAAATATGTTATGCTCCGCATTTTTTCAATGACTGACTTTATTCAATTTACAAATATATGTGAGAGATCTCATTTTAAGGACATATAAAAAAAAGAAAATGAATGAAATATTCTAAAAAATACGGTTCCTGACAGCCCGTCGGCCGTAAAAAAGGAAACGGCCGTTTTACCGGCCATATTTTGAGCGACGGCTCATGCCGTCGTTAACGTTTGCCTGAAACACGTTACATATACCGTTTCAGCTGCTCCTTTATTTTTATCCACATGTAAAGAAGGTACACACTCCCGATCACCCAGCCGAACATCAAGGCAACAATTACAAAAACAGTCAGCATCACCAGTGGGCCACCTTCACTGTTATCCGAACTAACCCCGACACACACAACTAGAAAGAACACCAGGCCGAAACCGCCGCAAAACAGTCCAAGAACCAGATTCCATACTTTTTTAGCCATCTGAAGGCCTTCCGTACAGTTCACGGCCGAGAAAAATTTTTTAACCTTTGTAACGGCTACGAATGTGCAGATCAAAGCGAACAGTGAAAGAAACATGAAAAACATGCCAACTATATGAAGAACAAGGGCCACAACCATAAGGCCGGAACAGTTCCTTGCCTCTGCCGCGGCATTAAACGCCTTCATGCTTCCTGCAGTTCCTGGACCTGCGTAACAAAAGCTTTCACCGTTCTGGGTTCTGCCGTATATGCCATCTCCGTTTTCAAAAGAATCGGAAATATTTACCGATGTCACTACTGTTGTCTGCGGGTTGTTCACACCTCCGTCCGCATTAACGGAAGAGGTGGAAGAAAAGGAAGAAGATGATGATGCGGATGTCGAAGATGAGGATGTTGAAGAAAATGTCGATGTAAAAGTAGAGGAAGAGGTAGAAGAAGATGATGTAAAGTCTGTGTTACCGTCACTTCCGTAACCGTTGTCCTTTTCCCCATTGAGATCAGAAAAAGAATCATCAGCTTCCTGATAACTGCGATGCTTTTCCTCCTGACTTCCGGATTCCGTTTTGGCCGCATCAGCAGATGCGTTCATGTTCCCAAAAAAGGATGACTCAGCCCCCGCATCGGCTTTACGTGATTTTGCACGGGTTTCATACTCACTGTCGCCGGAACTGCGTTTGTTATAATCTCCTCTTGATGAATATTTACTGTCATAACCGCCGGACTTTTTTCTGGCAGAACCGGAATCGGTATTGTATTTTCCCATATCCTTGTTATACATAAAACATTCATCCTTCTGAAATCCGAAAACATATTCTCAGATAATAATTTACCTTTGACCTTTTATCCACAGCAATTGTTTCAATTAGTAATAACAATCTCAATCTTTGACAGTCAGACTGCTGCAATCATGCAATTCAGGAAACGGCAGACCTACACGGTTATCTCCACCTGATTACCCTCCACGGCAACCACACAGCTTTCGTAATATCCGTCTCCGGTGGTTCTTGGGCCGCTTACGACCGTAAATCCGTCATTACGCAGCCGCTCCGTCAGGCTGTCAACAGTCTCCCTGCTGCCGACGGAAAAGGCAATGTGAATAAAACCGGTACGGTTGAGATCGGCAGGACTGTCAGTCATATCAGGCCTATGCATAATCTCAAGTCTGGCGCCGTCATCAAAGGTAATGAAAAATGATCTGAAGCCGGTATGCGGATTGACATATCCTTCATTTGACCTGCCGTTAAAATACTTCACAAAAAAATCACGGGCCTTTTCAGGATCGTGTACATACATGGCGACATGTTCAATTTTCAAGACAGATCTCCTTCAGAATCAATACTGTTCACATGATACTTCCGATTACAAATAATATGATCACTTTACGAAACTGTCACTTGAGATACAGTTCCTTTGTGATGTTTCTGAAAAATTCGCTTCTGCTTCCGTCGTCCTCAAGAAGATACCGGTTTTCGGCATCACCGGCTGAGCTTTCATTACATGGAGAAGCTTCCGCATCTGACTGAGACTTTTTGACAAAACAGAGTAACGTGACATACGGTGACTTTTCCTTTTTGGAACTCACCCTCACGCATCTGTGAACAGTAAGCCCATTGTCCAGAGCCGTTCTGACATAATCACTTTCCCTGTCATAAGGGATAATTATGCAGGCCCTGCCGCATTCCGTCATCAGACGGCTTACGGACGCAAACAGATCGGCAGCGGAAAGACTGTCACTGCATCTCGCATTGTGTCTTGAAATACTTGACAGCGGCACACTGAAATCGAAATAAGGAGGATTGCAGATGATAAGATCATATATCCCGACACTGTCATGATCGGTCACTTTTTCCGGAATAATGTTTTTTCCTGCGAAAGACTGACCTTCATGTAAACCATTATTACCTGCACCTGTTTTCGGGCAGAAATTTCTGACGTCCGCCTTCATAAGACGCAGCCTGTCGGCGTACGGACTTTCAGAAAAATTAATTCCGGCATCAAAAACCGCACCGTCATCGGAATCTATCGCATCAACGCAGGCTCTCTCGAAAAACTGAGCCGCTATCAGGGCCAGAATGCCGGTTCCCGTGCCGATGTCCAGAATCCTTAACGGATTCTCATTCTGCAGGAGATCTGCCGTCCAGGCACCGAGAAGCACGGCATCCGTGCTCAGTTTCATGCCTGATTTTTCACGTTTTATTGAAAAGGATCTGAAATTAAAAACCTTGGCAGTCATGGATACTTAACATTACATGTAATAACGGAAAACAAAAAAACATTAGCACAGTACGATATACTGCAATATTTAATCATGTATCGGTGATTTTCAGAGATTTTGGAGCGGGAAACGAGGCTCGAACTCGCGACATCAACCTTGGCAAGGTTGCACTCTACCAACTGAGTTATTCCCGCATCGGACATAAGCTGCAGATTTTGGAGCGGGAAACGAGGCTCGAACTCGCGACATCAACCTTGGCAAGGTTGCACTCTACCAACTGAGTTATTCCCGCATCAAACATATGCTACGATTTTGGAGCGGGAAACGAGGCTCGAACTCGCGACATCAACCTTGGCAAGGTTGCACTCTACCAACTGAGTTATTCCCGCTGAAAAACAGGTGCATTATACCTGTATTTCGGAGTCTTGCAACATTTTTTTGATAAATAATGCAAATTTTCTTTTAAATATACATTTTTTAACCAGACACGTTCAAAAAAAACGCCGATAATGCCATTCTCAGTATTGAAACACCAAACATGAATGACGGAATAACCGATAATCAGCAATCTTTATCGGCTTTGTTTCCGTTTCCAACACAAAATGAAGTAAAATATTCCGTAAATTAAAGGAAGTTAAATTCATATACAGGATTTACCATAATTAATGGCAAAAAACAAAATCACTACAAGACAGGCCAGAAACATCAAGGCCAGACACGAACGGCTGCTGAAAACAACGGAAGAGCAGCTGCCTGACGATTCATCTCTCGGTCCGCTTCTTGAAGGAACGGTCATCAGCCGCTACGGCAAACAGGCCGACGTGGAAAACGATGCCGATCTGTCCGTTCACAGATGCTACATCAGAAGAACCGTTGAAGGCCTCACTACCGGAGACAGGGTTCTGTTCAGAATCAGCATAAAGGATGCCGCAGGACAGAATGGTCTTGTGGAAACACTTAAACCCCGCTCCAGTCTTCTGAGCCGTCCGGACTATTATGACGGCGTCAAGCCGGTGGCTGCCAACATAACCAGAATACTAATAGTCAGCACCAACCAGCCTGAATTCTCCACAAACATTATTGACAGATATCTTATCGCCTGCATTCACTGCGGCGTGAAACCCGTCATCATTGTAAACAAGAGCGATCTGTTCACTCCGGAGGAAAGAGAGAAAACCGACATCATTCTGGAAACCTACAGAAAAATAGGCTATGAATCTCTGTGGATAAGCACTAGAACCAGAGAAGGCGTTGACAGCCTCAGGGAAATAATCAAAGGTGAAACGACCATTCTCGTAGGTCAGTCCGGCGTGGGGAAATCCTCCATCATTAACATGATTATTCCTGAAGCCAACGCATCCACAAACAGCATTTCCGATATTTCGGGACTCGGTCAGCACACCACCACGAGTTCCCGCCTTTATCACCTGCCGGACAACACCACCATCATTGATTCTCCGGGAATACGTGAATTCGGACTATGGCACCTGTCTCCGGAAGAGGTTATCAAAGGATACCCTGAATTTCTGGAAAAAACCCCGTACTGCAAATTCAGGGACTGCAAACATCTTAACGACCCCGGTTGTGCCGTTGTTGAGGCAGTGAAAAATTCTGAAATTGCGGAATTCCGCTTTAACAACTATCACCGTATAATTGAATCAATGCAGCAGAATGCACCATCAAGTTTCAGTTCTCCCGGTAAAAAAACAAGGAAACAGTAAATATGAACGAAGCAGTTAAGACTCTTATTCACCGCCTGACACCGAAATATCTGCTTACCAGACTTGCCGGCGTTCTGGCACGCAACGAACTTGGAGGTCTTACCACCTGGGCCATCACTCAGTTCATCAAAAAATACAAAATAGACATGAGTGAAGCCCTGAAGGAAAAACCTGAAGAATACAAAACCTTTAATGAATTCTTCACCCGTGATCTTAAGGACGGAGCCAGACCGGTATGTCCTGAAGAAAGCAGACTGTGTATGCCTGTTGACGGAACGGTTGCCGAATTCGGAGACATAACCTACGGAAGAATCGTGGCTGCCAAGGGGCAGGACTACAGCTTCAGATCCCTTATAGGCGGCGATGACAACGATGCCGCAGCCTTTAACGACGGCAAATTCATATGCATTTACCTGTCCCCTGCCAATTATCACTGTATTCACATGCCGGTTGACGGCACCCTCAGAAAAATGGTGTTTGTTCCGGGCAAATACTACAGCGTCAACCCTACCTATGTAAAAACCATCAGTGAACTTTTTACAAAGAATGAAAGAGCAGTCTGTCTTTTTGACACCCCTGCCGGTCCGATGGCCATGGTTCTCGTCGGAGCTACAATTGTAGGCAGCATTTCAACCGAATGGCACGGTGAGGTATCTCCTAACAGACTCAGAGAAGTGACCGTATGGGACTACTCAGACCAGAACATTACCCTCAACAAGGGCGACAGAATGGGTAAATTCTATCTCGGCTCAACCGTAATCCTGCTCTTCGGCCGCGATGCCGTTTCATTTGTTGAAGGCATTGAATCCGGAAAGGCGGTAAAATTCGGCGAACCTCTTGCCGACATCGGCAGTGAAAAGAACGAAACCGAAAACGGCTGAGACAGGAAACCGCACTGACAGACCTCACTGACGGAAAACGGTCAGGCGCATCCACTTAATACGGAATAAGAAGCGGAACGGCAGCATACCGTTCCGCTTTTGTTTCTGCGGTTACCGGAAAAGCACGGGCAAGACCTCCAGGCACTGCCGGAAAATTCCTAGTGTTAATGACGGGCCTTAACCTCATTCTCACGGCTTCTTATACACTGAAAACCGCCTGACTGTCCGTATTTCATGCCCGTACGGAGATTCTTCGGGACCTGCACCAAAAAGTGTCATAAAACCCCGACGGACTCCGCTTCGACGCGAATTAATTTACTTGAAAAAAAGTGAGAATTTTTAGCTGATTTTTGGTAAAATATAAGACAGCATGTCAGTTTAAAAAAACTGTCTTATTTTTTTCCCTTTTTAACTTTTTTAATTTTGTACCTTTTTAGGAGAATAACGTGGAGATTATTAAGACCGACGTCGCCATAGTTGGTGCGGGTGGTACTGGTCTCAGAGCAGCCATTGCTGTTGCTGAACAGGATCCTACCACTAAGATTGCACTGATTTCCAAGGTATACCCAATGCGCAGCCACACCGTGGCCGCAGAAGGTGGTGCTGCTGGTGTAATTGGTGAAGACGATACCCTTGAAAAGCATTTTGAAGACACCGTTGCCGGTGGTGACTGGTTGTGCGAACAGGATGTTGTTGACTACTTCGTGGCTCACACCACTGAAGAACTGTTCCAGCTCGAACACTGGGGCTGCCCATGGAGCAGAAAGCCGGACGGCCGTGTTAACGTACGTCGTTTCGGCGGTATGAAAGTACCTCGCACCTGGTTTGCCGCAGACAAGTCAGGCTTCCACATGCTCCACACCTTATTCCAGACCTCCATCAAGTATCCTTCAATCCAGCGTTTCGACGAACACTTCGTTCTCGATCTTCTGGAAGAAGACGGTCAGATCAAGGGTGTTGTAACCTATGACATTCAGAACGGTGTATGCCGCACCATCATTGCCAAGTCAGTTATCCTGGCTACCGGCGGTGCAGGCCGTGCATACAGCTTCAACACCAACGGCGGTATCGTAACCGGTGACGGCATGGCTCTCGCTTATCGTCACGGCGTACCTTTACGCGACATGGAATTCGTTCAGTACCACCCTACCGGTCTTCTCGGTTGCGGCGTATTAATGACCGAAGGCTGCCGCGGTGAAGGCGGTATCCTCGTAAACAAGGACGGCTACCGTTACCTCCAGGACTACGGTCTCGGCCCTGAAACCCCTGTAGGACAGCCAAAGAACAAGTACATGGAACTTGGTCCTCGTGACCGCGTTTCACAGGCATTCTGGAACGAACAGAAGAAGGGCAGAACCATCAAGACTCCGTTAGGCGATGCCGTTCACCTCGACCTGAGACACTTAGGCCGTGACTACCTCCATGAACGTCTCCCACTCATCTGTGAACTCGCCATGGCTTACGCCGGCGTGGATCCTGCAGAATCTCCTGTACCTATCCGTCCGGTAGTTCACTACACCATGGGCGGTATCGAAACCGACGGTAAGACCGCAACCCGCAAGCCTGGCTTATACGCCGCAGGTGAATGTGCTTCCGTAGGTATTCACGGTGCAAACCGTCTCGGTTCAAACTCTCTCGTTGAAACCATCGTGTTCGGTAAGGTTGCCGGTATCGAAGCCGCAAACTACGCAAAGACCGTTCAGTTTGGTAACGAAGCAAACCTCACAAAGCAGGCTGAAGAAGTTGTTCTCAAGGCAACCAGACTGTTTGAAGACAGCACCGGCACCGAAAGCTGTTCAAAGATTCGTCATGAAATGGGCGACTCAATGGAAGAAGGCGTTGGTATCTACCGTGAAGAAGAATCAATGCAGAAGACCATTGATACCCTCAAGGCTCTTCAGAAGCGTTACAAGAACATCAAGATCAAGGATACTTCAGGCCGTGTATTCAACACTGAATTCCTTAACGCAATTGAACTTGGTTACACTCTTGATGTTGCCGAATGTATGGCAAACTCAGCTATCAACCGTAAGGAATCACGCGGTTCTCACCAGCGTCTTGACGGTCCGGACGGCGCATACAAGAAGCGTGACGACGTAAACTTCTTAAAGCACACTCTCGCATTCAAGAACGGCGATGATGTTCCAACCATCAGCTACAGCGATGTTAAGATCACCCGCTTCAAGCCTGCAGAACGTGTATACGGTGCAGCTGCGGAAGATGCTGAAAAGAAGAGACAACAGGAGGCAGCCAAGTAATGTCAGAAAATCAGATCATGAAAATTTCTGTTTCACGTTATCGCCCTGAAACAGATAAAGAACCGTATCTTCAGGATTTCGAAGTTCCTTACAGAAAGGAAACCTCTTTACTTGAAGCTCTCAACTACATCAAGGACTTCCTGGAACCTGAACTCAGCTTCCGCTGGTCATGCCGTATGGCCGTTTGCGGTTCCTGCGGTATGATGGTTAACGGTGTACCTAAGCTTGCCTGTAAGACCTTCTTAAGAGATTACGCCGGTAAGTCAATGAAGATTGAACCGCTGGCCAACTTCCCTATCGAACGCGACCTGGTTGTTGATATTTCAGACTTTATCGAAAAGATTGAACGTATCAAGCCATACATCATCCCAGCCAAGGAAGATGAAAACAAGCCTTTAACCGAAGGTTATATTCAGACTCCTCAGCAGATGACCAGCTACCTCCAGTTCGCTCAGTGTATCAACTGCGGTATCTGCTATGCAGCATGCCCACAGTACAAGCTGAACAAGAACTTCATCGGACCTGCTGCCTTAACTCTGGCTTATCGTTACAACATCGACAGCCGTGACGCAGGTGCTGCAGAACGTATGAAGCTCTTAAGCCTTGATGAAGGTGTTTGGAGCTGTACTTTCGTTGGTTACTGTTCACAGGTATGTCCAAAGCACGTTGATCCTGCCTCAGCAATTCAGCTCGGCAAGAAGGCAAGTGCCATCGACTATGTAATTAAGATGTTCAAGCCAGGTGAGGAAGAATAATGGAAAACAATGTAAAGTCATATCGTAAGCCATACGTTCGTCCCGTAAAGGCTAACTGGTGGACCGATCGCGGTTTCTATATCGCTTATATGATTCGTGAAGCTACCGCTGTATTAGCTGTTGTAGTTGCTCTTGAACTTTTGGTTTTAAGCTGCATGTCACAGGAATCAATCGTTGCATTCCTGAAGAATCCTTTAGTGATTTTAGTAAACATTCTGTCTTTAGCTTCAGTTATGTACCACACCATTACCTGGTTCAATCTGATGCCTAAGGCTGTTCGCATGTTTGCAACCAAGAAGCCTACCGACACCAAGCTCATTCCTGCAAAGCTTATCATTTCTGCAGAATGGATCGGTGCGGCTGTTGCCTTTGCGGTTATTATTGTAGCCTGTGTTTGTTTAGTGTAAAGGAGAGCCATAAATGTCTACTCGTCGTTCAGATGAACCAATTTACTGGGGTTTGTTCGGTTTTGGCGGTATGGTTATCGCTTTTGCATTACCTGCAATCTTAACCCTTATGATTCTTCAGGGCTTTGGTGTTGACTGCTTTAAGCTCGCCGCCATTGCCAAGACCTGGTGGGGTGCCGGTGCATTATTCGTAATCGTATCAGCACCCTTGTGGCACGGTTTCCACAGAATTTATCATGGTCTCCATGATCTGTGCATTCACACTACCCGTGTTCATCACTATGTTCTCTACGGTCTGGCTGCCATCTTCTCTCTTGCTGCGTTAGTTATCTACGCTTCAAAGTTCTTCGGATGGTGTGCTTAATACCTGATGTGAATCAAGTAAATTAGCTTCAAAGGCCTGAGCAGTGCTCAGGCCTTTCTTTTTAAGGCAGCAAGGGAAACGGTAAGACTTATTCTTTTTCACCTTCCCTCACGGCAGTAGTTTTTTATAAAAACGGATATCTGATATAATGCCGCCGAAAAATAAGCAGGCCTTCCACATAAACATGACAAGTCCACGGCAGGAAGAATCACATGGATGATTACAGCAGTTCAAAATCTAAAAACACTGAAAGGAAGAATCGGAAAGAGACCTCCGGATTATCCATGCCTTTCAAGAAAATCCTCGGAATATGTCTGCTGACTTCAGCCGCTGCCGCATGTATCGGTCTGACCGCTTACGCCTGTTCAAGCCTTCAGAAGACATATGTAAAAAGCACAATCAGGAAAAAAACTGATGAAATCCTTCATGAACTTGAAAAATGCGTTTATGACCGGAAAACCGTTAATGCTTCGCTGTGCAGAAACGGCGGCAGATCATTAAACTCCTTCTTCCCTTCTGCCGAAGATTACGGCGGTTTATTCATTGAAGGCATCAGGGTATCGGGTTTTGACACAGGAACAGAAATAACCCGAAACACAGACATAGCCGCAATAGAAATAAGAATCAGGGAATCAGTTTTTTATCCGGCCTCAATCATTCATTATGCCGTACAGATAACCCCGGATCAGAAATTTATTATTCATGAGGAAGGTTCAGACAGGTACATAAGACATTTTGAAAGTGCCGACGGCAAATCACGTTCTCTGTCTCCGGAAGAAGACAGTGCGGAAAAATTCTGGAATATACCGCCCTATCGTGACATTGCCGAAGCCGACACTTCCGAAAAAATCAGGCTGCTGAAAGCTCTGCCGGAGGATGAATACGGAAGGACTGAAGTTCTGCTTGCCGGCATCCTTTATGATAATGGTGATTCCGATACTGCCGTTAACCTGTACCGGACGGCCGCAGCAAAGGGAAGTCGCGCGGCACTGTATCAGCTTGCACTTATTTATCTTAACGGCACCGGTGACATGAATGATTCCGCAAAAGGTATTTCATATCTGACCGAGGCTGCGGAACACGGCAGCAACGAAGCACTTAATCATCTGGGAACCCTGCTGACTGACGGAACTCTGATTCCCGAAAATCATGACATGGCAGCCGAATATTTCCGAAAGGCTGCAGACAACGGCTCGGCAGAAGGCTTTTACAATCTCGGAAAATCCATTATAAACGGAGCGAATACGGGCTTAACGTCCGGTGCGGAAATAAAAAGTGCCTGCTCCGCCTTCAGATCCGCATATGAACTTCATTATGAGAAGCATGACATATACGCATATCTCGGAGACTGTCTCATCAGTCAGGACTCTGACATAATCGGGGCCCACAGGCTTTACCGCAAGGGAGTACAGCTCAACCAGCCTCTTTCACTGGTGAAAACCGCCAACCTGCTGACACTTGCAGACCCGACAGACAGAGAAAGCTTTAAGGAAGCCGAAGAGCTTCTGCTGAGAGCCGTAGCCCTGCGTCATCCTGAGGCCTACGGCAATCTCAGCCGTCTTTATTTTCTTAACGGCAGAATGGATGAAGCCGAACGTTATGCTCTTGAAGGCTCGCGGCTTCATGATTCCGGGTCAGCCGACATCCTGAACAAAATACGCGCCGTGCGCTGACTTCAGACTCATACCTATGCGTAAAACAGGCTTCATTCCCCTGTAAACGCACTCTGTCACCGGTTATTCTTCCGCCAAATTCACGTTATTCCGGACGCATATAAGGGAAAAACCGGGTTTACCGCCATGTATCCTCCCCCTTCATGTCACCATGCAGATCAGATTATCCGCTTCTGACATCTCACACCACTATTTTATGTAAAACTTTCATGATTATGAAAGTTTATTACATTATCAAAATTAACATTTTGCTTACCAAACACTCTAATTTTAGATATCAATCTCATATTTTTAGGGTTTTATAAAAAATACGCATGCCTATGAAAATATTTTCATGCAAATGTAAATGTTTTCATGAAACTTTTTGAAAGTTTTTTAATGTTTTTACTTGTAAAACGTGATTATTATCACTATCATGTACTCAAGAGCTAAGGAAAAGAGCTCGAAAAAAAAGATAACAGATATGAGGAAATAAAAAATGAGATACTTTTTAAAGAAGAATGAAAACAATGCTTACGCTCCGGTAACCCGTGAATATCACTTCAGTTACGTTAAGTAAGACATAACACCGAATCATCGTCAACAACATCCAGGAAGGAAAATAAAATGAGATACTTTTTAAAGAACAGTGAAAGCAAGACATACGCTCCAGTAACCCGTGAATATTACTTCAGCTACGTCAAGTAAGGTAAGTCAACCGGAAGTTTTTGTTAACTAACAGTGAGGTATTAAAAATGAGATACTTTATGAAGAAGAATGAAAACAATGCTTACGCTCCAGTAACCCGTGAATATCACTTCAGTTACGTTAAGTAAGCTTAGGTCATCAGACGGTTTTTGTTAACACACAGAGAGGTATTTAAAATGAGATACTTTATGAAGAAGAATGAAAGCAACGCTTACGCACCTGTAACCCGTGAATATCACTTCAGTTACGTTAAGTAAGCCGTAAGAACCGGAAGTTTTTGTTAACACAGAGAGGTATTTAAAATGAGATACTTTATGAAGAAGAATGAAGGCAGCGCTTACGCTTACGCTCCCGTAACTCGTGAATACCACTTCAGTTACGTTAAGTAAGACTACCCATCAGGTTTGAGATTCCTGAACAAAAATCCCGAGAAACCCAAAATCAGAATTATAAGTCGCGGGGCTAATGTATGGTTCATACATGTTGTACAGGCAATACCGGCGTGCTTAAACAGAATTCCTAAAGCACAGCAAATAAGCACCCGGTATTAAGCTAATGAATTTAATATTGAGGTATTTGCTATGATTTCATTGAACAAGACAAATTCAAGACCTGAAATACCACTCCCGAGTGAGTCTTCAGGCAAAAGAAATCCAACTCCAAAAATCTAACCGAATCGGAACCGTCCCTCTCTTATTAAAGTTGGTTAAGAGAGGGACTTGTGTTTTTGAATATTACCTTTTCCAATTATCAATGTACTGTTACCTTACGGGAAACATTTCTGATATCTCCGGTGAAACGTGAATAAGACACAATGAAAAAGCTTTATTCACATACGAAGACATACATTTCGTAATGAAACATATCAATAAATCAACTGCCGAAACGACATAAATCTTGAAGGCTCCCAATCTGCGTTTTATATTGTACATAAGCGTTACCCTAACAGGAGATTACCATGAAGCAGTTTGTCGTTGATGCATTTACCGAACACCTGTTCAGCGGCAATCAGGCCGCCGTGTGCGTAATGAATGACTGGCCGGATGATGCGCTGATGCAGAATATTGCAACTGAGAACAATTTTTCCGAAACCGCATTTGCCGTAAAGGAAGGCACCTCCTACCGTTTACGCTGGTTCACTCCGGGCGGAGAAATTGATTTCTGCGGTCATGCCACTCTCGGCACTTCATTTGTCATTCTTAACTATCAGGAAAAATTCAGTTCATCGGTAACATTCACCTCCATGGTCGGTGAACTTACGGTAAAACGTAACGGCGACATCTATGAAATGGATTTTCCGGCATATAACCTCAAAAAAATCCCCGTAACCGACGAAATGACGGAGGCTCTTGGCGTCACACCGCTTGAAGCGTACATAGACAGGGATCTTCTTCTTGTTCTTCCTGATGCCAAATCAGTCAGAAACCTTACACCGGATCTTCACAGACTGAATCAGCTAGATGGATTGTTAACAGCCGTTACGGCTCCATCGGACTGCAGTGAATATGACTGCGTAAGCAGGGTTTTCGCACCTAAGCTGAATATTCCGGAAGACCCGGTAACCGGAAGTACCCACTGCATGATTACTCCGTATTGGTGTTCACGTTTCGGAAGAAAGGAACTCACCTGTTTACAGGCATCAAAAAGATCCGGCGTTCTGTACACCGGAATCCGTGGCAACAGGGTAAAGATTGCGGGCAAGGCCGTACTTTACTCGGAAGAAAATCTTTTTGTGGAATAACCTTTCGGGCAATAAATTCTCCATTTTTCAAAGCTGGGTGCGCATGGCAGCAAAAACGCACCCCGCTTTATTATTTGTCAAAAAGACGGTTGTTCACAATCATCACATCTTTCAGCATTCCCTTCATGAGTTAACGGCTTCATGTATGTCAATAAGACTCATACGATATGGAGGAAAAAAGCTCTTTATGGTAAAATACGCTCAAAATTTCATTAACCAACCCATAGGAAAAATATGGCACAATTCATCTATACAATGAACCGCGTAGGCAAGATCGTACCGCCTAAGCGACACATTTTAAAAGATATTTCCCTATCGTTTTTCCCAGGTGCCAAAATCGGTGTTCTGGGTCTTAACGGTGCCGGTAAATCCACCCTTTTAAAAATCATGGCCGGTATCGATACCGACATTGAAGGTGAAGCCCGTCCTCAGCCGGGAATTAAAATCGGTTATCTTCCTCAGGAACCGCAGCTCGATCCTGAAAAAACAGTAAAAGAAACAGTAGAAGAAGCTCTCGGTGACGTAAAGAGAGCACTTACCCGTCTTGACGAAGTTTATGCGGCCTATGCCGATCCTGATGCCGATTTTGATGCATTGGCGGCTGAACAGGCTGAACTCGAAGCAATTATTCAGGCCGGAGACGGACACAATATCGACAACCAGATCGAACAGGCTGCCGACGCTCTGAGACTTCCTGATCCGGATGCCAAAATCAAGGTTCTTTCAGGTGGTGAAAGAAGACGTGTGGCCTTATGCCGTCTTCTTCTTGAACATCCTGACATGCTGCTTCTTGACGAACCTACAAACCATCTTGATGCCGAATCCGTAGCATGGCTGGAAAACTTCCTCAACCAGTACTCCGGCACCGTGGTAGCCATTACCCACGACCGTTACTTCCTTGATAACGTAGCAGGCTGGATTCTGGAACTTGACCGCGGCGAAGGTATTCCTTGGGAAGGCAACTACTCTTCATGGCTGGAACAGAAGGAAGCCCGTCTTGCTCATGAACAGGCAAGCGAAAATGCCCGTCAGAAGTCAATTCAGAAGGAACTTGAATGGGTTAGACAGTCTCCTAAGGGCAGACACGCAAAATCAAAGGCCCGTCTGGCCCGCTTTGAAGAACTCAACAGCGTTGACTACCAGAAGCGTAATGAAACCAACGAACTGTTCATTCCGCCTGGACCAAGACTCGGCGACAAGGTTCTCGAGGTTACCAACCTCACCAAGGGCTATGAAGGCAGAACACTCATCAATGATCTGAGCTTCACCGTACCTAAGGGAGCCATTGTCGGTATCATCGGTGCCAACGGTGCCGGTAAGTCCACCCTGTTCAGAATGATCACCGGCAGCGAAAAGCCGGACTCAGGTACCATCACCCTCGGTGAAACCGTGGTTGTGGCTGACGTGGGTCAGTTCCGCGACAGCATGGACAACAAAAAGACCGTTTACGAGGAAATCTCTCAGGGACAGGACATTCTCCGCATCGGCAACTATGAAATCCCAAGCCGTGCCTACATTGGCCGCTTCAACTTCAAGGGTACCGATCAGCAGAAGCGTGTCGGTGACCTGTCAGGCGGTGAAAGAGGCAGACTGCATCTTGCCAAGCTGTTACAGGCCGGCGGTAACCTTCTGCTCCTCGACGAACCTACCAATGACCTGGACGTTGAAACCCTGCGTGCCCTGGAAAACGCTCTTCTGGAATTCCCGGGATCTGCAATGGTGATATCACACGACAGATGGTTCCTTGACCGTATTGCCACCCACATTCTGGACTATCAGGATGACGGCAAGATCACCTTCTTCGACGGTAACTTTACCGAATATGAAGAATGGAAGGTTAAGACCTATGGAGAAGAAGCTGTTAAGCCTCACCGCAGAAAGTTCAGAAACATTGCCTAATGCGATGACTCATCCGCTTTATTAAACTCAAAAACCTGAATGCTCCGGCATTCAGGTTTTTTTATGCCAAAATCCCGGCAATCTTGCACGGTACCGGCAAAATGTGATTTAATGCTTTTACGTCAGCGGTTACGGTTCTCCGTAAGGACCGACGTACAATGCGTTTACCAAAACACCTGAGAAACACTTAAATGAACGACAAAAAACATCTTGTGCTCGTGATGTCATTTCTGGCAGCACTCATATCTCCTGCCTTTGGCGTAAACGCCCTCGCCAAAGAACACGCTCCTGCCGAAGAAGTCTGTAACGACGTCAGTGAGTGTCTTGCGAAAGCTAAGGACCTCATTGATAAAAATGATTACGAAGGAGCCTTACCTTACAATGAATCCGGGTGCAGACATGATGACGCCAAAAGTTGTTTTCTGCTTGGACTTCAGTACGAAACGGGCCGGGGAACAGTACAAAACTACGGCATGGCTGAATCATACCACGAAAAATCCTGTAATATGAATTATGCCCCGGCCTGCATAAACATCGGATACATGTACGCTCAGGGCAATGGCGTCAGCAGGGATTTGTCCACTGCGGCAAACTATTTTGAAAAGGCCTGCTCCCTTAACGACGGCAAAGGCTGTGACAATCTGGCACAGTATTATTTCGAGACAAAGGATACGGATAAAATTTTACATTATGCCGAAAAAGCCTGCGGACTGAATAATGACAAAGGCTGCCTTAAAGTCGCCGTCACATACAAGTACGGTCTCGGAACGGCAAAGGACAATGCCAGAGCCCGGGAATATTTCGCTAAGGCCTGTAGATTAGGAAATCAGTCCGGCTGTAAAGGAGCGAACGAGACCGGCAGGTAACCCCGGGGTTTAATGCCGTTACCCGTCCGTAACGGAGAAAAGTTTAAAAAGTTCTTCACACATAAAAAAGTGTCATACCTTCCGGTATGACACTTTTTCTTTATTTTCTGATACCGTACTTTCCCAGACGGGAAAGCACGGCATAAGCATTTAAGAAAAACCAGCGGTTAGCCTAATGCCTTACGTGCGTTTCTGAATGCTCTCAACCAGGCACTGCCTTCACCCCAGTCATCAGGATGCCAGCTGTTTGACACGGTTCTCATGCTGCGTTCAGGATGAGGCATCATGATGGTTACACGACCGTCAGTGGTGGTGAGACCGGTAATACCTTCAGGTGAACCGTTAGGGTTTGCAGGATAACGTTCAGTTACGTTACCGTAGTTATCAATGTAACGTACGGCTACAAGACCGCTTTCTGAAACCTGTCTGAGGTGTGCGGCATCACGGTATTCTGAACGGCCTTCACCGTGAGATACGGCGATTGGCATGTGTGAGCCGGCCATGTCGGAGAAGAAGAGTGAAGGAGACTTCTGGATTTCAACCAGACTGAATCTTGCTTCAAATCTTTCTGATTCGTTACGTACGAAACGAGGCCATAATTCAGCACCAGGAATGATGTCCCTTAAGTTTGACATCATCTGACAGCCGTTACAGATACCTAAAGCCAGGGTGTCATTGCGCTTGAAGAATGATTCAAATTCATCACGGGCACGGGCATTGAAGAGAATGGACTTGGCCCAGCCTTCACCTGCACCGAGAACGTCACCGTAGGAGAAGCCGCCGCATGCAGCGAGAGCATTGAAATCCTTAAGGGTAACGCGGGCATTCAGAATGTCTGACATGTGAACGTCGATACATTCAAAGCCTGCACGGTTGAATGCGGCAGCCATTTCACCCTGTGAGTTAACGCCTTCTTCACGGAGAATTGCAATCTTAGGAGCCACGCCCTTGGCAATGTAAGGAGCAGCAACGTCTTCGTTAACATCAAATGTAAGCTTAACGTTGAGACCAGGATCCTTGTCATCTGACTTAGCCTTGAATTCACTTGCGGCACAGGCTGGATTATCTCTGAGAGCCTGCATGTGGTAAGTGGTTTCAGCCCAGATTGAACGGAAGTAGGTTCTGGTTTCATTGATAACGTCAGCACCGTTTCTTCTGAACACGATACGATCGTCAGCGTTGAGGGTACCGATGGTAAAGATATTGTTGGCAAGGCCGTGACCTGAAAGAATATTCTGAACATCTTCAACATGTTCCTTTCTTACCTGAATTACGGCACCGAGTTCTTCGTTAAAGAGAACTGCAAGGTCGTCACTGCCTAAGGTGTCGAGATCTACGGTAACACCGGTATGACCTGCGAACGCCATTTCAGCGATGGTAGTGAATAAACCGCCGTCTGACTTATCATGGTAAGCCATGATATAGCCCTTCTTATTGAGGAACTGAATTGCCTCAAAGAAGCCCTTGAGCTGTGAAGCGCTGTTAACGTCAGGAGTTTCGTCACCGAGCTGCTTGTAAACCTGAGCAAGGGCTGAACCGCCGAGACGGTTTCTGCCGTTACCGAGATCAATGAATACCAGGCTTGATTCACCGAGGTCTGTTCTTAACTGAGGAGTCTTGGTTAAACGTACGTCCTCAACACGGGCGAATGAACTGATGATAAGTGACAGAGGTGCGGTAATTTCACGTTCTTCACCGTCCTGAGTCCACTTGGTCTTCATTGACATTGAATCCTTACCTACAGGTACGGTAATGCCGAGAGCAGGACAGAGTTCTTCACCTACGGCCTTAACGGCAGCATATAAACCGGCGTCTTCACCAGGGTGACCGGCTGCAGCCATCCAGTTTGCGGACAGCTTAACTCTTTCGATGTCACCGATATATGCGGCGGCAATATTGGTAATTGATTCGGCTACGGCCATACGTGCTGAAGCGGCATAATCAAGAAGGGCAACCGGAGTTCTTTCACCCATTGCCATGGCTTCACCGTAGTAGGTATCGTATGAAGCTGCGGTTACACCGCAGTCAGCAACCGGAACCTGCCATGGACCGACCATCTGGTCACGAGTTACGAGACCGGTTACGGTTCTGTCACCGATGGTGATGAGGAAGGTCTTTTCAGCAACTGCAGGGAGACGCAGGATGCGTTCTGCGGCAGCCTTAGGAGTTACGCCTTCGAGATCCAGCTTCTTACCTTCGGCCTTTAAGGTCTTAACATTCTTGTGCATGCGAGGAGGCTTTCCGAGAAGCACGTCAAGCGGAAGGTCGATAGGCTTGTTGTTAAAGTGTTCGTCGTTCAGAACCAGACGGCGTTCTTCAGTAGCGGTACCTACTACGGCAAAGTTTGCACGTTCACGCTTACAGATCTTTTCAAAGGTTTCGTACTGTTCGGCACTTACGGCAAGAACATAACGTTCCTGAGATTCGTTACACCAAAGTTCGTACGGAGACATGCCTGGTTCATCATTTGGAACCTTGCGCAGTTCAAAGATACCGCCGCGGTTACCGTCGTTTACGAGTTCAGGGAGAGCGTTTGAAAGACCGCCGGCACCGACGTCGTGGATGAAGAGGATAGGATTGTTCTCACCCATCTGCCAGCACACGTCGATAACTTCCTGACAACGGCGTTCCATTTCAGGGTTGTCACGCTGAACTGACGCAAAATCCAGATCCTCGGCTGACTGACCGCTGGTCATTGATGATGCGGCACCGCCACCGAGACCGATGTTCATTGCAGGACCGCCGAGAACGATAAGCTTGGCACCTACTGGAATAACGCCCTTCTGGATGTGTTCGTTTCTGATGTTACCGAGACCGCCTGCAAGCATGATAGGCTTGTGATAACCGCGGATTTCACGACCGTTATGGCTGTCTACTGATTCTTCATAGGTTCTGAAGTAACCGTTGATGTTAGGACGGCCGAATTCGTTGTTGAAGCCTGCAGCTCCCAGAGGACCGTCAATCATGATGTCCAGAGCGCTGTCAATACGGTTTGGCTTACCGAAGTCGGTTTCCCAAGGCTGTTCAAATCCAGGAATACGGAGGTTTGACACGCTGAAACCGCACATACCTGCCTTTGGCTTTGAACCCACACCGGTTGCACCTTCGTCACGGATTTCACCGCCTGAACCGGTAGCTGCACCAGGGTATGGAGAAATGGCGGTAGGATGATTGTGAGTTTCAACCTTCATTAAAATCTGAATAGGTTCCTGATGGAAGCTGTAGGTGTGGCTTTCAGGATCCGGGAAGAATCTGCCTGCAACGGAACCTTCCATTACGGCTGCGTTGTCCTTGTAGGCACTCAGCACGTAATCGTGATTCTTTTCATAGGTGTTCTTTATCATCTTGAATAAAGACTTTTCCTGAGGAACACCGTCGATTACCCAGTCTGCATTGAACACCTTATGACGGCAGTGTTCGGAGTTTGCCTGGGCAAACATGTAAAGTTCAACGTCGTTAGGATTACGGCCGAGAGCGGTAAAGCTCTTTACCAGATAATCCATTTCGTCATCGGAAAGTGCCAGACCGAGTTCAACGTTTGCCTTTTCGAGAGCGGCCTTGCCCTGTCCTAAAATGTCAACTGAAACAAGAGGCTTAGGATCCTGGGTATCGAAAAGCTGTTCGGCATCGTTAAGATTGGTAAACACCTGCTCCATCATGCGGTCATGAATCAGAGGCAGAATTTCATCAGCGCAGCCGCTGCTTTCACCTTCAATGTAGTAGGCAATACCTCTTTCGAGTCTGATGATCTTTGATAATGCACAGTTATGGGCAATATCGGTAGCCTTTGATGACCATGGAGAAATGGTTCCCAGGCGTGGAGTAACCACGTAAAGAGTACCCTTGGTTTCACTTTCATTAATATGTGGACCGTAAGTTAAGAGCTTAACCAGTACGTCTCTTTCCTGTTCGGTTAAAGGAGCACTGACATTGGCAAAATGAACGTATTCCGCATATACGGAATTGATCTTTAATCCCTTTTCCGCAAAACCGGATAAAAGCTTTTTGGTACGGAATTCAGAAAGAGCCGGAGCACCGCGTAAAATTTCCATAAGACTTCTCAATTTGAACGTATACAACAATCCGTGCATGGCACGGATTAAAGAAAAAAGTTAGTGATAAAAAACATGGTAATTATAGTTAAAATTGTGATAAAAGTACACATTAATGATGTACGGTTACGTCATTACGTGTTATTCACGCGACAAATCGGATAAGATGCCGAATCCGGTAATAATAATTAACAAACCGTAAAGATAGTAGTATACTCTTTACCCGAATTTTCCGGGCGAACCCCAAATATCATTCCCGCAAACGGACCTTCCGGGTATCGGACACCGGCAGAGTGCCTGAAACCGGGGCTTTCGGCATTTTTACCTTTCCGTTCAGCCGTGCGGCACATGCATTCCCGGAGTTATTCGGCAAATAAAATTACAGAATAAAGGATTACAGCCATGAAAAGAGGATTGAAACTCTCCAGATTTACAGCAAGCAGACTGTCCAAACACAGAGTTCCGTCACTTGTTGCCAAGCGCAGAAACAGACAGCGCCGTCATGTTCTTTATACCATTCATTTTGAAAAGACCGAAGTTTAATGTCTGTTTTTCAGAATAAGACAATTCAGTCCCCGGACGTCCGGGGAGCGGACCGGAAAAAATCATTTTTTCCGGTCTTTTGTTTTCCAGAGGCTCCCGGTTAAAAAAACGTATTTTTCATACCGTTTTTACTGTTCACAAAACAAACATTATTGTATAAATATTCATATTTACGCATAATTATTCATTTACCCAAAAGCACTTCCTGCCATTGATAATCAGGCATTTCCACCGATTTTACGGATAATTGTCACCGAAAATAATTCGGACTTTTAATCATAAATTCTTGACATTTTATGCAATTAAAAAAATAATATGCATTTGCGTGTATTTTGGTTATTGCCAGATGTTGTTGCACACATATTTTTAGGTATTAACAAAATCCAGATAAATAACTTTTAGGATAACAAAATATGAAATTATTAAAGCCTGTAATGGACAGCGTTTTAGCCCGCAATCCAAACCAGCCTGAATTCCACCAGGCAGTTCAGGAAGTTTTAGAAACTCTTGAACCAGTTTTAGAAAAGCACCCAGAATGGGTAAAGGCCGGCATCATGGATCGTTTAGTTGAACCTGAACGTCAGATCATGTTCCGTGTACCTTGGGTTGACGACAACGGTAATGTACAGGTTAACCGCGGTTTCCGTGTTCAGTTCAACAGCGCTATCGGACCTTACAAGGGCGGTATCCGCTTCCATCCTTCAGTAAACTTAAGTATCATCAAGTTCTTAGGTTTCGAACAGATTTTCAAGAACAGCCTTACCACTCTCCCTATCGGTGGCGGTAAGGGTGGTTCAGACTTTGATCCAAAGGGCAAGTCTGACCGTGAAATTATGGCTTTCTGCCAGAGCTTCATGACCGAATTATCAAAGCACATCGGTGCTGATACCGACGTTCCAGCCGGTGATATCGGTGTTGGTGGTCGTGAAATCGGCTTCATGTACGGCCAGTACAAGCGTTTACGTAACGAATTCACCGGCGTATTAACCGGTAAGGGCCTCGGCTGGGGTGGTTCACTTGCTCGTACCGAAGCTACCGGTTTCGGTCTCTGCTACTTCATGAAGGAAGCTCTCGAAGCTAACGGTAAGAGCTTCAAGGGTGCTACCACCGTTATCTCCGGTTCAGGTAACGTAGCTATCTACGCTGCTGAAAAGGCAACTGAACTCGGCGCTAAGGTTGTTGCAATGAGTGACTCAAACGGTTACATCTACGATGCTAACGGTATTGACCTCAAGTTAATTCACGAACTCAAGGAAGTTAAGCGTGCACGTATCAAGGAATACGTAACCGTTCATCCTGAAGCTAAGTACGTTGAAGGCTGCCGTAACATTTGGGACGTTAAGTGTGATATCGCTCTCCCATGTGCTACCCAGAACGAAATCGACGCTGACAGCGCTAAGAAGCTCATCGCTAACGGTACTTGGGCTGTTGGTGAAGGTGCTAACATGCCTTCAACCAATGAAGCTATCGCTGTTTACCAGAACGCTAAGATCATCTTCGGACCAGCTAAGGCTGCAAACGCTGGTGGTGTAGCTACCTCTGCTCTCGAAATGAGCCAGAACTCACAGCGTCTTGAATGGACCTTCGAAGAAGTTGATTCTAAGCTCCAGCAGATCATGAAGAGCATCTACAAGGCTGCTTCTTCTGCAGCTGAAGAATACACCGGTGATAAGAACAACCTCGTTGCAGGTGCTAACATCGCTGGTTTCGTTAAGGTTGCCAAGGCTATGTACGCTCAGGGTATCGTTTAATACCTGCGTATCTGATGCATTAGTCATCTGAAACATACTGAAAAGGTCTCACCTTCGTGAGACCTTTTCTTTTTAAGACTTCACCGGGTCTTATTCCTTCCCATATGACTCCGGATAGCGGAAACTCTTATACCCCCGTACGCATCATTTGTCCGCAGCATGTGCGGCACGGAATCTCTTTTCAGCAGCCTGACAGACAAACCACACAACGGCAGCCGTAATTATGGCATTAACCCCGCTGTTTCCGTATTTTATGAAATTACCGGCAAGAAGCCCCAGTATGGTTCCTGTCAGTGCGGGAATTCGGCAGATCGAATCAGGTGCTCCCCCGACGTACTTATGAGGGTAACAGAAATAGTCCAGAATCATGATTATGCCGATTGCGGGAAGCGTGGCACTTAAGATGAGAAGCCATGACACGAAATTACTGTAAAGCCAGAAGGCACACACCGTTCCCACGACTCCGCCTGCCAGAACCATTTTCTTCTTTCTCACCGTAAAGATATTGGAAAGACCGAGACCTGCGGTATATAAGGCATTGTCATTGGTTGTCCAGATATTGGCACCGAGAACCACGAACGCTGACAGAACCAATCCCTGAGCAATCATGACGTAGAATATGTCATCCTTACCGGTAACGGCCCCGCCCACTGCTCCGAAAATCAGCATCAGTGAATTCCCCAAAAGGAAGGCAGCCACGGTAGATATCACGGCACTTTTTGCGGTTCGGGCAAACCTTGTGAAATTCGGAGTGGAACACCCTCCGGAAACAAAGCTTCCTATAACCATGCCGACCAGTGCATTCAGATTATGGATTACCGGATGATTGCTGAAAATATCCGAACAACCGTGAGTTCCCTCCATGGCAAGATAAATGGACCACATTCCCAGCACTATAATCAGCGGAACGGCTATATAGCTTATAATCTCCAGTCCCTTGAATCCGACATATGCCGACGCCGTCATGCATACTCCGGCACAGGCGATGATAACGTATGGAGAACAGCCGAAATATTCCGCTACGGGCTGGGAAAACATTGCCGAACAGACACCGAACCATCCGATCTGGGTAACGGAGATTATAAGTGAAGGAAATTTTGAACCTGTTGTACCGAATGACCTCCTGGCAAGCTGGTCAAAGGTCATCCCGGTTCTGGAACCTATAAAGGCAAGCAATCCCGTAAAGATCGCCAGAAAGATTCCGCCAAGTATAAGAGCCAGAACAAATTCGGTCATGTCAGCGCCCACCCCCATCTTGGCCCCGACATTCATACCTGTGGAATTAAAGGTAAATCCCATCATTACAAAGAGAAGCGGAATGAATCCCTTTCTGGCCGAAAGTGGAACAGGCTCAAAGGAATAGTCACCGTCAACTTCGCTGCGTGCGACGTCACCGCCGTCAGTATCTTTATTCATGACGCACCTGCCTTATAAGCTCTCCTGCTAACAGAGAGAATCCCTCAGGAAAAACGATACCGGCATTACTCGGTACCGTGCATTAATACCATGTCCATAAGATTATCTTATCTAATGCCTGACGCATTTCCCGAAAAAATCATGTGCTCAACTGACGCTTTTTTGATGAAGGTCTAGCAATCGGTAAAAAGAGAGTCGGAAAAGAATTTTAAGCCATCTGTCCCCAAGTCCGCTAAAAGACAAACGGAGCCACCTGTATGATGATGAGAGGATTCGTTATCCTCTCAGTTATCCTTAATGGAGGAAACGTTACGGTTTTATTCAGCCTGCAATCAGGTCAAGCTCGGCCCGTACGGTATCCGCAGAATCAAGTTCAGGCGGCAGTGCGTTCATGTCCGTATTTTCCGCCTCATCGGTATAGAACCATCTTCCGTCTTCAAATACGAAGTTGGACACGCAGGTGCTTCTGACAACTCCTGATGCATCACGGTATGACAGTTCATACCTGATCATGGCTTCAGTCCGTTCCGGGTTAACCAGAACCCCGTAAACCTTAAGCTTTACCCACTTACCGCCGTTCTTTATTTCCCTGCTGAATTTTTTGGCAGTGGTATCAGGTCTGAAATCAGGATGCCATGTCTTTAAAAGATATTCACCGTTGCTTTCACAGAATGCGCTGTAACGGCTCATCAGCACCTCCAGCGGAGATCTGTCCGTAACCCTGGCTCCTGTATGATACAGACCGCAGCAGCTGCGGTAATCCTTTCCGGTAAGACCGCAGTGACATATGTTCTTTTTAATTACAGCCATGTTTTTTCCTTTTAATAATCCAGAATACTACAGTCCGTGTTCAGCATGCCCGAAGCTCATGAACAGTTCTCTTTTATCGATTTAAGACTGACTGAAGCACTGTCGGCAAATTGAGATCTCTTTAAGTTCACCAGCCCCTGAAAAAACACGGACCGAACCGCATTCACCGATCTCACGGAAGCATAATGAATCTGCTTATCATTACAGTCAAAGTCCCGACTCTTACCGGAGCCGGGACCTTATCAGCGATTAGGCAAACCTGAAAAGCCGTACCTTACTTCTTCTTTTTACGATCTCTTTTCGCCTTCTTCACAAAGTCCATCATACGCTTGCGCTTTCTGATCTGACTCTGGGTAAGTTTATTCTTCTTACCTTCAAACGGATTCTCACTGTCATGGAATTCCAGACTTATCGGAGTACCGATGATGTGCAGGCTCTTAAGGTAGTAATTATTCAGGTAACGCTTGTAGGCATCGGTCAGATCACCTGTCTTGTTACCGTGAATGATAATACGCGGAGGATTGTAACCGCCGGCATGGGCATACTTGAGCTTAACGCGGCGACCGTTGGATAACGGAGGCTGAAGCTCCTGGGTGGCCATGGTCAGAATGCGGTTGAGCTTGGAGGTACTTACTCGGGTGGTTGCTGATCTGTAGGCACTGAGAATGGATTCAAACAGATGTCCTACACCGGTACCGTGCAGTGCGGAAATAAAGTGTATTTCGGCAAAGTCAACGAAGCCTAAACGGAGTTCAAGATCCTGCTTAACCTTTTCCTTCACGTCCTTATCAAGTCCGTCCCACTTGTTAACGGCGATAACCAGTGAACGGCCGCTCTGAATGATAAAGCTTAAAAGGCTAAGGTCCTGATCGGTTACGCCCGCATTGGCATCGATTACCAGAATGGTAACGTTACTGTCCTCAATCGCCTGAAGGGTTTTAACCACGGAGAACTTTTCCACGGCCTCGTTAACCTTCTTGCGCTTACGGACACCGGCAGTATCTATTACGATGTATTCCTGATCATCCTTCTTAAGAGGAATGTAGATGGAATCACGTGTTGTACCTGGCATATCGAACACGATAACGCGGTCCTCTCCGAGGAGACGGTTGGTTAAGGTTGACTTACCTACGTTAGGACGTCCCACAATGGCAAATTTTACAGGAAGATCGGAGAATGAACCGTCATGCTCTTCCTTCTCTTCGGCCTTTGCCGCTGCTTCATCATTACCTGAACCTTCACCTTCTGACTCGTTGGCATCACCGCCGTTCTGATGACGCTTCTTCCAGGCATGCCAGTCGAAACCGCCGGCTTCCTTGTCCATCGGAACATTGTCCAGGAATTCAAAGCCCTTTTCCCATTTGATTACGTCCGGATCATCAAAAGGACCAGCTTCAGGAAGAAGATGCTCTTCACCGTCTGAAAGAACCGGTGCCAGCACTTCGTCAAGAAGGGAACTGAGACCGCGGCCGTGGCTTGCGGAAATAGGATAAATATTAGGAATACCCAGAGCATACAGTTCTGCAGTTGCCACGTCTGAATCAAGACCGTCAATTTTGTTTGCTACCAGTACGGTCTTTTTCTGGTGACGTCTGACATAATCGGCGATCATGTAGTCACCTGAGGTGAGACCGTTTCTGGCATCAACCAGGAAGAAAACAAGATCGGCCTCGTCAATGGCCAGCAGGGACTGCTCGGCCATATGGGTTTCAATACCCTCTTCACTGCCGTCAATACCGCCTGTATCAATCAGGATATATTCACTGTCATTATAAATTGCGCGGCCATATTTTCTGTCACGGGTAAGTCCCGGAAAATCAGCCACAAGCGCATCACGCGTTTTGGTTAAACGGTTAAACAATGTGGACTTACCCACATTCGGACGACCTACTAAAGCAACAACCTTGGACACAATCTGTTTCCTCATAATAATCAAAAAACTGGCTTATCCGCAGGATAAGCCGGTTCGGTTAATTTTTAATTTATTCACGGAATAACATGCACGGCAACACGGTACCGGACATACACTATTCTTCTTTTTTCTCTTCAATGTCAACGGCGTAAAGAGTTCCGTCTCTTGACTGGAGATAGAGATAATCATCATCGCTTACCGGAGCGGCATAGAGGCCGCTGGAGTCAATCATGCGCATTGACTTGATTTCTCCGGTCGCATCATCCAGCAAATAAACATACCCCTCATAATCCCCTACTACCACATGACGCTTGAAATAAGCCGGCGCCGTAACGCCACGGTAGGTAAGACGGGTATTTGCCCATCTCTGGGTTCCGTCAACCCTGATGATGGAGTAGACATGACCGGATACGTCGGTAAGGGCGATATCGGTTGAGTCACTTGCCAGATCAAGACATGACGAATACTGTCTCTTCCACATTGAACTGAATTCAGGTATCAGGAATCCCTGGAAGTTACCGTTGAAAGCCACTGAGTACACTTCATTCATAATGCTGAGCGGTGTACTGTTCACGTCATTGAGACGTGCAATTCTGGTTGCACCGTTTGCATTATTAACATTCAGCTGATGAATGAGTACGCCTGTCTCCTGCGAAACGATGTTGACCTTACCGTTTGAGGTTCCGTAGATGACAACCTGGTCGGAAATCGCAACCGGGTTACTGTCTCCGCGCAGGGAAACGGTATTGCCGTCATTACCGTTGGCCCAGATTTTTTCTCCGGTCTCGGAATTGAAGGCGAGGAGCTGACCGGTAATCGTCAGAACGAATACCTTGTCATATCCGGCTGCCGGAGCTGCCATGACCTCCTGCCCTACTTCAGCCTTCCATTTCAGGGTGCCTTCCTCGGCATCGATGGCGTACAGATAGCCGTTTTCACTGGTAACGTAAAGAGTACCGTACTGAAGGACCAGACCTCCTGACAGACGGGCTGAACGACGATCGTCATTCTCATCCTCATCATCAAGATCAATATGCCATTCCCTTGAACCGGTCTCCCTGTCAAGTGCGAACACGTCACCGTTTCGTGAGGCCGCATATACCTTAACCTCATCCACCGCAGGCGTAAGTCTGGTATAGTAATTGCCGACACCTGAACCTACGGATGCACTCCATACGACAGTGGTTTCGACACTGTTGGTCACAATTGGAGCCGATACCGGCTTATACACGTCGACATCGGTGGAACAGCCTGCCGCAAGTGCCGACAGTGCTAATACCGTCCCTGAAATAAACTGCTTTTTAAAAAAGCTGAACATCTGATAATTCTCTTAACTCAAAATCCCTGCACATAACCGGTTACGGCTTACTGCTTTGCTGAGGCTTCCGCTTCAACAGTCTTTGCCGCTACTTCTGCCGCATCATCGGCAACGGTATCTTTGACAGCAGCTTCTGCCGCAGGTTCAGTCACCTGTGCGGCATTTTTAGCGGCAGGCACACCCTTAACGGCATTGAGGGAATCCCTCTTCATCTTAACCACGGTGGTGTCTTCATCTGCCTTGGCATATGAAAGAGCTTCATCATAGTACTTGAAAGCGGCATTACGGTCGCCTGAAGCATAAGCGGCATCACCCCTTAATGAGGTAACTTCAAATCTGAATGAGTCATTGTTTCTGACTGCATTTAGAACGGCAACGGCATCATCAAACTTCTTGAGTTCAATGTCGATTCTGGCAATTCTTAAACGAACCACGTCATCAAGAATTGAATCCTTTGCGGCACCGAGACTGCCGTTTAACAGATCGGCGGCTTCCTGATACTTCTTTTCGCTTACAAACTGCTTTGCCAGTGAAAGAGCTGCGAGCTGACTGTATACGTCGTTACCGTGTTCACCGATGAAAGCCTTGACTTCGGCAACGTTCTTTTCATCAGCCATATTGGTGTTCATTACAACCCCATAGAAATCCACGGCATTCTGATATCTGATTTTTCTGGTATGGTCTCTGTACCAGAACACGGCGGTAATAATGACGAATGCCAGAATAACGCCCATGGCAATACTCTTCCAGTTATCATGCCACCACTTGCGAAGTTCTTCTTCTCTCTGTTGTGCATCAGCCTCAAAAACGTCCATTTATTATACTCCTGTTAAAATACGCTCTTAAAATAAGCAGCTGCTGCCGCCATTTCCACAGTCTGCTGTTCACCTGAACGCAGATCCTTGATACTAAGTACCCGGTTGTTTATTTCATCATCACCGATGATTACCGCAAAACGGGCACCTGACTTATCGGCATGGGCCATCTGTTTCTTGAACTTGCCGCCGCCGCAGTGTGTCATTATACCCAAACCCGGCAGTGCCTTTCTAAGATCAAGGGCAAGCTTTAACTGCTGACGTTCAGGTTCTTCGCCCATGGCACAGATCATGATGTCAACCGCAGGCTTACGCTGAACAAGCTGCAGGGTTTCAAGAAGAAGAATCATTCTTTCAAGACCTACGGCAAAACCAATCGCCGGAGTGCTCTGACCGCCAAGCTGCTCCACCAGTCCGTCGTAACGGCCACCGCCGCACACGGTACCCTGTGAACCGAGAGCATCGGTAACCCATTCAAACACGGTAAGATTGTAGTAATCAAGACCGCGGACCAGACGGCTGTTGAGCTCGTACTTAATGCCCAGATTTTCAAGTCTTGAGCACAGTCCCTCAAAATGAGCCCTGGTCTCCTCCCCGAAATAATCGCTTAACTTCGGAGCGTCCTTAAGTACGGCGATAACATCCTCATTCTTGGTATCAAGAACTCTGAGAGGATTGGTGTACATTCTGCGCTTGCAGTCTTCATCAAGAACATCCTGGTGCTTTTCAAGGAATGCAACCAGGGCATCCCTGTAAGCGGCACGCTCTTCGGAGGAGCCGAGGGAATTAAGCTGCAGGCTTACGTGTTCGGTAAGACCGAGCTTTGCCAGAACTTCTGCGGTAAAGGCAATGATTTCAGCATCGATATCCGGTCCCTTCAGTCCGAACACCTCACAGCCGAACTGATGGAACTGACGGTAGCGGCCCTTCTGAGGTCTTTCGTGACGGAACATCGGTCCGGTGTACCAGAGTCTCTGTTCCTGACCGTGAATGAGGGAGTTCTCAAGACATGCCCTCACACAGCCGGCAGTACCCTCAGGTCTTAATGACAGTGAATCACCGTCGCGGTCGTTGAAGGTATACATTTCCTTTTCGACCACATCGGTAACCTCACCGATTGCCCTGCAGAACAGTCCGGTCTTTTCAACGATAGGGAAACGGATTTCACTGAAACCGAAAGAGGCTGCGGTTGATTTAAGAACCGCTTCAACCTGCTGCCACATACTGCTGTCCTGAGGCAGAAGATCATTCATACCTCTGATTGCGTTAATTTTAACCGCCACTTTATCTAGCTTCCTTTAAAAACATTATTCAAACCATATAATCACAAAATCATTGTGAGCCGGAAACATGTCCGGCTCACGGAACCTTTCGGCCGGGATCTGCCGGTTTTATTATTTTTCCGCATCGCCTTCCGATGCGCACCGGTAAGGATCCCGAAGTCCCCGGGCTAGGCCTGCTTTTTCGCAAGGTATGCCCTTATTCTCCTTTCCAGCTCATCAATAAGCTGTTCATTCGGAATTCTGTCAAGCCGTTCGCCATCCTCGTAGTAATAGCTTTTTTCCGCGGCACCGCATACTCCGAGATTAGCCCTTGAAGCCTCACCAGGACCGTTAACCACACAGCCCATGACGGCCACGTTCAGTGATTCGGTAACGTCTCCGAGTCTCTTTTCCAGCTCATTCACCGTTCCGATAACGTCAAAGCCGCGACGGGAACAGGTAGGACACGCAATGAAATTAATGCCTCGGGTACGCAACTTCATCACCTTCAGAATGTCAAAGGCCACTCTTACCTCTTCTACCGGATCAGCCGCAAGAGACACGCGCATGGTATCACCGATACCTTCCTTAAGTAACCAGGAAAGGCCGATGGCACTCATTACCGAGCCCTTTCTGAAGCCGCCTGCCTCAGTTATGCCGAGATGCAGCGGCTGCTCGATCTTCTGGCTCAGGAGCTTATAGGCCTCGTATGCCACAAACACGTCTGATGCCTTAACGCTAATCTTGAAATCAGGGAAATCAAGATGCTCAAGGATTCCGATGTGATGCATGGCTGACTCAACCAGCGCTTCCGGAGTAGGCTCACCGTAGCGTTCAAGAATATCCTTCTCGAGAGAACCGGCATTAACGCCGATTCTAATTGGAATACCGTGCTCCCTGGCTGAGGAAACCACGGCACGCACCTTTTCGTCACTGCCGATGTTGCCCGGATTTATGCGCAGACAGTCAGCACCGTAATCGGCTACCTTGAGGGCAATGCGGTAATCAAAGTGAATGTCGGCAACCACCGGAATCGGTGAGCCGGCCCTGATTTCCTTAAAGGCCTCAGCAGCCTTGAGCGTCGGCACGCTGACGCGCACTATGTCCGCTCCCGCTTCGGCAATTGCCCTTATCTGGGCAATTGTGCCGTCGATGTCGGTGGTATCGGTATTGGTCATACTCTGAACCGAAATCGGGGCATCACCGCCGACCGGTACGTTTCCTACCATGATACGTCTGGTTTTACGTCTCTTAATCTGTTCCGTTAATGTAATCATGACTTACTGTACAGCCTCTGTAATCACAACCTGACTTGCACGTCTCTTTATTTCAGCCTGGTCGGTAATCTTCGGTCCGATGACACCGCTCTTTGCGCTGTTTCCTGATGAAACGGCCGCACCGGTGCTCTTAGGAGCCGCAGGCTTCTTCTGATAGCCCATTTCATCTGCAAGAGATACCACCTGACCTGACTTGAGACTGCCTGATTTCACGCCGGAGGCAGCGGTCTTAGGCGCAGTTGCGGTCTGGCTCTGAACAGGCTTCTGGGCAGGCTTTGCGCTCTGCTTTGACGCAGATGTCTGAGATGCGCGGGCAGGTTTCTGATATCCGAGTTCATCGGCCAGTGATACAACCTGACCGGACTTGAGTCCGGTTGATTTTGCCGCCGCTGCGGTCTGAGTTCTGGTCTGAGCCTTACGTTCAGCACCTGCGGCTGTATTCTGAACCGCGGACTTGGATGTGCTTACCGCTGTCTTTGCAGTCTCACTGCGTGATGCGTTCTGAGGCTTAACCTCCTTTCTGACGTCAGCAGTTTTTTCAGGCTGACGGGCAGGCTGATGCTGAACTGCATTACCTGCGGCAGGAACGGTTTTGGCGACAGGAGCACCTGCGGTTCCGGTCTTTCTTACCGTCTCGGTTCTTGGTGCGGCAACAACCGGAGCCTCAGACGGCTCAACGTCAGGAAGACTTTCAAATCTGATTTCCTCTTCGACGATTACGTCACCGCTTTCAGGACCGACAACCACCCCGGAAGCCGCCTTCTGCTGAGCAGGAGCAGTCACTGCGGTCTGTTCAGGTTCCTTAGGCATGGTGTCTGCCGTCTGCACCTTAGGAGCAGCCGGCTGCTGTACGGCTGGGGCCTGCTGAACAAGAGGAACCTCCACCGTCTGCGGAGTATTTGCTGCAGGAAGCTCTATCACGCCGCTGCCACCGTTCTGCGGAATCTGCAGAACACCGTTTTCAGGTGCAGCGTTATCATTCTTTCCTGAACCGGAGGTCAGTGCCAGAATGGCTGCCGCCAGCAGGCCGAGAACCACGGCGCCGCCCACGTAAACCTTTCTGTCAATAACGTAGGTTTCGCCTGATGCGCCCTGGATCTGTCTTATCTTGTTGATTTCATCCACGCCGATGTCGACGGACAGGTATTTTGCATATGCGAGACAGTCACCAAGCTTAAGATGACCGAAACGCCCCTTTTCCATATCGTTAAGCAGATAACTTCTGATGTTTAACTGCTCTGAAGCCGTTGTGAGGGAAACATTGTTTCTTTCACGTGCTTCCCTGTACATGTTGCCGAGAAGCTGGGCAGCTTCGCTGCCTGCACTGTTGTTTATCATTTTCCGTTTAAACCTCTACCCCGTTTCTAGTAATCGCCGGCCTTGAATTTCTTGGCTTCATCGCTCTTAGGGAATACCTTGAGAAGCTTTCTGCCGTATATTTCGGATGAAGCATACTCACCCATCTTCTGGGAAATTCTGATTTTAAGGAACAGAGTCTGCGGTGTGTCCCTGTGCTGGAACATGTCATAGTTGCGCATGAGTCTGTCCGCCTTCTCATAATCCCCGTTCTCGAAGCTGAAGGTGGCGTAGTTGAACAGGAGTGACGGAGCATTGCCGCCGTAGCTCATTGCCTGTTCAAAGTATTTCCTTGATTCATCTATCTTTCCGGCTTCATATGCACATGTTGCAGCTGCCTCGTAGGCCATGCTCATCTGGGCAAACTTAGGAATTGAAACTGCCTTAAGCAGGTTGTTCAGACCTTCGTCACGTCTGCCTCTGGAACACAGGAAACTGCCGTAGTGGGTATAGCTCATGCCGGATTCAGGATATTCCTTGATTGCCAGCTGATACTTCTTTTCGGAATTGCCGTAATCACCCACGATATCGTAATAGCGTCCCCAGGCAAGATGCAGTGCCTCAAGATTCGGAGAATAGCTTTCGGCAATGTTAAGATTTTCCTTTGCCGAACTCATTTCCCTCTGCTGCATAAAGCTGTATGCCAGATTGATTCTGGCAAGTGATGCCTTTTCATAATCAATATCATCCGCCTTGCGGACAATTTCATTGCCGTTTTCATCACGGCCAACAATTATTTCCTTGGACGTTATACATCCCGTCAGCAGCCCCGTGGCAACTGCCGCCAGTAATAATCTGTTCATCATGTTCATTAGCTGTGTCCCTTTATATTTATTTAAAATCTGCCGTCCTTTACGAAATTTAGGAATCATTACAGATCCTTTCCGCTGAAGGTGGCTATTTTCTTCAGTTTATTCTTCACTTCGCCGGCCAGCTGTCCGCAGGCGGCCTTTATGTCATCACCTCTGGTCTTGCGGGTGACGACGGTATATCCGTAATCCAGAAGGATTCTGTAGAATCTGTCAATATCCGCAGCCTTCGGCTTGCTGAATCTGCCTGCTTCATGCGGATTAAACGGAATGAGATTAATCTTGCACGGAGTATTGGCCAGAAGTTTTGCCAGCTCGTGCGCATGCTCAGGTCTGTCATTTACTCCGGCAAGCAGGATGTACTCTATGGTAACCCTGCCGCTGTTGGCATTGGACTTATCCACATATCTCTTCACGGCAGCCAGAATGCTGCTGATGTTGTGCTTATCATTAAGAGGGATAAGTTTACTTCTGAGTTCATCATTCGGAGCATGAAGTGAAATGGCCAGTGCCACGTCTATGGCATCACCCAGTCTGTCAATTCCCGGAACCACACCGGCAGTGGAAATGGTTACCCTTCTCTTGGACAGTCCGAAGCCGAAGTCATCAAGCATGATCTTCATGGCTCTCACGGTATTGTCAAAATTCAGAAGAGGTTCACCCATTCCCATAAGAACCACGTTATCAATGGCTCTGAATTTCGGATTCGGGGTAAAGCCTATAACGGAGGTAGCCCTCCACACCTGCCCGATAATTTCGGAGGTGGAAAGATTACGGTTAAAGCCCTGAGCACCGGTGGCGCAGAACGCACAGTTAATCACGCACCCGACCTGAGTCGACACGCACAGCGTAGCCCTGTCACCGTCAGGGATGTACACGGTCTCAATCAGCTGACCGTCTCCGGCGTCCAGAGCCCACTTAATGGTTCCGTCGCTGCTGCGGTACTCCGCCTTGATTTCAGGAGCCTTTACGTATGCACATTCAGAAAGCTTTGCCTGCATGGCCCTGTTGATATTGGTCATTTTGGTAAAATCATCAGCACCGAAATGATATATCCATTTCATAATCTGATCCGCCCTGAACGGCTTTTCGCCCATTTCGGCCACAAAAGCCCTCAGACCGTCGCGATCCAAATCCAATAAATTAATCTTACTTTCTGACATTATGACAACAACTTACCCGAGTTTAATATAAACACAATTATTTGCGTGATTATATCAGAATACACGATAACTGTCCCATTTTTATTTATATGCACCCGGGTTCTGAGCGGTCTTTGTCCGCAGGATAAAAACGCCGGTGATTTTTCTGAAAACACAGGCTTCCTGCAGCAATCCGGAATCCGGGATCATATTCCACCGGTCAGTACAACACGGACAAAAATACAGGAAGGCGATGACAGCGGCTGTCTGAGCTTAATATCCGGAGAAAACCCCTGTTGCATTATAAAAATACGTTTTGAATAAAGAAAAAGCTCCGATACCATGGAGCTTTCCGTTATTTAATGATTTAAGCTTTTGAAGGCTTATCCTTAACACTCAGTCTCACCGATCCAGAAAATCCAGATTTCCGGTTTTCAAAAGACTGTCCACAAATTCCGGCAGAGTGGTTCCGGCCTTGCCGTAAATACCTCTGTCAAAGCTTCCCGCGGTTGCGGACTTTTCCAGATTGAATTCAATGTTATAGGCTCCCAGGGCATGTGTCATTCTCGCAAAATTTGCGGCAGGATAAACAACTCCGGAAGTACCTATCGACATGAACAGATCACAGTCACGAAGCAGCTCGTCAATATGTTCCATATGGTAAGGAATTTCCCCGAACCACACGATGTGCGGACGCATGGCGGCCTCACCGCACTTCGGACATCTGGTATCCACGGAGGAATCCTTATCCCAGTCGACAACTGCTCCACAGCTTTCACAGCTTATGCGCATCAGTTCACCGTGCATGTGAATGACATTTCCGGACCCTGCGGCCTCATGCAGATTGTCAATATTCTGGGTTATCAGACATACGCTGCCCTTTTTCCATTCATTGGCAAGACGGGCAAGCGCGAAGTGGGCCGGATTTGGTCTGACATTGAAAAGATTACGCCGCATCCTGTTGTAAAACTCATGAACCAGAGGTCTGTTTCTCATAAAGCCCTCATAGGTAGCCACGTCCTCGACCCGGTGCTGCTCCCAGAGTCCGGTTTCCGATCTGAACACCGGTATTCCCGATTCGGCGGAAATTCCGGCTCCGGTAAGTATCAGTATGTTGCGAATTTCTTTCATGTTTACCTCCGAAAAAAGCAGTCCGCATCACCGGAACCGCATATACATGCCGAAAAAAGACGAAAACCGGTCAGGGACCGGCTCCGGCATCATCAATCATACGCAGGGAACGGCACTCAGTCCGTCCCGATGTCATTAAGCCGATGATAATTATCTGGTACGGGGACACAGCTCCTCATCGGTAAAGAAATACGCTATTTCCTTTTCGGCAGCCTCGAGACAGTCTGAACCGTGGACGGCATTCTGATCTATGCTGGTGGCATAGTCGGCCCTGATTGAGCCCGCACGGGCCTTCTTCGGGTCAGTATCGCCGATAACCTCACGATGACGCTTTATCGCATCCTCTCCTTCAAGAACCTGAACCATGACGGGACCTGACATCATGAATTCCAGCAGTTCCTCAAAAAAAGGCTTGGAACGCAGATGGCAGTAAAAACCTGAAGCCTCCTCACGGTTGAGATGAACCATTTTGGCGGCAACAATGCGCAGACCGGCATTTTCAAAACGGTGATAGATGTCGCCGATGAGATTGCGAGCCACAACATCAGGCTTGATGATTGAAAATGTTCTTTCTAATGCCATATACCCTCCTTTATGAATAACACTTTGCCGATCCTCTTCCTGAACCGCCAGGGGCGGCAACCGGCATATAACGGTACGTCGTTTCACAATCGTTCCGCTCTTCCCCGTCCCGACGATCGGGGCTTTTATCGCGGAGCCTGACGGAATCCGTAAACTTTTAATCTAGAATAATTCAAAAAACGCCTGCGGTAAGGCCTCCGCATTCAAAATGTGATCTTTGATATTCACATCCGCCGTGATTTTTGAAGTATATCTACATCACCGGCCGGGATGCATGTACGCACACACCTGACAGTCATTCAAAAGGACAAGACGGCAGACTGAAAAAGAAAATCCCGGAAAAGGTTAATCCTAAACTCCGCACACCCTAGTGTATAACTAGGGTAAATCTCATCACAAATCCATTAAATATTACACTTTTACCCCTGTTTTTTAAGAAATTCTCTTTACTTATTCTTATTACGGGTGTAACAT
>Ga0256405_10000888_pt1 | contig 90620 bp, 85 predicted proteins | sample RumenRJG_02DNA_FD_189096 | JGI IMG/M metagenome (GOLD analysis project Ga0256405, IMG submission 189096) | Bovine rumen microbial communities from Lethbridge, Alberta, Canada - RJG_02 | ecosystem: Host-associated > Mammals > Digestive system > Stomach > Rumen | place: Canada: Alberta... | reverse complement strand
CCCGAAGGACCGGGAAAACCCGAAACGGAAGCTCCGGAAGCAAAGGCGCCTGAAGCGAAACCCGCTCCGGTTCCGGCCAAATAAGTGAAGCATACCCGAATCATCCGGCAGACAGAAATCCCATCTGGCTGCCGGATTTTTTTGCCAGACCACCCATGACAGAAAATGCCGATCCCCTGTGATCTCGCACCATGACCAATCATCCGCGCCGTCCGACTTGTCCGACCAGTCCGACCAGTCCGACAAAGTTCGCGGAAAACCGGACAAGTATCTTGCAAAAAAACCGGACACCTGCTATATTGTTCGAAGATGAAGGAGCCTGATATGGAAATTTTAGTTGTCCCGGCCGTGCTGATCTGTCTGCTGTATCTGATCTATCAATCCATACACAACAAAAAATCACCGGTCCTTACGCTGCTCTGCATCGCGCTTTTTGTCGGCTTGACGGCACTCGCGGCTTCTATTTATGCGGCAGTCCTGGCCAATTACCACGGCCAACCGGAATGGGCAGTGGAAAAAGCGTTTTTCCTCGGCATGTTTGCGGATAAACTGACGGAAACCAACGATCTGAAAACGGCGGCGGAATTCATGCAGTCCGAGTCAGTGAAGGAACAGACGCTCCGCCTCATTCGGCAGATCGTTCTTTCCTTCCGTCCGAAAGCGGTTTTCTGCATGTCGGTTGGCGGACTGATCCTGCTGCTGTCCACGGTCTCGCTCTGGATCAAACGGATCGCCGGGAACAGATTTTATCCGTTCCTGCTCGTGTTTTTCGTGCTGGCCGGCGGCATTCTTCTCGACCTCGGCATTTATTACCGCCAATACGCGTCCGGCACGGACAGGCGGCTGAAGACTTTTCTGAGTCTCCAGCAGACGCTTGTGATGAAAGAACTGGCTGAAATGAAAACCGAACTGAGCATTCCGGAGATCATCCGTCTCACCCGGAAGACAGCGGGCGAATCCAAAGGGTATGATTACGGATACAGCCTCCCGAAACGGTTGCGGAAAAAAGATAAGGGCGGGAAATGATCCAGATCGGTCATTCGCGATTGACCGACCTGACGGACGAAACGGACTGGACGGACAAATGCAAGGAAACCGCTGATTTCGCGTCATGACTCGTCTTACGCGGCGTCTGACATGTCCGACCTGTCCGACAAAGTTCGCGAAAATGCCGGTATCCAGCTTGCAAAAATCCGGATTCCCGCTATATTATTTTTCAAAAAGGATAATTGAACGTGCCTCCCGATTCCCTGATCCCTCCGCACGGCGGCTATAAAAAGCTCCGGACTTATAAGCTGGGCAATCTCATTTACGATGCCACCGCGGCTTTCTGTGCACAATATCTGGATCGCAAAGACCGTACGTATGACCAGATGGTTCAGGCGGCAAGGTCCGGTGTGGCGAATATTATCGAGGGCAGTGAAGCCAGTGCCACCAGCAAGAAATCCGAACTCAAGCTCACGAACGTGGCCAAGGCCAGCCAGGAGGAACTGCTGACCGATTATCAGACATTCCTTCGCCAGCGGGGATTGCCGGAGTGGACTGCCGACAGCCCGGCTGCGCAGGTGGTGCGCCGCGCTCGACCCGAGACGCTGGACCAGCTCCGGCAGCTCATGGCGGCGCTGGTTGCTGATTCGGCACTGCTTCCCGAAAGTCCAACCCGCGCTTGTCGGACCTGTCGGACCTGTCAGACAGAATTAGCGCAAGCAAAAGATGCGGCCCCAAGCAAAACCGCCCGCAAAGCCGAAGTGGCGGGTAATGTGATGCTGTGCCTGATCAATCAAGAGACTTATCTCCTCGGTCGTCAGATCGCGCGTCTTGCAGCTGACTTTGAGCAGAAAGGCGGTTTCACGGAACGCTTGCACCGGATTCGGACAGAGGCAAGGAGAAAGGGGAAATCATAAGCGGCTTCCCGCGATTGAATGCCCCTGAGATCTCGCGTCATGACCCGTCTTCCGCGCCGTCCGACTTGTCCGACAGGTCCGACCAGTCCGACAAAGTCCGCGGAAAAGCGTTTTTGAAAACCATACTGGAAAAACTTTTTTTGTGTGATAGATTAATACATATACTCCAAAAAAATGTGGGAGGAAGCAAAAATGCTGAGAAAATTTTTTGTAATGCTGATGCTCGTTCTTGCGGGCATGACCGGCGCCGCTGAAACCAAACCGCAGGGATTTTCCGCGCAGATCATCCCGACGAAAGCTGCCAATATTGCGGATCAGTTTGCCGGGATCCTGCCGAACCGTCCGCCGTTTTTTTCCAAGGCAAGCAAAGTCGTCTGCGGCGAACCGTTCAAGGTTGAAATCGTTTTCTTCGGCGCGAAGATCCGGAACGGCGGGATCGATCTTACGGGAAAACTCGTCATGACCGATCCCGCAGGAAAAAAGAATGTGATCCCGCTTCACAGCCATATCAAAAAAATTACGGGAGACACTGCCGGAGTGTTTCTTCTGCCGCAAAATCTGATGGTCATTTGTGAACCGAAGGACCCCAAAGGGAAATATACTTTCGATATGGAATTGACCGACGGCGCGAACCGGACGGCCAAGGCGTCCGCGAGCGTGGAATATGTGGAAAAGGTCGATCCGGAACCGGGAGCGAAAGCATTTGAAAAAATCGCGAATTATTACCGGAAGCCCTGTCCGGAATATATCATTCCCGCTTTCAGAGAATTCCTGGCGAACCTGCCGAAGCAGAAAGCGCGGGAGAAAAACAATTTCAATCCGCTGCCCCAGCTGGCGTTTTTCTATTTTCTGCTGAAAGAAAATCCGCAGTGCGTTCCCGCTTTTGCCGGACTCTTCAAAACCCTGCATAACGAGGAGAAATATCTGGCGGCCGTGGTGCTCAATTATGTTTCGGAATCTTCGGCAAAAGCTCTGAACGCAAACCAGCGGAATGCCATCAAAAAACAGTTGCCCGCCGATCCGTTTCAGTTTGAGAAAGCCGTATTTCCCTGGCAGCTGGACATCTGCTGGGCGGAATTTTTCGTGCGCGGCACCAAAGCGCCGTTAATGAAGATCGTCAATGCCATGAGCCTTGCCAATGATGCGGTCACGATCGAGCAATACAAGAAACTTGCGAAGCCGACCCCGGAAGACCGGCGCAAACTGATGAACGGACTCACGGTCATGGCGGCACAATGGTCTCTGGGTTCGCTGGCGAAAAAACATCCGCTGATCCGCTTTTATGTGGAAGCGGCCTTGGTGCGCGGCGAGGTGAAGGATCCGATCGCCGCAGCGCTGGCGGCCAAGGCGGTCGGGATGCAAGTCAAATTGAACAAGAAATAAGTTCCGAGTCCGGTCCGATCGGAAAGATACGGTGAACAAAAGGAAACAAGGAAGCGGAATGATCCGAAAAAAACTCATTGACTGGATCACTTATGTGCTCAATATGCTGGTGGCTTTGCCGATTTTCGGACTCATCAGCTGCGCAATCTTCTGGCTTGCCTATCAGGGACTCTTTCCCCGCACGAATCCGCCGGTCTGGGCGCAATGGAGTTTTCCCCTGCTGCTCGACCTTGTCCTGATCACGCTGTGGGGACGATACCAGTATCGCATCATTATCCTGAAAACGCCGCGTCCGCCTCACGAAACACGGCGCAATGTGCTGATCCTTGCCGGATGTGCGGCCGCCGCCTTTCTGCTGATATTCGGTCTCACGTGTTACCTCAAGGCGGAACGGATGGAAAAAGTCCGGAAAAAGATGCAGGAGATCGAGCAGAAACAGAAAATTCAGGAACAGCAGCTGAAAGAGACGGAAGACCGCGATCGCCGGACCGGACGGACTGGACCGACATAAGCGCGACCCCCTCCCGGTGATCTCGCGTCATGACCTGTCTTCTGCGGCGTCCAACTTGTCGGACAGGTCCGACCAGTCCGACAAAGTTCGCGGGAAAAGAAGGAAAAAATGCCTTTTATTTTAGTCTTGCCGCATTCCTGCAGCCAACGAAATCGACGACTGGCAGGATCAGCATGACTGCAATGCAGAATATCCCCATTTCAAGTGATTTGAACCCAATACAGGAGATGATGCCGCACAAAATCAGCGGCAGATACCAGACATAATGCGGAAATTTCCAGCGGATCAGCAGTCCCCAGCGGATCAGCAGACCGAAGACAAATGACGGATAAGCGAAAATGACCATCAGGAGATATTCCAAACCACAGGTTTCATACCCGAACGGCGACCATTCGAATCCGGACCAGAACCAGCACAGCGCGAAAAACGATCCGAATTCCAGCATTGCCAGTGAAAGCAATATACTGATCCCATATTCGAGTTTGTTTTTCAGCATTTAATGCCCTTTCCGTTCCAACTGGAATATACTCTTTCCTTGAAGGATTTGCAACTTTCGCCTGCGAATTTTTCCGCGTTAACTTTATGTTCGGGGAACTTTCTCTCCGAAATAAAACCTCATTTGCGCAGCCGGACCTTGAAGGCATAGCGGAGATCATCGGCGGCGGTGATTTTCCCTTCACGGGTATGCGTGTAAAGCCGGAATCCGTCGGGCGTTGTTTCATACATGATCGGCCGGTGATCGAGTTCGGCCGACGGGACCTGCGGCAGGAAGGTCAGATCGCGGGGTAGTTTGCCCGTTTTCCTGCGGTATTCCATGACTTCCGCACCGAGGAGAACCATTTGACGCAGATCGGCAGTCTGCGCGTCTTTTTCGTAAACCGTCTCCAACGCAGGCAGCAACATGCCGGAAAGGAAATAATGATTGCGTTTGATCTCCTGCTCATCGACCGCGGCCAAACGGGCTTTATCCAATCCCGAAAGCGTGGTAGGAATGGAACAGGCATTGGTAAAAGTCCTTAATGCAAAGCGGTAATCCCGCAGAAAATGGACATGCAGAAAGATCGGCAGATATTTCTTCATCCGGACCAGATTCTTATCCCCTCCTCCCACTGCGGCCTTTGACAGGATATGATCCATCGTATTTTTGAACAAGGCAGCTTCATCGCCGTAGGAATATCGCAAATATCGATTCCAGTCCACGGGGCCGCCGACCAGTTCGGCAAATTCCCCTTTCGCGAACGTTCCACCGGCAAGGACCGCTTCCAGCGCATCCAGCCGGATGTTCTCCACGGCGAGCGCCATCAGATGGCAGATCAGAGAATTGTTCTTCAGCATACGGTCCCTGATCCCGGTCAGGTTCCGGCAATGCTCCCGGACCCGGGGTTTGTTTTCCGCCTCGGCAATGATTTCGAGTGCAAGGAACCTGGCCGAGTCACGAAGCGGACTCAATTCGGGCATGGAAACACTTGACAGCAAACCGTTTTCCGGCTTCTGATGCGCTAACGGGACGTCGGGCGGCAGTTTCAGAAATTCATCCAGAGCCTTGACAAAAAGAGGATTCTCCCGCTGGATTTTCTGCAGTTCGGTCCGGGCCGCATCGACCGGATGATCCCCCTGTTTCAAATCGACATATCCCGGCTTCTGCTCGATCAGAGTTTTCAAGGGTTCGCGGTCGACGGGGATCCCGCCGGCCTCACGCGCCCAGATATCCTCGATCTCGACCGAACGGCCGATCAGTTGCGACAGTTTTTCCCGCTCGCTTCTGACATCCAGCTGCAGTTGTCCGTCATACCCGAGCAGAAAGAGAAGGGCAGCGGCGGCGATCCCGAGCGGGATCATGAAACGCCAGGAGAAACGGTGCTTGTCCTCCACCCCGGCCAGCGCGGCAAACAGGCAGATCCCTCCCGCGATAAAAACCAGCAATATATTTTTCATTTCGGCAAAGGAATACAGTCCGAATGCAAGGGTCGCGGCCAGCGCGAAAAAGGCGGCGACAAAGCGTTTGCGGACGATCAGGACCGGCAGCAGGATCACGCCGAGAAGCGACGGCACCAATGCGGCAAGACCGCCGGCCGCGTCGGCGAGTGTTTTGGAGCGGAAAACAGGGAGACAGATTTCCTTGAGCCCCAGAGCGCAAACAACGGCGCCATACAGGTAGACCGGGGTCGCCAGCAGCAGAGTGATCCCCGCGCCGGCAAATAACGTTATTCCAAAACTGAAGGAATCCCCGAAACACGAAAGCACCGCCAGGAGCGCAAACGGGACCAGACAGGCCGTCATATAGATCCACGCCAATCCGAACATCGTCCCGGCGCGAGGTGATTTCCGAATGAAGAAACGATAGCAAAATTTTTTGCGGTGATAGTGCGGCAGAAATGTGTTATTCATGATCACCTCTTCCTTGATTGTTGTCCTTGTATTTCTTTTCCAGCTGGCGCAAGGTGTTTTCGAATGCACGTTCGATTTCGGGGACTTCGCTGTCTGCAAACGAGCGGGATGCTGACAGATTCAAAAACAGAAATCCTATCCCGAGCAGTGCAAAAACAATCCCGAACCACCACCAGAGATTAGCAGCCACCAGAATGACGACCGCAAGAAGGCAACCATAAAGCAGCAAGTAAAGCCGCTTGTCTTTCGGTGCGATCGTAATGTCAAGGACCGTCTCTTTGCCGGGTTCCGCTTTCCTGCATTGAATGTGGACATCTCCCCGCAGGAGATTTCTGCCGCGCAGTCCGGGACTCAAAGTTAGCGGTCTGGCGGTTTTGAAAAAATACACCTTATCATCATTGCTGAATACAGATAAAGAGATACCCGATATAAAGTCATACTCGGAAAACTCTTTATCCAGCGCGTTTTTCAACTCGTCTTCGGAAAGCGTCGTTCGCAGACAATATTCCGCATAAGGTTTGAAAAATCGCTTGAAAATCATCGGCAGCTCCCTGAAAATGATCACCGTCTTCCGGTAATATACTGATACATTCGCTCCATTGCAACCGCCTGCTGCGCTATTTCTGACTCGCCGCGAACTTTGTCATCCGTGACGTCCGTAATGTCCGTCTTATCCGTTTCAGGTCCGTGAAGCCCCGCTATGCTTGCAAAATCAGGATTTCTGTCAGCAGATGGTCGACTCAGCCAAAAAGGTCACTGTGAGAACCGGTGCGTGCACAAACCAGTACAAGTCTGTCGCGCTGGATATAATAGATCAGCAGCCAGTCCAAATGAATGTGACACTCCCGGAAACCGGCAAAATCCCCCACCAGTTCATGATCGCGATTTTCCGGTGGGAGCGCCTGACCGTTTTGAAGCATTTCGATGATGCCGATCAAGTCTTCCAGATCCAGACCACGCCGTTTCATTCGCTTGCAGTCTTTGCGGAACTGCGAAGTTTGCTGAAGGCGGTAGCTCATTCTTCTTCGTCCTGTATCATTTCTCCGACGGACGCATAAGTTTTGGCATCGGGGTCATTGGCAAGTGCTATGGCTTCCCGCATCGCGGCGAGAGTTTTCCGGTTCGGATGTCCTTTGCGGACAGGGAAAGGAAGTCCCTGAACCAGCAGTGCCTGATACAGAAAAATGTTGAATGCGCCGGACAATGTCATACCGAGATCATTAAAAAGTTTTTCCGCCTCGGCTTTGACCCGACTGTCCAGACGAACCGTAAAATTTGTTGTTTTTGTTGAATACATGGTATGTCTCCTGTTCTGCGTATTTTTCAATAATATAATATAAAACATGTGCTTTTCAAGTGCAATGCACATAGAAAATTAAATTTTCAAATCGGGTTCTCATATGCCCGGCGGAAAAATTTCTGCAGTTCGCGGCAGCACTTCGGATCAGCCAGCAATTTTTCAACGGGGAATTCGGTCTTCTGCGGCGTCCGTAATGTCTGTCTTGTCCGTCCCGTCCGTCAGGCGCGGCTTCCACCGATCAGCTTATTGCCTGCATCATCGTACAAAACGAGCGTGACGGAGGTTTTCCCGGCCCATTCCTGCAACTGTTTTTTTGCGATCGGATAAAGTTTTTTCAGCACGGAATGATAAACTTCCGGAGACAGGTTCGCGGCCAGCTCGCCCATGGTGTCGATCTTTTCCAGGTCCACGCCGGAGAGTTCGATCCCGAATTCGCGCAGACGCGCCGGCGTGAGCTTGCATTTGTGCGCATGGGTGTTGCGTTCGCCGCATGCGTATTTGAAGAGCTTTCCCGGCATGCAGCCGACAATGATCTCCGTCATGGAATTTTTCTCCGCGCTCGTCAGCGAATGATGGATGAAATCGCCGATCCTGATCACCGCGTTTTCACGCAGTCCGGGAAAATCACGTTTCACCGCCGTTTCCGACCGGCTGCCCGTGGTCACGGCGACTTGTCTCACTCCCTCGGCGGCGAGGCTGCGCATCTGGAGTGCGATCGTGGCGGCATACGCGGCATTCGAATACGGATGCACGATCCCGCTGTTGCCGAGGATGGAAATGCCGCCGATGATCCCGAGCGTGGGATTCAAAGTTTCCCTCGCCCGCTGTTCACCCTCCGGAGCAGTGATTTTCACAAGATACCGTCCCCGGCACCCGGCGGCCAGCAGGTTCTGCAGCAGCATCTTGCGCGGCATCGGATTGACCGCATATTTCCCGACCGGCACCGCCAGTCCGGGGCGCGTCACTTTCCCGATCCCCTCCCCGCCGCGGATGACCAGTGCAAGCTCCGCCGCGCTTTCCTCGTAATCGGCACTTTCGGCGGGTCCTTCATACGGGGTCACTTCCACGATCAGATCCATGCCGGTGGTCACATCGGGGTCGTCGCCGCCGTCCTTGACCACGGCCGCACTCGAACCGGATTGACTTTTCACGGGAACGACCAGTTTTTTGCCTCCGGGCAGCAGCAGTTCCACCGGATCGGAGCACTGCCGGAACGCCGCCACCGCCGCCGCGCTCACCGCGCTGCCGGTGGTGTAGCCTTCCCGCAAAGTGCCCGCCGGACGTTTCATTTCAGCTCGTTCTCCATGATCCCGTGCAGCGTTGCCACGGCAAACGGACTGCCGCCGCGCCGTCCGTTCAGACGGATCCACGGGACCTTGACGCCGTCCAGCAGTTTCTTGGATTCCACCACGTTGACGAATCCCACCGGCATGCCGACGATCAGCGCGGGCCTGATCCCCTGCTCCGCATAGAGTTTCGCCACGCCCGCCAGCGCAAGCGGGGCATTGCCGCAGAGGAATATGGCATCGCGGAAAAATTCCTTGTGCAGTTCCACCGCCGCAAGCGCGCGGGTGATCCCGCGTCCTTTTGCATAGGCCGCGACCTCGGGATCGGCCACCGGACACAAAATCGATTCCCGCGTGTAAGCGGGGTTGAATTTCTGCAGTTTCGGCACGGAAAGGCCCGCTTTGATCATATTCGAATCGGTATAGATCCCGCAGCCCCGATGCAGGGCATCCAGTCCGGCGGGAACCGCGTCGGGCGTCATTTCCAGAATGTCCAGGATCGCGAAATCCGCGCCGGTGTGGACCAGACGCCGCGCCACATGCCATTGTTCCGGGGTGAACTTCGCCTTCTTTTCCGGGGTGACTTCACCGTCGATCCGGTGGAAACTTTCCTGTTCGATCCCGCTGCCGGGCAGATCCCAGAGTATGCTCGAAAAATCCATCAGTAATCCAGTCCTTTCCGGGCGGGAATGCCCTGCTGAAACGGGTGTTTTTCCGCCGCGATCTCGGAAACCAGATCGGATATCTCCCGCAGTTCCGGCGGTGATTTCCTCCCCGTCACGATCACGTTGAGTCCGGCCCGGCGGTTTTTCAGCGCTCCGATCACCTCATGCAAGTCCAGATATCCATGCGACAACGCCACGTTGAGTTCATCCAGCACCAGCAGTTCGCCGTCGAAATTTTTCAACAATTCCGCGGCGGTTTTCCAGCCTTCGCGGGCGTAAGCGGCATGGTCGCCCGGCTTGCAGCTGCGCCCCAGTCCGCAGCCCTCGAAACAGGTTTCCGGGAAATACTTCTGAAAGAACAGCCGTTCCCCGGTTTCGCGTTCGCCTTTCATGAACTGCAGCACGGCCACTTTCCAGCCCCGGCCCAGCGCCCGCAGCACTACGCCCAGCGCGGCGGAAGTCTTGCCTTTGCCGTTGCCGGTGAAATTATAGAGCAATCCTGTTTCCATGGTCATTTCAATCCCATCTTCCGGTAAAGTTTTTTCAGGTCGATCCGGCCCCGCACATGGTCGGCCAGACGGTTCAGTGCTTTTTCGAATCCGTATTCACAGTTCTGCGGCAGGGCACTCCACCCTTTCCGAAGCCGGATCGAGTTCAGGAAATGCCGCCGGAACGCATCGTCGTCGAAAATACCGTGCAGATACGTCGCCAGCATGCCCGGAGCTTCATAGCCGATCTCGCGTCCGTCCGGCGAATACATCACCGACAAACCGTCTTGATCCGTGCAATGCGTCTGTCCGTGATGGATCTCATAGCCGTGCACCGGCAGGCCCGAACTGGTCACTGCGGAAGTATGCCGCAGGGTTTTCTTTTTTTCCATCACCGTGACGAGCGGGAGTTTCTGCAAACCTGCGACCTCGGGAAATTCCGATTCGACCGCCTCGGGATCCAGCAGTTTTTCTCCGAGGATCTGCAATCCGCCGCAGATCCCGGCCAGGAACGCGGAAGAGTTTTTCACTGCCTCGAAAAGACCGCTTTGTTTCATTCGCGCAATATCGTCCGCCACGCCTTTGCTGCCGGGCAGGATGATCAGGTCGGGCGTGCCGAGTTCGTCTCCATGCCGCACCACGCGCAGCTGCACGTCGGGCTCGATATCCAGCGGCGCCAGATCGGTGAAATTGGCAATGTGTCCCAGGTGGATCACGGCCGCATCCAGCGAATCGGCGCGTTTTTCCGCTTTCGGACCGAATGCGAATCCCACCGAATCTTCCTCGGGCAGGTCCAGATCGGGCAAGAAATCGAAAACCGCCTCCACCGCCTTGCCGGTCATGTGCTCCACATATCGATGGGCGTCCGCCAGCAGGGTCGGATCGCCACGGAATTTATTTACTGCGAAGCCGTAAAGCAGGTCGCGTTCCCAGCGTTCGAACGTGGCATACGTGCCGATGAAAGACGCATACACGCCTCCGCGGTCGATATCCCCCGCCAGCAGGACCGACGACTGCGCATACTGCGCCATGCGCATGTTGACCACATCGGTATTTTTGAGGTTGACCTCGCCCGGACTGCCCGCGCCTTCCAGCACCATGCAGTCATATTCCGAGGACAGCGAATCGTAGGCTTTTTTCACCTCTTCCCACAGCGCTTTTTTCCGGGCGAAATAATCACGCACTTTGAAATTCCCGATCGGCTTGCCCAGCAGGATCACCTGACTGCCGAGTTCGCTGTTGGGCTTGAGCAGGATCGGATTCATCCGCACGTCAGGATCGATCCGGCACGCCTCCGCCTGCAGTGCCTGCGCCCGTCCGATCTCGCCGCCGTCCGGCGTCACCGCGGAGTTGAGCGACATGTTCTGCGCCTTGAACGGAGCGACCGCAAAGCCGTCCTGCAGCAGGATCCGGCAGAAAGCGGCGCACAGCACGCTTTTGCCCGCATTGGAACAGGTCCCCTGGATCATCAGGGCGGGTTTCTTTTTCGGCAGGGCCAGATGCGTCGGAGAAAGTTTCAGAATCTTACGCAAGGCGGCGATCAGTTTCAGGTTGTCCTCACGCGCCCGCAGTCCGATCCGGATGAAATGGTCGTTCAGTCCAGGATAATTCGAACAATCCCGCACGGCGATTTTTTCCTTGAGCAGTTCCATAAAAAGCGGACGCGGCGTTTTCACCAGCAGATAATTCGCCGACGAGGGAAAAACTTTCAGTCCCATGGCAATCAATTCCGAGCTCAATTCATTCCGGAGTAAATCGCATTGGCCCCGCTTCTCCTCCAGGCTGAGCAGAAATTCCGCAGCATGCAGCGCCACGGTGTCGATGCTCCACGGGATCTGTTTTTCCCGCAGTTCGGCAATTATCTTCTCCGGACCGACGATATACCCCAGACGCAGGCCCGCCGAAGCGTAGAATTTGGTCATGGACCGCATCACGGCGGCATGGCATGGCAAGGCATATTCCAGCAGTGTTTCTCCCGTGAAATCCGCAAACGCCTCATCCACAAGGAAAGTCTGTTCCGGATGCGCCTGAATGAAATCATAAAGTTCCCGCGCCGGCACTATGCCGCCGGTCGGATTGTCCGGATTGCCGAGGATCACCAGATCGTGCGGACGCAGAAACGCATCGAGTTCCGCGAAATCAAGACGGAAATCGTTTTCCTCTTTCAGCAGAAATTCCGCGACCGGCAGCTGCACCTGACGGCAGTTTTCGGCATACTCCAGATAGCCCGGGGTCACGATCACCGCACGCGGCGCATGGGAATTGCGCACGAAAAGGTTCAGCAGTTCACTGGAACCGTTGCCGAACAGAAATTTTTCCGGTGCGATGCCCCATTTTTTCCCGGCGAGTTCCGCCAGATGATCGGCATGGGGCAACTGATACGGCCCGAGTTCGTCCAGCGCGCGAAAACAGACCTGAAACAATCCTTCCGGCGGGCCGTCCGGGTTCAGGTTGATGCTGAAATCCAGTATCTCCGCCTCGGAACAGCCGGCCAGACTCGCATATTTTTTCAGATTTCCGCCGTGTTCGATCATGTATGCTCCGTTTTCAGACCGTCTCCGGCAGGGAGTCCGCGAAATAAGAGGCGACTTCGGGGATCTCGCCGAGACCGTGAAGCGTACAATAGCACGTACAGGACCGTTTTTCCAGCTGAGATTTCCAGGAAGACGCATCCTTTCCGGCCAGATCGTTCAGCGCATGGTCGCCAGCCGCCAGCATAAACGGGATCAGCTGCACGTTTTCGGAGTTGAAATGACCGATCACACTTTCCAGTCCGGGTTCGCCTTCGACACAGGCCAGATAAATATCCGGATCAAGTTTCCCGAGTTCAGCCGCGGCGGCCTGATACGCGAAGGCGCTCCGTCCGTCGGAGTTGCCGTGTCCCATGAAAAGCACTTTGCCGGGATGAACTTGATCGACCGCTTTCAACACGCCGGGAAGAAAGGTTCGGAGCGTTTCCGGGTCGCTCAGCGGCGGCTTGCTCACACTCACCTTCATCCGCATGGAAAAGGTTTCCGCAGTCTGCCGGAGTTTGTCATATTCCGCTCCCGGCGTCAGATACCCGGCCAGGATATGGACCGTGTCGTAACCCGCCAGGAAAAGTTCCTGCAGACGGGCGGCGGCCGAAGGCACATCATTGCCGCGTTTGCGCCGGACCATCCGGGAGGTATAAGCCCGGGAAAGAGGAACGGCAGGATATTTTTTCCGGACCGCGTTTTCGATTTCATCGTAAGCCTTCAGCGCGGAGGGGACCGTGCTGCCGAAAAATGCAGTAAGAATGGCCGTTTTTTCCGCGGGCTTTTCCGAATACGGTTTTTCCCGCAGTTTCGCGGCCGCGGCCTCGAATTTATCACAGAGGGCTTTCAGGTCGTTTTCATCGGGATGTTTCATCGCTTCGAGGATGCGTCCGGCGCGTTCGGGCGTCCAGCCGTGGGGAGAAGTAGGCGGCCGGCTTTTGAGTTTTTCCAGATATTCGGGCGTATAAGCGCCCTGGCAGGCGAATTTGACGCGGATCCGGCAAGTCGGCATCAATCCCTCGGCCCGGCCGAGACAGTTGAAGGCATGGACCGAATCCGGCCACATGCCGAGTGTCATGAAAATGCCGACATCTTTGTTCCGGCATTTGCGCATGTAATCGACCATGATGCAGTCCGGAAAATTGTGGTAGACCCCGAACCCGAGCGCGACAAAATCGTAACGGTCCGGCGCAGGCGCATCGGCGACCGGGTAAAGTTCGCATTCCGCGCCGAAACGGGCGGCCAATGCTTCGGCCAGTTTTTTCGTGTTGCCGCTTTCCCGGCTGGTGTAGACGATCAGAATTTTCATGCTCTGTTTTCTCCCCTGGCAGTCCCCACGGCGATGCAGTAAGGGACGCCCGTTTCGATTTGAATGATTTTCGCTTCGATCCCGAACACGGCACGCAAGTTCGGCACGGTCAGCACCCCGGAGGGCGTGCCGATGCAATGCACCCGGCGGTCCTTGAGCATTATGAGACGGTCCGAACAGCCTGCCGCCAAGTTCAGGTCATGCAGGATCATCAGCACGGTAATGCCCCGTTCGCGGTTGAGTTTCCGGATCAGTTCGGCGATCTCGAATTGACAGCTGACATCCAGAAATGTGGTCGGTTCATCCAGCAGCAGGATCTCCGGTTCCTGCGCCAGGGTCATGGCGATCCATGCCCGCTGGCGTTCGCCGCCGGAAAGCGTGCCCACCGGACGGTTCCGCAGTTCATAAAGACGCGTCATCTGCAGGGCGTCTCCGATCATTTCCCGGTCGTGCGCATTCAATCCGATCCGGCCTTGCTTGTGCGGGAAACGTCCGAATGCGGTCAGTTCGGCCACCGTGAGGTCGCCGGGCGCATGATGCAGCTGCGGCAGGATCGCCATTTTCCGCGCCAGTTCAGCGGTGTCATATTCTCCGACGGCCTTGCCGTCCAGCAGGATGGAACCGCTTTTCGGTGTCATGATGCGGCCGATCATTTTCAGCAAGGTGGATTTGCCGCAGCCGTTGGCGCCCAGCAGGGAAGTCACGCTCCCGGACTCCAGTTCAAAATCGATGTTTTCCAGCACCAGTTTGGAGCCGTAGCCGCCGCAGAGTTTTTTCACTTCAAGCTTCATAGCGGCACCCCCTCAGCAGCCACAGGAAGAACGGCGGGCCCAGCAGCGCCATGATGATTCCCGCAGGCAGTTCGGACGGCTCGATGACCAGCCGCCCGACCGTATCGCACGCCGTCACCAGAAACGCCCCGAACAACGCCGAACACGGCAACAGAAAACGGTTGTCCGAACCGATCACGATCCGCACGATATGCGGAGCGATCAGTCCCACGAATCCGAGCAGCCCGGCGATACTCACCGCGCCCGCCGCCAGCAAAGCCGCGACTGCAATGAAAAAGAAACGCACCCGTTCCACGTGCAGCCCCAGCCCTTTGGCAACTTCATCGCCCAGCTCAAGCACATTGAGTTTTTCACTGAAAAGAAACGCCGCCGCCAGTCCCGCCAGCAGATACCAGGACGAAAGTTGCAAATGTTTCCAGCTCCGCGCCGTCAGCGACCCGATCGTGAAATCCAGCACGCCTCCGGCTTTTTCCGCGTTGAAAAGCAGGATCGCACTGCTTACGGCGCCCAGCATCGCCGCCACGGCCACGCCCGCCAGGATCAGCCGGACCGGATTCACCCCCTGTTTCCACGCCAGCAGATAGACCAGCAAGGCAGTCAGCAGAGCACCCGCGAAAGCCGCAGGGACCAGCAGCAGACTGTATTGCGGCAGCGCCAGCATCACCAAAATCCCCGCCAGACCGCCGCCGGACGACACCCCGATGATCCCCGGCGCCGCCAGCGGATTGCGCATCACGCCCTGCAGGATCGCGCCCGACACCGCCAGACCCGCCCCCACCAGCGCACCGCACAGCAGCCGCGGCAGACGGATATTGCTGAGGATCTGATACTGAATGCCCGCCGGACGGTTCCACAGGATCTCGATGATCTGCGCAAACGAAAGTTTGAGCGCACCCAGTTTCATGCTCAAAAACATGCTCCCGGCTGCCAGCACCAGCAGGAAAATCAATACCGCGGTCTTTCCGGGACCCGAGCGCAGCAGGGAACGGATCTTCATTTTCCCGTCTCCGGATACAGCAGTTTTTTCAAATGACTGAACGCTTTCGGATAATCCGGTCCCGGCAGATACAGGAAAAGTTCCGTCGGCAAGAAATGCACCCGGTTCGACCGGGCCGCCTTGAGTTCCTTCCATGCAGCCTGACTCATGAATTCCTTGCGGAATTTCTCCCGCAGCATCTTATGCGGCCCCATCATGCTGATCATGATGACATCCGGATCGTCGAGCAGCAGCTGTTCGTAACTGAAACTCATCCGCTGCCGGGAAGATTTCTTCAGGATGTTTTCCCCGCCGAGCATCTTGACCATCAGCCCGGTATTCGTGCGGTCCGATTCCAGCGAAAAACCGGCCGCCGAAGCAAAAATGACCGCACAGCGCGGGGCTTTCCGACCTTTCACGCCCGCACAGACAGCCTCGACATCCGAGGTCACTTTGGCCGCCGCCGGAACCTGTTTCAGGGTCTTCCCGTTCAGACGGCAGAAGAGATCCAGCAGGGCATTGAAATCGTGGTAATTGTTGTAGGTGACGCAGACCGCATCCACCCCGGACTGCCGCAGCAGCGAGGCCACTGCATAATGACGCGCCAGTTTCGAGCTCAGCAGCACCAGGTCGGGATTCACCTGCGCGATCTTTTCCGGATTCGGAACCGTCGGCAGGCCGATCTGCGGCAGCTTTTTCATGCTCTCGGGCAAAGCGTCCTTTTCCCGCAGTTTCGGCACTCCGACCGCGGCGCCGCCCGCCAGATCCCACACTTTCGCCAGCGATCCGTATCCGATCACCGTGCGTTTCGGATATTTTTTCAGGACCACTTCCTCGCCGTTTGCCTGCCGGTAACGGATCTTCGCCCCGTCCTCGGACACGATCTGCGCCGATACGCTCAAAATCACGGCGGATAAAACAGCTGTCAATGCAATTTTCATGTTATGCTCCTTGCCACGCGGACGCCGCCGCTTCCATCAGTTCCGAACCGGCGGAAGCATAGTAAAAACGTCCTTTGGCGGTTAATTGATACGATTTCGGAAAACCGGGGAAACGCTGTTCGAAAAAACCGCGCCCCGTCAGGTCATTCAGGCTTTTTTCCAGTCCGGCCATGACCGCCGGACGCAGTCTTTCCGGAACGGCCGTTTCGAGTTCATTCAAGTTCAAACTCATGCTGCGGTACAACTGCGCGGAGATCTTCGCGCCCAGCGGATAATCCGCCGGGAATTTCCCCGCGTTTTCCAGCGGCTTCATCCCCGCAAGCACTTTCGCGACATACGCGGAACGGTCGGAACAGAGCTTGAACCGGTAATTGCCCAGCCGTCCCCCCGCCCCGGCCCCGAACGGAAGACACGGGCCCTTGTTCGCCGAGATCTCGTTATGCAGATTCCGTTCGCGCGGCGAAAAACTGAAGTGTTTCACCGAAAGCCGTTTCGCGCCCGCCGCTTCCAGATATTCCTCCCCCAGCCGATGCAGTTCGAAACACGCTCCTTCATCCGGCACGGACGGCAATTTCCCCGCATTCACCGACTGCGCCAGCGCCAGATCTTTATGCACACGCAGACGGTAGAACGAAAAGCCCGAAAGTCCGCTTTCGATCAAAGTGTCCAAATCGGCCAGCAGCATTTCCGGCGTCTCTCCCGGCAGTCCATACAGCAGATCGGCCGCCACCGAAGCCTGATTATGCCGTTTAAGCCGTGTTATCGTGTCAAGAACGGCCTTCCGGTCCGAAACCCGGCCCAGACCCCGTCTCATAGCAGTATCGAAGGTCTGGACCCCCAAAGAGAAGCGATTTACCCCGTTCGACAATGCGGTGTCGATCAATTCATCATTCAATCCGTCGATCCGGGATTCCAGAGTGATCTCGCAGTCGTTGGCCAATTTGAATTTGCGGTGCAGGGTCTCCAGCAGTCCGGCGAGTTCATCGGGCGTCATGTCGCTGGGCGTGCCGCCGCCGAAATAAATCGAATTCACCGGAAAAGACAAAAAAGAGCCTTCCGCCTCGGAAAGCTCTCTTTTCAGCAGTTCCACATAGTCATGCCGTTCGGCGGCCGTCCCTCCGCCCGAATAAAACGGACAGAACGAACAGCGGCTCCGGCAGAACGGGAAATGCAGATAAACGATCAGGGAAGGCTCCGCGAACGGGGCCGCGGCGGCTTCGTGCCAGGCCGCATCCGGCGAATCAACGGGCGCGGCGGGATACCCCATCGTGCTCCGTTTCTTTATCCAACCGGATGATGTGCCTGGATTATTCACTTGGAGTAGCACCTTCTCCAGCCTGCAACGGGGAATAATAGGTATCTTTGTCTTCTGGACCGATATTGCCGGCAGGAAGATTCTTTGTCGCATCGTTTTTGACAAATGCCATTTTTTCCTGGCTGGCATGACCATCCGCCCAGTTGAAATTGGCGGTTTTGGCCGAATGCCGGAAATGGACGTTGTTCATGTGAGATCCTCCTTTTGTCCGCTTCACCTTGCCATCTTCGTACTTTATAGTCATAGGACCATAAACGGTAGGATTGGCTTTTCCAAACGAACTTCCGTTTTTTACATTGATCGTATCTGCAAAAGCAACCAGCTGCGATGGACGAGCTACCCGCTTCATACCACAAAGAGCTTTTGTTTCACCACTTGATGCAGGAAGGGCATCCCCAGCATAAACCTGACTCCCCATGCCATACAGATTATATCCGTATCCAGTTCCATCGCTGATATGTTCCGGATCTTCAAAAGACCCCCAGGTTTTTGCCGGGCTGGTGCAAATCAGGGATTTCCAGTCATTTCCCATGTAAGGCAGCATGAATGATGTTTTAAGATTGTAAGTCGTATTTTTTTCACCAAGCCAATAAATCCCGTTTCCCCCCATGTAAGCATACTTCGGACCATAAGTCATGGCGTATCCGTAATCATTGTAATAGCCGGCAATGGCCAGCCCCATCTGTTTCATGTTGGAAAGGCAACTGATGGTTTTTGCTTTTTCGCGGGCGGAATTCAATGCGGGCAGCAGCATGCCGGCGAGGATCGCGATGATCGCGATCACCACGAGCAACTCGATCAGGGTGAATCTGAGGAGGATCCGAGGTTGAAAATCGATGGAATGGGCGGGTTTCACGGACGTGAACGGACAAAATTTCATTTTGCACCTCTCTGTGTCTTACGCACAAGTTGTTAAGGTTGATGGTATTGCTCAGAAGGCCAGGCTCTGACTCATGCGCACCCGAAGCGCATTCACAGTTGCGGGACAGTTCCCGGTTCGCACGGGATTCACTGATCCATCTGAATTTAATGAGCATATAATATACACGGCATCCGCGGAATGTCAAGCGGGGGAAAAGAAAATTTCCCGGTAGAAAGGCACAAAAAAACCGGAGCGTTTCCACTCCGGTTTCTGCGGAAAAACCAACGGATTTGAAATCAAACCGTTTTTCCGGAAATAACGCCGTGACCCTTGAACGTACGGGTCGGGGCGAATTCGCCCAGGCGGTGTCCGACCATGTTTTCCGTAATGAACACAGTGGCAAAAGTTTTGCCGTTGTGCACGTTGAAGGTGTAACCGACAAAGTCGGGAATGATCATGGAACGGCGAGACCAGGTTTTGATCGGTTTCTTCGCTCCGCTTTTTTCCATCCGCTGGACTTTCTCGATCACGTGCGCGTCCACAAAAGGACCTTTTTTGATAGATCTAGCCATGGTTTATTTCTTCCTCCGCTCAACAATGAATCTTGTACTGGGTTTCTTCGGATGACGGGTCCGTTTGCCCTTGGCCAGCTGGCCCCACGGAGAGACCGGATGACCGCCGCCGCTGGACCGGCCTTCACCGCCGCCCATCGGATGGTCGATCGGGTTCTGCACGACGCCGCGGACATGCGGACGGAAACCGAGATAGCGTTTCTTGCCGGCTTTGCCCATATCGGCGTTCATGTAATCGAGATTGCCGACCTGGCCGATGGTGGCCTTGCAGTCGAGATTGACCATGCGGACTTCGCCGCTGGCCAATTTGATCTGGGCATAATCGCCGTCTTTGGCCCGGAGAGTGGCAACCTGACCGGCAGCGCGCGCCATGCGGCCGCCCTTGCCGGGGGTCAGTTCGATGTTGTGGATCTGAACGCCCAGCGGGATATTGCGCAGTTTGAACGCGTTGCCGGGCTGGATCTCGCCCTTGTCGCCGGAAATGACCTTCTGGCCGACCTTGATCCCGACCGGAGCCAGGATGTAGGACTTTTCGCCGTCTGCATAGCAGATCAGGGCGATGAAGGCGGAACGGTTCGGATCGTATTCGATCTGCTGAACGGTCGCGACGATGCCGTCTTTATTGCGCTTGAAATCGACCATGCGGTAGGAACGCTTGTTGCCTCCCCCGCGGAAACGGGTCGTGATGCGGCCCATGTTGTTGCGTCCGCCAGTGGATCTTTTCCCTTTGCAAAGGCGTTTTTCGGGAGTCTTGCGGGTCAGTTCGGAATAATCGATCACCGAGCTGCCGCGCAGGCTTTTCGTAATAGGTCTGAAAGTTTTGATAGGCATCTTTCGTCTCCTTATGCGAGGTCAATGGAGCCTTCGGCGAGGGTGACGACTGCCTTCTTCCAACTGGCGCGACGGCCGGGAATCGGGGATCTGCCCGCACGTTTGAGCTTACCCATGAAGTTGAGGATATTGACGGATTTGACCTTCACGCCATAGATTTCCTGAACTGCGGCGGCGACTTCCAGCTTGGTGGCGTCGACCGCGACGCGGAACGCATACTGGTTCTGCTCTTTCAGCAGCGCGCTCTTTTCAGTCATCATCAGGTGTTTGACAATATCGTAAGGACTGTTTTTCTTCATTTTCTGTCCTCCTTATGCCAGCCGTTTGATGAATGCGTCAAGCGCATCCTTGGTGAAGAGAATCTTGTCGGAATCCAGGATGTGGTAGGTATTCACACTGTCGGATTTCAGGGTGAAGACATCATACAGATTTCCGGAAGCGCGGAGCAGATTTTCTTCGTAATCGGGAACGGCGACCAGCAATTTGGTGTTTTCCAGTTTGAGGGCCTTCAGGACCGCGACGAAATTTTTGGTTTTGCCGTCGGGAAGGTTCAAGGCGTCCACCACCACGATGGAGTTCTCATTGAGGGAATCGGAGAAAGACCGCTTCAGAGCCAGTTTGCGCACTTTCGCGTTCAGTTTGATGGAGAAATCGCGGGGCTTGGGACCGAATGCGACGCCGCCGTGACGCCAGACCGGGTTACGAGTGGAACCGGCACGGGCACGGCCTCCGCCTTTCTGCTTGAACGGTTTTTTTCCGGCGCCGGAAACTTCCGCACGGGTCTTGGTCGAAGCTGTTCCCGCACGCGTCTCCGCCAGGAAACCAACAACCGCGTCATGAACCGCCTGGGCGCCCTTTTCGAGCTCGATGAGAGAATCGTCGATGGTATAATCCCCGACTTTTTCTCCCTTCATATTCAGTATGTCGATCACTTTAGACATTTTTATCACCTGTCAGTTATGGATCCCGGAGGATTATTTCTTCTTCGCTTTCTTAACGATGAGCGTGTTTCCGTTCGGTCCCGGGACGGCACCGCGCACGAAAAGCAGGTTCTCATCGGCAGAAACTTTCACGACACGCAAATTCTGCACCGTAATGCTGGAATAGCCGAGCTGACCGGGCATCTTTTTGCCCTTGATGATATTGCCGGGTTTTTCACGGCATCCAATGGAACCGGGTTTCCGGTGCCAGCCGCCGCCGTGTCCGTCACGTCCGCCGCCGAAATGATGGCGTTTCATGACACCCTGATATCCTTTTCCCTTGGTGAATCCGGAGATGTCCAGGAATTCGCCTTCGGCAAAGATGTCCGCCTTGATCTGGGACCCGATCTCTTCGGAGGGATCCTCTTCGGAACGGAATTCGCGGATCACCGCCGGCGGATTTTCCGCCAGGCCGGCTTTCTTGACATTGCCGATCACCGTTTTGGAGGCGTTTTTCGCTTTCTTCGAACCGAATCCGACCTGAAGGGCAGAATACCCGTCACGTTCTTTGGTTTTGACGCCCACGACCACACAGGGGCCGGCTTCGATGACGGTCACGGGAATGAGGATCCCCTTCTCGTCATAGACCTGCGTCATACCGACTTTCTTTCCGATTAAACCTTTCATTTTGCTCCTTTCAGGCACATGCTCTCTCGGAAAAAGAACCTTGGTGCCAAAAATTGCTTTTTATTGAAACTGATCCTGACGGTCAGTTGCCAATCTTGATCGAAATATCGACGCCGGCCGGGAGGTTGAGCTTTTTCAACTCGTCAACCGTCTTCGCAGTCGGTTTGATGATGTCCATCAGACGCTTGTGCGTCCGGATCTCGAACTGATCCATGGACTTCTTGTCGACATGGGGCGACCGGTTCACGGTGAACCGTTCAACGCGCATGGGCAGCGGGATGGGGCCGGCGACGACCGATCCGGTCCTGCGTGCGGTGTTGAGGATCTCAGCCACCGACTGATCCAGGATACGGTGTTCGTAGGCCTGCAGTTTGATGCGGATCTTCTGCGCCGATTTCGAGGTAGATTTCGTTGTCATTTACTCGTTTTCTCCACTATTTTCTTTTGAATTGCATCTGGAATACGTTCAAATACGGAAGGCTCCATCGTATAGGAAGCTCTGCCCTTGGACAAAGACCGGATCGCAGTGGCATAACCGAAAAGTTCGGCCAGCGGGATATTGGCCTGCACCCGGGTGGCGGTATCCTGCGTTTCGATCTCCACGATCGAACCGCGGCGGGAAGAAATGTCGCCGATGATGTCGCCCATGTTTTCATCCGGAGTGGTGATCTCGACCTTCATGATCGGCTCAAGCAGAGCCAAGCCGGCTTTTTTCGCAGCATCCTTCAATCCCATGGAAGCGGCGATCTTGAACGCCATTTCCGAGGAGTCGACCGGGTGATACGAACCATCCAGGATGTCCACATGGAAATCGGTCAGCGGATAACCGGCCAGAACACCGGTCTGGGCCGCTTCGCGGATCCCCTGCTCGATCGGCTTGATATATTCCTTGGGGATATTGCCGCCGACCACTTTGTTTTCGATCGTGATGCCATGGCCTCTTTCTTTGGGCTCGACACTCAGGATGCAATGACCATACTGACCGCGTCCGCCCGACTGACGCACGAATTTGGAATCGGCGGTGGCCGGTTTCAGGAGGGCTTCGCGATAGGCGACTTCCGGCTGTCCGGCGTTGGCATCGACATTGAATTCACGTTTCAGACGGTCCATGATGATCTCCAGATGGAGTTCACCCATACCGGAAATGATGGTCTGCCCGGTTTCCGTATCGCTCTTCATGGTGAAGGTAGGATCTTCGTCGGACAGCGCACCGAGTGCACCGTAAAGTTTATCCCGGTCGGCGGAAGTTTTCGGTTCCACGGCGATCGAAATGACCGGTTCCGGGAAATGCATGGATTCCAGCACGATCGGATGGTTTTCATCGCACAGCGTATCGCCGGTGGTGACGTTCTTGAAACCGACCGCGGCAGCGATGTCGCCGCAGAAGATCTCTTCACATTCCTCACGGTGATTGGCATGCATCAGCAGCAGACGGCCCAGACGTTCGCGTTTGCGGGTTCTGGGATTGAACACGGTGACACCGCGGACGGCTACGCCGGAATAGACGCGGAAAAACACGAGCCGGCCGACAAACGGATCGCTCATGATCTTGAAAGCCAGTGCGGCAAACGGTTTTTCATCGCCGACCGTGCTGACCATCGGTTCTTCCGTATCGGGATTCATGCCCTTGGTTTCCCAGAGATCGACCGGGCTGGGCAGATAATCGACAACGGCATCCAGCAGGAACTGAACACCTTTGTTCTTGAACGCGGATCCGCAGTAAGCGGGGACGAGGCGTCCGGCAATGACCGCTTTCCGGAGACCGACTTTCAGCTGCTCGACACTCGGGACCTGATCGTTCAGGAAAATCTCCATGATCTCCTCGTCGACTTCCGCGACGCATTCGATCAGATGAGTCCGATGCTCGGTGAGCATGGGTTTCATATCCTCGGGAACGGGAATCTCGTCAAACTTCATGCCGTCGTCGCCGCCGAACTTGAATGCCTTCTGGTTGAGGACATCGACCAGGCCGGTGAAATTCGCTTCGGCACCGATCGGCAGGACCATCGGGACGGCGGTGACGCCGAGTTTCTTGCGCATATCTTCAACGACTTTGAAGAAATTCGCGCCGGTCCGGTCCATTTTGTTGACGAAAGCAAGAGTCGGCACCTTGTATTTTCTGGCCTGACGCCAAACGGTTTCAGTCTGAGGCTGGACACCGCCAACCGCACAAAAAACGCCGACAGCGCCGTCAAGCACCCGGAGAGAACGCTCCACTTCAGCAGTAAAATCCACATGCCCTGGGGTGTCGATCAGATTGATGCGGCAATGTCTCCAGTAACAGGTGGTCGCTGCGGAAGTGATAGTGATCCCGCGCTCCTGTTCCTGAACCATCCAGTCCATGGTGGCATTGCCTTCATGGACTTCGCCCAGTTTATGATTTACGCCGGTATAATAAAGGATACGCTCGGAAAGAGTGGTCTTTCCTGCGTCGATGTGAGCCATAATACCAATATTGCGCGTAGAAGCAATCGGGGTTTTCCGATTGGGAGACTCTTTGTAATCTACGTTTACTTGTCGTGCTGTCATAATTCCAAATCTCGACTGAAATGAAAACAGGTCAGCCCATTACCATCTGTAATGAGCAAAAGCCTTGTTGGCCTGCGCCATTTTGTGAGTGTCATCTTTCTTTTTGATCGAGGAGCCGGTATTATCGAAAGCATCCAGCAGTTCGGAAGCAAGGGACTGCATCATGGATTTACCTTTTTTCGCCTGAGAATAGGTAACGATCCAGCGCATGGCCAAAGCAACCTGACGTTCTGCGGGAACATCCAGCGGGACCTGATAAGTGGCACCGCCGACGCGGCGGCTCTTGACTTCGAGTTTCGGTTTGACATTTTCCACCGCCTGAATGAAAACTTCGAGCGGTTCCATGTCTTTCTTTTTCGATTTGATCACGTCGAAAGCGCCGTAAACGATACTCTGGGCAACGGTTTTCTTGCCGTTGCGCATCAACGTATTGATCAGGCGTGCGACGAGTTCACTGTTATACTTCACGTCGGGCGTGAGTTCTCTTTTGGTGATTCTGCGTCTTCTCATTGTGTTTCAAGCATCCTAAATGAATTTGCACCGCGGTGCATGATTATTTCTTTTTGCCTCCGGCATCGCCGGCCTTCGGGGTCTTGGCGCCGTATTTGGAACGGCCCTGTCTGCGGTTTTCCACCCCCAGGGAGTCCAAAGCACCGCGGATGATGTGATAACGCACACCGGGGAGATCGCGGACTCTTCCGCCTTTGATCAGAACGACAGAGTGTTCCTGCAAATTATGGCCTTCTCCGCCGATATACGCAGTAACTTCGATGCCATTGGTCAAACGCACTCTGGCGATTTTCCGCATAGCCGAGTTCGGCTTTTTCGGGGTTCTGGTTGTGACCTGCATGCAAACGCCGCGTCTCTGCGGGCACTTCATCAGTGCCTTGGACTTGCTTTTCGCAACTTTCGAGCTGCGGCCCGATTTCACCAATTGATTAATGGTCGGCATGTTCTCCTTCACCTATTCGCTTTTTACAGTTAATGAATGACAAAACGAGTATATAATTTACTCCGTTTTCTTCATTTTTCAACTGTGGTTTATATTTTTTTTTTGATTTTTTTGTCTTTTTACCGGAAAAACATTCCGTCCTCCCCGGGAAGACGGAATGCAGTTTCAGTCATTTTCGTTCTCGTAATCCTTGGACGGATCGAACTCGCTTTCGTCGATCTCATCATCGAAAACTCCGGATTTTTCATCCTCGTAATCATCATCAAGGAACTCGTCCGTTTCCTGTTTTCCGATAAAATCTTCATCCTCATCCATGATCTTGTCGGAGAAAATTTCATCCACTTCCTCGTCATCATCGCCGAAGTCAATGTCTTCCAATTTCTCTTCCTTGTGTTCCGGTTTCGGCGGCGGCGGTTCGATCGGGATCTCTTCACCGAGTTTCGTCATGTGAAGATTCTGGAACTTTTCCGCCCCGGTCCCGGCAGGGATCAGATGCCCGGTGATCACATTCTCCTTGAAACCGCGAAGAACGTCCACTTTCCCCAGTGTAGCCGCATCCGTCAGGATACGGGTGGTATCCTGGAACGACGCCGAGGAAATGAAACTTTCCGTTTCCAGAGAAGCTTTGGCGATACCTTGAAGCACCGGTTCTCCCTGGGGAGGTGTCTTCCCCAGTCGAAGGGCTTCTTCTTTGGCATGATTGTAATCATAACGGTCAACCTGTTCACCGGCCAGGAAGGGAGTGTCTCCCGGGTCGATGATCTTGACTTTCTGCATCATCTGCCGAATAATGATCTCAATATGTTTATCGTTGATTTCCACACCCTGCGCACGGTAAACCTTCTGGATCTCATTCACGATGTAACGCTGCAACTCGTGAGGTCCGCAGATTTCCAGCAATTTCTGGGGGATGATGGAACCGACGGTCAATTTCTGACCTTTCCGCACATAATCGCCTTTGCCGACGATCAAATGCTTGGAAGTCGGAATGTTATGTTCTTCAAACACATCCTTGTTGTCCGGATCGCGGACAATGATGATCTGACGGCCTTTGACGTTTCTGCCTTTGTCGACGATCCCGTCGATACGGGCGATCTCGGCCACTTCTTTGGGCATGCGCGCTTCGAACAGTTCGGCCACACGGGGAAGACCGCCGGTGATATCGCGGTTCTTCTGCTGCGACCGGGGCACACGTGCCAGCGTGGTGCCGGGATAAACTTTCTCGCCGCGTTTCACCATCAGCAGGGCGCCGGTCGGAAGCGGATAATTCGAGATCAGTTCGCCGTTCTTGTCATTGATCACCACCTGCGGCAACAGATCTTCACGGTGTTCCATCACCGTCAGTTCCTCGATGCCTCCGCGCTCACTGCGGCTCAGGGTCACGCCTTCAACGATATCATGCAGCGCCACGATACCCGTCTCTTCCGCAATGATCGGCATCTGATAGGCATCCCAGGTCGCGATTTTATCTTTCGGTTTGACTTTGTCGCCGTCCTTCTTGAACAGGACCGCACCGACTTCCGCCTGATAGCGGTCGATCTCAGCTTCCTTGACCGCATCGGACCAGAAATCGTAATCCTGGGCATAGGACGATCCCATGACCTGGGCTTCCAGGCGGACACGTTCCCGCGACTGCGCTTCGATCTCTTTCGCTTTCGCCTCGTCGAAGACCACGATGAAACCGTTTTTGTTGACCACCAGCGTATGGCCGTTCTTGTCGGTAACCAGACGCAGGTTTTCGAAACGGACCGTTCCGGGCTGACGAGCGGTGATCACAGGCTCTTTGCCTCCGCCCGAAGAAATACCGCCGATGTGGAACGTTCTCATGGTCAGCTGCGTGCCGGGCTCGCCGATGGACTGAGCGGCAATAATGCCCAGCGCATCGCCGATCTCCGCATCTTTGTCGGTGGCCAGATTCTTTCCGTAGCACTTGACGCAGACGCCGTGTTCGACATCGCAGGTCAGAACCGAGCGGATCAGCACTTTCGTGATGCCGCGTTTCTCGATCAGATCGGCCCGTTCCGGAGTGAATTCCTCTCCGGCGCGGATGATATAACTTCCATCGGTCTTGGCCGGATCGCGGATATCCTGCGCACTGTAGCGGCCCAGCAGACGGGCTTTCAACGGCAGCATGACATCATCGCCGTCGATGATCGCTTCCACATAAATTCCCTTCAGGGTCCCGCAGTCTTCCTTGCGGCAGATAATATCCTGGGCCACATCCACCAGTTTACGGGTCATGTAACCCGAGTCGGCGGTCTTCAATGCCGTATCAGCCAGACCCTTGCGGGCGCCGTGGGTACTGATGAAGTATTCCAGCACGGTCAGACCTTCGCGGAAGCTCGACAGGATCGGACGTTCGATGATCTCGCCGGACGGCTTGGTCATCAGTCCGCGCATACCGGCCAGCTGTTTGATCTGGTCTTTGCTTCCGCGGGCTCCGGAATCAAGCATGGCATAAACCGGGTTCAATTCCTTCCGGCTGGCTTCCTCCACCTCGTGGGTCAGCTCGTCGGCAACGGTGTTGGCGGTCTTGGTCCAGGCGTCGACCACCTGGTTGTGACGTTCGCCGACCGTCAGGAATCCGTCGTCGTATTTCTTGTCGATCTCGGCGATTTTTTCCCGGGTTTCGGCAATCAGTTCCGGTTTCCGTTTCGGGATCAGCATGTCCGCGACGGAAATGGAGAATCCGGCCACGGTGGCATATTCATACCCGAGGTTTTTCAGTTTGTCCAGAAGTTCGATGGTCCGGTCATGACCCGTATATTCATACGCTTCGGCGATCAGCCGTCCGATATCCTTCTTCTTGGCCGGTTTGTTGTAGAACCCGAGCACGGGATCCCAGATCCGGTTGAAGATGCACCGTCCGGCAGTCGTGATGATGAACTTATCCGTGGCATTGCCTCGCGGAGTTTCCCTTCCGTAATCGGGGTTCGGCAGTTTGATCGCATCATGGATCTTGATATATCCGGAATCCAGAGCGAACAGGACTTCGTGAACGTCCTTGAACAGACGGATCCGTTCCTTGTTGCGCGGATCGACCGTCAGGTAATACACGCCGAGCGTGATGTCCTGCGTGGGGGTCGTGATCGGTTTTCCGTTGGACGGCGAGAAAATATTGTTGGAAGAAAGCATCAGCAGCTTGCATTCCAGCTGGGCGGCCGGAGAAAGCGGCACATGCACAGCCATCTGGTCACCGTCGAAGTCCGCATTGTACGCGGTGCAGACCAGCGGATGCAGCCGGATGGCCGATCCTTCGATCAGGATCGGATCGAAGGCCTGAATACTCAAACGGTGCAGCGTCGGCGCACGGTTCAGCATGACCGGATGTCCCTTGGTCACTTCTTCCAGAATATCCCAAACCACGGGTTCTCCGCGTTCGATCATCTTTTTGGCGCCGCGCACGGTAAAGGCGCATTCGCGGCCTTTCAAATGACGGATGATGAACGGTTCAAACAGGATCAGCGCCATCTTCTTCGGCAGACCGCACTGCATCAGCTTGAGTTCAGGTCCGACCACGATGACGGAACGGCCGGAATAGTCAACGCGTTTTCCCAGCAGGTTCTGACGGAAACGTCCCTGTTTTCCCTTGAGCATGTCACTCAGGCTCTTCAGCGGACGGTTTCCCGCGCCAGTGACCGGACGGCCGTGACGACCGTTGTCCATCAGCGCATCGACCGCTTCCTGCAGCATCCGTTTTTCGTTCCGGATGATCACTTCCGGGGTGCGGAGCTGAAGCAGGTTTTTCAACCGGCTGTTCCGGTTGATCACCCGGCGGTACAAATCATTCAGATCGGAAGTGGCAAAACGGCCGCCTTCCAGGGGGACCAGAGGCCGAAGGTCGGGCGGGATCACCGGCAGGACTTCCAGGATCATCCATTCCGGACGGGAACCGCTCTTGATGAAACCTTCCACCAGACGCAGCCGCTTGGACAATTTTTTGCGGATCGCCTTGTTGTTGGTGTTTTTCAGTTCGGCTTCCAGTTCGGCGTGGAGCGCTTCCAAATCGATATTCTGGAGCAGCGTCCGAATGGCGGGCGCCCCCATTTCCGCCTGGAAAGCATCGCCGAAATCATCGCGTGCCTGGCGGTATTCCATATCGGTCATCGGATCGCCGGCATGGAACGGAGTATCTCCGCCGTCCACCACCACCCAGTCTTCGTAGTAAACGATCCGTTCCAGCGTGCGGGCAGTCATATCCAGCATCAGGCCGATACGGCTGGGCATGCACTTGAAGAACCAGATATGGGAAACCGGAACCGCCAGTTCGATATGCCCCATCCGCTCACGTCTGACTTTATTCTGCGTGACTTCCACGCCGCAGCGGTCGCAGATGATGCCTTTGTTTTTGATGCGTTTATATTTACCGCAAGAACATTCCCAGTCCTTGGTCGGGCCGAAGATCCGTTCGCAGAAAAGGCCGCCTTTTTCCGGTTTGAAACTGCGGTAGTTGATCGTTTCGGGGTTCTTAACCTCGCCATGGCTCCAGGAACGGATCACGTCCGGAGAAGCAACCTTGATCGTCACCACCTCAAACGCATTCATTCCGGAAAGCTGCTGGGCAGTCAAATCCCTGTTGTTGTATGAATTGTCTATCACTTTGGATCCCTCCGCTAATTATTTATTCGGAGTCTCGGTCCGCTTAACCGTGCGGACATCGAGTCCCAGACTCTGCATTTCTTTCAGCAGCACGTTGAACGATTCCGGCCGTCCGGCATCCAGGATATTCTGGCCGCGGACGATCGACTCGTAGATTCGGGCCCTTCCGGTCACATCGTCGCTCTTGACCGTCAGCATCTCCTGCAGGGTATGGGCCGCGCCGTATGCTTCCAGCGCCCACACTTCCATTTCACCGAAACGCTGACCGCCGTGCTGGGCTTTACCGCCCAAGGGCTGCTGCGTGACCAGCGAATAAGGTCCGACCGCACGTGCATGGATCTTGTTGGCAACCAGGTGGTCCAGTTTCAGCATGTAGATCTGACCGACCATCACCCGCTGATCGAACTTGTTACCGGTCCGCCCGTCGAACACATCCGTTTTGCCGTCATATTCGTTGATCCCGTTTTTCATGCGGAATCCCCAGTTGTAGTCCTTGCCGACCTTCTCGTTGGCTTCCTTCATCATCTCAACGATCTTGTCTTCCTGGATACCGTCGAACACAGGAGTCGCCACCTTGATCCCGAGCATCTTCGCAGCCCAGCCCAAATGGGTCTCCAGCACCTGGCCGATATTCATACGGGACGGCACGCCCAGCGGATTCAGAACGATATCCACCGGAGTTCCATCTTTCAGGAACGGCATGTCTTCCACCGGAACGATTTTCGCCACGATACCCTTGTTCCCGTGGCGTCCGGCCATTTTGTCGCCGACCTGGATCTTCCGCTTGGAAGCAACATATACTTTCACTTTCTTGATCGTGCCGACTTCATCCGCAACGCCATCCACCAGCGCCTTCAACTGATCGTCACGGTTCCGTTCCAGCAGCTCAAAACGCGGTTTGAAAGTATCAACGATCTTCATGATCGAATCTTTCATCTGGCAATCTTCCATCTGGAAGGTGTTGTACTGATTGGCCAGCTTGTTGATGGACGGACGTGTGACCTTGCGGTTGGAGGAGATCAGGATCGCATCCTTCTTGGCGGAAGCCCCGTCATAGATCGGGCACGGCAGCTTCTGCTGGAAAAGGATCCCCATCAGCTTTTCCGCCAGTTCTTCCACCAGCTGCGAACGCTGTTCCTTATACTGATCCTTCACATGCTTGGTCTGACGCTTCTTTTCCTGATTGGTCATGTTCTGACGGTTCGGGTCTTTGGCATATTCAATGCGGACATCCATCACGATGCCGCCCTTGCCGCTCTGGACATACAAACTGGAATCTTTGACATCCGCCGCTTTTTCACCGAAGATCGCCCGGAGCAGACGTTCTTCCGGAGCCAGTTCCGTTTCCGATTTCGGAGTGATCTTTCCGACCAGGATGTCACCCGGTTTCACCTCGGCGCCGAGACGGACCACGCCGTCCACGCCCAGATTCTTCAACAGGTCTTCGCTGACGTTCGGAATATCGCAGGTGATCTCTTCGGGACCAAGTTTCGTGTCCCGGCTGGTGATCTCAAATTCGTCGATATGGATACTGGTGAAGACATCCTCTTTCACCAGCCGTTCGCTCAGCACGATCGCGTCTTCGAAGTTGTATCCGCACCAGGGCATGAACGCCACAAACACGTTCTTGCCGAGCGCAAGTTCGCCATGGTCCGTGGCCGCGCCGTCGGCGATCGCATCGCCTTTCCGGATCGTCTGTCCGCGTTTCACGATCGGACGCTGGTTGATGCAGGTCCCTGCATTGCTGCGCAGGAATTTCACCAGCTTGTAGATCTGCGGATTCTGGTCTTCCGTTTTGTCCAGGGGTTTTCCATCCGTGGTGGTCACGACCTCGGCAGCGGAAACCTCCGCGACGATCCCATCAGCCCGGGCCGAAGTGACCGCACGGGAATCGACTGCGACTTTGCGTTCCATTCCGGTTCCGACATACGGAGATTCCGTGACCAGAAGCGGCACGGCCTGACGCTGCATGTTCGATCCCATCAGGGCGCGGTTCGCATCGTCATGTTCCAGGAACGGGATACATGCTGCCGCCGCACTGACCAGCTGTTTCGGCGAAACGTCCATATATTTCACGTCCGAGGTGGGCCGTTCGGCAGATTCGCCGAACTCGCGGGTCATCGCCATCTTGTTGATGAAACGCCCGTTCTCATCCAGCGGAGCATTCGCCTGCGCGATGATGAAATGTTCTTCCTTGTCCGCGGTCAGATAATCGATCTCGTCGGTGACCACTCCGTCCACCACGCGGCGGTATGGAGTTTCCAGGAAACCGTATTCATTGATCTTCGCATACAGAGACATGGAGGAGATCAGACCGATGTTCGGACCTTCCGGGGTTTCGATCGGACAGATCCGTCCGTAATGGCTGGTATGCACGTCGCGGACTTCAAAACCCGCCCGGTCGCGGCTCAATCCGCCGGGGCCGAGGGCACTCAGACGGCGTTTGTTGGTCAGTTCCGACAGGGGGTTGGTCTGGTCCATGAACTGGGAAAGCTGGTTGCGGGCAAAGAAATCACGGATCACTCCGCTGAACGCCTTCGGATTGATCAGTTTTCCCGGGGTCAGGTTCGCGCCTTCCAGTCCCTGCGGCTGCGAGGTCATTTTTTCCCGGATCAGACGGTCCGTCCGGTAAAGGCCGACGCGGCAATGGTTCTGAAGCAGTTCGCCGACGGTCCGGACCCGACGGTTGCCCAGATGATCGATGTCATCCGTGGCGGCCGCTTTGTTCCGGAGCTTCATCAGCAGTTTGGTCGCTTCCATCAGATCTTTTTTGTCCAGCGTGCGGAGCGTAAGCGGGAAATCGAGCTGCAGCCGTTCATTGAGTTTGAACCGGCCCACCGTTCCGAGGTCATACCGCTTGTTGTCGAAGAAAAGGTGCTTCAGCAGCAGTTTGGCGTTGTTCACGCTCGGCGGATCGCTGGGACGCATCTTCTTGTAAATTTCGCGAAGTGCATCTTCCGGAGTTTTGGCCGGATCTTTGGCGATGCAGTTGAGCAAATAAGAATCCCCGTCCGGGATATAGGCGAGGTCGACATTCTTGACTTTGGAATCGCTCAGCAGTTTGACATGATCGTCGTCCAGCTGCTGCAATTCATCGATCAGCAGGGCTCCATCGGGAGAATAAACAGGTTCGATGGTATAATAAACCGACACATCCGGCCGCTTGGCCAGCTGAGCCGGCGTCATGGTCTTGATTTCATAAGCCGCGCCGAGCATGTCCCGGTTGGTATCGAAACCGATGGCACGCAGGAAAGTGGAAATGAGGAACTTGCGCCGGCGGCGCTGACGGTCAAGATATATATAAATCAAATCATTGATATCAAACTGAACTTCCATCCAGGACCCGCGGTCGGGGATGATCCGGTAGGAATAAAGACTGCGTCCGCTGGAATGGCGGGTCTTTTCAAAACAGATTCCGGGAGAACGATGAAGCTGACTGATAATGACCCGTTCAGCACCATTGATGATAAAAGTGCCGCGATCAGTCATCATCGGGATTTCGCTTAGGGGAACAATCTCATTGATAACAGCATCTTTGACTTTCAAATTGAATTCGACGCTGAGAGATGCATTATATGATAAACCGTCTTTGATACAATCCACTACATCTTTTTTGGGAGGAGTGATGTAATATGCAACAAACTCCAAGACCATTTGTTTGTCGAAGCCTTCCATCGGGAAAACTTCGTTGAATACTTCTTGGAGGCCTTGATTTTTTCTTTGTTTGGGGTCGGTGTCCATCTGGAGAAAAGTCTTATAAGAATCGATCTGACTTCCAATCAGATCGGGTATCTCAAGCACTTCTCTCAATTTTCCAAAATTAACGCGTTCAGGCATTATTCCACCCTGTCATTGTGGTTGGGATGAGCTGACTTTGCACAACGCAGCCGCCAATCGGCTTCTGCGCAATCCACGGGCGGCCTACAACCGCGGATTTTTTTCAAAACACAGGAATGCGGAAGCCCTCTTCCATAATCATGAAAGAGAACTCCGCATTGCCATTACCGGCATAAAACCGGTGAGCCAAATTACTTGACTTCGACTTTCGCGCCGGCAGCTTCAAGTTTTTCCTTGATCGCCTTGGCTTCGTCTTTGGAGACACCCTCTTTGACGGGCTTCGGAGCGGCTTCAACCAGATCCTTGGCTTCCTTCAGACCCAGGCCGGTGATCGCGCGGACTTCCTTGATCACGTTCACTTTGCTGGCGCCCATGTCGGCGAGGATGACGGTGAATTCAGTCTGCTCTTCGGCAGCGGCTGCAGGAGCAGCACCAGCGGCAGGAGCCGCGGCGACCGCAACCGGTGCGGCGGCGCTGACACCCAGTCTGTCTTCCAGAGCTTTGACCAGTTTGGACAGCTCGAGAACAGAGAGTTTTTCCACATAGGAAATGAACTGTTCCATTTCCGGCGAAACTTCAACGTTAGCTTGTTCAGTCATTGTAAGACCTCCGTATTATGTTGTTTCAATTTGCTTCTTTTTCAAGCTTGTTTTTATAAGCATTGACCACATTGACAATGCTGGAAACCTTGGCATTCAGGACTCTCACGAGGCCGGTCGGAACCGCGTTCAGCAGTCCGAGCAGCTGAGCACGAAGAGCATCCTTGGACGGCAAGGCCGCGATCGCGAGGACATCGTTCTTGCTCAGAACTGCGCCGTCATAGAAACCGGCTTTCGGAGCAATCACTTCCTTCGTGGATTTCATGAATGTTTCGACAACTTTGGCGACCTGGCCGGCATCACCCTGGCCAACGACCACCGCAGTGTCACCGGTCAATTTCAGACCGGAAAGCGAATCCAATCCGTTTGCTTCCGCAACCTTCCGGATCAATCTGTTTTTCAGAACATGGCATTCAGCTTCGCATTTGGCCAAATCATTGCGGAAAGCGGTGAAATCCTTGCTCTTCAAACCTTTGTAAGACACAAAGTAGATATAATCGGCACCGACCAGGAGCTTTGCTACATCATCAAACATCTGGATCTTTTCAGATCTTCTGGCTTTTTCTGCAGTCATTTTTTACTCCTTTGTCACTAAAGTGCGGGGATCAACTTTAATGCCCGGGGTCATGGTCGCACACACCGTGCAGCTCAGGAAATAAGCGCCCTTGGCTGAAGCAGGTTTGGCTTTGACCAGCGCGGAAATGACCGCTTTGCCGTTCTCCACCAGATCTTCCGCCTTGAACGAAAGCTTTCCGATCGGGATCTGGACACATGCACCTTTGTCGGCACGGAATTCGACCCGCCCGGCTTTCGCTTCGGCAACCGCCTTGGCGATGGCATCCGTGACCGTTCCGGTCTTGGGATTCGGCATCAGACCTTTCGGACCGAGCTGACGTCCCAGAGGACGGACCTTCGGCATGGCAGAGGGAGATGCGATGAGCACATCAAAATCGACCCATCCGCCTTTTACCTTTTCAATGATGTCTTCGAACCCGACAAAATCAGCGCCGGAGTCCTTGGCCGCTTTCTGCAGATCCGCGTTGTCGGTAATAACACAGACAACCACCGATTTACCCGTTCCTTTCGGAAGCGGCAGCGCACCGCGGACCGTCTGATCGGTCTGCTTGGGGTCCACTCCGAGCCGGAATGCCAATTCGACCGTCTGATCGAACTTGGGCTGCGGGAGCTCCTTCAGGAGATTCATCGCGTCCGGCAGGGTCATCAGGACACTGCGGTCGACTTTCTCCATCTGGGCTCTGTAAAGTTTACTTTTCTTACCCATCGACCACCTCAATTCCCATGCTGCGGGCCGTGCCTTCGATAATTTTCATCGCGGCTGCCTCACTGCGGGCGTTGATGTCGTTCTTCTTCAATTCCACAATCTGTTTGATCTGCGAACGGGTGATCTTTCCAGCCGATTCACGGCCGGGGTTCTTCGATCCGCTCGCCAGATTCGCCAGCTTCTTGATCAAAACCGGAGCCGGCGGAGATTTGGTAATGAAGGTGAAAGAACGATCCTGGTAGACAGTAATCACCACCGGAATCACCATTCCGGCCTGTGACTGCGTAGCGGCATTGAATTGTTTGCAGAACTCCATGATGTTCACGCCGGCCTGACCAAGGGCAGGACCGACCGGGGGCGCCGGATTGGCTGCTCCCGCAGGAATCTGCAGACGAATCTCCGCTGTTACCTTTTTCGCCATTTATTCCTCCATACTCCGCAAGGTGGTGCGACCGGCAGGATTTCTCCCACCATTGCGATGTCTTCTTTCTATTACACGAGCCCCGGCGGACCAGAAATGCATCCGCCGCCTGCCTTGACTCCAAAATTCATTCAACGTATTTCTCGACCTGCCAGAATTCCAGCTCCATCGGAGTGGCACGCGAGAACACCTGGATTTCCACGCGGAGGAATCCGCGCTCCAGATCGATTTCCAAAACCACACCCTTGAACCCGGTAAACGGTCCGTCAACGATTTCAACCTGATCCCCGACATTGAACTGGGGACGTGCAGACGGCTGGGCAACCACTTCTTCCGCGCCGGGAAGAGAGATCCACTGGGCGATCTCCTCATCGCTCATGGCTCCGCCGATCTTGGATACACCTTTGATCCCGTTAATGAAATGCCAGACGTTTTCATCCAGCACATTATCGGCTTTGTAAAGGTTCATACGGGCAAAAACATAGCCGGGAAAATATTTGCGTTCCTTGGTGGTGGTTTTCCCGTTGCGCTTTTCAACGGTCCTTTCCACGGGGAACTGAACTTCAAAAACAGGAATGGCCGGATCGTCAAGATTGATTTGCCGCTGAATGGCGTCACGCACCCGTTTCTCATATTGAGTAAGCGTGTTCAGAATATACCATTTCCCCTCACCTGTATGATCCATAATTCATCAAGCTCCCGAATTTGATTGATTAAAAACCTTTCCGGACGGCAGTCAGAAAGTTGTGAGAAACCGGACCGTCCGATAAAGAATCTGATCTATCCCGGCAAGATAGATGGTGGAAAGGATCAAAGCCGCGATCACCAGAATAGTGGATTCGAACAGCTGTTCCCGGGTGGGCCAAGTGCTCTTGCGCATCTCATCCATGGTTTCCAGGATGAAATTTCTGATCTTTTCTGAGAAAACGCCCATTTCCGGTTTTCCTTCCTTCCCTTTTGATTGCAGTTTTCCACCGGGGAAAACTGGCAGGAGCGGCGAGGCTCGAACTCACGACCTGCGGTTTTGGAGACCGCTGCTCTACCAACTGAGCTACACTCCTGGGTCTGTTCCCTGACGGAACAACCTGAATAATTTACTTGGTTTCCTTATGTACAGTATGCTTGCGGTCGAATTTGCAGTACTTTTTGATCTCCAGACGTCCGGGAGTGTTTTTCTTCTCCTTGGTGCTGGTGTAGTTCCTGCGCTTGCATTCCGTGCATTCCAAAATAATGATTTCACGCATTTTCATTCACCTTGCGCTTCAGAAACGTCTCTGAAAGCGGTTAAATGCTCCTGCCGGAACCGGCAGGAGCATTATTCATTCCATCGCTGCGATTATTCAACGATTTCGGAAACACGTCCGGAAGCAACGGTGCGGCCGCCTTCGCGGATAGCGAAGCGCTGGGTCTTTTCCATTGCGATCGGGGCAATCAGTTCAACGCTGATCGACACATTGTCACCAGGCATGACCATCTGCACGCCTTCGGGCAGCGTGATGATGCCGGTAACGTCGGTCGTTCTGAAATAGAACTGCGGCCGGTAGTTGGAGAAGAACGGGCTGTGACGGCCGCCTTCTTCTTTGCTCAGCACGTAGATCTCAGCTTTGAATTTCTTGTGCGGGGTGATGCTGCCGGGTTTCGCGAGGACCTGGCCGCGTTCGACTTCTTCTTTCTTGGTGCCGCGGAGCAGGCAGCCGATATTGTCGCCGGCCACACCGGATTCGAGTTCCTTGCGGAACATTTCAACGCCGGTGATGGTGGTCTTGGCAGTATCTTTCAGTCCGACGATTTCGCAGGCATCGCCGACGCGGACTTCACCGCGTTCCACACGGCCGGTGACCACGGTGCCGCGGCCTTCGATCGAGAACACGTCTTCGATCGGCATCAGGAACGGCTTGTCGTTTTCACGGACAGGTTCCGGGATCCAGCTGTCGATGGCGTCCATGAGGTCCTGGATGCATTTGCATTCCGGAGCGTTCGGATCGGTCGCCTGCAGGGCCGGATAGGCAGCGCCGCGCACGATCGGGGTGTTGTCGCCGTCGAAATCATATTTGGACAGCAGTTCGCGGATTTCCATTTCGACCAGGTCGAGCAGTTCAGCATCGTCCACCAGGTCGACTTTGTTCAGGAACACAACGATTTTGGGAACGCCGACCTGTTTGGCCAGCAGGATGTGTTCACGGGTCTGCGGCATTGCGCCGTCAACCGCGCTCACCACCAGGATCGCACCGTCCATCTGGGCGGCACCGGTGATCATGTTCTTCACATAGTCGGCATGCCCGGGGCAGTCAACGTGTGCATAGTGGCGGGTGGCAGTCTGATATTCCACGTGGGAAGTTGCGATCGTCAGAATCTTCGTGGAGTCACGGCGACCCTGAGATTCGGATGCTTTGGCAACCTGATCGTAAGGAATGTAATCAGCCAAGCCTTTCAGGTTCTGGACATGGGTGATTGCGGCGGTAAGAGTAGTCTTACCATGGTCAACGTGACCGATTGTTCCGACGTTTACGTGCGGTTTCTCTCTGACAAATTTTTCCTTGGCCATCTCGTTTCCTCCTTTGATGACAATTCGCCCGGGGGCAATTTTGTTTTCAGTTCTATCTGAGTACCGTTTGTTTTTTCATTATATAAATGGAGCCCACGACCGGGATTGAACCGGTGACCTCGTCCTTACCAAGGACGTGCTCTACCGACTGAGCCACGTGGGCAGCACCGCTTTCACAGGATGATGACATTCTGCAATAGCGAGTCAATACTATAAACCGAAAATTCGGAATTGCAAGTCTGAAATCAAAAAAAACTTGATTTTTTTCAATGGTCAAGTGTTTTTCAACAGGGAAATTCGATTTCCCGCAGCATTCAACCGAAAAAAAATGGTGCTCGAGGGGAGACTCGAACTCCCACGGATTGCTCCACTAGCACCTCAAGCTAGCGCGTCTGCCATTCCGCCACCCGAGCACATTTTATGATTGATAAGAGGGAAATATATACCCGGTTTTTCATTTGTCAAGTTCGATTTCGCTTTTTTTTGAAAAATCCTGCCCTTTACCCTCGTTTTTTTTCGATATCGAGGCTGAGCATCGATTCGATGGACAATGCTCAGAGATCCAGGTTTGAGCTCCGTGGTCAGCGTCTCGGCGGCAACCCGTTCACCCCGGAATTCCATCTACCCTCATTTTATGAAAAACCTTTGCCTGGCGGCGAACTCAAAATTGTAACCGGCCGGCGACACCGCACTCATCAGCAGCACGATACCTGGGACGGAACATCTTTCCTGCTCGATTCGAGGCTGTGATCCCGCAAGGACTGAAGACAACACAGCCCGATGCATCCCTCAAGGTCCGCGCCTGAAACTCACCCCATCAAAAAAAAGAGATAACTCCGGCACTTCATATCAAAACAGGCAGGACATCAAACAGAAAACCTGAAAGGAAAGAATTCTACCGGGAAGGCCTGTCCGGAAACAGCCTTTATGCAGGCAGAAATTCGGTATATTTCAACTCAGAATTCAGAGGAGATCCACATGTGGAAACTTCAAAAAATCCATTCCCTGCAAATAACCTTGGTCTGAGGTAAAAAAAATCAGCTGGCCCAGGCAGAATAAAATTCCGGTTTGACCCGGGGAGCAGTGTTTTTCCATTTTCCGACCTGATTTGGAACATGAATACACGGTTTGATCAGCAATGAAGTCAGGGAAAAATCCGGATCCGGATGACCATTTCGAAAATGAAAAAAATGGAAATGGAGGAAACTCCCCTGCGTCGGTTTTGGTTTTTTTCCTTGTCTTCCGGCAGATCTTTCGATTTGCATCATTTGTCCGGTCCAGCCTCGAATTTCTTTCGGCGACCGCCTCTCCGGCGGAAAAAACTTGAAAAAAGTGCAAAAAAATGGAATAACGACTTGCAATTTCACGGAAAGCGGGTATATTGTTCGTCTCTATGTTGCTAATGTTGACAATGTTCGGGCAGCATAACGAGAAAAAAACGGAACGGGCATGAAGGGAATTCATGCCGGTCAAGAAACAGGATGAGCATAAGGTAAAACCAAAATGGTCAAAATCAGACTGAAAAAAACTGGTGCGAAGAACTGGATCTGCTTCCGCGTGGTTGCGACGGATATCCGTTCTTCCCGTGACGGCTACACACTTGAAACTCTCGGCTACTATGATCCGAAAAAGAGCGATGAAAAAGTCGATGTGGAACGCATTGAATACTGGATCGCCCACGGAGCTCAGATGAGCGAAACGGTCGCCGATATCTACAAGCGCGCCAAAGAAGGCAAATCCAAAGTACGCGGTGCTGCGGATCCTTACACGAAGAAGAAAAACTTTAAGAAGGAAGCAGCGGCTCAGGCTTGAGCCCGTCCGCAGATATTGATCCCGTTTTGCCTGCAGGCGGACAGGATCGGATCTGATCGGACAGATTGTGTTCAGGAGAGTTTATTGTGGCTATCATGACGTTCTTTAAGAAACTGTTCAGCGGTGAGATCGAAGAACCCGCTGCCAGTTCCGGGAATTCGGCAGAAGCGGCCGGAAATTCTTCCGGGAACGGTCGTCCCGTTACCCTGAAGGATTTGGAAGGTTTTGTGAATTATGTGGTCACTGCACTGGTGGATTGTCCCGATCAAGTGCAGGTGACGACCAAAACGGAGAACAATGAAAGCGTGATTTGGATTTCCTGCCGGAAAGAAGACACCGGAAAAATCATCGGCAAGAAAGGCAAGACCATCATTGCGATCCGTGCGCTGGTAGCCAGCGCCGCCGGCAGAATGCAGAACCGGGTCAAAGTCGAGGTGGCGGACTGAGACTGCGGATTGACATTGTTACTCTGTTCCCGGAAATTTTTTTCGGCCCTCTGGGTTCCAGCATCGTTGGACGGGCAATACGGGAAAACCGGGTAGCGGTCAATGCGGTAAATCTCAGGGATTTTACGCATGACAAACGGCAGACCGTGGACGACAAACCATTCGGCGGAGGTCCCGGGATGCTGATGAAACCCGAACCGCTGTTTGAGGCGGTCGAGTTTCTGAGGACGAAAGAATCGAAGGTGATCCTGACCGGTCCGCGCGGTGAGCGTTTTTCTCAGCGGATCGCGGCGGAACTGGCACAGGAAAGCCATTTGATCATAATATGCGGACATTATGAAGGTGTGGATGAACGCGTGCGGCAGCACCTGGCGGATCGGGAGATCTCGATCGGCGATTATGTGCTGACCAGCGGAAATCTCCCTGCAATGGTAATGTGCGATGCAGTGGTGAGGCTGCTGCCCGGAGCGCTTGGATGCGGCGATTCCGATGCGGATGAATCCTTTTCCACTGGATCCGGTTTCCTGGAATATCCGCAATATACCCGGCCCGCGGATTTCCGCGGCTGGAAAGTTCCGGAGGTTCTGCTTTCGGGGAATCATGAAAAAGTGGAAGAATGGCGCAGGAACGAAGCCCTGCTTGAAACAATGGACAAGCGGCCCGACCTGCTGGAAAAGAAATCTTAAATGGAGGATTGAAATATGAGCAACGTGATTGACAAAATCGAAAAACTTCAGTGCCGGCAGGATATTCCTGAGTTCAAAGTCGGCGACACCGTGAAAGTTTACAACAAGATCATCGAAGGCACCACCGAACGTATCCAGATGTTCGCAGGTGTCGTGATCGCCCGCCGCGGCAGCGGCATCCGCGAAACCTTCACCGTCCGCCGCGTTGCGTTCGGGATCGGCGTGGAAAGAGTCTTCCCGCTCCATACTCCGCGTATCGACCGGATCGAAGTCGACAGACGCGGCCGGGTCCGCCGGGCGAAACTCTACTACTTGCGCGACAAGATCGGCAAAGGCGCCAAAGTCAAAGAGATGAAGTTCAACGCATGACCTCTCATCCAACGGGAAAAAAGTCCGCACGCGCGGACTTGCTTCCCCAAAAAGAACTCCTCGCATTTGAGCAGATCAAATGGTCCGAGGGGTTTTCTTTTGTCGCCGGAGTCGACGAGGCCGGGCGGGGCTGCATGGCCGGACCCGTGGTCGCCGCTGCGGTGATTTTCACCGCCCCCGATAAGATCCCCGACGGGATCCATGACTCCAAGCAGATGACGCACACAGCCCGGATGGAGATCCGGGAGAAGCTGTTCGCCGAATCCTCGGTCCTCTGGGCCGTCGGAGAAGTTCAGGCGGACGAGATCGACCGCATCAACATCCTTCAGGCGACCTGGAAAGCCATGCGTCTGGCCGTGAGCCGGCTCCCGCAGGCCCAGTTCATTTTAGTCGACGGGAATCCGGTCAAAGGACTTCCCCTGCCCTCGCAGTCGATCGTGAAAGGCGACGCCAAATCGCTTTCCATCGGCGCGGCCAGCATCCTGGCGAAGACCCACCGCGACCTGCTGATGGAAAAATACGCGGAACAATACCCTCAATACGGCTTCGAGATCCACAAAGGCTACTGCACCGAACAGCATATCGAAGCAGTCCGGAAATACGGTCCCTGCCCCATCCACCGCCTCAGTTACGCACCGATACAGAAGATCCTCCATCCCTCCGATTTCGTTCAGCCCGATCTCTTCGGATGATCAGTAACGTCGATCCTTTAATTACGCTCGGTTTCTGTTACGGATATTTACGGATAAATACGGAGCAGTGCTGATCTATTTCATAGCGTTCTGTAGATATCCGTAAAAATCCGTATATATCCGTACATTTATCAACCCATATGGTGAACCGAGTCTGACAAAAAGCAGGATACTTCAGTTCCCATCCCGTTCCCACGCGGTATTCCCCAGCAGACCATCGTTGAAGAAAACCGGTTCGAAACCGTTTTCCGCAAACAGGCGGGCAGTCAGGGCGATCCGCTCCATATGGTCCGGCAGATAGTTCGGATAACTCGGGAAGGTATATTGTTCGTGGCTGGCGAATTTCAAGGTCTCGACGCCGTTTCGTTCGGCAGTCCGCAGCGCGGCTTCGAACCGTTTCGGGATTTCCGCCAGCGGCACCAGATTGCAGCAGATCCCGCAACCGTAAATAAAGATCAATCCCAGCGATGGATCATAGTATGCGGAATACTGTTTGAGATAATCCTGCTCCTCCGGACGTTCATAGTGCATCTTCAGTCCTTCGGTGGAGGCGGCCTTGTCTTCGCCCGAGAGCGACCGTTTCTGCACGCGGTCCATATCGCCGCCGTTCATGCGTTCGGACAGACTCGGACCGCCGGAGACTTTAGGCCGGAACGTGTAATTGTAGCAGTTCGTGCCCCGCCGGATCAATTCAGCCGCGGCAGCAGGATGGATGCTGCCCCAATGGATGACGACGGGAGGTGTGAACGCATTTTCTCCGGCGAAACGGATTATCTCGTCTTTGACCAGATCGTAATCGCGGCCGATTTCATCTGCGGTTGCTTCCAGATACGGGCGGTCCGGAAACTCACTGTAAGAATGGAAGGAAAATTTCAGCCAGCCCGAATTGTCCTCGAATTCGGATTTCCAGACATCGGGCATTTCCTTCAGCAGAAAACCGTCCTTGTCATGGTCGTTCCTGTAAAATGAGTTCAGCGTCACCTTGAACCCTGTTTCCTCATGGATTTTTTTCAGTCCGGCAAGATAGAAATGATCGAAAGCATGTTTCGGACGCTGATGGGTCAGTTCGGTAAAAACGAAACTGTGGTCATCGATATAGCAGTGATACCGTCGGAACGACTGTTTGTCCCACACCAGTTTCAGTTCCTGCGAATAGTTCCCGTACGGGGTCATGACCGATGCCGTGACCGGATTGATTTTCTGAGTGAGTTCGATTTCCGCCGAAAAATTCCGTCCGTCCATCCGGGCAGGAATGCCGTTGATTTTGACTGGAAGACCCGATTCGGAGATTCCCCGAATGGTGATAGTAAGACTCCGGGCTGTTTCCGTTCCATGATGATGGTTCAGGATCGCCCCCTGACGATGACTGGTGATTTCGATCATGTTGATGAATCCTTTTTAGAGTTTGAGGAAGAAAACCATATTATTCCTTTTTCTGCTCGTGGCGTTTCTCTTCTTTCAATACATTGTCCGGATGCGTATAGAGAACTGGTTTCAATGGTGCTGCCAAAGCGATATTGCAAGTGTTGGATATTTTTGTGAGAACCAGTTTCCACAACTGCGATTTTGTCCCGGCAGGCTGCTGAACCTTCAATAGCTGAATTCCTGTTAGATTTTTTTGTTGCAGCAGAAGTTTCCCGGAAGCATCATATAGAGCGGCTGATGCTGTTGCATTTGCCGGAATGGAAATCTTTACCATAACTTGTTTTAGATCTGCAGGAACTTCAAAATACACACTACAGTTATTCCGGTAAATCATCAGCGGAGTGATAAAACCATGTCCCGGACGATTCGATGTAATATGTATTCCGTTGGCATACGGCTTGAATTCGAATATGAGAAATCCCGTTTTTTTCGGGATATATTCCCATGTGTCATTCATTTTATCGACACGAAACGAGGTTACTTCTTCACCGTTTTCATTTTTAGCAACCACCCTCATACCTATTTTTTTTGCCAGTTTTCTGAATGAAAAATTTAAGCGCAGCGGTTCACCTTCTTTTACAAATTGAAGAAGGCTGCCATGATAACGCACAATGATGTTATGATGCTCGTTTGCTATTTTTTTGGCCGGAACCAGTTCCGTCAGGATCAGTTGCGTCTGACGAAAATGTTTCAGGTCCGGATTGGCTGTATTCGCCTTCTGCAAGCGGACAAGGTCGTAGGATTTTTTTTCTTCTTTCTGATTCACCAGAGTAACACTTCCTCCAATGGGTTCAAGACCCAGAACGGAAACCGCAAAGGGGTCGGAAAAATCTTTCTGTTTTACGGTGAGATTTCCGAAGTCGAGCCCCCCCAGTTCGCCTGCGCAGGAAAGTATGATCGGCTTTTTCCCTTTATCATCAGCCAGGCAGACATCTTTCATGTTTAACTTGATTTCACCCTTTTTGTTATCTGGCAGCTGGATCATTAGCTGGGTATTGAGATTATTTTTCAGCAGGCAGTTCTCAATATTGATTTTTGCATTGAACCACTTATCTTTCATTCCGTTGAATGCAATTTTGATTCCTTCCGAATTATTGATTATTTTACAGTTTCTGATCGTGATGGAGATCGGCTTATCAAGAACCCTCGGGAAATTCACCAAAATTCCAGAATAAGCATTCCCGAATATTTCGCATTCTTCGATCACGGTATTGATGATGACTTCATCAGTCCTGTTGGGTTCAAAGTCGATCCCCGCTTCCGGACGTGTCCCTTGTGTATTAGAAATTTGACATTTTCGGATCAGAAGATTTTCCACATTGATGATACTGATTCCTTGTCGGTGATGATCGTCCAAAATGAGTTCTTCCAGTTTAATATTTTTATTCGGAGTCCCGCTGCCGCCGATATAGACTCCATCTCCACCGCTGGAAAGAATCGACAGATTTTTGATTTGAATATTTTCACTGTTGAAGAGCGCGATTCCGAAACGCCATTCCGAATGTTTGTAGATTGCCGGATTCTGATAATCTTTTTTATTCATCCGAAGAGTTGCTTTGCCGTTTCCTCTCAAAATAACATTTTTTAAACCCTTGCACGTAAAAAGACTGTCTCCGAGACCGTGAAATTTTCCCGGCATAGCCCTGACGCAGACACCGTCTTCAAAAATGATTTCCTGATCGCTTTTGAGCATTACAGGTTCCGTCAGATATTCAAAACCCGGATTGTCGAATATTATTTTTGATGCTCCAGATTCAACCGCTTTTCTGATTGCTTCTGTTGCATTTTCTTTTTTAGGCGCAAAATCTGTAACTTTTACTGATCTGGTTCCCGCGAAAGAAACATTGAGCATAAATGCTGAAAGTGAAAGGACCAGCAGCGGGGCATGTTTTTTGAAAAAATGCATTTTTTTTCTCCTTTAGGTGCTGAAGTTTTTACTGGTTGGTTATGGTTCAAACAACAAACTTATTGTTCTGTCATTTCTCAAGAATAAAAAACAGGAAGATCGGCAGTTATTCAATATACGTATTATTGCGTCCGTCCCTGTACGGTCTGAAGTCTCTGCTGTTACGCATTGCTGTCCGTGAACTGTATTGTACCGTGTGTCCTCCCAGCGTAACAGCATTCGCGCTTTTGTTTTTATTGTGGCGTAATACAATGGCTTTAGTAGAAGTATTATTTGAGTTGGCAATCGTCAATGCCGACACCCCTGATGCGACTTCGATGTAACGCCATGTTTTCGTGAACTTGCCAAATGTTCCAATGACTCCAGTATCTCCGAAATAGATTGTCCCGTTGGATTTTGGATATTTACTCACCGTGGTTAATTTTACTGGCGGTGTATCTGAATAGGTGCCAGTGGAACCAAGTCGCAATAAGTCATTGTAACCGAATGAATTGGAGGTAAGTCCATACGATTCATGATTTCCTCCGTAGGGGTAAGTTGCATTTTTTTCTCCCGGGCAGAAATAGATTTTCCCAAATGGAAGATATTTATTTTTTTGAAGTCGGGTTGTCCATAATCCTGACCCGCCTGTGTAGGGAAGGCACCATTCAGTGTTATCTGAAATATATTGATGAACTGCGGTTCCGAATTGTTTCAGATTTGAACAGCAGTTAATGGAATTTGCTTTGTCCTTGACTTGATTCAATACCGGCAGCAGCATTCCCGCCAGGATCGCGATGATCGCAATCACAACCAGTAGTTCTATCAGTGTAAATGTGCTGGCCCGCTTCGATGATGGTTTGCGGGTTTTGAGAATTGAAACTTTTTCCATGTCCGTCCTCCTTTGTTGAAATTATTGGTCGATCAGTTCGATGTCCGCGGCAAATTCTTCTTCCCACGGATAATGGATCGTAAGTTTCTGTCCGCCGAGCTGTGCCGACTTCGCGGCATAAATGCCGGGCAGGGTCATACAGAGACCTTCCCGCAGCGTGATCGGGAATTCCGGCGCATCGGCGAGCATCGCCTTGAACAGGTGGTCGAACAGCGCATAATCGGCGCCGCCGTGCCCGGCCGCCTTGGGATTGTCCGTGTATTCCTTGGGCATCATGCCGACGGGGAGTTCGGTCAGGGTGTCCGCACCGTAAAGTTCATCGGAACGGAACCGCACGACCTGCGGGGTATTGCCGCGGGAATCGATGCGTTCGAAATAACCTTTCGTACAGAAAACGCGGTAGGAATGGTGGCCGAAAAACGCGCGGCAGGCTCCGTTGCGTAGCAGACGGATGGTCACGCCCGATTCGGTCTGGAACAGGGCCACCTGCATGTCGTCCTTCAGCGCCTGGGGATTGATGTGCTTGCCGGTGCCGACGCAAATGGCATAACGCAGGACTTCCTTCATGATGCGGAGCAGCGGGCCGAGCGAATGGGTGCAGTAGCGGATCGGCACCAGCGCTTTGCGCCACGGGCTGTGGATCAGCAGCGGATTGGTCGCCGCGGGTCCGCGGCTCGCATGGATGTATTCGGCTTCCATGTAATAGGGCTCGCCCAGCAGTCCCTTCCGATAGAGGTCGACCAGCGTGTTGACGAATCCCCATTCGTTGGGGTTGGCGCCGGTCATGAGTTTGGCCCTGGAATTCTGTTCGGCGTCCCACAGCCGCCTCGCCTCGTCCAGGCTGGCCACGGACGGAATGTCGGAAAACACGTTGATGTTCCGGTCCAGCGCCTTGATGCAGAAATCGGCATGGACGTCCGCACCGGTTTCCACGAGCACCAGGTCGAGCTCGTTTTGGGCGATCATTTCGGCGTAATCGGTATAAAATTTCACCTCGGGATAGCGTTCTTTGAGGGGCTTGTCCTGCTGCCACTGGGTTTCGTTCCACAGCAAAGGATCAACGTCGCATGCGGCGACGAACTGCGTGCAGTCAAACGCATCTTCCGTAAGACGCGCCATGTACCGTCCGCGATGTCCCAGTCCCACAACTCCGAATCTGATCTTATCCATAACAACATCCCTTTCAAGTAGGTTTTTCCGGTGTTTCTGCGATACTATATTTGCATTCCCGCAAAAAGGCAATATATTTTCAACAGTAAAAAAAGAAATAAAAAAAGCAGAAAAGGAAATCAGCACCATGAAGAAACGACATTCCGCAACCGAGGATTATCAGGAGGATTATCTGCTGAACGACTCGGAATATGAACCCGGTTTTCCGGGGATCCGGGTCCATTCGTTCTGCCATTCCCGGATCCATCCCCGCTGGCGTCCGATCAATGTCAGCCGGCCTTACATCATGCTGGCGATGATCATTTCCGGCGGCGAAAGTTATCTGAATGCGGACGGCGACCGGATCCGGCGTAAACCGGATTCATTCAGCATCCACGATTTGAACAATACCAGAGGCGGAAAGGTCTATCTGCATAAAGAAACGCTGGAACGTTATTTCGTCCTGCTGGAAGTAAACCGGTTCCTGCGGGACCTGCTGCAGAGTATGTTTCCCGCGGGCCTGCCGCAATTCCATTCGCCGCATCCTGAACGGCTCAGACGGGGATTCGAAGATATCCGGCGGGCAATGAGGAAGAAAGGCGAGACCGACAATGCCCTGCTCGGAGGTCTGGTGTTCCGGCTGCTTTCCGAGGCGGCGGGACAGCTTGCGCCGCCGAGCCGGCTGCCCGCGCCGCTGACGGCCGCGCTGCATCATATCGAAAACCGGTTCACTTCCCCGGAGCTGACGAGACGCGAGATCGCCGCCGTTGCCGGGGTGAGCACAGTCGTGCTGGGGAAACTGTTCCGGACCCATCTGCAGACGACCGTGAACCATCATGTGGTCCGGCTCCGGATGGAAAAAGCGAAGAAACTGCTGGAACAGACCCGGCTTCCGGTGGCGGAGATCGCGGCTGAATGCGGGTTCGCGCAGTCCTGTTATTTTTCCAAGGTGTTCCTCCGGCAGACCGGATCACTGCCGCTGGCTTACCGCAACCGGACGGAACGGAAAATACCAGGGAAATGATTTTCACCGGGGAACGGAACACGGAACGATCAGAAAACAGATCGTCTGTTCATCATTCCCAGGCGGGATTGCCGAAAATGCCGTCCTGGAAAAAGACTGGGCGATAGCCCAGTTCGGTCGGGATCCGGCAGGAAGTTTCCAGCCGTTCGAAATAGTCCGGCAGATAATTCTCATATCGGCTGAACGCATACTGTTCATGGCCGACGGATTCCATTACCTCGCAGCCGCAGACTTTCGCCGCCGCATCCTCGCGCCGGATCTTCGCCTCGATCTCCGCGGGCGTGTCGATATTGAAGCAGAAGAAACTCCGGGAAAGGAAAAGGTCGTGATCCGGATCGTAAAAACAGCGTTTTTCCAGCATGTGATGCGTCACGTCCTGTTCATAAAAGAACCCGATGTCGCAGGAGCCGGACTGCAGATCCTCCACATTCCCTTCCACATAGATCCGGTTGTTCATGAATCCGCTGGAAGTAAGGATCTTCAGGCCCCGTTCCTTCAGCACGTGGAACCGGTCCGGCGGAAGCATGGCCCAGTGGACGTTCGTAGGCGGCGTGCAGCTCTTTTCGCCCGCGATACGGACCAGTTCGCGCATCGTCACATCATAGTCATGGGAGAGTTTTTCCTCCGAGCAATGCTGATACGGCCGGTCCGGAAATTCCGACCACGCATGAAAGGCCAGGTGCAGCCAGTCGGCATTGTCCCCGAATTCGCTCCGGTAGGAATCCGGCAAACGGTCCAGGGTGAACTTTTCCGGATCGTGATCATTGCGGTAAAAGCATTTGAGGATGAATTTGCTGCCGTATTTTTCATGCAGCCTTTTCAACTCTTTCAGGTAAAAATGATCGAACAGCCGTTTCGGCTTCTCCTTCGCCAGATCGGTCAGGAAAAAGACATTGTCGTCGATCCGCACGGCATAGCGCTTGAAAGAGGCCTTGTCCCATACCAGCGTAATGGTCTGGGTGCGTTCCCCGAATTTATCCCGTGCGGAGGCCGTTACCCGGTTGATCCGGTTTTGGAGCGGGACCATGGCGATGAATTCCCGGTCGTGACGGACCGCGGGGATCCCGTTGACCGCGACGAAACTCTGGGGATCGGCGATCCCGCGCAGTTCGACAAGCAGTTCCGTTCCGGATTCCCGGCCGTGATTGTGATTCAAGATCTCTCCGTTGCGATGCGAGGTGATTTCGAGCATGATTTATTCTCCTTGGATACTATGGTTTTTTGAATCGGCATTCGAACAGCTGGCACTCGAAAAACCCCAGCATCGGATGCTGAAAACGCATTCCCGGCGTGAACTCGACTTCCTGCATGCTCCGCGCCACGGACTCATTGCTGATCCGCCGGTAGTTTTTCCCCAGCAGCAGATGGAATTTCCGGATCCCGTTCGCCCGGAAAAACGGCCGGACCTGATCCAGGGAGTCGGCCGAGGTCAGCAGCAGGACGCATTTCCCCCGGTGGATCCAGGCCAGTTCCTCCGGCATCCAGAACATATCGGTCACGATGACCTGATATTCCGGTTTGGCCAGTTCTCGCACATACTGCGCGGAAAAGTTCCGTTTCGCGGAAAGCACTCCGTATCCGGCCACGTTCGCAGCCAGAGACAGCAGAAACAGCAGACAAGCGCCGGTTCTGGCCGCACGGGAAAGGTTTTCCTGCCGGAACAGCAGAAACACGCTCAAAACGCACAGCAGCGGCACAATGTTCAGGAAATGGCGGCCGCCCCAGAACATCCCCGGCTGATCGTAATTCAGCAGGAACGGCGGCAGGAAAATCCCGGCCAGAGTGATCAGGCTCAGAAAACGGATCTCCTTGCGCCCTTCACGCAGCAGGACCGGCACAAAAAGCAGGAACAACGCGAAAAGCGGCACATGATCCAGCAGCGACTGATAGATGAACACTCCGCCATGCTGCGTCCGCAAGTTGCACCAGAGACTCGCGCCGCAGCCGACGACCGCCACGCTGAAATAGAAACATTCCGTGACTTTCTGCAGTTTCGGGATCATCCGCAGACCCATTCCGGCCAGCAGGACCCAGGGAATGACCAGGTTCAGCTGGCCCCAGAACGGCAGGCACAGCAGAAACAGGTAGAAACTGTAATTGGTCAGCTGGTTGGACAGGAAAGTCCCCTTCCCTTTCGGCAGATGGGCGTATATCTGATGGTGCATACCGAAAATCGAGCCGGAATCGCAGTAATTCCAGACCAGGAGCGGGATCACGACCAGCGCCGCGCCGGCCGCATAGGCGATTACACGTTTCCAGGAAAAATACCAGAGCAGCATGGCCAGTCCCATTCCGGCAGCAAAAATGAACCCTTCCTCGCGGAACAGAATGGAAATTCCGATCAGGACTCCGCAAAGCGCCATCCGCAGGACTTCCTTCGGTTTCCCCAGACTATCCAGAAAACCCCAGACCGACAGCACCGCGAAAAACGCAGCGCAGGTAGTCTCCAGAAAAGTTCCCGAATAAAACCAGACCGGCGTGCAGAACGCGCAAAGGGCCATGGTCAGCGAGGCCAGTTTGTCATCGGCAAACAACTTCCGCCCCAGCATTCCGGCCGCCCAGATGGTGAGCAGTCCGCCCAGCACGGAGATCAGCCACGCACCCTCGCGGCCCAGCAATGCATAAACTTGAGAAGCCAGCCAGGGAAAAAACAGCTGATACGCGGAACGCCATTGTCCGCTTTTCTGAATGAAATACGGTTCCGGATACGCCCTGATCCCGGGGGGGATGCGCACGATCCCGGTCAGCGGGTCCGGCAGGGCATGGCTCCCGTTTTCCGCATAAGCCTGAACGGTCATGATCCGGTTCCCCTCATCACTGATCCAGATCGATTCTTTCGGCAGGATGGAAAACAGAATCAAATACACGGCAGCGATCACCGCAAAACTCCAGATAAAAACATTCCGCCGGTTCAAAATCTCCATCATACCATCAACTCCGCAAGGCTCAAAATACCGTTTTATTTCAATGCCGGGCAATATACCATGATTTCCGGAAAAATGCAAATCCGAGGCCGAGTTGAAGCGGCGTTGACTTTCAGGTGCAGGCAACTTTCCTGATGCCCGACCGGGTGAATTCAGCAGATCGGATCATTGAGCTTCGGAAGGGAAGCATCCTCCCGCAGTTCCGGCTGAACGAACCGATACAGATCCGGAAGGTCGGCAATCCGCAGGAATCCCGGGACGATCAAGGACTGCGGACAGATTGGATTCGGCACGTCGAACAAGGCCGTATAGGACGGCAGCGCATTCACCAGAACCGTCCGGTCGATCAGTTCATTCCCCAGAAAAGCCGCAAACAAGGCGGTCAAGCTGGACTGTCCCGCTCCGATCAAAGTAATTTTTTGTGCTCCGCCGGACCGCATCAGCTTCAAAGCGCCCAGAATCCCTTCCACGCTCCGGCCGATGACCGGATGTGCCAGCATCAGGGAACAGGCGGAAAAATGATAATCAGCCTGATAAGCCGCTCCGAATTTTCCGCGGGGAAGATCACCGCTGTCCGGCTTCATTTCTCCGATCAGAAAGGAATCGAACGAGGCGATCCCCTGTTCCGGAAATTCCTTCCGCCATTGTCCCAGTTCACGATAATAGTCTTCATGCGGGAGATACAGGATCGATTCCGATGGAAACACCGGCTGATATTTGATTGGACCGCCCAGGTGCAGCACTCCCAGCGGCAGTTCTTCCGTCTCCAGCAGAAAACGGGAAAAATGTTCTTCCTCCAATATATCCGCCCGCAGCACCCGGTAGCAAGGGACTTCCGCGTTTAAATTTATTTTCAGCGATCCGGCCGTCTGCTGTTTCAGTTCGGATTCCGTAAGCACGGGACGCCGTTCCCTGCAATGAAGCAGTTCCTCTTTCAGCCGCTGATCCGCTGTTTTCACCCCCGGCAGGGCGAATACCGACGGAACATTCAAAACTTTCAGCTTTTCGTCCGGGACCGCGGGCAGTGCTGCTTCATCAAAGGTTTCCGCCCCCGGCATTCCGGCCAGTCCGCAGAAAAATTTTCTGCAGGCCGCCTGCTGTTCCGGCCAGAGGCCGTGGCCGTTCGGGCCGATGAACATCCTTACGCGGTCTTCGCAGCCCAGCAAGGCATAAATCCGCTTCAGTTCCGCATAAACCTCTTTCAATCCGCGGATATCGAAAAAGTCGTTCTCCTCCCCCATGATATGGATCGGACGGGGCGCAACGGCAATCAGCAGATCGCTCATTTCCAATCCCTGAGCGGAAAGCCCGGGCGGCACCTGCTCGGCATCCACCGACAACTCATTTTCCACGTTGTGCTCCCAGCTGGTGATGTAACAGCTCGGAGACGCCCCTGCGAAACGGTCCTCCACCGCATTGACCAGAGTCGTCATGGTTCCGCCGCCGGAACAGCCGGTAATATAACGCGTTCCGGATCAATCTCCGGCCGGGACAGCAGATAATCCAGCGCACGCACCGCGTCCCAGGCCCGCCATACGCCGAACCACGAACCGCACCCGATCAGACGTTTTCCGATAAGGTTATGTCCATATACATTTTGACTGTCCGGATTGTCCGTCTGCCGGAACCGCTCGCCCTGATCCAGCGGGTCAAAGGTCAGAACTTCGAATCCGAGCATTGCCAGCGCGAGATTCAGCTGCTTGCCGTGCTCATTGATTTTTCCGGTGAGGTTATGGCCGTTCAGATGCAGGACCGCGGGGATTTTCCCTTCGATCCGGCGGGGACGGTATAAGTTGGCGGTCACCGGATAATCCGGCAGGGATTCGAAGAGGATGTTTTCGCAGACGACATTCTCACTTGCATCGAAAGCGGAAATCACCTTTGCATTCAGGGGCGCACGCGGCTGATTCTCCAGCGGGAAAACCGCCCGGACCCGGGATTTGACTTCGGCCACATAGCGTTCGGCATCGGAACGGGTTTTCAGAGCAGCCAGCCGTTTCCGCCGTTCGCGGGCAATTTCCCGGAATTTTTTAACATAATATTCATTCACCAGATTTCCGCAAAAATTTCTGTCCACAATCCATTCTCCTATATAATTTAATATACAGAATCCAGAATCTCCTGTTTCAGCAGAGCGAAAGCCTCTTCTTCCGGAAGCCGCCGGAAAGGTTTTCCGCATTTAAATATCAGCAGTTCCCCCTGCCGATTTCCACCGGCGATGCCGACGTCCGCATCGGATGCTTCGCCGGGACCGTTCACCGCACACCCCATCACGGCGATCTTCCGCAAACCGATCTTCCGGCCGGAGCTTTTCACTTCCGCAACAAAGCGTTCGACCCGTCCGGCCATGGCGATCAGATCCCAGTTGGTGCGGCCGCAGGTGGGACACGACACCAGTTCGGGTTCCGCCGGGCGCAGTCCGGCCGCCTCCAGGATCGCGACCGCGGTCCGGATCTCCTCCACGGGCGGCGCACTCAGGCTGACCCGGAGCGTGTCGCCGATCCCGTCCAGCAGCAATGCGCCGATCCCGACCGCAGATTTGACCGTCCCTCGGAAAGCGGTCCCCGCTTCCGTGACCCCGAGATGCAGCGGATAGTCCGAGCGTGCGGCAAACATCCGGTATGCCTTGACCGTGACCGGGACCGAACTGGCTTTCAGCGAAACTTTCAGGTTGGAAAAAGAATATTGTTCCAGCAGACGGACCTGTTCCTGTGCGGCTTCCACCAGAGCGGCAGCCAATGCGTCCTCGCGGGAAAGACCGGCGGCCAGGCCGGATTCAAGCAATCCTTTGGGCAGACTGCCGGAATTGGCGCCAACCCGGATCGGAATGCCCGCCTCCCCCGCCGCTTCCGCCACCGCCTTCACCCGGTCCGCGGAACCGATATTGCCGGGATTCAGCCGGATGCCGTGCACCCCGGCCCGGATCGAACCGAGCGCGAGACGGTAGTCAAAATGGATGTCCGCGATCACTGGCAGGGACGAACCCGCCAGGATCTCCGACAGGGCGGAAACCGCGGCTTCATCGGGGACGGTCACGCGGACGATCTCACAGCCCGCGGACGCCAGTTCGCGGATCTGCGCCAGCGTGGCGGCGGCATCGCGGGTATCGGTATTGGTCATGGACTGGATCGACACCGGCGCACCGCCGCCGATCAGGACCTTCCCCACCCGGATCTGTTTACTTGGCCGGCGCTGGCTTGACATGGGCAGGTTTCTCCGTGGCGGCCGGAACGGTTTCCGGAGTCCTCAGGGACCTCACCGCTGGCGCCACCAGTTTTTTCACATCATAGAACGACACAAAGACCATGAATCCGATCAGCAGGACGATGAAGCCGATCGAGATCGGTTCCAGAATTTTGCGGGAGACCGGCCGACGGAAAAGGAGCTCCAGCAGGGCCAGCAGGATATGGCCGCCGTCCAGGATCGGGATCGGGAGCAGGTTGATGATCCCGAGGTTGAAGGTGATGATGACCACCACGTTCAGGCCGAGGATCAGCGAGCCGCGGTATACCGAGAGATACAGGTATTTGCCGATGCCGATCGGGCCGCTCATGTGTTTGGGCTGGATGGTGGTATGCTGCTGCGTAAGCTGCAGACGGTTGCCGATGCTGTAACCGATCCCGCGCAGGGAATTCCAGGTCAGCACCATCACCCGTTTCAACTGGACGAACGGATTGGGATGCGTTACCGAAGCGAAATCCACGCCGAGCGTGGTATAGCGCAGGAAACGGGGCGCTACCCGCAGGGTCATGCTCTTGCCGTCCCGTTCGATCTTGAGTTCCATGGTCTTGCCTTTGAGTTCGCGGACCAGCTGCTGGATCTCGGTGATGCTGGAAACCTTCTGTCCTCCGGCCTCCACGATCCGGTCGCCTTTGCGCGCGCCGGCCAGCTGCATCGGCAACCCCTCCTGCACGGCGGTGATCGGATTGTTGGTGAATCCCAGCAGCCAGCGGCCCTTTTCGCCACCGACTTCCATCGGTTCCGGCACCAGGCCTTTGATCCGGATCACTTCCTTCCCGCGGAGCAGTTCCAGATTTAGCGGCTTGCCGTCCTCAAAAAGCAGCTGATACTGCAGTTCGTCGATCCCGTGGACCGCTTTCCCGTTGACCAGCAGCAGCCGGTCGCCCTTGCGGATGCCGGCCTTTTCCGCCGGAGAACCGTTGCGCGGATAAAGATAAAGCGGGATCTCCGGCAGGAAGAACGGATAGGCGATCTCCTCTTCCGGATTGACCGCGCGGTTGACCGCGGGCTTGTAGGTGATCTTCAGTTCCTGTCCGTTCCGGCGGACGCTCAGCGTAACATCGCCGATCACAAAGAGGATCTTGTTGACGAATCCGTTCCAGGTAGTGTCGAAACGTTCGCCGTTGAGTTCGTAAATGACGTCCCCTTTCCGGAGACCGGCTTTCCATTCGGGCGAATTTTCCTCGATGGTATCCACTTTGATCTCGGTCAGGGACGGCGAATCCTGCGGCAGGCCGTGGACCCAGATCACGATCCCCAGCAGCAGACCGAAAAGCATATTGAACAACGGGCCGGCAAAGGCGACCAGCATCCGGTCCAGCGGTTTGGCCCGCGGCAGGAGATTGCCGTTTTCATCCTTCACTTCGTCCGCGGACGAGTCGATCTGGGGAAGATCGACATATCCGCCGACCGGGATCCAGCCGATACGGTATTCGACGCCGTTGATCTTTTTCCACCAGATCTTCTTGAACCCGATCGAAAACGCCACGATGTGCAGACCGCGCCATTTGGCCGCCAGGAAATGTCCGAGCTCATGGATGAAAATGCAGAAACCGAAAAAGAATACCATGAAGGCAACAGCCCCGATCTTCAGCAGAATATCGTATATCATTTCAACTCTCTCCCTGTCCGGACAGCCGCGGCGAAAACACGGGCCGCGCGGTCCGCTTCCAGAATGTCTTCCAATCCGGCATTCCGGAGATTCTTATGTTGAACCATCGTTTTTTCGATCACAGTAAAAATGTCGGTGAAACGGATCTCGCCATTCTTGAACCGGACAAAGGCGACTTCGTTGGCGGCATTCATGACACAAGGCAGAGTTCCCCCTTCCCGGATCGCGTACCGCGCCAGGTTCAAAGCGGGGAACCGCTTCAGATCCGGCTCCTCGAAATCCAGATGCCCGAGTTTGGCCAGGTTCAGCCTTTCCAGTCCGCCGGGGACCCGGTCCGGAGCAGTGAAGGCATATTGGATCGGGAACCGCATGTCCGGAACGCCCAGCTGCGCCAGCACCACGCCGTCCGGGAATTCCACCATCGAATGGATGATCGACTGCGGATGGACCAGAACTTCGATCTTCTCCTCCGGGCAGTCGAACAGGAAGTGCGCTTCAATCATTTCCAGCGCCTTGTTCATCAACGTGGCCGAATCGATGGAGATCTTCTGTCCCATGGACCAGACCGGATGCGCCAGGGCACGCTCGAAAGTCGCCTGTTCCATCTCGACGGGCGTCGCTTTACGGAACGGACCGCCGCTGGAAGTCAGGATCAGTTTCCCGGCTTTCCGGGAATCCAGAGACGAATTCAGGCATTGATAGATCGCACTGTGTTCACTGTCCACCGGGATCAGGACTCCGTGCTTTTCCCGAACCAGAGCCATGACCGGTTCGCCGGCCATGACCATGACTTCCTTGCTGGCCAGAGCGATCTCCTTCCCGGCCCGGACCGCTTCCATGACCGGGAGCAGACCGCCGGTACCGACGATCGCGCAGAGGATCATGTCGACCTCATCAGATTTGACCAGTTCGATCAGCCCTTCGGGTCCGCACAGCACGCGGCAGCCCGGAAGCCGCTGTTCGAGTTCTTCCTTCCTGGCAGCATCCCCGATCGCCACGGTGCGGCAATGGAACTTCTCCGCCTGCTCCGCGAGCAGTCCGGAATTCTGTCCGGCCGCAAGCGCGGTGATCTCGATCCGGTCCCGAAGTGCCTCAGCCACGCGGCAGGCATTCATGCCGACCGAACCGGTGGATCCGAGAACAGCTATACGTTTTCTTTTCATACGCCGACACCATTTCTGCTTTCCAGCATGAAAGTCACCGGGCCGTCGTTGAAGATCTTCACCTTCATGTCAGCCCCGAAAATCCCATGCTGCACATTTTTCACACCGCATTGGACCATTTCCGCCAGGAAATGTTCATAAAACTGTTCCGCTTCGGCCGGATCGGCGGCATCGCTGAAACCGGGACGGCGTCCCTTGCGGCAGTCACCATACAGCGTGAACTGGGAGATCACCAGCGCTTCCCCGCCGATATCCAGCAGGGAAAGGTTCATTTTCCCGTCCGGATCTTCGAAGATGCGCAGATTGGCACATTTTTCCGCCAGATAATGCACATCCTTTTCCGTATCGCCGCGTCCGGCGCCGAACAAAATCACCAGCCCCTTTCCAATGGAACCGATCAGTCTGCCGTCAACCGTGACCGAACCTTCCGTCACACGCTGCACCAGTGCTTTCACAAATCACCTGCTGTTTTTGATCAGGTTCAAAAATTCCAGCCGGGTCGCCTGTTCCTTGCGGAACGAACCCAGCATCGTGGAAGTGGTCATGATGGAATTCTGCTTCTGGACTCCGCGCATCAGCATGCACAGATGCTGCGCCTCCATGACCACCCCTACGCCCTGCGGATGGATCGTGTCGAAAATCACCTGCGCCACCTGCTGGCAGAGCCGCTCCTGTATCTGGAGCCGCCGGGCGAACATATCGACCAGCCGGGCCAGTTTGCTGACCCCGAAGATCTTGCCGCGCGGGATGTAACCGATATGGCATTTGCCGAAAAACGGCAGCAGATGATGTTCGCACATGCTGTAAAATTCGATATCGCGGACAATGATCATGTCATCCTGTTCGGAAGTGAAAACCGCACCGTGGATCACATCTTCGAGTTTCTGCTGGTACCCGCGGGTCAGGTAATGCAGGCTTTTTTCCACCCGTTCCGGCGTTTTGAGTAAACCTTCCCGTTCCGGATCTTCGCCCAGTTCCGCTATGATTTTTTTGACCTGTTCCTGCATGATATGGGTCTCTTCCTTTCTTTCCTTTCATGAAAGGAGTAATATACACCCGCTTTTCCGGAAAAACAATCTCCGGAAAGCAGCGGGATCACATATTCTTCAGCATCAGCCGGAAATTCTCCGCGGCGTCCGCCAGGTCGCCGGGATAGGAAGCGCCGCCGCCCAGGCAGAAATAACCGGGGAAATTGCTGCAGCGCAGGATGGAGACCAGTTCTTTGATCTCGGCATTGCCGCCGGCCAGTTCGCTTTCAGTTCCATCCCAGGTGCAGTCGGCAATATCCAGCTGGCCGATGGTCTTGATGAAACGGCCGACCCGGTAGGAATACAGGAACGGCTTTTCTCCAATCCGCGCGAAATTCGGAGCGTTGAACGTAAACAGCAGGTCCGGAGCCTTTTTGAGCAGATCATTGAATTCGCGGGCCACGGATTTGGCACTTTGCGCAAGGTTGTAAAGGGAAACCTCCACTCCGGCCTTTTTCATTGCCTTCATCGCCTTCTCCGATCCGGTCAGGGGCATGATCACCCGGCCGATCCCCGCCTGTTTCAGTTTCCCGGCCAGTTTTTCCGGTTCATCGGGCACCGCGGGCAGACGGATCCCGGTCACTTCGATCTTTTCCGCCTTGAATTCCCGGACCGCGGCCGCGAGCTTTTCCGCCGGCAGTTCCGCGCAGATCTTTCCCTGCAGATAATCGAGCTCGATCCGGTCCATCCCCTGGCGCTGAAGATTTTCGATCATCTCGGGGACATAACGGCCGGCCAGACGCGAGGAAACGGTCAGGCGGAACGATTCGTGCGCCATTTCATCGGCATAGATCGCGGCACGCTGTTTCACACAGTCGGCACATTCGGGATTGTCGCACAGGACCAGGTCGGGACATTCCTTTCCGGCAGCGAGCAGCACATCGAACATCTGCGCACTGTCGATCAGGCGGACCTGGGAATTGCCGATCCGCCGGACTTTCATCGCCCCGGAATCCAGCAGCAGCCGGTCCAGTCCGATAAAATCGCGGTGCGGGCCGGGATAGAATTTGTAATCCCTCGTCACTTCCTTGCCGGAAGGATTCCTGAAGGTGTGCGAAACAGTACTCAGATACGGCAATTCGAGCAGCGCTTCGATACTGTGGAGCGAGGTGTTGCGGTCCTGGTCCACGCCAAGCAGACAGATGAAGCCGCCTTTTTCTGCGATCCGGGTGTAGGGAGTGTCCTTTCCGTGCGCGGTTTCCGCTTTCCAATGATCCCGGCAGAGCGCTTCCGCCGCCGGGCCGTATGCCGCCACGGTACCGACCGGACACGAACTGATGATCGCGCCGGGCAGATGCTTGACTTCCTCCACCAGCACGCCGAGCTGGCCGAATGCCGGGACCAGTAGCGTTCCCTTTTTGCCGATCACATCCAGGAAAGCCTTGATGACTTCACCGGGGCCGTTTTTCACTTTCCCCAGGCTCAAAAAAGAGCTGTGCAGCAGAACGATGCTGCCGTTGGTCAAACCCAATTCACGCAAACCTTGTGCGATTTCCTTACGATCCATTCTTATCTCCTTATGCAGACCTTTATTTTTGGAAAGAATCATCCGCAATCACCCGGCAGGGGATCTGCGTCAGCGCGGGAATCTTCGGAAACAGGACGGTCAATTCCACTACTTTGGATTTGACTTTGCTCAGGTTCCGCGGTTCGCAGACCGTGCTGATCCCCGCCCGGAAAAGTTTCAGGAACACCCCTTCGAGCGCCTGGCTTTCGTAAATATCCGAAACCAGCAGACGGATGCCGCAGGAAATCATCCAGTCGAGCGCACTGAAGTCAAACCAGACGCTGCGCTGTTCGATCTCATACGGTTCCAGTGTGCCGAGGGCATTGACCAGCAAGGCGGGCGTATCCACTTTGCCGCCGAACGCCTGTTCCAGTTCCGCGCCGCTCACCGCGCCGCTGCCGCTTTTCCGCTCCAGCCGGATCACCGAACAGGGGACCCGGTAAAAGTTTTCCGCCGGGACATTGTCCGCCCGTTCGCCGTTGTCGGTTTCCCGGATGTGGCCAGGCAGATCGATATAACTGCCGTCCATGGAATTGACCTCGAAATCATAGACCATACCGGTATAGGCGGTCTGCGCCGATCTCAAGGGAACTTCCCGCAGACGGATCTTCCCGGCAGCTTCGGAGGAAAAGGAACAGGTCAGATCAATGATGCCCATGGCAAACCGGCATCATCCGCGTTTGGACAGGACTTTTTTCTCGTAGGACTCGATCTCGCCCATGAAATCGAATCCGGCGGGAACGTTGTTCCGTTCGCAGAAATAATCGTAAACGGCGCCCATGGGCAGACTCTTGAACTCTTCCAGCAGCGCGAGTTTGCGCGTGTTGGAGGCCTGCTTTTCCATTGCGGCGAGTTCCTTCTGCGGGAGCAGCAGCGCGGCCAGCAGGGCTTTCTGCATGTTCCTCGTGCCGATCGTCCAGGCGGCGATCCGGTTGATCGTGCCGTCGAAATAATCAAGTCCGATATGGACTTTCCGGGCGTCGTTGCGGACGATCTCCGCCGCGATGTTCTGGAGTTCGTCGTCGAACAGCACCACGTGGTCGGAATCCCAGCGGACCGGACGGCTCACATGGAGCAGGATCTCGTCCACGAACAGCAGCACCGAACTGATTTTGTCGCTGATGACTTCGGTGGGATGGAAATGGCCGGAATCCAGGCAGAGCATGAGTTTGTTTTTGATTGCATATCCGAGGTAAAATTCATTGGAACCGACGGTGCAGGATTCCACGCCGATCCCGAACAGTTTGGATTCGACGGCGTCGCGCATGTATTTCGGGGAAATCTTTTCCGCGAAAACGGCATCAAGCGATCCGATCAGACGTTTCCGGGCGGCGGCGCGGTCCACGGTGATATCCTTGAATCCATCGGGGATCCAGGTGTTCATGATGCAGGGGGTGCCGAGCGCTTTTCCCATGGCGGCGGCGACCTTGCGGCAGGCGATCCCATGTTCGATCCAGAAATTGCGGATCCCCTTGTCGGGGCTGGAAAGGGTCAGGTTCCCGGCCGCTTTCGGATGGCCGAAATAAGTCGGGTTGAAATCCAGTCCGGCTTTCCGCTGTTTGGCCCAGTCGATCCAGCTCTGGAAATGTTTCGGTTCGATTTTATTGCGTTCGACCGCCTTTTTGGAATCGAGATAAATGGCATGAAGGTTCAGCCGTTTGGCGCCGGGGATCAATTTGAAAGCCTGATCGAGATCGGCGCGGAGTTCGGCGGGCGTGCGGGCGCAGCCGGGGTAATTGCCGGTGGAAAGGATCCCGCCGGAAGTTCCGCCGGCTTCTTTTTCAAAACCGTTCACGTCGTCGCCCTGCCAGCAATGCAGGGAGATCGGGATTTTCGCCAGGGCGTCCAAAGCCTGATCGGTATTCACGCCCATTTCGGCATAACGGGCCTTCGCGCACTGATAACGTTGTTCGGTCAGAGATGTTTTCTTCATGTTTTTCTCCCTTGTTTCTATTTATGTTTGACTACCAGGTTCAGCATTTTCTGGGTGGCGATGACCGCGGCATGCATCTGGTCACTGTCCACACCGGTCGTAGTGAGTCTGCGTCCGCCGGGCAGTTCCCAGACGATGGTGTTCTCCACCAGGGCGTCGGTTTTGCCGCCCGGGGGGATCCGGACTTCGTAATCGGCCAGTTTCGGCAGCTGGATGCCGTGTTTGCGCAGCTCCCGGCGAAGCACTTTCACAAAAGCGTCGTAACCGCCGTCGCCGGAACCGGAAGCCACGGATTCCGCACCGTCGATCCGCAAAGTGACCGTTGCCTTCGGCGGGGAAGCCATCCGGGATTCCACGGTATAATCCATGATCTGGATCCGTCCGCTGGTGGGCGTGCGCAGCACATTGGAGATGATGAACGGCAGGTCGGCGGGGGTAACTTGTTTTTTCCGGTCGCCGAGCCGGACGATCTCATCCAGGACCTTTTTACGCTGGTCGGGCAGCAATTCCTCGATCCCGAACAGGGCCAGGTTCTGATCCAGGGAAGCCTTGCCGGAAAGTTTTCCGAGCGCATAATTGCGGTTGCGGCCAAACCGTTCCGGCAGCAGTTTGTTCATATACAGATTGCCCTTTTTGTCACCGTCGGCATGGACCCCGCAGGTCTGGGTGAAAACATCACTGCCGACCACGGGCATGTTCCAGCTGAATCTTTTTCCGGAAAGCGCCTGGACCACTTCGGAAGCATGCTGGATCTCCTTCTCGGAAACCCGGGTCCGGCGCCCGGAGTGGTCATGGACGGCCACCACCAGCTGGGAAAGCGGCTGGTTGCCGGTCCGTTCGCCCAGACCGTTGATCGTGGTATGGATCCCGGATACCCCGGCCCGGACCGCGGCCAGCGAATTGGCGGTCACCAGACCGTAGTCGTTGTGTCCGTGGAAATCCAGTTTCACTTCCGGAAACGCCGAATAGATCCATTCCAGATACATGGTCAGCCGGTCGGGAGTGATGATCCCGAGCGTGTCGGGCAGCATGATCCGGGCGACCGGACAATCGGCCAAAGCTTGAAAAAATTCATAAACATACGGGAAGGAACGATCCATTCCGTTGGTCCAGTCTTCCAGATATACGTTGACCGTCAGGCCGAGTTTGACCGCATTTTCGATTTCGGCACAAACCTCCGCCCGGTGTTTTTCCGGTTCTTTGCGGAGCTGGACGCGGCAATGCTGTTCGGACCCTTTCGCCAGCAGGTTCATCACATGTCCGCCGGCTTCGCGGATCCACCGGGCGGATCTTCCGCCGTCCACGAATCCCAGGATCTCCATGCGTTCGGAACAGCCGCGGTGCTCGGCCCAGGCAATGATATCGGTAATGGCCTTGCGTTCGCCCTCGGAAACCCGGGCGGACCCGATCTCCATGCGGTCCAGATGCAGATGGTTCATCAGCAGCCGTACGATACCGAGCTTTTCCGCCGGGGTGAAAGCGACTCCGGGAGTCTGTTCGCCGTCCCGAAGCGTAGTATCCATGATCTCAACAAAACGTCCGTTCCGATTGCAGTTTTTCATTTTGAGTCCCCTGTTTTTCAATGCAGGCTTGTCCACAGGGAAACAATATACAGCAGTAACGGAAATTTTACAAGGTTCATATAGGAGGAAAATGACTCCGCATATAAAAAAAACGGAATATTCTCTTTATTTTTTTTAAACAGGGGTTGAAATCCGCATGGATTTGTGGCAAATTACCATTTGTTGGATTTTAAACTAAAAACAGGAGTTTATGGCAATCATGAAATTCATCGGAGATAAAATCGCTATCGGTGATATTCCGGTAGAACAGCTGGCGGAAAAATACGGCACCCCGCTTTATGTGTATGACGAACAGAAGATCCGGAAAAATTTCCGGAAAGTGAACAACGCATTCTCCAAATATTATCCGGATTTCAAGATGTTCTTTGCAGTGAAAGCCTGCAACAATCCGGCCATCGTGAACATTCTCCGCCAGGAAGGCGCCGGCGCCGACTGCGCCAGCGTCAACGAGATCCTGCTGGCAAAACATGTCGGACTCGGCGGTGAAAACGTCATGTTCAGCGGAAACTTCCTTTCCGACGAGGATATCCGGCAGGGACTGGCAAGCGGCGTGATCTTCAATCTGGACGACATTTCCATCCTGCCCCGGCTGCTGAAGTTCGGCAAGCCGGAAATGCTTTCGTTCCGGGTCAATCCCGGATACGGCAAAAGCAACGTCGGCGAATTCGTGACCAATGCCGGACCGAATGCGAAGTTCGGCATCCATCCGGACAAAGTGATGGATGCCTACCGACTGGCGAAGGAAGCGGGGATCAAGCGTTTCGGAGCGCACATGATGACCGGTTCCTGCATCACCGATGCGGAATATTTCCCGTTCGTGACCGGGCTGCTGATGGACATCATCGGAAAAACCTCGAGGGAACTGGGAATCGACTTTGAATTTGTTGACCTGGGCGGCGGACTGGGGATCCCGTACAAGCCGGGCGAACCGGCCCTGGATCTGGACAAGGCGGCCTCGCTGACCGCGGAAATGTTCCGGAAGAAGAGCGAAGAATACGGCATGAAGCCTCCGCAGCTCAAAATGGAACCTGCCCGCTACTTCGTCGGCAACGCCGGCTGGGTGATCGGCCGTGTCCACTCCATCAAGGAATCCTACAAGAAAATCGCCGGAACGGACATCGGCATGAATACGCTGGTCCGGCCGGCCATGTATGGATCTTACCATCACATTTATGTGGACGGCAAGGAAAATCTGCCGCGCAAACCGATCGGACTCTGCGGACAGCTCTGCGAAAATACCGACTTCTGGGTGAAGGAACGCGAACTGCCCGAAAGTATCGCCGAGGGCGATCTGATCGTGGTGGAAAATGCCGGTGCTTACGGTTTCGGCATGAGCTACCAGTACAACGGACGGCTCCGTCCCGCGGAAGTGCTGGTGAACGGTGCACAGTCGGAACTGATCCGGACCCGCGAAGATTTTGATGACATGATCCGTCATACTTTCGTCCCCAGCCGCCTGAAAAGCTGACGGGGAAAACCAAATAACAGACAGAACATGAGGAGTGGACATGATGCTTCTTCAGAGATTGGCGAGATTTTTTTCCAGCGACATCGGCATTGATTTGGGTACGGCAAATTGCCTGGTATATGTCAAGGGACAGGGGATCGTTCTTTCCGAACCATCCGTGGTGGCGATCCGCGAGAAGGATAATGAACCCCTGGCGGTAGGGGTGGAAGCGAAGCGGATGTTCGGCCGCACCCCGATGGGTATCCGGGCGATCCGCCCGATGAAAGTCGGCGTGATCGCCGACCTGCGGATCACGGAATATATGCTCCGCGCCTTCATCCAGAAAGCGAAAGCCAAGGTCCCGCCGCGCAACCGTCTGATCAAACCGCGCATTCTCATCGCGGTCCCCTGGGGGATCACCGAGGTGGAGACCAGAGCGGTCAAGGACAGTGCGGAAAAAGCAGGCGCCAGCGAGATTTTTCTGGTGGAGGAACCGATGGCGGCGGCGATCGGCGTGGGTCTGCCGGTTTCCGAACCGACCGGCAGCATGATCGTCGACATCGGCGGCGGGACAACGGAAGTCGCTGTCATTTCCTATACCGGTATCGTCAGTGCCCGCAGCGAAGACGTCGGCGGCGACACGATGGACCAGGCGATCGTCCAGCACATGAAACGGGTCTATAACCTGACTATCGGCGAACGCACGGCGGAAGAGATCAAGATCAAAATCGGCAGTGCGTATCCCGATGAATCGGCTGACACCTCTACGGAGGTCAAGGGGCTGGATCAGGTCTCCGGTTTGCCGAAAACCATCAGTGTTACCTCCAAGGAGATCCGGACTGCCATTCAGGAGCCGGTCATGAGCATTGTCCTGGCCGTGCGCAATACGCTGGAAAAATGTCCGCCGGAACTGGCATCGGACCTGATCGACCACGGGATCGTCCTGGCCGGCGGCGGTGCGATGCTGCGCGGACTGGCACGGCTGATCTCCGAAGAGACCGGGTTGTTTGTCACCGTGGCGGAAGAACCGCTCCTGGCAGTGGCCAAAGGCACCGGGATCATGCTTCAGTCCATGGATGAAATGTCAAATCTTTATTGAGCGCAAGGGGCATCCATGTTCTCTTTGGAACTTGCCGGAGATCTGAAAAATTTATGGGTAGGGTATCTGGGGCCGACCGTTGAATTCTGCCTGATCCTTTTCATTATCTATATCCTGCTCTTTTTTTTCCGGCGGACCAGGGCCATCAGCGTTTTATGGGGATTCATCGTCATCCTGCTGGGGCTGGGTTTTCTGGCGGGCGCACTGAAGCTGGAGATCTTCCAGTGGATCCTGCGAAATCTGTGGCAGCTGCTGGCCACCGCTCTGATCGTGATCTTCCAGCCGGAATTGAGGCGGGCTTTCGCCCAGCTGGGCAGCATCTTTTCCCTTCATGCCCATGCCACCCAGCAGGAGCAGAAGGAGGCGATCGAAGAGATCGTCAGCGCCATGACCCAGATGTCTTTCCGCCGCTGCGGGGCACTGATCGTCTTTGAACGGAAGATCGGACTCGCGGCCATCAGCAGCAACGCGGTGCAGCTGGATGCAAAGATCAATTCCCTGCTGCTGCAGTCGCTGTTCTATCCCAATTCCCCGCTGCATGACGGAGCGGTCATTATCCAGGAAGGAAAAATCGTGGCTGCCCATGCCATCCTTCCGCTGACGCAGGAGATGAACTACCGCCATATCGGGACCCGGCACCGGGCGGCGCTGGGCATTACCGAAGAAACCGATGCGGTCGCGCTGGTGGTTTCGGAAGAAACCGGCGCCATCAGTTACGCCTACCGCGGGAAATTGACTCAAGATGTTACCGAAACCAGGCTGATGGACTTTCTGAAGCGGAAGCTGCTGGAGCATAAAAGTCCGGACCAGCCGGAAAAATGAGGAAAAGGACGCATGACTGCACAAGGAAATAACCGTCCCCGGAAATTCCGGGAAAAAGCGGTCGCATTTTTCTCCAGGAATCTGCTGAAATTCGCGGCCTTGCTGCTGACACTGCTGATTTGGATCTCTGTCCGGATCCAATTCCAAACCAAGAAATCGTTTGAAGTCAACCTGACGGTCCAGACCCAGAAGGGGGAAATTCCGCTGGGCAGCACCACTCCGGAAAAAGTCACGGTTTTTCTGCTGGGCAGCAAAGCCATGTTGGAAAATATCTCCGGCAAATCACTGAAAATCTTTCTCCGCACGGAACAGGCGGAACGCAAAGATAAGATCTGCGTCTGGAACCTGAGCCCTTCGGATGTCGATGTCCCGTTCGGGACCAGTGTCTCCCGCATCGAACCCGATCAGGTCTCGCTGGTCCTTGACCGGGCCGAATCCAAAAAACTCAAGGTGGAGGCGGTGCTGGATGAATCGCAGCTTCCCAAAGGCTTCAAGGTGGGGAAAGTCACGGTCGACCCCGAGGAGATCGTGGTATCCGCACCGTCCACCAAGCTGGAAAAAATCAAAACCATCCGGACATTGCCGATCCCGCTGACCAATATCACCCACAGTTTCGACTGTGACCAGGGGTTTGACACGGAAAGCTATTCCAACCTGGACTTCGACCGAAAAAACGTGCTGGTCCAGGTGGAGATCCTCCGGGCACAGAAATCCAGGATCTTCAGCACCCTGCCGGTCCGGATCCTGATCCCGCCGGCCTCGAAAAAGCAAACCTTGTCCTGCGAGATCGTTTCCTCGCCCACGGTCGATATCCAAGTCTCCGGAGCGGAAAATGTAATCGACCTGCTCCGGAAAGAAGATATTTTCATCTTCGCCAACATTTCCGATTTCACCAAACCGGGCCTCTACCGGATCGATCTGCGCTGCGCCATCGACAAAAACGGAGTCTCCGCCACCAAGATCACTCCGTCCGAGATCAGCGTGAAACTCGAGCAGATCTCCAAACGCTAAATCAATTCAACAGGAGTTATATTGTATGTCAGAAGCATCCGAACCTGCGGCAAAAATCAATTTCATCCATGAACAGATCGATACGGAGCTCCGGAACGGGACCGTGCAGAAAATCGTGACCCGTTTCCCTCCTGAACCCAACGGGTATCTCCATATCGGCCATGCCAAGGCCATCTGCATCGATTACGGGACCGCGAAAAAATATGGCGGGGAATTCCATCTCCGCTTCGACGACACCAATCCGACCAAGGAAGACACCGAATATGTCGATTCCATCCAGGAGGATGTCCGCTGGCTCGGCGCCGAATGGGGCAATAATATGTTCTACGCTTCCGATTATTTCGAAAAATTTTATGCATACGCCGTGGAACTGATCCAAAAAGGCAAGGCTTATGTCTGCGACCTGAACGAGGAAGAGATCCGCGCGCACCGCGGCACCCTTACCGAACCCGGAAAGGAAAGCCCTTACCGCAACCGCAGCGTGGAGGAAAACCTGGATCTGTTCGCCCGGATGCGCAAAGGCGAATTCCCCGACGGCGCCAAAGTCCTGCGTGCAAAAATCGATATGAGTTCCCCCAATATCCACATGCGCGACCCCGTGATCTACCGGATCCGCCATGCGAACCATCACCGGACCGGCGATCAGTGGTGCATTTACCCGATGTATGATTTCGCCCATCCGCTGGAAGACCTGATCGAAAAGATCACGCACTCCATCTGCACGCTGGAATTCGAGATCCATCGTCCGTTCTACGACTGGCTGCTGGAAAATGTTTCCGCTCCGCCCCGTCCGCGGCAGATCGAATTCGCCCGGCTCAACCTCACCTATACCGTGATGAGCAAACGCAAACTGCTCGAACTGGTCAAGGGCAATTACGTCAGCGGATGGGACGATCCCCGGATGCCGACTTTGTGCGGACTGCGCCGCCGCGGCGTCCCGCCCGAAGCGATCCGCGCTTTCTGCGAGGAGATCGGCATCACCAAATACAACAGCCTGACCGACCTTTCCCTGCTGGAATACTTCATCCGTGAAAATCTGAACCGCACGGCAAAACGCGTGATGGCGGTTCTTGATCCGGTCAAACTGGTGATCGACAATTATCCGGAAGGACAGACCGAGGAAATGGAAGCGGTCAACAATCCGGAAGATCCTGCCGCCGGCACCCGCAAGGTCCCGTTCTCCCGCGAACTCTACATCGAACGCGATGACTTCAAGGAGGAAGCACCGAAGAAATTCTTCCGTCTCACGCCCGGTCAGGAAGTCCGGCTGCGTTACGCTTATTTCGTGAAATGCGTCTCCTGCGAAAAAGATGCCGGTGGTAAAGTCACCGTGGTCCATTGCACCTACGACCCTGCCACCCGCGGCGGCAACGCCCCCGACGGGCGCAAAGTCAAAGGCACCATCCACTGGGTCTCCGCCGCTCATGCTGTCGATGCGGAAGTTCGGCTTTACGACCGGCTTTTCACCATCGAAAACGTCGGCGATGTGCCGGAAGGCGTCGATTACAAGACCTATCTCAATCCGGATTCCTGCAAAATCGTTCCGGCCGCAAAGGTCGAACCCTCGCTGCGCCAGGCAAAACCCGGCGACCGTTTCCAGTTCGAACGCATCGGCTATTTCTGCGCGGACAAATTCGACTTCCAGCCTGAAAAACCGGTGTTCAACCGGACGGTCCAGCTCAAGGATTCCTGGGCGAAGATCGAAAAGAAAAACTGATGCCCTTCTCCCGCAGGAATTGAAACGGGAATCCGAAAAAAATTATTGTTCCAGACTTGAAAAAAACTTTTGGGAATGGTATATTACCGCATAATCGCAGTATCGATACTGCGGCAGGGTAACTTAAAACAAAGGAGATTTGCATGAAAAAGTCCCTTCTTCTGGTTGGAGGCGCGATCCTCGCGTCTGTTATTCTTTCCGGTTGCGCTGGCGTCTCTGTGAACCGGGGTGCGCCGGGTGCGGTCTTCATGGGCCCGAACTTCTACTCTGAATTCTCGGCCAACTCCATGATCACTCCCTATTCCGGCAAATATGAGATCGTGAAACGTGACGTCAAAGCCTCTGCCGTTCTGACGAGCTTCTTCACCTGCGTCAACATGGGCGACATCTCCTATGCCACCCTGAAGAAAGCCGCTCTGGCCCAGGCCAAAGGCGCCAATGAGCTGATCGAAGTCAAGATGGACTACAAGGTCAACAACATCATCGGCATCAACAAGGTCACGGTCGAAATGACTGCGACGGCTGTCAAAGTTAAGTAATTTTACTTACTGATTTTTCAGTGACCCTGCCCCCCGGAACCGAAAAGTTCCGGGGGTTCTTTTTTGTCAGGATCAGGAAAGGAAATACGGTTTTCCGGCGGGGTCAGATCTTCACTGCGCCGATGATCTCTTTCAACGAAGCGATCCCCTTGCGGTCCAGCCAGGCATCGATCTCGTCCAGCACGTGAAGCGGCGCCAGCGGATCGGCAAAAATCGCCGTCCCGACCGCGACCGCCGAAGCACCGGCCAGGAAAAATTCGATTGCGTCCTCCCCGCTCATGATGCCGCCCATGCCGATCACCGGGATCTTCACCGCGCGGGCAGCTTCATATACCATCCGTACAGCCACCGGTTTCACTGCCGGACCCGAAAGGCCGCCCGTGATGTTGGCGATCTTCGGACGGAACGTTTCAATGTCGATCGCCATGGCGGGGATCGTATTGATGAGCGAGACCATATCGCTGCCGGAGGCTTCGGCCGACTTCGCGAAATCTGCGATTTTCGTCACATTCGGACTGAGTTTGGTGATGAGCGGCAGTTTCGTTGCCGCGCGGACTGCGGACACCACTTTCCCCATCATCACCGGATCGGTCCCGAAGGCCAGTCCGCCCTCCTTCACGTTCGGACATGATACGTTGATCTCGAGCGCGGCGATCCCTTCGGACTCCGCCTCCAGACGGGCTGCGACTTCCGCATAATCTTCGATCTTCTTGCCCCAGATGTTGACGATCACCGTGGCGCCGGATTTGCGCAGGAACGGCATATAGTGTTCGTCATTGAGGAATTTATCGATCCCGGGTCCCTGCAGTCCAATGGCATTGAGCATGCCGGAAGTGACTTCGGCCACCCTCGGAGTCGGATTGCCGTGGGACTGCCACGGAGCGATCCCCTTCACCACCACCGCTCCCAATTTGGAGATCGGGAAAAACTGGTCGTATTCCATGCCGTATCCGAAAGTGCCGGATGCGGTCATCACCGGATTCTTCAGTTTGATCCTGCCCAGATCCGCAGTCAAATCAGCCATAATACACCTCCGTTGCATTGTAAACCGGGCCTTCCTTGCAGCTGCGGGAATACCGCCAGCCGTCCGGGGAAGATGCATCCTTGATCTTGACAACGCAGGCGAAACAGGCGCCGACGCCGCAGCACATGTGCTGATCCAGGCTCAGTTCCGCCCGGACTTGTTTTTCCAGCGCGAGTTTCCCCAGAGCCAGCAGCATCGGAGTCGGCCCGCAGCCGTAAACCATACACCGTCCGCGGTCCTGTCCGGCCAGTGCGCCGTCCAGCAGTTCGGTCACGAATCCCTTGTGTCCGGCCGATCCGTCGTTGGTGGCGATCCGGACCTCGAACCCGAGCTTTTCAAAATCGTCGACCAGGATGAGGTCGTCTTTGGTGCGGGCCCCCAGCAGCAATACGCCTTTGCGTGGCGCGTTCTTAGCGATCAGATAAAGCGCGGCGGTCCCGTAGCCGCCGGCCGCGAGGACCGGAAACGTTTCCGCATCCGGCGCCGTATAGGCATTCCCCAGCGGACCGAGGATCCGGCAGGACTCCCCTTCCCGCATATGCGCCAGTTCCGCGGTCCCGTGTCCGACCACTTTATATACCACCGTCAGTTCCCCGGTCCGGGGATCGGCATTGCTGATGCTGAACGGACGGCGCAGGATCCGGTCGCGCAGCGGCGTGATCCGGACATGCACAAACTGGCCGCCCTTCGCTGCGGATGCGATTTCCGGCGCGTCGAAAACGATCCGGAAATAGCCGCTCTTCAGCGCCTCGTTCCGTTTGATTCGGCATTCGAAATCCATGAAATAACTCCTGTTATTTTTGTTCCGGGACTTTCATTTGTCGCCGGATGCTTTATATTATAGTGCCGGAATCGGCAATCAGCAAATAAAAGAGAGTTTTTTTCAGAAAAAAATATGGAAAATCCGCCGAAAATCGCCAAAGTCCTGCTGGACCTTTCGCTGGACCGGACTTTTGATTATACCGTTCCGCCGGCCCTGGCCGGAGAGATCCGGATCGGCATGCATGTCCTGGTCCCGTTCGGTTCCGGCGGCGAACGCGCCGCCTATGTGGTCGCTTTCGCCGAAACCTCTCCCTTCCCCGGCCTCAAGGCGATCCGTTCCATTTGCCAGGACAACACTTCCCTGCCCGATTCCCTGATTCGCCTGAGCGAATGGATGGCCGAATATTACTGCTGCGCACGGGAAACCGCGATCCGCAATCTGCTGCCCGGCGCGGTCCGCAGCGGCAAGGTCAAACCCAAAACCGAAACCTGGTATTTCCCGACCGACCGCGACACTGTCACCCGGTATCTGCTGGACAATCCCCGCGCCAAAGGCCGCTGCGCCCTGCTCAAGGTGCTGATGCGCAATTCCCGCGGCATGACCGCCGATCCGCTGCTGCGCGAGGCAGGCTGTTCCATGGGGACGCTGAAAAAACTGATCGAGGAAAAGATCGTGGTCGCCGAGGAACGCGGCGTGGACCGCGATCCGTTCAAGGATGCCGACGTCCTGCCGACCCAGCCGAAGAAACCAAGCGAAGAACAGGCCGCCGCCCTGGACCTGATCCGAGACCGTCTCCACGGCCGCCGTCCGGAAGACGAACATGTGGTATTGCTCCACGGCGTCACCGGCAGCGGAAAGACGGAAGTCTATCTGCAAGCCATTTCCGAGGTCATACAGGACGGCGGCGAAGCCATCGTGCTGGTCCCGGAGATCTCGCTCACGCCCCAGACCGTGGAACGGTTCCGCTCCCGTTTCGGCGACCAGGTCAGCGTGCTCCACAGCGGGTTGAGCGACGGCGAACGGTACGACGAATGGATGAAAGTGCAGAACGGCCGGGTGAAGATCGCCGTCGGCGCACGTTCCGCGCTCTTCGCCCCGTTCCGCCATCTGCAGCTCATCGTGGTGGACGAGGAACACGACAGTTCCTACAAACAGTCCGAAGCCCCCCGTTACAATGCGCGCGACGTCGCCGTGGTCCGGGGAAAATTCGAACATGCGCTGGTCATCCTCGGCTCCGCCACCCCTTCGGTCGAATCCTATCATAATGCCGCCACCGGAAAATATCTGCTGGCAAAACTCACCCGGCGGCACGATCCGACCATCCTGATGCCCGAAGTGACGATCACCGATATGCGCCAGGAATCCGACGAGGAAAACCGTATCCCGTTCTTTTCCCAGGGACTCATCACCGCGGTGCGGGACCGGATCCGGCGCGGCGAACAGAGCATCATTTTCCTGAACCGCCGGGGATTCGCCCGGCAGCTGGTCTGTCCCGATTGCGGATATATCGCCATGTGCCAGGAGTGTTCCGTGGCCCTGACCTATCACAAGCGCAGCGAGACCCTGACCTGTCATTTCTGCGGTGCCGCCATCGCCGCCCCGGAAGTCTGTCCGCTCTGCGGCTCACGCGGGATCCGCTATCAGGGAAACGGGACCGAACGGATCGAAAAGACTTTTGCCGAACTCTTCAAAGGAGCCCGGATCGCCCGCATGGATTCCGATACCATGACCCGGCCCAGCCTGTATGAAAAAACGCTGGCCGCCTTCCGCAAAGGCGATCTGGACATCCTCATCGGGACCCAGATGATCGCCAAGGGACTGGATTTTCCCAATGTGACCTTCGTCGGAGTGGTCAATGCCGACATGGGGTTGTATGCGCCCGGTGATTTCCGCTCGCAGGAACATGCCTTCCAGCTGCTCACGCAGGTCTCCGGACGCGCCGGACGCGGCGGCATCCACGGCGAAGTGCTGATCCAGACCTGTTCCCCGTTCAATTCCGCCATCCAGTTCGCGGCGGAACACGATTACGGCAGTTTCTTCGATGAGGAGATCGAACTCCGCAAGGAACTTTTCTATCCGCCGTTCAGCCATGTCATGCTGGTCCATTTCCGGGGTCCGGATGCCGAAAAAGTGCTGCTGACCGCCAAACAGTTCATGGAAAAGATCCGGCCGGCCATCACGCCGGACACCAATGTGACCGAACCCGTGCCCGCCCCGGTCGAAAGGATCGCCGGGAAATACCGGTTCATCGCGCTGTTCCGCGGCACCCGTCTGGCCGGACTCCGCAGGGCGGTCAAACGTGCCATCTACGCCGAAAAACATCCCGGCGTGGATATTTATGTGGATATGGATGCGCTGTCTTTCATGTGACTCTTTGTTTGTCTGCTGATCCATCTCGCTTTCGAAGATGAAAAGAAAATCTTCTTCCGAGGATAAAAAGAAATCCTCTTCGGCAGCAGATCAAGTTTCAAGATCCAAGTTTCATGATGCCGGTAATTACGCTCGAATTACCGGCATCATGGTAATATAATCTCAAAATTAAAAAAGTCAAGGAAAAATTGGCTTGAAAACATAGATTTTGATCAGATGATCCGTAAAGTTTATCAACCGATGAGGGAACAGAGGAGCCGAAACATACATACCAAGGTGTCTTGCGCTTCAGTTTATAATCCAATGAGTGAACAGAGGATCCGAAACTTATCTCTTCAATATTGCTGCCGCCAAAGCGCGGGCCCGCATGGCGGCATACCAGAACGAGGAGAAAATACTGCCGTAACCATTGGCCCGCAGGATCCGCCGCACCTCCTGCGCAGTGGCTTTTCTCCGGGCCGTACTGACGCCGCCGAGCGCAAAATCGGTCAGCGGCTCGTCCAGATGCGCAAACCGGACTCCGCTCCGCCCCGCCTTCAGGAAAAAATTCAGGTCCGCGCAAATCGGATAAGACAAATCGAACGGTCCGTATTTTTCAAATACTTCCCGGCGGACAAATACGGTGGGATGGAACACCCGGAATCCGCCGAAGGAAGCGATGCCCGCGGGCGGACGGAATATGCGGCCGTTCACCTGCAGATCGCCATGCAGCAAATCAGTTTCGGGATGTTCCGCGAAATAGGCAACGACCTTTTCCAGCGTCCCGGGCAGATAATAGTCGTCAGCATTCAGCCAGGCCAGGATCTCCCCTGACGCACGTTCCGCCCCGCGGTTCATGGCATCGTAAATGCCTTTGTCCGGTTCGGAAAACACCCGGATCGCCGGATCGAGAGTCCGCGCGGTCTCCACGGTGCGGTCGGACGAACAGTTGTCCATCAGCAGATGTTCCGCGCCGGATCCGGCCGCGCTCTTCACGCAGCGTCCGATCGTCGCTTCCGCATTCCAGGCCGCGGTTATGACCGATATTTTCACAGGATCACCGTTTCGCCTTCGTGGGCCAGCGCGACTTTTTCCCGCCGGGCAATGGTTTCCTGTTCGGCGGGATCGGCCGGCCACAGAGTCCGCGCCCGGTGGTCGAACCAGATCCGCGTCCGTTCATCGATATTGCCGTTTTCGGTCAGGGTTTTCCGCATCATGGCGAACATGACCGGATCGGTATGTTCGAAAATCCGCCAGTCGCCCGGCCGGGACATGGTGGCGTCCCAGATCACTCCGTCCAGATACGTTTTCCCGAGCAGACGGTAGGCAAGGGTCGGGAACCAGGCGGTATCGAGCGCATAAAGCAAAGTGCGGCCTTGTCCGGAGATCAGATACAGAAATGTTTTTTCGAAAATATCCGTCACGGTATGATTGGCGGGCAAAGTCAGGAATTCATATCCTCCGGCCTGAAAACGGCTGCCGTAATCCACGGGATGCACCTGGCAGAATCCTTCGGCTTTGGCGCAGACTTGCGGCGTTCCGTACAATTGGATCCTGCCTTCCCGGCCGGAAGTGATTCTTTTCAGCGAATCCAGCGAAAAATGGTCGCCGTGACCATGTGTGACGACAATATCCGTAATTTTGGAAGGATCCGCACCGAACCGCTCCAATGCCGCCGCCGCAGTCGGCCCGCAGTCGATCAGCAGACGGCCGTCGATCAAAGTTGCGGTGCTCCCGCTGATGCCCGGCTGCCCGTATTTCGACCAGTCGTAATCCGCGGCGCCGGTTCCTATGAACATGATTTTCATATCTTTTCCTCGTTGATGATTTGCTTCCGGATAATATAACACACTTCCCGAAATCTGTCAAGAACATCCGGCAATGCAAAATCATTTGAATAATGCCGGATCCGTGTTATATTTCCATCATGATGAAAACCCGAAAGGAGACTTTGAAAATGATCCCCTTGACTTATTGTTATCCCTGGGCGGCGGATGCCGAAGACGAGCGGCACGCCACATTGAAAACCATCGCCGACAGCGGCATCCGCCGGGTGGTCCTGACCAGCGGTCTGCTCGATAAAATGACCGCCGATCCCCAGCTGCTGTTTTCTTTCCGGAAGATTTGAAGGATTACGGTCTGACGTTCATGGACGGCCATGCCCCCTGGGGCACCTGGAAAGATCCCGGCATGCCGCTGGAGGAATATCACGACCAGATCATTCTGCGGCATAAAATGGCGATCCGTTTCTGTCACGATCTGAACGTGACTTCGCTGGCATTCCATACCGGGAACACCTTCAATTCCGTTTTCGGAAAATTCACTCTGGAAGATTATTACGCCATGCTGATCCGCTCCATGGAGGAACTGCTCCCGGATGCGGAAAAATTCGGCGTGGTGCTCTGTCTCGAAAACCAGTGGACCCCGCTGAACCAGTAGGCATACCTGTTGAAAGCAATGCGCCATTTCGATTCCCCGTGGCTGGGTCTGTGCTATGACAGCGGTCATGCCAATCTGACCGAACGCGGACAGGATTTCCCCGGGAAAACCGTCGTTCCTGCCATCTGGGACGACATCGGCCTGCCGGTAGTCTGGGAAGAAAATATGATCGGCAAGTTCCAGCCCTGGCTGGTCAACTGCCATCTCCATGACAACAACGGCATCGGCGATGAACACAACCTGCCCGGTACAGGCACGGTCGATTGGACTCATGTCATGGCCGTCCTGAAAACCGCTCCCCGTCTCCAGTGCGTCCAGAGCGAAGTGAATGTCGCCAAATCCGGGATTTCCCCGGCCGGTTTGCGGGAGACCTTCCGGAAGCTTTCTCCCGATCTTGACGCCTGACGTTTTTTCCTGCCGCGGGAACCTTTCCGCGATCCGGCTGTCCAACCGGACAAGGCATGAGGGGGTCATGCCGCTGAAATGGAGGTATGGTCATGGACGGTCCCGGCGGATGCCGCTGGCAGGGAAGTTTCTGCATCGAAGTAACTCCGCTGCCCTGTCTGCTGACCGTTTTCGGGGCGCTCGGCGACCTCGCCGGACGGAAACTTTTCCCGGCACTGTTCCGGCTGCATTGCCGCAGACTCCTCCACGACCATTCCGGCATCATCGCCTGCGGCCGGAAAGACCTGACTGCGGATGAATTCCGGCAGTATGTCCGCGCCCTGCCCGGAATGGCGGATGCTCCGCAGTCGGAGATGGATTCTTTCCTGAAACGGATCTGTTATCTGGCGGGTGATTTCCTGCAGCCCGAAACCTGCCGCCATCTGGCGGCATTGATCCAATGTGTCGGCGAAAAACTGGACTGCGTGGAATCCAGCCGGATCTTCTACCTCGCCGTAGCCCCGGATACTTACCTGCCGCTGACGGAACAGCTGGATCATGCCGGACTGCTCGCGGAACCGTGCGAGTCCGCGGACTGTTCCCAATGGCGGCATGTAGTCTTCGAAAAACCGTTCGGGTATGATTACGGCAGCGCGGTCGAACTTGAACGCGGCCTGCTCCGCCATCTGACCGAACGCCAGATCTACCGCATCGACCATTATCTCGGCAAGGAAACGGTGCAGAATATCCTGATGTTCCGGTTCGCCAACCTCATTTTCGAACCCATCTGGAATCGCAATTACATCGATTCCGTGGAAATCACCGTGGCGGAAACGGTCGGCGTCGAACACCGCGCCGGATATTTCGACCGGACCGGACTCCTGCGGGACATGTTTCAGAACCACATGCTGGAAATGCTCTCGCTGGTCGCGATGGAATGTCCGGTATCATTCGAGGCGGACCGCATCCGGGATGAAAAGGCGCGTCTGCTCCGTTCCCTGCGTCCATTGGACGTCCGGGACCTGCGTCTGGGGCAATACTCAGCCGGAAACGGCATGAAAGGCTACCGCGAGGAACCGGGCATCCCGCCCGATTCCCGCACGGAAACGTTTGCGTCATTGAAAATTTTCGTCGACAATCCGCGCTGGAAAGGGGTGCCGTTTTACCTGACCAGCGGCAAACGCATGAACGAACGCAGCAGCCGGATCGTGATCCGTTTCAAACCGATTCCTCACAGTATTTTCGCGGGGATCCGCGAAACGGATCTCGCGGCAAACCGTCTGATCCTGACCGTGCAGCCGGAGGAGGGATTGACGCTCGAACTGATCGCCAAGAAACCCGGACCGAAACTGTGCATGGGAGAGCTGGGACTGGATTTTCGTTATGCGTCCATTCTCGAACGGGGTGAAGCCATGCCGGATGCTTATGAGCGTCTGCTGCTCGACTGCATGCTGGGCGACCAGACATTGTTTCTGAGGAGTGACACAGTCCGTCTGGCCTGGGATTTTCTCGCGTCGGCCTTAGAGGCAAAACCAAACATCATCCCGGAGGAATATCCCGCCGGCAGCCCGATCGAAACCGTGTGCCGGTGACTGAAAAAAGGTGCATAAATACAACAAAATGTCCCCGTTATCCATTGACCAACCCGTTATATTGAATTAAATTACCTGACAGCATCACGATAAGACATCGGACGGTCAGGCACTATAAGTGAAAAACTTTTGCCGCTGCCGGTCTGCTGTTTCCCGTCAACCCGATGAGTTGGGAAGGAGAATTTCGAATCATGCGTCTGGACTGGGATCATCTGGAAGTCAGACTCTCTGCCTGCGGCTACTCGCAATGGGAGCGGGGAGTCCGCTGCTCGATCACCTGGCCGCGCTCCTCTGTGGGCGACAACGACATCTGGATCTTCAATGCGGGGAACGCCGTGATGGATATGAGAAACGGCAAAATCCGGCTGGACAAGGATTCCATCATCTGGATGCGCCCGGGGCATGAGTATAAAGTGGACCAGGACCCGGACGACCCCATCGGCCATGTTTTCATCCATTTCCGGCTGATCCGTCCGGACGGATCCGATTACTTTCCCGATATTGCGGAAATTCCGGAAGTGTTCGAATGTTTCAACCATGCCCACTGGCATGCCATGGGTCGCAATATCGTCAGGATCATGAATCTGACGAAACGGGATCAGAGTCCGGGGCAAGACGCGGACATCCGGAAAACCGCTTCGGTCCTTTTGAAATCCCTGCTGATGGGCATCGATCTGTGCGATGCGCTGGCCCGTCCCGACAACGCAGCCGCCAGAACCAATATGATTGCATTCCAGGCCGCGGTTATGACCGATATTTTCATTCCGTGCATCCTCCGGTTTCGTTACCGGAATAATATAACACGGCACCGGATTCCTGTCAAGAAGGTCCGGGTTCCGTTCCGGGACCTCAGAGGGTATTTTTCTTCCGCCGGCTGCCCAGGAAGATCGCCAGCGCCGCCAGGATCACGATCCCGAGAATAAATATCAGCGCCGAACGGGTATTGCTTCGGTCAACGGGTTTCTTTTTGACTTCCTGCTCCTTCAGTTTCATTCCGCTCACCTTGTTTTCCGGGGCAGACCGGACCGCAGAGATAGTCTGATCGTAACTCTTCCGGTTTTCCGGATTCCGGATTTGACTCCCGATGAAGTTCCGGAGCGGAGCATTGTCGCAGACAAAACCCGAACAGCCCGCACCGTGATCCCGGATGAGTTCGGCATGAAGTTCGGCAAGCTGCCTGATCGTTTTCGCGTCCGCTTTCCAGAAGCCCTTGCGGATCGTTTCCAGCATCACGGCAGTTATCTCCTCCAATGCGTAAGGATTCTTTTTATTGAAGAACTCCCGCATTCCCAGTTGATGTTTGTCGTCCACCAGGACCTGCTTGTAATCCTCCCAGAGATGATCTTTGAGCATATCGGGGCGAAGCGCCTCCCAAGCAAAGGAATTGCGCACCGTCTTGGCGAAATTGTTGGCGGAAGTCTGCCCTTCCTTCATCATTTCCTTCAGGAATTTCGGGTTCAGGATGGTGGAACGGGCTTCAACCATGGCAGCCTCGCTCAGGTCCTGGATCTTGGCCCGTCCGGAATAACGCAGATCATTGAAATAAGCATCCGCCTCCTTTCCGTTTACGGTTTTGACCGCGATGCTCAGTCCGCCCATGAACTGATAAATATCATCGATGGAAAGCGGACCGGACGTGCTGGAGGAACGGGACTGGACAATGGCATCGGTATTGGCCAGTGCGGCGCGGAAAGCGGCGGGCGAATGTTCGTTCCAGTATTTTTCGGTATAGATCGTTCCCATGTTTTTGAAGTAGCGTTCGGCAATCTCCGAACGGTCGTTCCAGCGTCCGGAATCCTCGACCTGCGCACGGACGCCCGTTCCGAAACCGTTGTTGATGCTGCCGAAGATCCGGACATCGGCAAATTCCCTGGCCTGCTGAGGAGAAAGCCCTTCCCGGATCATGCGTTTCTGCGCATCCAGGGAATTCGCTTTCACATAGTTGGGAAAGTTTTCCGTTTCCGCCGCGGCGGAGGCCATCCGGACGGCACGGTCGATCAGGATCATCCGGCCGGCGGCAATGCCGCGAAACACGCCGGAGGTCTGGACCGCCACGTCGATGCGGGGACGTCCCAGTTTTTCCGCCGGGATCAGCCGGACGGATTTCACCCGGCCGCGGCTGTCCCAGACCGGTTCGACTCCCAGCAGGAAAAAGATTTCTCCCAGCGTGGTGCCCTGCGTCCGGACAAATTCGCCGCCCCAAAGGGAGAATGCCACTTTGCGCGGATATTTTCCGGTGGACTGCCGTTTGGCTTCGATCAGAGCCTCGCCCAACCGCTTGCCGACGGCGAAAGATTCCCGGGTCGGAGTGCGTTCGGGATCGATGCCGTACATATTCCGTCCAGTCGGCACCGTATCGGGATTCAGGATCGGACTTCCCCCCATTCCGGGCGGGATATAGCCGCCCCGGAACGCATTGACAATGGAATCCAGTTCCGCCGGGGTGGAGGCCCTGAGTGCGTCCCGCGCGGCAAAGGCGCCCGGCGCTTGTGAACGTGCCGGATCGCCTTTGGCCAGTGCATCGGCAATCTGCTTCCGGACCGGGTCCAGATAATTTCTGCTGAAGAAATGGAGATCGTCCCGTTGGGCTTCGGTCACTTTACCCGCGGCCAGATCGGAGTCGAAACGCCGGACCGCCATATCGTCGACCGTCATCAGCAGCGCGGTTTCATCCGTTGCCGCTTTGGAATACGGACGGCCGAGCACATAGAGTCCGCGGGCGACTTTCTGCTCGGAGATCTCGTGCAGATGATTGTGGATCCGTTCCCTTCCGGCTTCGGTCAGCGGCAGTTTCAGTTTGAGGTCCTCTATGAGATTGAGTTTCTTTGCCAGCATTTCCACGCTGCGTCGGTATTCCGCGCCGAGTTCGGGATTGTCCGCCGTTTCCAGCGAGTGGAGACATTCGTCCAGTCTCGCCAGATCGCCGGAAAGCCCCGCGCTCATGAACGGTGCGGTCAGATGATCGATCATGGTGGCATAACTGCGCCGTTTGGCGGCAAACGCCTCGCCGATGTTGTTGACCACATACAAATAAAAATGCGGAACGGGGCCGACCAGCGCTTCCGGCCAGTCGTCCTCCAGCAGACCGACCATCCTCGTCGGTGTGAATTCCAGACTCCCGTGAGTGCCGAAATGCATCATGGCATCCGCCTTGAATACGAATCTCGTCCACAGATACGCGGCCGCATAGGGATACGGCGGCGCTTTTTTGGTGCCGTGCACGATTTTGGAGGCATCATCGCCGATGCCGGAAAGCGGCTGGGGCAGCAGAACGACCTTGCCGAATTTCAGCCGGCCGATGACCAATCCCGGCTTGCCGTCCCGGACCGTTGCCATATATTTGCCGGGAACCGGACCGTATTGTTTGTCCTGATCCCGGATCAGACTTTCCGGGAAAGCGGCCTTCCGGTATTTCTGAAAATCTTCCGCCGGCAGGAATTCGGTTTCCTTCCGGGCGGCGAATTTGCTGATCTCCCCTTCCGCGTATGATCCGAAATTGGCCGCTTCCCGCTGAATGGATTCGATCAATTTCACCGGATCATCCGGCAACTCGCCGGTGTCGTACCCTTCCGCTTTCAGTCTGCGGAGCAGGTTCAGCAGCGAATCGGCCACTTCCATACCGCTGGCATGCAGCGCATTCCGGCCGGGCTCCTTGTAAAAGAAGATCGCTATGCGTTTGTCAAAATTCTTTTTCCGTTTCAGTTTCAGATGATTGACCGCAAGCTGTGCGAATTTTTCCATGCGGCCGGGGAGTGTATGCAGATCCTCGATCCCCCGTTTATCCCGCTGCAGCGCGGTCAGCACCCACGGGGTGGTTCCGCCGTCCACTTCCGGAATGACCACGCTCTGGGTAAGCATGCCGCCGATCATTCCCCGCTGGTCCGCGGTGTAAACATCCATGGTCTTGTAAACTTTCACCGGACAAAGCAGCGGGATATTGCTTTTTTTCAAAAATGCCAAAGAATCGATCCCGTTTTCATCCCCCAGCCGTCCGTGCGGAAAGAAAACAGCCAGATCCGGAGAGATCTCCTTCAGAAAAGCCATCCGTCTGGCGCCCCCGCCCGAGATCCCGACCACGTTGAGCCCGTGCGATTCCAGCGACCGGATGATGTCGGTCAGATATCCCGGTTCTCCGCGGGCGGATCCGCCGTCGCCGGGGACGATCAGCGCCACGGTCGGCGCCCCCGCCTTGTAACAGCCGCTTTTCTTGTAATATGCCAGATAATCCGGATATTTCTGGAACAGCGCTTCCGGTTTCGTATGGAACAAGGCATCGGCGGGGAGAATCCTGGGCGCTTCCGGCTTGGGTGCGAAAATACGCTTCCCGTCGATCTCATACCGCAGATAACTCCAGAGCCGGCGATAGTTTTCCCGGCTGCTGTTGGCAAAGTAGCCGGCAATTTTCCGTTTATGTTCCGGACTGACCGTGCCGAACTGACTTTCCACCCGGCTGTCCTGATGCACATACAGATGGACCCCACGTCTTTTCAGCTCTGCAACGGCCGCTTTTTGTTTTTCGCTGACCGTCATCCCCATTCCCTGAAAAAGAACGATGTCATACTTCCGCAGCGTTTCGCCGATCCGGTCGTCCCACTCAACCCGGTCAACTTGAACAAACCGGGACGGGACGGTATCAAACATCGGTGCGGTCTTGTATCCGGAAAAATTCACCAGCGCGATTTTCGACGGTTTGGCTTTCAGCCACAGATATCCAAACAAACCGGTCAGCAGCAACACCTGAATCAGGATGATGCCGACTTTCATTTTTCTCATGTTTTTCATTTATTGTTCCCTTCCGGCACATAAATGATCTCCCCGTTTTCCAGCCGGTAGGCGATGCCGACTCTTTCGCCTTTTCCGCTCCCGCTGGTTTTTTCGCTTTTGTAACGGGTGATCTTGTTTTCCTTTTTCACGATGATCTCCATATCCGGTTTCCCGGCATTTTTGACGTAAGTTACATCTTTTGCAGTCAGGAATTCCGTCATCCGGGAATGGATCACAAACGCCACCATCAGCGCCACCGCAAACACCATTGCCGCGTCGAACAGATTGACCAGGTTCGCCATCGGATCGCCCTCGTCCGGTGTCCGGAAACTTCCGTAGCGTCCGCGCCGGTTCATGACTTTTTCCCTTTCAGCTGACGGTCCAGCACGTAATAAAGGTCAGCGATCTCTTCCGAATACCAGTGTTTCTTGACCGATGAGACCAGCAGGGCGATCCCGGCGGAAACACAGCCGACTACGGTCGTGGCAAACGCGATCTGCATGTTGTATGCCATGTTCGCGATATTGCCCGAAGCCAGACCCGCCAGCGCCGGCCCCATCGGGATCAGGGTGCCCATCAGCCCCAGCATCGGCGCGGTCTTCGCCAGAAAACGCGACCGCTCCAGACTGCGTTCATACTCCTGCTGATGTTCCGAGATCCGTTTTTCGCATTCGAGTTCGTCCCAGTTCAATTCGATCAGTTCCGCCACCTGCCCGGCAAATATCCCCTGGCCGGCAAGAGTTTCCGCCTTCAATTCTTCCCCGGCCCTGATTTTCCGCAGCAGAGCGTCACGGCTGCGGCGTTCCCGCAGCAGGGTCAGGAATGTGGAACAGAATCCCCCCAGCGAGATCAATGAGGCGATCAGCGCCGCCAGCAGCAGCACGATCACCGGCAGCAGCAGGCTGTTCGAGATCCAGTTCAGAATTTGAGTCACCATGAACATTTTGTCTTCCTCCGATTTTTATATGATCCATGAATTTTCCACCCGATCCCGCCCAGGATCACCGGCAAAGCCAGAGCCGCCAGTGCCAGCAGACTGTCAGCGGGGAACCCTTCATTTTCCCCCGGGATCAGCCGCGCATTCGCAGCCACCGGCAGGAATATGGCGGGCAGCACCAGAAAATATTCTGCATGAAGCACCAGCAGGATCCGTTCCTCAAGGTCCGTGCGCAGCAGCCGGAACAATTCCGGGATCAGGATCGCCAGCAGCGGGACCCCTGCGGCCAGCAGCCAGGTCAGGGTGCGGAATTGAATGCCCGGCAGGACATTGAAAAGATACATCTGCAGATACAGCACACCCGCCGGCAGCAGCAGCGACGGCAGGAATACCAGATATTTCAGATATCTCAGACAATGGCGCACTCCCCGTTTCGGCAAATCGCGGCGGCTCAGGTCATCCAGCAGGGAAAAACCGGCCGTCAGGGTAAATAATTCCTGGATCACCACCAGCGCACACCAGTTTTCCAGGATCTCCGCGTTGAATAGCGTCGCATTGAGCGTCTGCATACTGGTCCCTGCGATCCGTTCTTCAAATAGGAACGGCAATCCGGCCAGGCAGAGAGCCTGCAAAATCTCCCATCTCCGCGGCAGCAGAGAAAATTTGCTGAAACTCTGCAGGGCTGCCAGCAGCAGAACGCTTGTGATGAATACGATCATTCTTCCTTCACCCGGTCCATTTACGGAATCAGAGGGGGCTTTCCCGAAAAATATGCACCGATCCCGAAATCATTCTCCATCCCTATTTTGCATACACATACAACCCGCGGAACAGAAAACGATTTCCGCTTTCCTGAACCACCAGATGGATGCGTTTGCCGGAATCGCCTTGAAAATAAATATTTTTCGTGGACGGATCCAGTTTATTTGCAGAGCATTGAAGCATTGGACAGGAAGAAAGCTCCAGCTCACCGAGTTCTTTATATTGATTTTCCAGATCTTCAGTAAACGGCTTCTTGCACATTGATGCAAAATCTCTGCTTTTCTTCCGTCTGGCAAATTCATTCAGCTGCAAAGCAAATTCCTTGAGCTTTCCGGATTGTTCCTTCGAAACAGCTACAGTTCGGGCGGCATCGGGTATTTTTTCGCGGCTGCACCAGGCATACAAACCTGCCGCTGCAGCGGTCAGTACCAGCACACAGATAGTTTTTGCACTCGCTTTCATGATGATTTTTTCTCCCTTTCCGTTTCGACAGTTATTCTTGTCCCGGATAATTTTCCCGATCGCGACGGCCATCGGTCCGGTAGAAATCTTCGTTCGGCGCACCGTAATAGCCGATCAGATAAGCTTTTCCGGCCTCGTTGTCGGCAATTTGCGCACGCCGGGAACTTTCAGTTGATACATGTCCGTCAACAAACGCAATGGAAGCATATGATTTGTGCCGTCCGAAATGAATGGATCCAGAACCGCCCGCTTTCTTTGAATAAAGCAGCCACGGAGATGTCAGCGTCGGATAATCCATCACCGGTCCGCCGGTGCCATGACCGGTTTCAGTTTTGGCGGAATCGGCCAGCATGACCACGTTTGCAGGATCTTTCACAGCCGAGCAGCGGATCGGCACCCCGGGTTTGGTTGAGGTGCCGTATGAACCCAGCCAATGTTCATTCAAGCCATATCCGCACCCAACGCTTACCTTGGTCAGATCACCGGTTTCCATATTTTTTATTGCCTCCGGACACATGAAAACCTTGGAACTCCGATTGACATAGGACAACAGTGGAGCACGGTCGTCAGTAAAATCATAAGTCCCCGCCGCATGATCCTTTACGGCGAACCAGTAGATTCTGGTATTGTCATCGCCCGGCCATTTGAATCCGCCCATCGTTCCCTGGGTGAAATAGTCCTGATTGTTTGAAGAGTACAACGTTTCGGCGGTATGCAGCTGCTTGAGCTGGCTGATGCAGGAGGAGCGTCTGGCACTGGCTTTCGCATTGTTCAATGCCGGCAATAACATTCCGGCAAGAATGGCGATCATCGCTATACTGCTACGCTCAAAACGGCTTTATTTTCTGCTATTTTCTGCTAGATTTGCATTTTCGATTTTTGATAAGAAAACGCTTAACACTCAAATACCGAATGTAACTTTCTGTATGATTGCCGGGTAGGGTTTGCTTGAAGATATTTTGCCGCGACTCTCCTCCACGTGAACGCTGCGGGATACCGAACACGGAAAGGACAGCTCTGGCGGCGGGATCACATTTACCGCCTCCTGAACAACCATACCTACATCGGCGAAGTCAAGTACAAAGACGCCGTCTGCAAGGGGGAACAGGAGGCGATCATCTCCCGTGAGATATGGGACCGGACCAGGGAAATTCTGAAAAACAACTGTCCTGAGGATGATCCTCGCGACAGGCAGGGAATCATCGCCCCGCTGAAGGGCGTTCTTCGATGCGGTCATTGCGGCTGTGCCATGATGCCGGTTTATGCCAATAAAGGGTCAAAGCGGTATTATTACTATCTGTGTTACCGGGAGACTAAACGGGCCATCGCGGAATGCCCCGTACATCAGATTCCGTCCGAAGACGTCGAGATGCTGGTTCGGCTTCAGCTGCGGAAGATCCTCACCGAGCCCGGCATGGTGGCGCAATTTGCCGAGCGGACCGGATTCAAGCCCTCGGAAGTCATAGACTTCTTCAAGGAGGATTTCTGGAACGAACTGAGACCCGGCGAATACAACCGGCTGATCCAGCTGTTGGTGGAACAGACTGTGGTATGGGAAGACCGGGTTGAAATTGAACTGAAAACCGCAGGCATTAAATCCCTGATGGAGGTAATTGAAAATGAGTGAAGTCAAAGTGCTGGACAACGGGAACATCCTTGTGACGGTTCCCATTTCGCTTCGTTTCCGTTCCGGTCGAAAACGGGTGATTTTTCAGGAGAACGATACGCCTGAAATCGATCCTCTGGTGATGAATCTTGCCCGCGCCTTCCGCTGGCAGGCTCTGATCGATTCCGGGACATATCGGAATACTGTCGATCTGGCCGAGGCCATCGGCAAAGACCCCGCGTTTGTCGCCAGAATGATCCGGCTGACCTTGCTCGCACCGGAAATCGTTCACGCGATCCTTGCCGGGACCTTGCAGAAATCCATCCCGATAAACATGCTGAGCAAGACGATGCCGGAGCGCTGGGCGGATCAGAAGAAGCTGTTCGGTTTCGAATGATGTCAAAGACTGGTATGATTCCGGCCGCAGTTTGCGTTTTTAGGGGGCTGTCGTGGCTAATGAGGGGTGGAGGCGATATTGCCAACGGAAAGAGTCGGCGATTTAGTTTCGCGTTAAATTCTCCTTGAATCTCCCGTGACAATAGAGGCAAATACATTCGGACGCGCAATAATTTCAGGCTTCGGCATGATTCTGCATCATATAGTCAATTCTCCACAGATATGCAAATAACAGTCATAATTCTTTTTCAGAAGAAAAAATCAAGTGCAATTCCGCCTACGAGTTGATGAATACCGAAATGGTGTGGCTTTTTCGGTTCACATTCAACAGTTTCAGTTGTTTTGCATGCTGGCAGGAACAATGATTTTTCATCTTTCATTAGCCAGTTCGAAGGGAAAAGTGATTTTTATGCAATTCGTATGAAAAAATTTAGATTTTTTTTGAAAGGAACGGATAAGGCTCGTGGGGAAAGAAAAATCGTCTGTCGAATCTCGGATAAACCGGCAGGGGGGAATTCTTTGCCCAGCAAATAGTCATTCACCACGCTATTTGCGGATGATGACGAGCTGGTGCACCGCCCGGCTCATGGCAGTATAGATCCCGTTTTTATTACGTCTTTCGCATCGCGCAGCTAATTATTTCTCTAGAAGGCAACAAGGTGGTACTCTACCGTAAGTGCGCTCGAAAGGACCGTCGCGGACTTCATTTCTTTCTTCAATGGTTACAGACCGTTCCAGAAGCTTGGCAACCTACGCCGGATCAATATGAGTCCCGTTATTTGGACGAGCATAAGTGATTGATTGCAAGCTAAAAGAATAAAAAACGAGATTTGGGATCGTCCATGAAAAACTGTCCAAAATCTCGTGTTGATTACAATCTTGTTTTATTTATATTTGCTTAAATCAATTCCACTTTCTTCCCAGAAAAGAGTGTCTTCCACCGGCTTGTTGTCGATCTCCCAGAAATGGTTCATCACATCTTCAGTAACCAACGGCGCATTGGCAAGATAATTTTTAAATGCCTCGACTTTGATAAATTCTTCTGTTTCGAATGATGCTGTATTGTTGAGCAAACAGGTAAAGAAACTTGCGGATGCCGGTTTTTCGGCAGATCCCGTATTGAAGGTACAGACAATAAGTTTTCCTTTCCCGACATTGATTACACCGCAATGGCAGAAATTTCGCAAGGTATCATCCGGAAGATAATCTTTGATTCCATGGATTAGTCCCTTCATACGGTCACGGACGGGTTTGTCAACGCCGGAGATCAGTTCAGTCATTTTGCCGGGGAAATGGTCCAGGTTCAATTTATATCCGGCTTCGATCAAATCATACATTGGAGCATCAAAGTATTTGCCACATCCGATAGCTTTCTGTAAAATATCGTTCCGGATGATTCCTCCCAGATTGCTGCCGCGATCCCAGATACAGGGTTTGAAACGCTCAAGCGCACCCGGCCAGTAAAAATCCTGTCCGGGATTATCCCGGTGATAGAACAGCACCACTGTTTTTCCCTCGGCAAGATCCGCAAACAGCTCTTTGCAAAGACGGTCCCGCAATACGATATTGCCCACAGCGGCATTGTCGGCAATTCTGTTTGAGATCCAATCGGAAAATTTTTTGTTTTCAAGTTTCAGATCCAAATTGACATTTATAACATTTTCCGTTGGATACCGCCAGATTTTCCAACTGTTGCGGCAGTTGATTTCAGGAGCTGAAAATTCAGCCGAAACGGTGTATCCTTCCGGCTGCGTGAGTTTGGGCAGAATGATCTCGACATCAATAAGTTTCTGCACTCCGGAAACGATGAAAATGTTATCGCGGTTGTAAAGTTCCGTTTTCCCGGAAACGCTTTCGATGAAAACTTTCAGCCTTCCGAAAATGTTTTCTTCTCCGGAAAAATTGGAAATGTAAATCGGGAATTTGATTTTTTCTTCATCAAAAAAGCATTCTTCCGGCATATCAGTCAACAGCACGGTGTCACTGTTGAATTGACGCATCCAGTCCGCATCAATGTATTTGTCATCATCAAAACAATCCACGATCCCGTTCTTGTTTTCGTATTTGAAACAGTCTGCAAACTGCAGCATTTCAAACCCTGCCAATTTGGAGAGACGGAGCCGTTCGATATAGGTTTTGATGCCGAATTTTTTGAAATGTTCCGAAGCGGAACGGTATTCCGGCAGTCTGTCCGCGATCCCCTTGGTGCGGACCAATTCACTGAATCCGTCCATATAGCGGGGTTTCCTGATTTCACGTTCTTCAAGATATGCGCTGCCGACCTTTTGAGCAAATGATTCAAATTTTTGTTTAAGGGCCTCGTAATCCGGAAGTTCGATATAATGGATCGCCTCGTGCGCCAGCGTCGGTTTGGCGGGATTGGCATAACGGCGGATTACCGTTGATTTGTTCTTTTCCGTCATGGGCATATCTTTTGCCGAACCATTCATGTGCCAGCATTCATCGGAAATGAACATATCCCTGTGAGCCTTGTAGGGGAAATAGTAGGCGATGTGCTGAGAGAAAATATCCGCGCTGGAACGGTCAAATTCGCCCCAGCCGGAATTGTCAAGGATCAGTTTTGATGGAGCCAACGATTTTCCCACCTCATAAAGTTTCCGGACTAACGGCTGATGTCCGGAATTGTGCATTTCATTACCGATGCAGAAGATGGCAACGGATGGATGATTGCGGTATTTGAGGATCGTTTCGCGCCAGCTGCTGTTGT
>Ga0256405_10000887_pt1 | contig 90633 bp, 73 predicted proteins | sample RumenRJG_02DNA_FD_189096 | JGI IMG/M metagenome (GOLD analysis project Ga0256405, IMG submission 189096) | Bovine rumen microbial communities from Lethbridge, Alberta, Canada - RJG_02 | ecosystem: Host-associated > Mammals > Digestive system > Stomach > Rumen | place: Canada: Alberta... | reverse complement strand
AGATATGCCTACCTCCACCTACTTAGGCTTAGCCAATAATCCAAGAAATATGAATTAATCATACTCTTAAACAAGAAAAAAGCCCTATTTCTAGGGTAATAAAAACTTCTATGCGATGCATAGAAGCAACTGGCTATCTCAGTGAGACCCTATAGCTTTGCGTCCTTAGATTGCTCTAAGTTTGCCCAATTCTATAATACTAATTTGTAAATCCTTACCATTCTTGAACTTATTGTTATAAGGTTCAATACAATGATAATTATCATTAAGATAATCTAAAATATCAAAAATATCAATATTTTTTTAAACTACTTAAATATAAATATCGTTATAAAACATCTAAAATGTTTAAACGCTGAAGATAGCTGTGGCACTCATAACGATATTGAATACCGCTATTATCAAAAAATATCGATGTAGTGAGAAAAAAATGATTTTACCTACAATAATGGCAAATAAGATGAAGAACTGGTAGCTTCTAATAAAACTGAAGATAAAAAGTCTTTAATCGCCACTTTCCTAATTGTTCTTTTTCTCTTTGAATTTGGCTTATTGATCCTCAACAATAAAAGAAAAGGGAATAATATATTAAAGACTATTCAACGAAATCCTTTTTGAATGATTAATAACTTAGTGTATTTTTGATATAGTGTTTAAAAGATGCATAATTTGATGTATTTTGTCTAATTGGTTGAGTTCTTTTTTGAACGAATTTATAATTTTTGAGAGGAAAATTTATATGATAGGTGCTTTTTTCTCTGCGTATTGGATAATTTGGCTAATAGGCGCTATTGTTTGGATGATCCTTTCATTAATACCTGGTGGACCATCTGGAATAGTTCGTTGTGTTGTGCTGTTAATTGGCATTATTGTTTGCGCAATTGGAACAGTGCATTTAAGAGCTGCTGGGGATTTGGAACACCATTATATTTTCCCTTGGTGGTCTGCTTTCATATATTTATTTATTATAGTCGTATGCATGGCTTGCGATGTTGGCATGGGTTTTGCATTAGTAGAAAGTGAAAAAGGGCTTTTGTATATTGTTTCTGTTGTTAAAGGATTGTTTATTTACGCCATCGCTAGTTTTGCTACTATCATCTTCTTTTTTGATGTAACTTGGTCAATGACATTTAAGCAAGCGGTGGAAAGCAGTTCATCAGCGGCAATCGTATCTCTATTCAATTATTCATCAATATTATCAATAATATCTTCTATACATTGATATATTTGTTTAAAGACTTTATCAAATCTTCTGGTATACCAAGGATCTTCTATTTCATCTATATCTTTAGTGAATTTATATATGGGATATATCTTATTACTATTAGGAAACATCCTCTCTAAGTAGTAGTGGTTAGATTCATCCATATAGAAGATATAATCAGAAGACATATAATCTTCATAAGTAATCTTAGAAGCATAATGTCTATCGTAAAGAATATTATTTCTATCTAATTCCCTTTTCATTGGAGGATAGATATCATTACCTATCTCTTCATTAGATACCGCTTTAGAAGAAACAATATATTTATTAGTGAGTTTCTTCATAATATATTCCGCAGCGACACTGCGACATATATTACCATGACACACAAAGATAATCTTTTTCATATAAATAAGTATATGGTTAAATAACCGTTAAATAAATTTTTTTGATGCTATCACGATAATATTTTTTATTGTTGAAACAACATGGCAATTATTATTTAATAGTCACGTTGTGCCTATAGTAAAACTATAGCAAATAATGATTATCGGAGGTTTTAAACCATGAAGAAAACACACATTATTTTATCCTCTCTATTAGTTCTTGTCGCCTTAGTAGTGGCCTTTTTTGCCGGTCAACATCGCATGATTAATATTTTAAATGTGGAAGCTGCCGCTAAAAGTAGAACATTAACATTTGATAAATCACATTATTCTAATGTTGTATCTTCTGGTGGAAATAAATGGTCTTATCATTGGATTAATAGAGGAGACTCAGATACTCAATCCACAGTTGGCGGTGGATATTTATGCTGCCTATATGCTCGGTATAACTATAAGACTGGTAAACGTGAATATCCCATCATCGCTTTTTATAACACTTCTTATAAATTCAATGCGATAACCAAAATAGATGTTAGTTATAACGTTTATCAAGGTAATAATCTCTCTTTTGATGTCTTATATCTCACTAATAGTAGTGGTAGTTACACAACTTCTTCTGTTATTACTTCTGGTTTATCTGGCGGCAACACTTCAAGATCAATCACTGTTTCTAATAAACAATGTTATGGCATCGCTTTAAAAATGAGCGCCTATACAGAAAACGATACAGCGAGAGTTCGTGTTAATTCTTTAAAAGTTACATACACATGTTAATTCGATGAATAATAAATAACTTGCGGTGGGGACTTATTTATTATTTAATAATATCGCTGCACCTATGGCGGAACTGGCAGACGCGCTAGACTTAGGATCTAGTTCCGAAAGGAGTACAGGTTCGATTCCTGCTAGGTGCACCATACGAAGGTTAAAGACTGGGAAACTGGTCTTTTTATTTTTTAACCAAAATTTCTAGAGGATTTAGCCAGTATTTCGCTGCATGTAGTTCTTTTTTGTTTTTTCATGTAGTAGTGTAATTAATCTTTTGATATTTCCGCTTGTTTTTATTAATTATATATTTAGGCATTCAATATATAAAATATATTTCAAAACAAATAATAAGAATTCGGCATAATATTTCTTTTACTTTATTTATTCTTTTTAGATGTATATAATCTAAACACTGACAATATGAAAAAGAGTCAAAAGTTTTATCTCCCATTTAAAAGACTAATTGGAATATTTGGTTCTATTATTGGAATCATTGTTTGTTTTATATTCCTTTGGTGGTGGGTAATACCTGTTAATGCAATAGTTACCAAGGGACATCCATTCTTTGCACAAGAGAGATATGGCAAGAAACAAAAAGTATTTAAGATGATTAAGTTTAGATCTATGAAATTAGAAGCTGATCCAAATTTAGCGCCTTCTGATATGGATGCTTCTAAACAAAAATCTATGTATACTGGCTTCGGCAAATTCTTAAGAAGAAGTTCTATAGATGAAACACCACAATTACTAAATATATTTGTTGGGCAAATGGCATTTATCGGCCCTAGACCTGGTAGTGCACATCATGAAGAACACTTAAGAGAATGTAGATTGAAATATACCCCTAATGCTTTTGATGTGAAACCAGGCATCAGTGGTTACGCTCAAATAAAGATGAAAAGAGAACATGATCCGGAATTTAAAGCAGAATGGGATCATAAATATGTGCTAAGAATATCTTTGTGGTTTGATATAAAGATATTTGTTTATACATTTCTTAAGATATTTGGGGCTGCTAAGGGTAGATAATGAAAAAATACGACTTTTTAATTGTTGGCGCCGGCTTGTTTGGTTCTGTTTGCGCTCACGAACTCGCCAAAAAAGGTTTTTCTATTTTAGTAATTGAAAAAAGAGAACATGTTGGTGGCAACATTTATACAAAATTAGTTGAAGGCATAAATGTTCATTGCTACGGAGCACATATTTTCCATACTTCAAACAAAAAAATATGGGATTACATAAACTCTTTTGCATCTTTTAATTCGTTTATTAATTCCCCCCTTGCTAATTATCATGGCGAACTATATCATTTGCCATTTAATATGAATACATTTGTTGAACTATGGCCTAATATTGAGACCATTGATGATGCAAAAAAAATAATTGAACGAGAAAGAGTAAAATACGAGAACCCTGAGAATTTAGAGGAGCAAGCTTTATCTCTTGTAGGAAAAACAATTTATAAAAAGTTAATAAAAGAGTACACAGAAAAACAATGGGGAAAAAATTGCAAACAATTGCCTGCTTTTATTATTAAAAGAATTCCTCTTCGTTTTGAATTTAACAACAATTATTTTAATGACATTTTTCAAGGTATTCCAATTGGTGGCTACACAAATATAATAAATTCATTGCTGAAAAGTATTGATGTTATTCTCAATAGAAAATTTTCTCCAAGTGATAAGATGATTGCTAATCGGATTATTTTTACAGGACCTATTGATGAATATTTTAATTATTGCTTCGGCGAACTAGAATACAGATCTCTTAGATTCGAGCACAAATTGTTGAATGTACCCAACTTTCAAAACAATGCAGTTGTTAACTATACAAGCCACGATACTCAGTACACTAGAATTATTGAGCACAAGCATTTTGAAAATTTAAAATCGCCATCAACAGTTATCACATATGAATATCCTGATTGTTGGGAAATTGGCAAAGAAAGATATTATACTGTTAATGATAATAAAAATAATGAACTCTATTTAAAGTATTTAGAATTGGCTAAAAAAGAAAAAAACGTTTATTTTGGTGGACGACTTGGAATGTATCGTTATTTTGATATGGATGATACTATTGAGGCTGCATTTGAATTGGTTGAAAGGATAGTTAATGAAAAACGTTAATCAAGATAATAAACAGCGTATTGCAAGTAACTATTTTTTTAATCTTGCTTATCAAATTTTTTGCATTGTTATTCCTCTCATTACCACTCCTTATCTTGCGAGAATTTTAACAAGTTCTGGTGTCGGGCAGTTTTCTTACGCAACTTCTATTTCTTCGTATTTTGTTCTTTTTGCAATGCTTGGTTTCAATATCTATGCCCAAAGAGAGATTGCAGCAATTCATGAAGATAAGAAGAAGCAATCTTTATTATTTTGGGAAATAGTTATTGCAAAGATTATCACTTCAGCAATTGCAATTTCTATTTATTTAGGTCTTGTTTTCTTCAATGTTTTCGGAATTGATTATAAATTATTTTTATTGATTTTAATAATCAATGTCTCTTCTTCTTTTTTTGACATCACTTTCTTTTTTCAAGGAAAAGAAAAATTCAAAATAATTGCAATTAGAAACTCCATTTTTAGAATAATTAGTTTGGTTCTAGTTTTTGTTTTTGTTAAAAGAGAATCTGATCTTTGGATTTATTTTCTTTGCTACTCCATACCTACTTTAATTGCTGCAGTTTCTTTATGGTTACATTTACCTAAAATGTTATGTAAAGTCTCTATAAAACATTTGAACATTAAGAGACATTTTTTGCCATCGATTAAATTGTTTGTTCCAACATTAGCAATTTCTGTATACACACTCTTAGACAAGACGCTTATTGGCATTCTTGTTCCGGGTACAGTTTCTATCTTAGGGAACGATGGCGTAGAAGTTATAAAAAAAATGGCCGACATTGAAAATGGTTACTATGGCCAGTCTGAACAAATTGTTAAGATAGCGCTCACGATTATATCGTCTTTAGGCACCGTGATGATTCCTAGAAACACAACTTTAATTTCGCAAGGATGTATTGACGAATTTAGGGAAAATGTTTCCGATGCTTTTAGGTTCGTTTTTCTTATTGGAACGCCAATTATGTTGGGTCTTGCTGCTATAGCTTTTAACTTTTCGCCTTGGTTTTTTGGCGGTGGATACGAAAAGGTTCCGTACCTCATTATTTTTCTTTCTCCATTGATTTTAATTATTGGTTTGAGTAATGTGCTTGGTATTCAAGTGCTATTACCATTAAAAAAAGACAAAGAATACATAATATCTATTTGTTGTGGTGCCGTAATAAATCTTATCGCTAACATTTTATTGATACCAATTTTATATTCTTATGGAGCTGTTATAGCAACTATTGTTGCAGAAGCGGTTGTTACCATTATGATGTTAATATTTGCTCGCAAACAAAACATAACATTTTCAAAGATATTATTGGAAAGCTGGAGATGCTTTGTTTCGGGACTTATAATGTTTTGCTTTGTTTTGGTGCTTCAAATGTTTCTCAAACCAAAACCAATCGACACATTTATTCTTATCATTGAAGGTATCGTAATATACTTTTCGTTCTTGAGCATTTTTAGAGAACCTTTTATTTCTCGCTTTTCTTCGTATTTCAATTTTAAAAGAAAGAATTCTAACTTGTAACTCCTTAATTTTGTAAAATATAAGTATGAAAACAACACCAATTTTGTCTATTATAGTTCCTTCATATAATATTGAAAAATATGTCGATGAATGTCTTCCTACTTTTGTTGATGAAAAATTGATTGGGAAAATCAAAGTCATTCTTATTGATGATGGGGCTACTGATAACACAAGTTTAAAAATACAACCATTTGTAGAAAAGTATCCAAAACTATTCGCTTTTATACATAAAGAAAATGGTGGGCATGGATCAGTTATTAATTATGGCGTTCACAAAATAGTAGACACCAAGTATTTCAAAGTCATTGATGGTGATGATTGGGTTGATTCAAATTCTTTATTGGCATTAGCTAATTATTTATATGAAACAGATGATGATTTGGTTGTGAGTTCATGTGTTTTTTTCTATCCTCAAAAACAGGAAATCAAGTATCCGATAGATAAAACCTTGGATTATAAAGAAAAAACCACTTATGATGATTCCATCTTAGACCATTTAAATATTTCTATTCATTCAGCAACATTCAAGAGGTCTTTATTTATTGAGCATAACATAACATTAACCGAAAAAGTTTTTTATGATGATAATCAATTTGTTTGTTATCCTTTATTTTTTGTAAGAAAAATATCTTTTATAAATGATGTCGTTTATTATTATCGGTTGGGCAATTTCGGTCAGAGCGTTTCGATTAATGGCATCAAAAAGCATTTTTTCGATATTGAAAATGTTAGAAAACACGCCTTAGATTTTTACGATAAAAATAAGTCATCTATTACACAACACCAAGATCGCGCCATTTGTAAAATACTAGCATCTTCATTATGCTCTTTTTATCCCATAATTGTTTATTACTCCGACAATAAATTGGCGCGCAAAGAGTGTCGAGCTCTGAAAAACGTTTTGAAAAAGTATGATTTAATTTATTGGTATGTTAAACAACGCAAATTTAATAAGGCCTTATTGTTATTTAAATTTTATTTTCTTGGTTATTTTAGAAAAAAAGTTCTATTTTAATCAGTTTCTTATTTCTTTGAAAACCAACCAATTGGTGACAATTGGTATTTTATTTTATTAAAAAAACAATTATCATATAAAAGCACAATGAGATAGTTAACTATCTTGAAGCTAAAATGAATAAAAATATCGATAGGACTTCTTTATTACACAAAAACAATTTGCTTACTCTCATTGTTTTTTTGGTTTCTTCTTTTGTTGCTCCTATTTTTAGTCTTGGCTTCGAAGATTTTAAACTTGATTATCTAGCTTATCAAATAAATGATTACAATTCTCATGTCTTATCGGATTCAGATTTTAAATCTTCAATTATTACCATTCAATCTCACGACAGCAAAGCTACATATTTAGATTTGCTTTCCGCTTTTTACTATAATTCTTTGAATAAAAATGTTCGTTTGCAATTATCAAAAGATGTTTCTTTCAATTCAATGAATCTTCACCTTTTGTCTCAGGATACATTCTCAATAAGAACCGAAGAAGAAAAGGATGGTGGGTATTATTTAGATAAAGGGCTTTATTACACTTATTATTCTGATGATATCTTAGGCCCACGTGAATACTTAAAAAATAGATTTGACTGTGATACTTTTATCTTTATTTCCGATTCTTTTGCAGACAAACTTGTTAATTTTTATGGTTTGCAAGATACAGAAAACCCTTATAGAATTTTAATTCAGGACAAAAGATATTGCGTGTTAGATTTTCAATTTAATGGCAATATTTTAAAATTTTGTATAAATAATATTATTTATACAAATAAAAGAAACGCACCTCGTACAAAGGAATTGTATGGTGATTTTGCTGTTTTTTATCGTTTGATTGAATTTGACAGTTTTTTAGATTATGAATTTGAGATAGACTTAAAAGATAATCCGTTTTGTATCAAACAAACTTTTAAATCTATTAATTCTTTAGGTTACACAATTAGTAACTCCAACTTTTTAATTAAAACTTTTGATCGCGCTTCAAATTCATATAGTAGTAATATTGCTTTGTCGCAGAAATATCATAATGCGTGGAAAAACAATAGTGTAATTTTTATTATTGCTTATATTTTATTGATTTTAGTTTCCATGACTCTTTTGTGGTTGTTAAGTTATTCCAAATGTAACAAAAATATTTTCGTTTTCCTAATATGTTTTGCGATTTTCTTCATTTATGGCATTGTTTCATCTTTTATTTATTCTTATGCTCTTTTTACGTTACCAATTTTAATTCAAATTGTATTTTTGCTAATTCTATATAGAAGGGAGGTTGCCAATGCTATCAAAGTATCTTTCTTTAGAAAATCCCATATCCTTATTGAAAAACAAAATGACAGCATTTTTGAAATTAAAATCTAAAGCAAATAATGCTTTTGATTTTATTGTTTTATTCTTGTTTGGTTCTCTCTTTTTTTCCATACCAGCTTGTTCTTTTTCTACTAAATTTTCTTTTGTTACCTGGATTATAACCATCCTTCTTCTTTGTGCTATTGTTGTTGAACTAGTTTTCTTTTATCGTATTAAAATAGATTTAATAAATCTATCTTTGTTTTTGTTTTGCATTTCAATAATTATTGGAACTTTATTAAACCACGCTAAAAGTTTTTCGCCAACCTATATTTATCTAACACTCTTCCTAATTATTATTTATACCTTTTGTTCTTCCAATGTAAAAATTCGAAAACCTCTCATCGTTTTTGCATATCTTGGATCAATTTGTTTTCTTTTTCTTTTTCTTTTTTCTTATAGGAAAGAAATTATTGGACTTAAATTTGATAGGCTTGGAAGAATATTTGGAGATGAAAATGATATCGCTATTTTCAATTCCTTAGGCGCGGCTTTATCTATCTATTTTTTGTGTTTTAATAAAAATGTTTTTGTCAAACTAATATCATTAATATTAGGTCTTCTTTTTGTCATTTGTGGAATAACATCAGGGAGTAAGATAGTTATTATTTTATTGTTTTCTATTGTCGTTCTTTTCATTTTATACATAAATGGCACAAAACGTTGGTGGCTAAGTTTGATTGAAATTGTTGGAGCAATTTGCCTTATAATTTTAGTTTTGAATTTGCCATTTGCTACAGAATTGAAAAGAAGATTTTTGAGCATGGTTAACATTTTTACTGATACGCAAATTGCTGGTGCTGATTCTACCGATTTAAGCACAATTGGACGCATGATTATGTTTTTAGATGGCATGGATATGTTTATGAGAAAACCTCTTTTTGGTTATGGTATCAACGGATTTATGATTTATGGTGGTCTTAATGCCGGATGGTCTCACAATCATGTTTCTGAATTATTTAGCATTTCCGGAATTATTGGCGTATTTTTGTATCATTTGCCATTTGTAACCTCAACCTTTTATTTTGTAAAAAAGAAAGACTCATCATTATTTATTTATTTTTTGATACTTTTCTTTTTCTTTGTTTCTATGCTTGGAATAGCATTACCCGGCGAAAAGATGTTCGCTTTTATAGTTGGTGTAGTGTATGCTAGTTTAAATGATGTACGACCAATTTATGAAATAAATCTATTTAAGAGCATCAAACAAAAGAATGATTTAAGGGCTGCACAGAAATGAAAATTTTAGAAGTTATAAATGCACTAAAATATAGGGGTGGCGCAGAAGTTTTTGTCGCTTCATTATGTGAACAAATGTCTTCTATTGAAGGCGTTGATGTTACTGTTGTGGCTCTTTTTGAGAAAGTCGATATATCTTTTAAGAAAATGTTTTCGGAATATGGCATACCATTGTTAACTTGTAAAAAAAATAAAGGCATGGATTGGTCTGCTTCGAAAATGTTAAAGAGTATTGTTAAAGAATACAAACCCGACATCATTCATCTTCATTTATCGTGCTTACCGACTTATTATATGGCTTTTGGAACTAAAAAATATAGCTGGGAATTGGTTGAAACATTTCATACCATACCAGGGCAAAAAATTGGCTTTTTGCAATCGCTCTTGCGCAAAGTATTTATTAGAAAAAAACGCCTATCGTTTGTTGGGATTAGCGATAGTATTTCTAAACAAGCTAAATCTTTATATAAAAATATAAAATGTGATACGATTTCAAACGGAGTTGCTTTGTGCGATTGTCCTAGACATAATCATCTCTATAATTTTATTATAGTGGCTTCAATGACTGAAGTTAAAAATCATATGCTTTTATTTGAGGCATTGAAAGAAGTAAAAAAAGTGTTTGCTGATGTTTCTTTGCTTTGCTGTGGGGGAGGGTCTCTTTTGCCTGAATACAAACAATATATTGCTGATAATGATTTAATTAGCAACGTCACTTTTACTGGGCAAGTTTATAATGTTGAAGATTATTTAATAAAAGCTGATTGTTTTGTTTTATCCTCTATTCGTGAGGGCAATCCAATTTCTATTTTAGAGGCGATGTCCTGTGGCCTTCCGGTTATCGCTCCATCTGTCGGTGGCATTCCTGATATTGTAAAAGATGGAAGAAACGGCTTCTTATATACGGCTAATGATAAAGCCAAATTGATTGAGCTGCTTTTATTCTCTCTTAACAATAAACAACTCATGAACAATATTGGTGACAATAATTTTAGGGATGTTAAAAAGTATTCGATAAACAATACAGCAGATCAATACATTAATTTATTCAACAGTATTTTAAAAACCAAATAATGGTTTTTTGTTTAAGAGGTAAAAAATGGTAGGAAGAATAATTAATAAGATTAGCGGATTGACAAAAAAGAGTAAATTGAAATCTTGCGGCAAAAATAGTTCAATTCATGGAACGTGCACTGGTTTTTTCAAAAACGTGTCTCTTGGTTCAAACACTCATATAGGAAGGAAAAATGATTTCAATTGTCTTTTGGCAAAAGTTATTATTGGCAGTCACGTATTCACTGGTCCTGAAGTAATGTTTATAACTGGTAATCATAGAATTGATGTTGTTGGAAAATACATGGATGAAATTAATAACAGCGAAAAAAGGCCTGATGACGATCAAGACATTATTGTAGAAGATGATGTATGGATTGGTGCACGAGCCATTATCTTAAAAGGCGTGAACATTGGTCGCGGTTCAATTGTTGCTGCAGGTGCTGTTGTTTCCAAAGATGTTAGCCCCTATTCAATAGTGGGAGGCGTTCCAGCGGTGGAAATAAGAAAGAGATTCAACAGTGAAGAAATAATTAAACATGAACAATTATTGAAAAATAAGTTATGATTATCAAGTGTTTTGCTTATTATGAAAAATAACATTAATTTATGTATTGTTGCACCAAAACCATCGAATGTCGGCGGCATTTCAAGGTGGTGCAGTATTTATACTTCTTTTTTAGAAAAGAATAATCAAAATTTTTTTCTATTAGATACAACCCCGACAATTTCTTTTCAAGCAAGGAAAAATATTTTTAAAAGAATATTAACGTCAATTCCTTTGGCTATTAAAATTTCTTCCCGTCTAAAAAAATTAATTAAACATGAGCATATTGATTGCGTTCATATAGCAACCTCATCCTCTCTCTCTCTTTTTAGAGATAAAAGACTTATCAATATTTGCAAAAAGCATTCTATCCGTGTTATTTATCATTATCATTTTGGCACGTTTGACAAAATAATAAAAAAACACAATTGGGAATCTAGATTGCTAATTAATAATTCAAAAAAATGTTTTAAAACAATTTGTATAGATAAAACAACTTATAAATTAGCTTCTGTTTTTTTGCCAAATGTTATACAAATATACAATCCAGTTATTGATAATAATTTTAATTCAAATATCAATTCTAAAAGAATTGTATTTGCTGGTCATGTCAGAGATAATAAAGGCGTTAAGGAATTAATTGAGGCTTGGGATCAAATATACCCGAAATACAAGGATTGGAGATTAACAATTTGTGGCGAACTGTTTTTTGATTACATTGAGAAATCAAAAGACCCTAATAATTTAAATAAAAATCTTTTTTTCACTGGTCTTGTTGATTTTGATTGTCTTCAAAACATCATGCTACAATCTTCTATTTTTGTACTTCCAAGTTATTATGAGGGGTGTCCTAATGTGATTTTAGAGGCGATGTCTAATTCAATGGCTATCGTTGCCACGAGAGTTGGAGCAATCCCGGAATTACTTGACGGTTGCGGTAAACTTATTGAAACTAAAAATGTTGATGACATTGTTACTGCGTTGGAATTCTATATCAATAATCCTGACGAAAGACTAAAAGATGGAGCAGCGGCAAAGAAACGAATCCAAACAGATTTATCAGCTGTTTCAATTTGCAAAAAATACTTAGACATAGCAAAAGCGGATTAATTGTTAATCTAGTTTTTTCTAGATTATTAAACACATTTTATAGTGTTTTTTGTATAATATAGGCGAATATGAAAGTTGTTTCTCTTTTTATAGCTGGTGGAACCGGTAAAAGACTTTGGCCAAAAAGTGATAGCACTTGTCCAAAACAATTTGTTGATGTTTTGAATTGTGGCAAGACACTTCTTGAGGCAACAATTGAGAGAATGTCTTTTGTTTCATCGTGCGAAGACATGTATTTAATTACCGATATTAAATTTCGCTCAATTATTAAATCAATAAAACTCCCTATCCCTGAATCGAATATTATTTATGAACCTTTTGGAAGAAATACTTCTCCAGCGATTAATTTGTCGATGAAAATAATAAAAGAAAAATATTTAGAGGACGTTATCGTTATTGCTGTTCCTTGTGATCATTTTATAAGTAATTTTGAATTGTTTAAGAGAGCCATTCATCAAGCAGTTAATTATTGCAGTAAGACTAATTCGATTGGAACGATTGGTATCGTTCCAACATTCCCAAATACTAATTTTGGTTATATTAAAAAAGGCCATAAATTAGAAGATGGCATGTATTTAGTAGATGTATTTAAGGAAAAGCCTTTTGTCGAATTGGCCGAAGAATATGTAGCTTCAAAAAAATATCTTTGGAATTCAGGGATTTTTATTTTTAAATTGGAAACAATAATGAAAGAATTCATGGAACATTCCCAAGAACAATATACTAAAATTGCCGAATATCATTCAAATAATTTACATTCATTCGAACAATTATCTAATATCTATGACCATTTAAAAAATTCCTCATTCGATAAAAACATTATAGAAAAAAGCAAAAATTTATTTGTTGTTCAAGGTGAGTTTGATTGGGATGATTTAGGAACTTGGCCAGCAGTAGAAAAATATTATTGCAAAGACGAAAATGCAAACATTGTCAATGATATAAAAAATATCTTATTAGATGACTGCAAGAATGTTTCCGTCATTTCCTATTCCGGTGATATTATCATCTCTTCTGGACTAGAAGATGTTTTGATTGTAAGCGCCAATAATAAAATTCTTATTATTAAAAAAGACAAAATAAAAGACATACCCAATCTTGTTAATTTGGTAGAAAAGAATTAGCTATTTTGGCTAATGTGTTTTTGGAGCAAAATTTAATGAAAGTAGTATTTGTTTGTAATAAATATTCTCCTGCGCATTCTTATTCAATCGAATCGTATAATTTCGTTCTTAAAAGTAATGGTATTACAAGTTACATTCTTAATGATTTTTTTATTAATGGAGATTTTTCTAAGCAACTAGATATTGAGTCTATTTCTTTGAATGATTTAAAAAACGATAGAGATAATATTGTTTTCTTTTTCGTGTCGCCCAATATAAACAACATTAAAACGATAAAAAAGATTAAAAGAAGTATTAAAGATGCCAAATTCATATATTTGTACCACGAACCAATAAATGCAACCGTCAAAAGAGAACTTATAAAGGATAGGGGTTTTTCTATCAAAACAATAAAATTTATTGTCGGCTTATCTTTGTTTAATGGAAAAAGATTAATAAAAGAGTTTGACCATGTTGTTTTACCTTCGAAAAATGCTAATGATATCTATGAAAAGGTAAGGTTTTTTAGAAAAAAATCCCACTCAATTATTCATTTACAATTTTTGTCACATTCTTTGTCTTCATCTAGTAATAATAGATATTTTTTATCATATATTGGAACAATTGCTGAGAATCATGGGTTTGAAGAGTTTGTTAATTATTTGCTATCCAGTAGCGTTCCAGGAGATTTAAAAGTGTTGATAGCAACGAGCTCCGTTCTTGATGAGGATGTGGTTAAAAAGCTTATTAATAAATTTGGAGAACGAATTACAATTCAACACGGCTCTTTTATGAGCGATGAAACGATATCTGAATATTATCAGAAAACAAAAATTTTATGGCTTGGATACAAACACTCTGCTCAAAGTGGTGTTTTACCGATGTCATTTATGTATGGGACACCTGTTATATGCTCCAAGATTTCTTCCTTTAATGAATTTGCCAAAGATGGAATTAATTGCGAATACATTGATATTCAAAACCACAACTCCATAAATAATGCTATTGATAAAATATTGGAATCTTTTGAGAAATATCAAAATGGTTGCGCAGACACATATAATGTCTTTTTTAATCCGATCAACAATACTGAAAAAATTATGAGAGTGTTCTTAGACTTATCAAAAAATGATGAGAAACAATTATGAAGGTACTTATTGTCACACAATACTATTGGCCAGAGAATTCTAGAGTTACGGATATTGCTGAATCTTTGCAAAAAGAAGGCAATGAAGTGACCGTTTTAACCGGTCTTCCTAATTACCCACAAGGATATATTTATGATGGATATAGAAAAGGTGAAAATAGAACGCAAGAACATAATGGTGTTCACATTATTAGAGCAAAACTAATAGAAAGACGTCATGATATTATTCATCGTTTTTTAAACTATTATTCCTTTCCTCATTACGCATCTAAAATAGCAAAAAAATTGCCAAATGATTTTGATATTGTTTTAGCGATGGAAGAATCTCCAATAATGCTTGTAAGGCCGGCATTAAAATACGCTAAAAAATATAATAAAAAAGTAGTGATGTATGAAATGGATCTTTGGCCCGAATCCTTATTGGCGGGTGGTATTAAAAAAAGATCTATTTTATATAATCACTATAAGAAGGTATCCGCGGAGATATATTCTCAATGTGACAAGATTTTAGTATCTACTAAAGAACATATTGATTACATTAAAGCATTACCTAATTGTAATAATTTAGATATTGATTATCTCCCTCAATATGCTGAATCAATATTTGAAGATGCTAATTATGATAATGAAGATAATGGTGTTATAGATTTAATGTTTGCTGGTAATATAGGCAAAGCCCAATCAGTAGATACTATTATAAGAGTGGCAGCTCTATTAAAAGATAATCCTAAATTTAAGTTCCACATCGTTGGTAGTGGTTCTGAACTAGATAACGTTATGAAGTTAGCTAAAGAGCTGAATACTGATAATGCTATTTTCTATGGACAAAAACCATTATCAGAAATGCCTGAATTATATAAGATAGCGGACGCTATGTTAGTAACATTAGAAGATAAAGCATATGCAAATATGACTATACCAGGAAAGGTACAATCATATATGGCTGCTGGTAAACCAATAATAGGTGCGGTTAATGGTAGTTGTGCTAATTTTATCAAAGATAATGAATTAGGATATGCATGTGCATCTGGCGATGCTGATGCATTAGCAAATATTATTAAAAGATTAGACGCGGAAGAACTTCACAAAATTGGGAAAAACTCTAAAGAGGTGTATGACAAACGTTTTAAAAAATCTTTGTTTATAAAAAATATTAAAGAATATCTATTTAAAAAGTAGATTCATGATTATTATATGAAAAAAGAAAGTAAAGATATTGTCATTTATAGATATCGCAAACTTATTGAGCCAAACCTAATTGCGCTGAAAAATAATTATATCAATGGCAGTCTATTCAAACGTTTTTCTAATGCTGATCAAGGCGAAATGAATTATGGGTTTACCGAAGAATTTAAAAAGAAAAACAACGTATCTGATAAGGACGCTAAGATATATGTAGATGCAATAATCGATAATTCAAAAGAGAATTATTATTTAGCATGTTTTACTTTAAACAAACCTGCAAGAGATAGTGCAGAATGGGAAAAATATGCAAACAAAACTGGTTATTGTTTATCATATAGTGTAAAAGAGATAGCGAACTGTGTGTATAAAGAAAACCAAATAAAAAATAGAATTCTTATGTTTGATAAGGTTCAATACTCAAACGACATCTTTTCTTTAGATCCAATAGCGGAAGAAATGATTCGATTATGCAAAATCTATGATCTTCATACTTTAGATGATTTAAATAGAAATGAAAACAAAATTATGAAAGCAAATAATAAAATTGGCGCATATGCTGTTAAAGCTTTTTTTCATAAATCAGATAGATACTCCAAATATAATGAAGTTAGACTTGTTGAGCTTGTTCAAAACCAAAACAACAGTATGTTCAAAGACTGCCTTTTAAAAGTCAAACCACTTTCAATTATCATTAGGAAAGGCTTTCCTTTGAATTGCTATATTTTAGAAGAGATTTCCAGGAATAACTGCATTCCTATTCAGTATATTTAGAATGGAATTAATTGATTATTTGTTAAACAAACCACCCGAAAAACTTTATAAATATAGAGAAGTTAATGAAAATAATTTAACCGCTCTTTTTGACGACAGAATTTATGTTCCGAGAGCAGATAGGGTCAATGATAAAAACGAATTGGCTTTAGCCCCGGAAAATAGCAATAAGCATTATGATGAAATATTTAATAGATTTATTAAGTTAGGAAGAAAAGGATGCTATATTTTATCGTTCACAATCCTACCAGACAATTTAAAGATGTGGAATAAATATTGTGAGAAATTTAGTGGCTTTGTACTTGAATATGATTCAAAAGATATAATCGAACAAATATCTAAAAGCAGAACTGGATCAAAATGGGGATATGTTAAATATAACTGCGAAAAAGTCATTGTTTCAAAATTGGTTTTGGATGAAATTGGTAAAGAGCAAAATGCGAATTATCAAATAAGAGTTGATGAGTATTCAACCGGTTTCTTTTTTATCAAAACTCCACGGTGGAAATATGAAGAAGAATTCAGGTTTGCTTTTGGAGTTGAAGGCCAAGACATTAACTTTATTAATAAAAACGATGCAATAATTTACAAAAAGGGCTTCTTCATCGAAAATGTTATCCCTACTAAGATATTCATTGGTTTTAATATGGAAGAAAAAATCAAAGAGCAAATTATTGATTATTGTTTGCACAAACACATTAAACATGAAATTGTCAATAAGTCTTTTACTAAATGACTATTATCCATATGCGTTTATCGTTAATTAAAACGATAATACTTTTATGCTAGATTTATCTAAATATATTAAAGAAAAAGAATTTTATACCTCTCTTAAGGAGATGTTTTCATCTTTGGATGAGAGAGTTATCTCTAATCCTAAATATGAAGCAATCTTAGATAAGATTCTAGAGCCGGATATATTTGATGTGAAATGATCAAAATTAAAGAATACAAAACTTACAAAACCCCTTTTTAATAAAATGATATCTGACTCGCATTTCATTATCTTTGATGAAATACTCGCCGATGATAGTGGACACTCTAACATAAGCACAGACTCTTAGTTTATGTTTTGGACTAGCTTCTTTTATTAATTCTTTTCCTAACTTCTTAGTCGCTGTAATTATTGTCTTTTTTACCATAAATATTTATAACAGGCATTTTGTATTTCTTTTTTAGAAGAATTATGGCTTCCGTCATCTCAAAACATTGATAAACTCCCTTATCACATAATTCTTCTAAGATATAAAGACAGATGTTATATACTATGGGAGTTTCTTATTTAAGATAATCTTGTCTTTGTTATGCATAGTGGTGCCTGTTCCTTATGTGTCTATAAATCCATCAAAAAAGAGAAGTGCAAGTCAATTTGCATTATAATTAAACCGATATGAAAAACTTGTTTTATTTGGTTTTAATTGATAATGGATTTGTGATTTGTTCAGAGAAAGATGGGGTTGCAATTTTGCCACACATTCATTTCGTGAAGACTTTCAAAGCTAAAGAAGAAGCGAAAAGACACTTCGTCAGCTTAACAAAGCTTAATATTAAGAAAAATGATTTTGATATCGTTGGCTATATTAAAGAGGAAGATCTATATATCTATTCCGTTGTTGTAGATGTTAATTATAGGGATAATTATTTAAAACTTCAAAATAGCGGAATGCGTCTCGCGAAACAAGCCCAATTCATGGGACTGGAGTCTTTTAATTGGGATAATGGTAGTAGGCTAGCAATTCGCTCATTATCAAAGAATACAAACTACAAGGATGCATACAATATTATTAATTCAGATAGCAAGTTTGATTATTATGCAGATGAAACGCGTACAATAATTGATTCGATTTTTAATGATATTACTAATATTTGGCAATATGATAAACCGGATGTAATTGTTGAGAAAGCAGACCACATAGTTGGATTAGAATGCTTTCAAATAAATGCGGCTGGAACTAATGAGAACGGGTCAATAGGATCACGTGGTCATAAAAAGATGCTTGATAAAGTGAAAAAAGGAAAGCTTCTTGATGCCAATGTTGTATCGATGCATTTTGACAATTCATTGAAAAAACTTTTCAAGGATTTCTGTTCAACTTTTAAAAATCATTTATCTAAAGTAGATATTTATTCAAAAAACTTGGCTCTCCATGCTAGTGGAAGAAAACAAGCCATAGGTTTTTATGTAAGTGATACAACTTTGTTAGGCACTTATTACAGACCTAGTAGTGGCGGATTTTCTCCTTTATACCTATTCAATTTAAAAGAATTTTGGGATGTTTATTTAAAAGTTGATGAACCATTGTTTTTCATCTTCCAACAAACTGAATCAGACGTCAAGAATATGTTCTTTATCACAAAAAATGACTATCCACAATTGATGAAAAAGAAAATGATTTGGAGCATAGCAGATATTGAAGAAATGTTTTTTAATGACCCAAGTTTGATCGGAACATCTTTCCCTTTAGAATAGTGGGATTACTAAAACCATACCAAGAGTGGAAGAACTAAACATATATCAATTGATACGATTGAACGTAAGGATGGCAGATGCTCTCCTTTGTTGTTTTATATAAAAGAAGCCATTACCCCAGAATTGTCATTCACTGGTAACCACTTTGAGCATCGATAATTCCCTCATCGCATAATTCTTCTAAGATATAAAGACAGATGTTACATTCGTATGGAAGCTTCTTATCAAAGATAACCTTGTCTTTATTGTGCATAGTGGTGCCTGTTCTTTGTGCATCTATAAATCCATCAAAAAAGAGAGAAGTGCAAGTTGATTTAGATTATAATTGAGTTATTAAAAGGAAAACTGACACATGTACACAACGATTATCACTTCAATTTTCTTTCTGCTGACGCTCATAGAAGAACTAGCGTTTTTTGCCATTGATGGGATAATGAAAGATGCTAAGTTGAAAAATTATTTTCTTTTTAAGAAAATTGTCCGTGCCATATTTTTAATTGAGTTTACTATATTTAACTTTCTCTTCTCTTTTGCGAAACCCGAATATGTTTTTCAACTTGTCTTTCAAATTATAGGAAATATTGCGGCGATCATTTACTTTTTCCTAGATTATTTTTATTTTTCTCAAAGAACAAGAAGCTATATATTGTGGATGCAAAACTTAGTTTTTAACAAAACTCCTCTTAGCAAAGTGTTTGCTGTATACGATGCCAACGGCGTTGAATATAAAGAAAGGAAAAAGATACCTCAACAACGATACAGCATTGTTGTGGCAGGCAAAGATAAAGGGTTGTGTATTTTTATCCCAACAAGCGATGGAGGAATCTTATTGAAACCCATTAAACCAATGAATGAAGAAACTATGATGTTTTACGCACAAAAAATAGAAATAGATTTTGACAATAAAGGAAGCTTAAAGTTTTGGAAAGGTGATTTGCCAATAGAAGCCATTAAAGAATTTGATTATGGAAGCGAATCGAAAATCTATCTTTGGATAAAAAATCGCTTGTTGTCCGAAAAAGGAAAACTAATTTTAACTTTTACTTTTATTGGGCTGTTTGTGATATTTGTTTTTACGTTCATTATTGCTGATCAAGTCTTTCATTATGATTTGTTAAATGAATGGTTTACTCAAAAGATACAATAATTCTTGGTTAATGATTATAAAATGTCATTTATTCTTCATTGTATTCTAGGCACCTATTAATAGTGATTGTCACAGTCGGCGAAAGACATTGATAATTTGTCTAAAAACAAAATCGATTTTTATTGCAGCAATATTTTGATTGTTTATCTATGAAAATATACTTGATATCTCCACTAAATCCAATATAATTGTATTTGGAGGAGCAAATATGATAATTACAGCATCAATGCTTAGAAATAAATATAGTGATTATTCTAATCCACTAGACAAGATTAAAAGAGATACAGATAGCGGTGTACTTTTTAGACTTACTAGGGGAATATATGAAACTGATGGTGGAGTTGAACCATGTTTTTTAGCCTCCTCTATATTATCTCCATCGTATCTTAGTTTTGATTGGGCTTTATCTTATTATGGATTAATACCGGAGAAAGTTTTTTCAATTACTTCAGCGTCATTAAATATTAGGAAGAACAAGACTTTTATAAATAAGTTTGGAAGATATGAATATAGCGATATTCCATCTTCAGCATTTTCAGAAGGGTTAACTTATTTAGAAAATGGTGATTATATTGTAAAGATTGCTACTAAGGAGAAGGCAATTTGCGATTCTTTAAGTAAGTGGAGAGTAGTTAATAGTGTTAAATCTCTTAAGGAATTATTATTCGTAGACAAAAGAATTGATGAAAAAGAATTCTTAACTTGTGATTTTATGTTGATGATGAGACTAGCATCTTTATATAAGAAAACAAATTTAGATATGTTAATTAAACTAATTAGAAAGGAATATAGCCATGAATAGTGTTATTGAAGCGATGCTTGCAAAGTATAATCCTCAAAATAATGAGGAAAGAGAAAATGCAATTAAAGAAATAATTCAAGAAATTGCTTTAGCGGGATTATCGCGTGGCGGTTTCTTTAAAAAAGCAGCTTCTTATGGTGGAACGTGCTTAAGAATATTCCATGGCTTAAATCGCTTTAGTGAGGATCTTGATTTTGCTTTATTAGAAAAAGATTCTAATTTTAAGATAGAGGATTATTTTTCCCCTCTTAAAAAAGAATTTGAATCATATGGCATAGATATGATTATTGAGCCTAAAAAGAAAGATGAAAATAATGATGTCCAAAGCGCGTTCCTAAAAGGAAATACATTAATGCTTATGATGTCTTTCTTCCCGAAAAGCGAAGATGCAAAAAGAGTAGTGTCTAATCGAAAGATAAAAATTAAGTTTGAAGTAGATACTGATAATCCTATTGGTGGAGTCACTGAATTTAAATACAAAATGTTACCCGCTCCATATGAGGTTAGAATATTTGATGAAGCAACTTTATTTTCAGGAAAGATACACGCTATTTTGTGTAGAAGCTATAAAAACCATGTTAAAGGAAGAGATTATTATGATTATCTTTTCTATATTGGCAAGGGAAGCAAATTCAATCTCAAATATCTTGAGAGCAAGTTGAAAAATACTGGTGGAATTATAGATTATGATGAAACCTTAACATTGGATAAAGTCAAAGAATTGCTTAAAGCAAAATTTGAATCTGTTGATTATGAATCCGCTAAGGCGGATGTTTCTAACTTCATTATTGACAAGGAAAGTTTAAAATTTTGGAAAAAAGAACTTTTTATTTCAACACTTAATGAACTATCTCCAGCAAATTCAGTTGACTGAATACAGTCGTATAACATTTGTTAGATTGAAGACCACATTAGATAATTTAGGAATCGAAAATAATATCCACAATCTGTTGTCATGGCTATAAAATAAGAGATAAATGGCGTTTAAAGCGGAAAAACTTAAAAAAATATCAAATTATTACGTGTTAACTTGCATTTAACTACCAAAATCGATAGTATAGAATCAGAAAATATGAAAAAGAAACTATTTAGAAGAGAAAATTATTTATCTAAGATTAGGCCTTTTTATCATGAAACAGATTTGATTAAGGTTATCACAGGAATTCGCAGATGCGGGAAATCCTCCATTATGGAAATGATTGCCGATGAATTGGTGGAAGGTGGAGTTGATTCTGAAAACATTATTTATATCGATCTAGATAAAAGAGGATATAAAAGCATAAAGACTCCGGATGAGTTGGAATCTCTTATTGATACAATGTCCAGAGGAATCAAAGGCATTAAATATCTATTTGTAGATGAAATACAAAATGTTAAAAACTTCGAAAGAATGATAAATGCTTTTAGAGAAGAAGATGATTATTCAATTTTTATTACTGGAAGCAATTCCTATTTATTAAGCGGTGAATTAATGACACATCTCACGGGTCGTTACTTAGAATTTGAAGTGTTCACACTAAATTTTGAAGAATATCTTAAAATGAAAGAATTCTATAAAATGCCGATTGATCAAAACCCTTCTATTGAACTTGATAAATATTTATTAGAAGGTGGGTTTCCTAGAACTTTATTTTTGCCAGACCTATCATCTAAAAGATTATATATTCATGAAGTAGTGGATGAAATCTTCAAAAAGGATATTAAAAAAAGAGTCAAGATAAGGAAAACCGCTGTTTTCAATTTGGTTAGAGACTACATCATCAATAATTATGGAGCGACAACTAGTGTTAATAATATTGTCAAAGAGCTAAATAAGAATGGAGCTTCTGTTCGCTTTGAAACTGTCTCAAAATATGTTCAACATCTTGTGGATGCCAAGATTATTTATGAATGTGATAGATTCGATACGAAGTCTAAGAAGATGTTTCAAAACGAAAAGAAATATTATTTGGCCGATTTATCTTTATCTATGTTTACAAATCCTGACAGTAGGATCAATTACGGACCCGCTCTTGAAAATACCGTTTATTTATACGCTAAGTCCAAGAGATATGAAGTATCCGTTGGGAGAATTGGAAAACTTGAATGTGACTTTATCCTGAAAGATATGTTCTTGAATTATTCCTATGTCCAAGTGGCTTATACAATTCTAAGTAGTGAGGATACAGAAAATAGAGAGTACGCCCCTTTGGAGAAGATTCAAGATAATTTTCCTAAGTATGTATTAACAACAGATTTCTTAATTCAAAAACGAAAAGGGATTATACATGCAAATTTGATGAAGTTTATCAAAGAAGGACAAACGTTTTAATCGTTTTATGAAAGCTGATAAAAGCAAAGAAATTGTTATTATTTACTTTACAAAAAAGATTAAAGATAAAAATGAATAATATTAAATATTATTCATATATTTTTCAAAAATAATGTTATAATATTATTGTCTAAGGTGAAAAACGAGCGTTCGATCACGGCGCATATAATCGTTGGGGGTTATATGGATTCAGTGCTTCCAGGAGTCGCTCATCTGGTAGACATATGAAGCGGTAAATCCGCTTTTTTCTTTTATTGCATTTATCGTTAATTAAAACGATAATACCTTTATGCTAGATTTATCTAAATACATCAATGAACCAGAATTCTATACCGCTCTTAAGGAGATGTTTTCATCTTTGGATGAGAGAGTTATCTCTAATCCTAAATATGAAACTATCTTAGATAAGATAATAGAGCCGGATAGAATTATCACCTTTGATGTGAAATGGTTAGATGATAATAATATAGAGCATATTAATAAAGGTTATAGAGTACAGTTCAATAACGTTAATGGTGTTTATAAAGGCGGATTAAGATTTCATCCATCGGTTGATATCTCTATTCTTAAGTTTTTAGCGTTCGAACAGATATTTAAGAATTATTTAACTACTTTACCTATGGGTGGCGCTAAAGGTGGTAGTGACTTTGATCCCAAAGGTAAAAGCGATAATGAAATAAAGAATTTCTGTTACGCTTTTATGAAAGAATTATATCCATATATCGGTGTAGATATAGATGTCCCTGCGGGAGATATCGGTGTGGGATCAAGAGAGATTAGATATCTCTATGAAGCTTATAAATTATATTCTGGTAAATGTGATTGTTCCTTAACTGGTAAGCCTTTAGATATGGGTGGATCATTATGTCGTAAAGAAGCGACTGGTTACGGAGTAACATATTTCGCTCTAGAAGCACTAAAGAGGTTCAATAAGACAGATTTAAAAGGAAAGAGAGTTATTATCTCTGGAAGTGGTAATGTCGCCTTATATTGTCTAAAAAAGGTCATAGAATATGGTGGTAAGGTTATCGCGATGAGCGATTCCTCTAACACCATATATGTACCTGATGGTATCGACTTTAATATATTAAGAGAATTAAAGGAAGATAAGAGAGGCCGTATTAGAGAATATAAGAATCTAGTGTCTAATAAAGTAGAAGTATTAGATAGTAGTAAAGATATATGGTCTATTAAATGTGATATCGCCTTTCCCTGCGCTACTCAATTTGAATTAGATGAGAATGACGCGAGATTATTAATTAATAATGGATGTATCGGTGTCTTTGAGGGAGCGAATATGCCTTGTACATTAGAGGCTGCTAATATGTTTATTAATAATAAAGTGATATATTCTCCTGGTAAGGCTAGTAACGCTGGTGGAGTGGCAGTATCAGGATTAGAGATAGAACAAAATGTTAAAGGAGAGATATGGTCCTTTGATAAAGTCGATAATAGATTAAAAGAGATTATGTCTAATATCTTTAATAATGTTTATAACACTGCGAAAGAATTAGGAGATGAATATAATCTCATTAAAGGTGCGAATAACTATGCTTTTATCGGTATCAGCGATAAAATGCTAGAAAGAGATAAGAAATGAATACTAAAGAAGAATTATTAAAACAATATAATGAATATCTAAAGATGAACTTATCTATAGATATGACGAGAGGTAAACCATCCAAGAAACAATTAGAATTAAGCATGCCGATGCTCGATGTTTTAAATTCTAAATGTGATTTAGATAGTATCGATCATGTCGATACCCGTAACTACGGTGTCTATGATGGTTTAAAAGAATGTAAAGAATTATTCGCTTCGATATTAGAAGTAGAACCAGAAGATGTAATTATCTTTGGTAATTCTTCTTTAAACATCATGTATGAATGCCTCGCGGATGCATTCTTATATGGTGTCTGTGGAGATACACCATGGAGTAAATTAGATAAGAAGATTAAATGGTTATGTCCCGTACCGGGATATGATAGACATTTCGCGATATGCGAACAATTAGGTATTGAGATGATTAATATACCTATTAATAGTGATGGACCAGATATGGATATGATTGAAGAATTAATCAAAGATCCATCAGTTAAAGGTATCTTCTGTATTCCTAAGTATTCTAATCCTACTGGTATTACTTATTCTCAAGAAGTAGTGGATAGATTCGCTAAATTAAAACCATGTGCGAAAGACTTCCGTATCTATTGGGATAACGCTTATTGTGTTCATGACTTCTATAAAGATGATAAGGATTATTTACCATCATTATTAAGAGAAGCGAGAGAATATCATAACGAAGATATCGTCTATATGTTTACCTCGACCAGTAAAATTACCTTCCCTGGTAGTGGTGTTGCCGCATTCGCGGCATCTAAACATAATTTAGATGATATTAAATCCCATCTGAAATATAAGACTATCGGTTACGATAAGATTAATGAATTAAGACATGTGAGATTCTTAAAAGATATCGATGGTGTTCATAAACAGATGGAGAAACACGCAGAATTATTAAGACCGATATTTGCTTATGTTGATAAGAGATTAGAACAAGACTTAAAAGGTTTAGCGAATTGGAATAAACCGAAAGGTGGATACTTCATATCTCTATATGTCCCTAATAAAGCTAGAGAAGTGATTAATAGATGTAAGGAATGTGGAGTGAAGTTAACCGATATGGGTTGCGCTTATCCTTATCATATAGATAAATCTAATAGTCATATCCGTTTAGCCCCTTCTTGTTTAACACTAGAAGAACTTAAACTAGCGATGGATGTCATAGTGTTATCAGTTAAGATAGAACTTACTAAATAGTGAGTTCTTTTTTTGATTTAAAAAGGTAATTACTCACAAGCTACCTTTCAAACACTAAAAATATCAATCGGCAAAATTCGTAAAACTTACTATAACTATTGCGTTTTTTGCCGATTGAAATAAACGAAAAGGCAACAAATCTAGTTGTTTTCTTTTATTAATGACATTTATAGTGTCACATTGACTCCTATGATAGTGGTGTATCCCATAAAGGAGGCAATTAACATTATGAAAGTACTTGGATTTGTATTTTTGGGACTCTGTCTAGTTTCTTTTGGTATCCTTGCTGTGAAGCTTGGATGGTTTGATTATGTGCTGGGTTTAATCCCTGGCTTAGGAGTATAGTATGGATTTATTTAATAAGGTACATATCGATTCTGTTAATGGAGATATCTCTTTAAGAGATGGCAATCATCTCTCCATTATTAATGCTTCTTATCGAGTTTGCGATGGATGTTTATATATTGAAACCATTAGTAACGATGTTCGTTTAACTATTCCTTCAAAACAATTAGAAGAAGTCAGCGTTCACACAGTCAGTGGAGATTGTTTTATTGAATTTGATGATTTATATGTCAAAACCATCAACTTTGATTCCACAAACGGAGATTTAAATGTCTTTGCTAATTATGATGTTTTGTCTTTTAACTCTATCGCTGGTGAGTGTGAAGAACATAAGAAGGTATCTAAGAAACCTTCTAAGGTTACAAAGACTATCACAAAAGCAGTTGATGATAATAGTGAGAGTTGGATCGATGGAGAAAGGTATAGATAAGTATGCAATTTAAGAAGAATGATTATTTTGAATATAACGGACAAAAGATTACGATATTAGATCTTTTAGGTGAAGGTGGACAAGGCGAAGTCTATCTTGTGAAATATGGTAATCAACAATTAGCGTTCAAATATTATAAAGATATTCCTAGTGATGATTTTAAATATAATTTAAAAAACAATATCTCTAAAGGCACTCCATCAAATAATTTCTTATGGCCTAAAGAATTCATCGAATTCGATGATAATACCTGTGGTTATCTCATGGACTTAAGAGGTCATAATTATGTTTCTTTTGTTTCTTATCTAACTGGTAAGAATAAATTTAAAAACAAAAGAATACTTCTTAATTGGTGTATCGAATTAGTGAAGAGCTTTAAGCTCCTCCATGAAATGGGTTACTCCTATCAGGATTTAAATGATGGAAGTTTCTTCTTAGATCCAGATACTGGTAAGTTACTCATCTGTGATAACGATAATGTTACTGCGAATAAGATGAATTTAGGTGTCTTAGGTAAGATGCGTTATATGGCTCCCGAGATAGTGAGAGGGGATAAGGACAAAGCGACTGGTAGTAGACAAATGCCAGATACCCATTCCGATAGATTCTCTTTAGCTATTATCTTATTTCTAGCGTTATGTATGGGTAATCCCTTTGAAGGTGAGTGCTTAAAGAAGTATGTCGTCATAGATGAAAAAGCGGAATATGAGATGTTTGGCAGTCATCCTCTTTATATCTATCACAACACTGATACATCTAATCGACCGATTAGGGGATATCACACAGCGGTATTAAAGAAATACCCGGAACTACCTTCTTATATTAAAGAGGCATTCCATAGAACCTTTGTCGATGGTTTAAAAGATCGTGAGAATGGTAGAACCACTGAGTTAGAGTGGGTCAAGTTATTATGCAAATATCGCGATGAACTCATCACCTGTACATGTGGGCATGAATATATCTATGGATTTAATGAGAAAAAACATAATGATAAATGTCCATATTGTAAGAATAAGACCAGGAGATTCTGCTATTTAGTAGTGGGTAAAAATCGTGTGTTATTAGAACCGAATAAATATCTATATGAGATGCATATTGATAAATATTCCTCTAACTACAACACTCCAGTAGGTAAGGTTATTATCAATAAGAATAATCCTTCCTTGTGGGGCATTATGTTAAAGCTTGATCACGATGTTCTTATCAAAGATAAGGATGGGAAAGAAAAGACCATCAGTAAAGATGGTGTCATACCAATCATTAATGAGTTAAAGATTAAGTTCTCAGATACGATGATTGGACAAATTCTCACTAATTAAATATGTGACATAAATAATGTAACTATGAGTTTTATATTTTAATTAGTAAAGGACGTGTTATGACTAATCAAGAAATACAGTTATTCATGATAAAGATGTTGGGGAATAAATATCCCTTATTCATCGATAGTTATCCTGATGATATCGATATGGAAAACTTCATCAGTGTCACTCTTAGTGAGGAGAGACAATTAAATATCTGCTTTTATCCTCAGAATACATATATATCCATCTATACGGATTACCCCAGTTTAGATGATCGATTATTAGACGTTAATGAAGCCAATCAAATAATCATGGATTTTAAAAAAGAAAAATCCCCTTTTGATACTTTAACAGTCTCTGACGAACATAATGGGTTGAGGTTGATAAAATTTGTAACCAAAGAAGAATTAAAAGAGACCATTATTAGTGAACTAATAGAGTATCTAGAAAAACCCAATCAATTCCTCATTAGATTATATAAATTGACTAATTTCATAGAAAAGGAGAAGAAAAATGAAAGATAATTCAATTTTAGAAGGTATTAAAAAACAAGAATTGAACCTCTTATTTGTCATAGACAATAGCGGTTCTATGGAAGGCGAAAAACTCGGAGCGGTCAATAATGCAATTCGAGATGTGATGAGCATCATGCCAGAGATCCAAGAGGACACTAGCGATGCGGAGATTAAAATCAGCGCTCTCACATTCTCAGAAAACTGTCGATGGGTTTATTCTGAACCCAAAGGCGTGAGCGACTTTAAATGGTCTGATATTACCGCGGAAGGCGGCACTGATTATTCCAAAGCTTATGATGAATTAGCGAAGTTCCTCTGTAAAAGAGAGAATGGTGGCAAGATGCCCGATATCGGTGGTGTGGCTCCTATTATCATCTTGATGAGCGATGGTATGCCAACCTCTCCCGATTGGAATGATCACTTAAATTCTTTAAAAAAGAAAGGCTGGTTTAAAGTCGCTCTTAAGTATGCATTAGCGATTCAAATCGATACTAAAGAAGCGATGGATGTCTTAACAGCGTTTACCGGTAATCCCGAAACAGTGTTAAAGGTTTACACCGCAGAAGCTTTAAGAAAAGTCATCAAGGTTATTGCGATTACCGCTAGTAAGGTGAAATCATCCTCTAGTCAAGTGAGTGGTGGCACTCTCGTCTCTAAAGAGGAAGAAGCGAAACAAGAAATCGCTAAAGGCTTAGAAGAAGTCTCTGATGTCGAATGGTAAAGACGATGGATAGAATCAGCAAAGAAAAATTAAATATTATTCTTCTAGTTGATGCTTCTAAATCCATGCAGGGCAAAAGGATTCGTCAAGTCGATCAAGCGATTATCGATATTAAGAGCTATCTTATTGACTTACAAAGCGAGAATACGAATGTGGATTTCTATATCACCATAATTCCTTTTGGAACTTATGCATCATTCTATAAGAATGAAGTATCTACGAACATCGTGGATTTCCAATACGAGGGAATTAAATGTGGTGGTTATTCTAATCTTCATTTGGCGTATGAGAACCTCACTTCTATTATGGCGAAAGAATCTCAGGGTGGCATCATGTCGGATTTCGGTGGTGCCGCTCCGATTATATTGCTATTAACAGATGGGCATCCGACGGGGAATTCTTATAAAGAAAAGTTAGAAACTTTAAAGAAAGTTCCCTGGTTTAAAGCGGCGTTAAGATATGGCATCGCTATCGAATTAAATGATGAACGAACCACGAAAGTTCTCCATGACTTTGTCGGTAGTAATGGTGATGTGATCAGCTGTTATAACGCGATGATGCTTAAAGATATTATCAAGATTATTGTCTTAACAGCGTCGAAGGTGAAGTCCACATCCGCGAATGTCGCAAGCGGACCTCACGTCACACAAAATCAAGTGGTACAACAACTAATCGCTGACGCTTTAAGCGATACGGAGAATTGGGGGTGGTGATATGTATTATGTGATGAATAAAACATGTATTGGTTATAGTCATCTTCATAGCCATAAACCATGCCAGGATTTCTCCTCAACTTATAAAGATAATGAAAGAATCATTATCACCTGCTGTGATGGTCATGGTGGTAATCAATATATTAGAAGTCAATACGGATCTAAATGCGCTTCCGAAGCGATAAATAGTGTCTTTAAAGCGATGGACAAATCTTTCTTTCGCGAGAAAGATCAAGAGAAGATTAAAGATACGATTAAATTATTAATTTTATGCGCTTATAACAAGCTTATTGAAAGAGAACTAACCGATAAACCGATTAAGAAACAGGAATTAATAAATTTAAAGGAAGAAGAGATTGACTCTTTAAAGATTAATCCTGCGAAAGCTTATGGGACCACTCTATCGGGAGCGATGTTATTTCATCATCATATCATTGTAGTCTCTATAGGAGACACAGAAGCATTAGGGGTGAAGAAAGGGCAATTAATTAAATTATTTGATAACTCTAATGATCCGGCGGGTAATGTCACTTATTCGATGTGTCAAGAAGATGCTTATCAATATTTACGAGTAGCGGTTTTTGATGAGAGAGATTTTGATGGTATTATCCTCTGCACAGATGGATTAACTTCCCCTTATCAAAGTTATGAGAATTTCTTCACTTACTTTGTAAAACCCACAATAAATCGTATTTTGTTATCTAAATCCATAGATAAAGTGGAAGAAGATGTTTATATGATTGCGACAGAGATGGGTGTGGGCGATGATGTGAGTTTATCTTTGTTACTTAATAAACACGCGAATAGTAGATATTACCGATAATAGGAGAAGAGAATTGGATTATAATCAAGCTTTTCAAAAGATGATTAAGACATACGGATTAAAGATATTGCATAACAGTTTCTTAGTCCGTTCTTTTCTTTATGACTATGTCGGTAATTCTTATCAAGATAAGGATTTAATTGAAGCTTATTATCTATTAGATAAAGACAATAATATTTATAACAAAATTAGCGGTGACAAATTACAAGATAGTAGGGAGTATATTAAATCAATAATTTCTAAAGCGGATACTAGATATAGCTCTAAGTTATATCTTCAATCAGTAGAACCATTATTAATGGTGTTATATCCCATAAAACATAAAGAGAATACAAAACCAAAGAATAATGATGATAAACAGGTTGTAACTATAAAAAGTGATAAGCCACTAAAGAAAAAGAAACATCGTTCGAATAGTAAAGAAGTCAATATAGTAGCTAATTGTAAAAAACTAGTAGTGGGTTACACGAGTGATACAACACCAAAGCTATTAAGTAAAAGCCTATTCGGTTATAAACCTTGTAGTGGACTTAATTACAATCAAGGGATTGTTGATTTAAATCTTAATAACGATAAGAAGACTTATACGCTATTGTTACCTAATATTAGATATAAAAAGATTAGCATCTCATTTAATGGCAAAGAACTGCTATTAAACGATAATATTAAAGCCAATAATCTAATGATTAATAGCCAGAGTGGTTATGCCACATTAAATGTGGAATCCGGTTGTGTGAAAGTTAAACAAAACGATGGCAATGTCTATGTGAGCGGTAAAACCAAATCACTCACTATTAGTAATAAGAAGGGCAATGTGGTGTGCTCATTAGATGCGAATTATCAGAAGAACTGCACCGTGGTAGCGAATAATGGATATATTAATATCGATTATCCGATGTATAGCATTAGACCGAGAATTCATTGCTTATTGCGTAAGTTAAAAACAATCAAAGGGATATATCAAATCGGCTTTAATAATGTCGAAATGTTTCTAAAAGTTATTAAGAATGGGAGAATAATTGTGCGATAAAATAGCTTTGCTAATATTACATTTTTAATGTATTATTAAATATAGTATTTATGGGCAAAGCAGCAATGTGTATAAGATTGCTCCAGATTCTCAATACTGGACGCGTTTATAACAGAACCCAATTAGCGGGTCTTTTAGATACCAACCCAAGAAATATTGCTGAATATGTAAAAGAACTCGATGAAGTCGCGATGGAGGCTGGATCGGGTTTTTATATTGAAACAGTCCCTGGAAGATATGGGGGATATAAGTTAAATGGAAATATTTCCATCCCCGCTATCAAACTAACTTTAGAAGAGAAAACTGCTCTTTTAGAGTCTTTTAATTATTCAGTTACAAAAAAAGATTTCCCCAAAAAGAAAGATTTAACTACTGCTTTTTCGAAAGTGGCATCGAATATTGAAATAGAAGAGAAAGATAATAAACTGGTGGTCGTTGATAAATATCAATTACAAATGGACCAGAATGATATCAATACTAGATATGCTTTTATTGAAGATGCTATTAATAAAAAGCGTTCTGTTGAAATTCTTTACCTTTCTTTAAAAAGCGGAGAAAAGGTTCATGTGGTAGACCCATATAAGTTAATCAACTATAACAATTCTTGGTTCTTTTTAGCTTGGGATCACGAGAATGGTAAGGTTTTTTCATTTAAGCTTAATAGAATTAAAACATTTAAACTCTTAGATAAAAGATTTGTAGTACATAAATATTTTAGAGCCGAAGATTATTATGACGAAACTGGGTTCAAACAAAATGGTGAATACCATCACGTTGTGTTAATAGCAACTGGGACTAGGGCGATGTTGTTAAAAGAAAGAGTATATGGTAAGAACCAAACGGTTACTGAATTAGATGATGGTTCAATTAAAGTTGAAATGGATATGCAAAACGATAACACAATGGTAGCGTTTGTTCTTCAAGCCGGTGGGGAAATGAAAGTTTTAGAACCCCAATGGCTAATAGATATGGTGAAAGAAGAAGTGCAAAAGATTGAAGCGCTTTATAGTGATAAATAACCACTGTTATAGGAGGAAGAGATATATGAAGAAAAAGAAATTCGTAAAATTTGTTGGTTTAGGAGTGTGCCTTTCCATGATTGCTGTTGGCGTCTTTAATGGCGTTAAGCAAAGCAAGCAAAAGAAAGATGAAGCTAAAGTGGCATATGGATTGGATGTCTCGGAAGAAGATTCCCAATATTTAGGCTATGGGTATGATGTTACCGCAGGCAAACCAATTATTAAAACCACGGATGCATTGAAACTTCAAAACCCCATTCTTGATGTTGATAATCCAGGATTGGTTCAATATACCAAGATGAAAACCGGTAGTTATACATATTATGAAAACTACGAATCATCAAGCGTTAGAGAAACCGCTAATGAATATGGTTTAAGTATGAGCGCGGGCGTAAATGCTAGAATCAAAATGGTTGATGTTGATGTAAAGAATGTATTTGATCTTGGATTCCAAACAAGCAAAAGATATGAAGAAAGATTTGCGTATTACACGGCATTTGTGAGAAATAGACTTGTTTATTATGAAGGCGTGGGTCGTGAAACTTTATCCAATTATTTGCATCCATCCTTCTTATCTTCTTCTAGAGCTATTTCTTCAATTGAAGACGCAAATAACTTCTTAGATAAATATGGCACGCACTTAGTGACCGGCTATCACTTAGGTGGCGTCTTTGAGATGACCAATTATTTTGCCACGATATCGTCAACTTATAAGAGAAAGGTTGATACTTCTTTCTCACAACAAGTGGGCGTTGCTATGGCAAACTACAGCATTGGTGTCGATACGTCATTATCTGCGAAGTATGGTTCTATGGATAATAACGAATATGCTGTTAATAAATATAAATGTACATCATATGGTGGTTATGCATTCCCTGGTTTGACAATTGACCAAGCTTTTACTGTTACCCAATCCATCTATGGAACAGGCTTTGTTTATCAGTTATGGACAGATTCAATTAACCAAGGCAAAAATTTAATCATTACTGATATCCCTGAATCAACCGCGATGATTCCATTATTCAATATTCTTCCCGAAACAGCGGAATTTGATAATGCGAGAACTTATATCATCAAGGCTTATATTAAAAGAGCAGGTATTTCTTATAGACAATTCTTGGACCAATATAAAGATGTTGTTAAAAATACCTCTCCTTCAAAATTACCTCCTCAAGATATTGGTTATTTAGGCCGTGGATACGAAGCATTTAACTTATCTAGCGATAATAATAATTTAGGTCGTTATGTTCCCGCCGATCAATATACCGACACTATTAAAGCAGTTCCTAATACCATTATTTCTTTTGATTTTGATCAAGCTACATATTACGGAAGAAAACTAGAATGGAAATCTTCCAATGAATCTTATGTTGCTGTTACAGATAGTAGAAATGGTGTCTTTACCATTCCTACTGGTCTTCCCACAAATACAAACCTTTCTTCTAAAATCTCTCTTTATTTGGACGATGTTCAAATATATGAAGTGAATATCAATATTGAAGAGGGCAAATATTCTGGTGGCAAGGGAACCCTTAACGATCCCTATATTTTAACTACAGAAATTGATATTTACCGCTTAATGCATAATTCAGGAGACTGGAATAAAACATTTAGAATGGAAGACGATATTGTCTTAAGAACCGATAATAATACCGGTAGATATTTACCAATAGGAAATGAGACAACTAACTTCTCTGGTAACTTTGATGGTAACTATCACACAATCTATAATCTCCATTTGGACAAAAACATCGATACTGTAAACGATGGTTTGTTCGGTGTTAATTCTGGTGAAATTTCCAATTTAGCACTCGACAAAAAAGAAGTGGAAAATTACGCTGTTGTTCCCAATAGCATGAAAAATTATTATACAAATACGAGCGAACCGGATGACGAAAACAAGATTACACCATATAGCCATACAACAGTGGTGTTTGGTGGTATTGCCGCCACAAACTCCGCTTCCGGAAAAATTACAAATTGTTCAATCAAAAACTTTGTCATGGATATCATGACCGATGAAAGACACAGTTCTAATAGTGAAGCATCTAGAAAATTTGACGCTGGTTTAATTTGTGGTATCAATAGTGGTGAAATCACCAAATGTAATGTTGAAAACTCAAAATTGTTAGCCAAAACATATTTCGTTTATAATTCCTCAAACGCCGGTGGTATTTGTGGTAGAAATGAATCATCGGGTTCTATTTCCTATTGCAGTTTCACTTCTTCAACAATTGATTTGCAAGCCAGTCTTCATACATACGATCACAATACTTATCAATATGTTGGTGGTATTGTTGGTATTACCAGTAAAGCCGTTAACAATTGCTTAGTGAAAAATGTTTCTAGAAGTTCTAATCCGGCAAATTATATTAAATGTTTAGGATCTAGCAAAAATACTTGGGGCCACGATAACCAAAGCTCTGCTCATGTTTATGTTGCGGGCATTGCTGGCTATTTGAAAGACGCAACTGGTGATAATGCGAAATTCTATAATTGTGTTGTTGTAAATTCCGCAAGTTTGGAAATTAATACAAGACATGCCAAATCCGGTGTCGAACCTGATGAAGCCGAAATTAAAACTGGGCAAGCGAGTTTCTTGGTAAACGATGGTAATAAAACCGCTACTTTTGAAAATTGTTATTTCGAATATTCAGGAGATACAATCAAAGGTTATAAGAAGGAAGCAAGTACTTCCGGTATTACCAAGTCGGCAAATCTTAAATATAAAGATTTAGTGTCCGCCATTCAATCTGATGAAGCATGGCACGAAGATGATTATGGCAAACCATATCTTTCCTCAGAAACCATTGACAAAAATAGCATTATTTTCGATTTCTCGAGAGTGAAAAAGACGTTCTATATTAGAGATGGCGTTGGCGAATCTTTCCAAGCTGGTGAAATCAAAATTACCGCAGATACAAATTCTGGAAATACCATAGATGTTCCTACTTATAAAATTGATTTTAGTCATTATCAAAACAATAAGAACACTGAAGGTACATGGACTATTAGCGTAACTGCTTGTGGCAGAAGTGCTACCTATCAAGTTACATCTGTTAAAGTTTCTACATTAGGTATTGAAGCGGTGGAAGATAGCGCGGTAACTTTAGACTATCACGAAGGTGACATCTTTAATCCAAGTGGTTTGTTGGTCTATAGATTGACAGAAGCTGGCATGGATACATCTGCTTCCATTCCATATAAGAAGACTGCTTCCTCTACAGATATTAGCAAAGGTAATTTCTACGAAATTAGAGATGAAAACGAACCTTTAAAAGAAGGCCTTAACACTATAGAGATTGTTTACACCGATCCCAAGACAAAATCCGTGCATACCGCTTACTATAATGTCTATGCTAAAAAGGCGGAAGTTTCTTCAGTTACTATTGACCCAAGTTACTATATGTCCGGTACAGGAGCAAATATTGTTTATTCCTATTCATTGCCAATTGGAACCACTCATATTTCTGCTACCGATCTCATCGGTTTAGAAATTAAAGTGAAATTAGAAAAGCAACCATATGATTCTGATGCGGCTATTCCGGAGACATTAGTTAATCGTGAATTCACTATTTGTTTTGATAGACAATATGTGGAAAGGCAAAAATTATTGGTGAAATATGATGCTGGTAGTGGATTTATCAATAAAGAAATTGATGCTTCTGATGTTGAATTCATCCATTCAACCATTAAATCAGGTGCTAACTTAATTAGAGTTTGCTATAACGGTTATCTTTTAGATGATAATTCTAGTTTTGTGGTTGAAGGTGTCTATGGTGATAGCTCTGAAAAGATTCAAGAATTCACCAGCATCATTAATAGTTATAACAATAACGATACATTGGAAAATAAATACGCCATCATCAAGAGAGCGAGTGCTTTAAAGCAAGAACTCAGCTATCTATCTTCTGATGACACATACGTAAGAGCATGCCAAAGATTATATGAAATTATTGAGCAATATAATGCAGAAGTGCGTGATATTAATAATTCCTTTGATAACGTAGTGACTATGTCATATACATTTATCAGCAGCTCATTGAATAGTTCGGGCTTTATTGTCTTACCTGTTTTATTGGCGTTGCTTCTTCTTGTTCTTTAGTTAATGGAGGAAATAAAATATGAAAACCAAATTATTAGTATTTATATCTTTGCTTCTTTTAACAAGTGTTAGCGCTTGTAAAAAGAGCGGTAGACCAAATAATCATTCCATTAGTTCGAATGGCAACGAAAGCGAAACGAGTGAAAGTAGTGATCCAGATGTCATTCACGATGACTCTATTACTCTAGATAGCTATAGAGAAGCAATTGAATCATCTAAGCCCACAAAGATTGTTACCAACATGACTTATGATGTTCCTAATAGCAATACCAAACTTCATTTTTACTCCTCGTTAGTTATCGAATATGGATCCATGGTTAAAACTAGCTATAGTTATAGCTATGAAAAATTAAACGAAATCGTTACTGGCAATGAAGAGATGATTTCTACGGTTGTGGGAACACTATATTCTAATGGTTCTAGTATCTATGATGGTGTGCAATGGGTTAATTCTGTCGAAAAAACTACAATTGTCTCATCTGTTGATCTAAATGAGAACTACGCTTCATTAGATATTATTGATGGAGTACTAAAAGGTTCTGTCATCAATAGTAAAGCCGAGAGATTCTTTGGACATGATTATGGTGTGACTGATGTTGTATTTGAACTCAGTCTCAATAAAGATTATTTCTTACACAAATTAAAATTAGATTGTACTGGTTATGTTGAAACATTAAGACAAGAAGCTCCAGTTCATCTTGAAACTTTATACACATATAATGCAGAAACAGTTGAATTGCCACAATAATGAGATTTAAAACCACTTTATTGCTTCTTTCATCTCTTGTGATTGAGACGACATCTTGCTCGTCTCATTTTGCTATTCAGTCAACCCATGAACCAAATGGCGTGATATTGAATGAAGGAGAAGCAACAAGCGGTGGGGATTTAATTATAAAGACATTATCTTTCAACGCTCCTGGGGATTGCACTTTAGTTAAATTAGGAGATGCAGAACTCCTTGTTGACTGCGGCGCTCCCGCAAATGATGTTTTTAACTTTGTTAATGAAAATGTCGAAGGACCTTTAGATTATTTAATAATTACTCACCAAGATGATGACCATCTTGGAGGCTATTTAGGAATAAATAGTTGGGTGCAATTAGGCAATACGATTGGCACTTTAATTGATTTTGATGTTACAAAAGATGCAACGGTTACCAACACAAGATTTTACAACGTTCTTGATCTTTATTCCGAAAGCGCTAAGGGGTATCGCACAACAAGAGACCTTTTAATAAGCGAGAAAAAAATAGAGAAATATTTTACTGCTTCTCAATGTACTTGGGAAAAAAGATTGGAGCATAAAAATCTTGAAGAGGAAGAAATAGAAAACATGACCGCTAGTATTCAAACTAATAATCCAGATTTAGCTATTCATGCTAGCAAAACTAATCCGGGCATATCTGATACATTTTCCTTCGGAACAAATGCAGTTTTTGGAGAATTAAAGATATTATTCAATATTCATAATTCCTCGAAAAAAGCCAATGATTCTTCTACTTCTAAATCAATTATTGTGAATATGATGTCTGTGTGTTCCATGATCACTTATAGAGGCGATAAGTTTCTCTTTACTGGCGATTTAATGGAGTTTAATACTCAATCTGGTAAAAGAATTTATGGCGAAACGGATTTAATCAAAAACAACCCCGAATTGCAAGGCAATAGTGTGATGTTCTTTAGAGGTGGGCACCATGGTTCTAGATCCTCTAACAGCGCTTATTTTATGAGCAAAATTCGCCCTCAATATGTCTCTTGGAGCGGAATTGCTGGTGATTTGAATCATTATAATCATCCAGACCAAATTGCCATAACCAACGCCTCAAGATACACCGACAAGATTTTTTACACTAAGATTGATGGTAAATATCGTGGCGGAAGTGGAACTCAAACATTTTATGGTAATACCACTTTTACCTATCATCCTTCCCGTGATTACGGAGAAAAAATGACTGTTGATTATGAATCGTATTACGATGAAGAGAGTGAAGAGTATAAGAAAGAACCTGAATCATTCTTCTTGTCATCGTTATTTAAAAATAATTTTTATAATGACAAGCAAGCTAAAAGGGAATTCCCTATTTATGTATATAACCTCACCTCTAACAGCGCGAATAAAAACGATCCTTACGATGTCGCTTATGTCAAGATTGGTCATATCGATATATTAATTGGAACCGGCCATAAATCTAGCGGAATAGCCAACTCCATTGCCGATGCTCATATCATCCAAAAAATAAAAACACTATGTAATGACCACCTTTTGGATTATGTCATTATCCCATCTGTTCATATTAATGCTTATAGCATTATGATGGGAACTCATGGATTATTAAATTCTGAAGATATGAAAATAGGCACACTTGTAAGACATAACGATTCCGAAGAATTTGGTACAAAATCATTACAAGATGCTATTGGCAACGCAATGATTAGAGGTGTTGTTGATGAAGCATATACAATTTCTGAAATAAAAGAACAAAAGAACTTAAAACTAGATATTAAACTATGTCCCACACAGTCTTCTTTAGATAATATATCTATCAATTTTTTAGATTTGCCAGAGAATATCTTATCGACTACAAAATTGAATAGTTCAAGATATTCAATTGGTTGTGTAGTAAAGGCTCTTGGCTTTAATTATTTAAATCTTGGAACTTTGAACGAATATGGTTTCATTCAAACCCAACCAAATAGTGAAGAGGAAGAAGATCAGCAAGCTGATGGTAGCGAAAACATAATCTTAGAAAGAAATGGTGATTTATTGAGAGACAAGATTGATTTGTTGCAATTGCCAGATTCTGGTTATGTTTTAAATAATGATCCTAATGTATTCTATTCTTTCATTAAAGAGATACAAACAACGGTCTATGGACATGGTGGTGGACAAATACAAAATGGTTTGCTAAAAGGCTTGCAAGTATTAGCTAACACTACAACTAGTTTTGAACTAACTGCTCCATTTGAGTTGAGATATCCATCTTCTTGTATTGCTACAAGTATTGATCGCTTACCGGGTCTACAATACCGTAAAAATCAATTGGCTTATCAAATCCAAATATACCCCACTCAAAAGATACATGAAAAAGAATTAACTACTATATCATTTAATGATACTTTGGAATCCGATATTTGTTTCAGAGCGTTGATTACTTATTATGGGAGAGACAACATCATCTCTTATGCTACTAATCCTAATTTTTCACCTGATAATAGTGGATTATTATTTAATAATGTCTTGTGCGAAAACAATAATCTTTCTACCGAAAATTACGTAAATAATGCAAAGATATATGAAATGAGCAATTTTGTATTTCTCCATTAAAATAATAGATATTCTTAAAAATAAAAAAGAAAAAGTAGGAAGTTGGTTCTTCCTACTATTTTTACTTAAGTGTCGCTCTTAATTTGTCTAATAAGACATCTAAGTCTAATGGCTCATAGAAGTAGTAACCTTCAGCGACGAAGTTTGGATCTAATTCATAGAGTAATTGATATTGCGTCTTGTTCTCAACACCGACGAAGCAGTATTCCATCTCGTATTCTTGGATGGATTCGACGATAGATTTCGCTCCTGATATAGTGGTGGGGTCATTTTCTAAGTCTTTAATTAAGTTACGAGAGATCTTAATTGTTGTGAAGCCTAATTCCTTCACTTCATCAATAGAGATGTATTTACCTGTGTAACTATCTGCAGTTAGTAAGATATCTAATCTCCTAATCTTCGGAGCAATACCTCTTAATAATTCGACATTATTCGCGATATCTTCTTCGTTGAATTCAAATCTGATAAATCCTTTTGGTAGATGGAAAGTTTCCATTAAGGAAGCAATATTATCTAAGAAGTCTTCGTTCTTGAAATAGGTTGCATCGACGTTGATGGATAAATATCTTAATCCCGCTAATTTAAAGGCAGTTAAACCGTATTTCTGATAGATTTCACCGATGTGCTTAATTAAATAATTAGTGATATTACCGATACGGTTATTTCTACTCGCGACAGGGATGAACTCATATGGGCTTAAGGAAGTATTACTATATTTATCGGTTAAACGTAATAATAATTCCGCACCCATAATTTTGGAGGCATCGCCTTTAATCTCTGGTAGATATTTAATGGAGATATTTCCGCTTTGTAAGGCGTTATCAAGTAAGGAGACGATGAATTTCTCACGAGAGACCATACGAACGTAGTTCGTGTCTGGTAAGATGAATAATTCGCGATTAAACTGTCCTCTATTCTCTTTGCAGTATTTCTCATAATTACGGATGAATTCCACTCTGTCATTATAAGTGGAGGGATATTCCAATCCGATATATGTGCATTTCAGAGGAATTTCATATTCATCTTTCTCATCGAATTTTCTTTGCGATATCTCATAGATAGCTTCGCTTCTATTTAAAATATCTAAACGACCTTCTTCTTGGAAGACAAAGGCGAAGACATCATCTCTATAGACATAGACTTCACCGTCACCGTATTTATGGTTATGACGATAGTTCTTAAAGAAATAACGTAATCTGGATTGTAATCCCTCTTCCCCGTATCTCTCTAATAAGTCATCGAAATTATCGAGTTTTAAGAATAAGACATAACCTCTATTCTTAGAGATAAAGAGATTATCTAATCTCTCGATTAAACCATATGCCGAGTGAATTAATAACTGGGGATCATAACGGTTATACGCTCTAGAGTTTTCTTCTTTATGAAGAGGAGATAATAATAAGACAGGATATTCTTCTTTACTTCTCTCTAACGCTAAAGAGGTGATATAGGTACGTTTACCAATCGTGGAGGTCTTTTTAGACTTCGCTAATAAAGGACAATCCTTACATGGTTCTTTTAAACCATATAATTTTTGATAACATTTATCACCTTTATTAATTTCTCCGACTGAATCGATTAAGCCATCGCTAAATTCCACTAAGTCATAAGTGTTTCTATGAACACTATATAAGTTATAGTCGGTTAAACGCATGATAGAACGATATCTTCTCTCTGCGACGTGGACATCAGTTTCGGTTCTAATCTGTCTTGAGAATTCTGCGATAAAGGCGGAGAAGACGATTAATGATTCTTTATCATAGGCATTAACCATGATAGATTCTCTATCTCTATTCGCAAAGTAGATGAAGTTAGTAATGCCATTACTATTCTTGACGATATAGAAGAAACCAGATTTAATCGCATAGATATCTAATTTCTCACCTAATGTGGGATTAACGACACTTCTCTTAGAGAAATAATAAGAGAAATCGCTATCGATATATTTATCCACTAAAGCGATGAAATCGTAATCGATATATCCGATATCTCCAAATAGTGGTCTTTGGTCTTCTTTTGTGGATTCGAATTCGACATCGAATTGATGCTTGTTTTCGTTATAAACACCCATACCAACCGCTTCAAAACCGATATATTCGGCTAGAGCTTTCATATGCTTTAAGAATTGGGCTTTGGTCTTGGGGATATCATCTAAGTCGACTTTAGTCTTAGATAAAGCTTCAAAGGTCTTAGAGATATTGTTGAAATTTAAAGAGGTGTGATATAAGGACCTATTAGCTTCATTAAATCTTTCTGGTGTATAGACATTAACGCCTTTGGATTGTCTAATCGCATATCTTAAATCAGGGATTAAATCCTTGATATCAGAATAAGGATAGATAACCGCAGCGGCTTTACAGACAGCGATCTTCGCTCCTCCCGCTTCATGAAGTGTGTAAATAGAGTTCTTCACAACTTTATTTAATCTCTCTTCAAAGCAGGACATCGAATCGATGAATGGTAAGAAGACGATATAACCGGTCCTCTTTTCATCCTTCGCTAATAAGACACCTTCTTCATTAAATTCTTCGGTGATGTTCTTATATAAGTTTTCATAGATATCGCTATCGGTGAATTCATCACCATCTTCATAGAAGAAGGTGAAGATAGCATTTCTAAATAATTCGGCTTGTAAGATTAAATCTTTATGACATTTGATAAAGGAATCAAGGCCCACTAATCTCTTATCGTTAGGATTAGGATATTCTAATGGTAATTTAGAATAATCTAAGGTATTACACACTAAAGCGGAATTATTGATTAATGAGTTGATTTGATCAATCTGTTTATTTAAGGTGATAAATTCTTTAACTCCGGTATCGTGACTATAATAATCTAATTCTTTTTCAAAATTGGTTAAGCGACCATAGTTAGTTCTGGTCGTATTATATAAATCTTGGAAATAAGGAGTGATGGAATATTTCGCATAGAACATGACGATCATCGCGACAAAGGCGACGAATAAGACGAATAAGATGGCGAGTAATAAAATCCAGATATTTTCTTCGGTGATGAGAGCGAGAATAAAGAAAACTGTCGCAGCGATGACATTAAGTGTGGTGACGAGTAAAAAGATGAAGGAGACTCTTCTGACTCCAGTATTTAATGTCTCTAGTCCGACGTTACGATTACCTTTCTTCTTTCGGATCTTCCTACTTATTCTCTTGTTTCTATAAATCTCTTCCATAATCTCACCTTCTTATTATGTTTTATTTATTATTTACCACCTATGACGCTATTACTGGTTATCTCACCGATAAAAGAAGTGACGGCTTTACCGATTTCACTATAACGGTTGATAACGTTAATTAAGCTATTAACTGTACTTTCTTCTCCGATATGTCTTTCGACAATCTCTATAGAGATAAAGGGTGTATCGTTAAGGTAACACGCTAAAGCGATACCACCAGTTACTGAATCGACGATCACATCTTCTTTATGACCGAAGATGACGCCGCTAGAAGAAGTGATACCTTCTAAATCTTTTGGTGAGTGTAAAACTTTTTCCACACTCACATAGGTACCGATCTTCGTATTGTTCTTTCTAACTACCTTATTAAGGCTATTATTTAATGTCTCTAAGATATAGGGATCAACTACGAATGATTGAGGACATCTGGGGATTTGGCCTAATATCGCATCCTGGATACCAGTTTGATTAACTTCTCCAAGATAAACTTGTCTGGAAATGACCGCATCGCCGTTTTTTAGCCCGTCTCCGTAAGCAGAACCTTTTCCGACATTAATTACTAATACCACGTAGTTTTTCGCGATTATACGGCTTACTATGGCCGCGCTGATATAGTTGGTGAAACCACCATAAATAATCCCGACGTTTTGATTGAACATCGTCCCGGTTAATAAATCGTATTTGCCGAAGATTTTCTCAGTCGCTTTATTTTTTAATTGGTCTTCGAAATATGACACATCATCATGTGTGCTGCCAAATATTAAAATCATTAGCTATTCTCCTTCTTCTCAAATTTATTCGTGGCGATGAATTTCTCAAATTCATTACGTGGTAAAGGTTCGGAATAATAGAATCCTTGAATCGTGTCGCATTTGAATTTCTTTAAGATATCGACTTGTTTTTGATTGTCGACGCCTTCCGCGACGACTTCTAGTCCGATTTCTTTGGAGAATTCAATCATGAATTTGACGATTTCTCTAGATTTCACATCATCGACGATATTATTGATAAATGACTTATCGATTTTAATAACATCAATCGGTAATAGTTTTAAGTTATTGAAGTTCGAGAATCCGACACCGAAGTCATCCATTAAGATTCTTAAACCTAATTGTTTTAATTTCTTTAAGATGGAGATTGATAAGAATAAGTTTGCAGTGGTCGTGCCTTCGATAATCTCAATCTCTAATAAGGATGGGTTCACATTATATTTCTCTAATATCTTCGTGATATCTTCCACGAAGTTAGGAGAATAGAACTCATATAAGGAGAAGTTGATAGAAACAGGGATTTGCGTTCTACCTTTTCTTCTAGTTTCATCTAAGTCCTTACAAACTTGTTCAAAGACATACATATCGATCTTATGGATTAAACCACCGTGCTCCGCGGTATCGATAAATAACATCGGAGATAAGATTTCATTAGGACCTTTCTTCCATCTGATTAAAGCTTCGGAAGAGGTGAACTTTCTAATACCTAATGAGAACTTCGGTTGATAATAGACGACAAATTCGTTATTCTCTAAGGCTTTCGCGATTTCATCAGCTTCATCACTGGAGCTATCTTTTAACATCTCTTCCGAGAAGAATAAGGCGCTTTCAAAGTTCTTTTCTGCGACTTCTCTTGCCGCGATTGCGTTATTGGTCATCTGATAGATAGATGTCTCATCACCGGGTTCGTGTTCATAGATACCAAATGTCGGTTGGACATTTAAACGGAATTCATTTTCACTCACTAAACGGTAGGCTTCATTTTCTAAATCATTGAGGAAATTATTTAATTTGGTTTCATCACAGATTAAATAGAAGATGAAGTTATTACGATAAAAGCAGTAGTGAATATTGCTGATATCTTTATTTTGGTCATTATATTTACTAACAATATAATCGCAGATAAAACCATTGAAATCTGCGGTCTTATTGATCGTGTACATAGTAATCGCATTAGTTTTCACCGCGTTGAAGACGATGAAATAACCAGTCTTATTCTTATGTCTATTTAATAATTCGGTCACGACACGAGAGAAATAGTTATAAGAATAGAAAGCGGTCTTTCTATGCAAGTTATATTCATTCTCTTTAGTGGCCTCTTTAAATTGTCTAATTCTATCGACATAAACAGCGAGAGAATAGGCGAGGAAACCGAAGATAATTAATATTAAGACAAAGTCTAGGGTAATCGCTAGAGGTGTGGTTAATAAGACTTTTAAGTACCACAAAATGATGGAGGCGACTACTGTGGAGACAAGTAAAACACCTAAGACGATAATAACCGCTAAGATTTTCTTATTTCTTTTCATCTTTATTGACCTCCTTTTCCTTTTGTTTTTCTTCAATCATTTCATTGAGCATCTCTTCTTTGAGTCTAGCGATATCTTCTTTTGATAACCCCTTTAAGGGATCATTTTCTTTGACTTCCGAAGTTGCTCCTTCGATAACCACCTTATCATCTTCATCATCTTTGACCGCCATCACGATATCGATGACGGATGTGACAATCAGATATAAGGCTGGTATTAATAGTAGCAGTAATAAACCTATTGGTTTGGTCATAAAATTAAATACCGCACCGATAACTACAGAATGGCCGACTACTTTGCCTAATACCTTAGTTTCATCAAAGACTTGGGTTTGATTGGTGCAGTCACCATCGCATTGCTTGGAGTGCCGATTAATTCCGTGTGCTACAAATCTATAATGACCGGTACCGGTTTCTTCGGGGGTTTGAATTTCCAAAAGCCTGTGCGTTACAGGTACTTCTTTAGGAAAACCTGGCATTCTATACATAAATGTGATGTCATCGTCTACTTCGAACTTTTCGTATTTGATCTTTTTGACAAAGACTGCAGATTTTTCTTTATATTTAGGAGACATAGAATCAGTTAATACTTCTAGGACTTGATAGTCTCCATATCTCGGAACATTGAAGTTATCTTTTTTGGTGACTTGACCGACGATGGTCATGACACCGAAGAACACGAATATCACTGCGAAAAGACCAGTGAGAATCCATTCGATAATCTTTCTGGCTTTGCTTTTCGGCTTCTTGTTCTTACTAAATAACCCCATTAATTATTACCTGGTTCTTCCTGTGGTTTATCTTCCGGAACTTCTTTCGGTTCTTGAGATTTCTCCTCTTCTTTCTTTCTTGCTTCTTCCGCTTTACGATCGCTGATCGCTTTTTCTTTGAGTTCTTTTCTTGCTAAAGCGAGTCTTTCGAGCTCTTTCTTTCTTCTTTCTTCTTCGATTCTCTTCTTTTCTAAAGCGGCTTGACGACGTTTCTCCGCTTTAAGAGCTTCTTGTTGTTTCTGGAACTCTTTGAGTTCTTTTTCTCTTCTTCTCTTAAGAGCCTCGACGCGTTTCTTCTCCTCATCGAGTTTCTTCTTCTTTTCCGCATCTTCTTTTTGATAATCCGCTTCCTCTTTTGTGGGTCTTAATTTAATCTCGTTAAGAGATTTCTCTTGATCGAGATAATATTGATCATCCGCGCGGATAAAGTGGATAGGTTTACTAGGAACAGGACCATAGACGAATGGTTCATCTTCCATAGTGGTTAAGATACGCGGTTTATATTTTTTCTCTTTCGCTAAAGCGAGAGGACTTGGACCATTATGATCAACCGCGAGGAAAGAAGCCATCGCTACTTCGTTGATGGATTTCATCTGGTCGTTGTTATAGTTGATATATTCTTCTTTAACTTTATAATCGATACCTAATTGGTTATAACCGGTGATATATCTATATAACAAATAGCATTTATGATAATTCTTATTTTTTCTAATAATATTAGTTTGTAAGATTTGTCCGGTGACATCCTTCTCGTTTTTAAACATCTTCATGAAGTCACTGCCGAGATAATACATGATGTAATTTCTGACCTTTTCCATACGCTTAATATAATTAGTAGTGGAATTGACCGCTCTTTCATCTTCTTCGGCGTTCTTTGTGACTTTCACTTTAGTTTCTATTTCCACGATAGAACCATCGATAATCGCTGTGGATTTATGTAATAAAACATCCGTTTCTTTTAAAGGAACGTATTTCTTAAAGAATTCATAACGCATTTCGATAAAGACCACTAGACGTTTCACTAATGTAGCGATGAATTTATTTTCATAAATCGCATAGTCATCTTCTGTTCCGATATTTAAGACTTTATTCGGAGTGACATTACCTTCTTCATCAACGCTTTTCACATACTGGGTGTGACTAGCTAAATGTCTGACGGATTCCGCATTAGTTTTCTTCGCTAATTCAACAGGAACGATATCGGTGACGGTTTTAGTAATCTTACGAGGATTCTTGATAATTTCCCCTAATTCGGGGATACAATCTTCAATCATATTTAACCACTTCGGATCGTAGTTTGTGGTTTCGATACGATGACTTCTTAAATATTTATTTTCCCCAGTCGTAATCGCACTTAAAATCGTCTTGCTCGTTTCATCGTGCTTGACTAAAGCATCAAACTTATCTCTTAGTTTTTTGTTTGATCTTTGATATTTACTGAGTTTGACTTTTTTCTTTTTCTCTTCTGCCATAATTATTTATTAGCTTAATTTAATTAAGTCATCAATCTTAGAGTGGGCCATCTTAAAGGTACCTTTACCGAATAATTTATCTAATTCGGTATGTAATTGTTTTAATTCTTCTTTTAAGAAGGCGATATTTAAGGCTTCAAATTTCTTCAAGATCTTATTGGTGAATATGAAGTCTAAACCATCTAATTCCGTGCCACCACAAGCGACGTAGGTGGGGATGAAGATCTTTAATTGTTTTAAGATACGGTTACCGAAGGCAATCTTGAATTTCTTAATGACAAAGTCATCGAGTTTTTCAAATTTATCCAAGGTCTTCTCACTGACTGGATATTGCACTTGGGCTTCATTGAATAAAGATTCAATTTGTTCAAATGGAACATGTAATTGTTCGGTATATTCGGCATCGAAAGGAATACCTTTATTATCGAAGAATAATGAAATAGCACGGTCATAGACCTTATCGGAAATAGTGAAGGTACTATCGTCGTTATTCGCGGTACCGAAGAAGAAGACGTTTTGCGGAATTAACATCTTACCTTGAACGACATGGCTGGGGTCAGCGTCGTCATAGGAGTTGATTAATTCAATCTTCCATTCGTTCTTATTAGGCATTTCCATGATGGATAAGAATTCCGCGAAATAATATTCGATACGGGCTAAGTTCATTTCATCGAGGACGATGATATTGATATCTTTACGATATGTTGCTTCGTATAACGCACGTAAGAATTCAGTTTCATTGAATTTCTTAGTAAATTCGTTGTAATAACCGACTAATTCACTTCTATCTTTCCAAGATGGTTGGACAGAACAGATGGAGGAGTCGTGGTCGAAGAATTTACCGAGGGCGTACGCTAAAGAGGTTTTACCAGTACCGGAGATACCTTCTAAGATAATTAATTTAGAAGAGGACATACCAGCAAATAATTGTCTGATGGTATCAATCGTGTAATAGAGGTGTAATTGGCTAGCGGCAAATAATCTAAAGGTATTGCATAATTCCTCTAATGATAAGCCATCAGCGTTAGGAATATTAGTGTCGACATCTTTATATTCGTGATCGACATATTTGAGTTTGGGGAAACGAGAAGTAACTTCTTCAATCGTCTCTTTATCACTCGTTGATAAATCAGGATTTTCAATACCCATAGAACCCACTTTAAGTTCGAGGATTTTATCCTTTTCACGAATTGCCTCATATAATTCATAATTTAATTTTTCTACTTGCTCTTGTAATTTGACTTTATCTAATTCTCTCTTATAGAAATGGACATATTTTCTAATAAGAATGAATAATAAGTAACCGATACCACCGATGATACCGATTAATAAGAGCCAGAAGAACACGTAGAAAAACCAACCCCAAAAACCAAAATCAGGAGAGTAGTGGCCAAAATATGCATTATATTCTTTAAAGTTTTCTCCTACCGGTAACCATGGTCCCGCGAAGAGATTATAGAACCAATTTCCTACATCTTGGAAAAAGGCGATGATCATTTGTCTTAAATATTCGAAGTATGCATTCATAAGAAGTATTCCTCCCCAATTTTGAATTTGATGTTCGCGTAGAACTGGCCTTGTTCTACTAAGCTTGTATTGTCTCTATCCCAACCTTCTAAATAGAGGGATAAGACGACTTTTGTTGGTATAAACGCTTTTAATTTGATTCGGATACCATCCGCGTTTCCTTCTTCCATTTTGATATCCGCTTCTTTTAAGTTGATGGATGGTTCAACCTTTGGTATAAATCCATTTTCCAAGGACCTTTCCATATTGACCGTATGGACTCCCGCTTTATGTTTAGCGTTGAATTTATTCGCTCTACCAATTAATTCGGAGTCTTCTTCACTTGGTTCATCATAGATGAGTTTGCTCTCATCATTATATTCACCATAGAAGAATTCATATCTCTCATCATCGTATTGATAACTATCGTAATAAGCGTCGACCTCATCGTAGTTCATTAATCCACATAAATAGGTATCTTCTTCTTTATATGGATCGACTATGTAATATTGATAGTCATCGACATCCGGGATTAATACGGAACATCTTAACGATTTCACGACATCATTTAGTTCTTGATAGATTTGCTCTTCTTCACTAGAAGAACTCGCTAAGTTATGCGCAGTTTTTCTATTCCCCTCTTCATCGGGTGTGAAGGTTGTCTGTTCACTATCAAGAGTGAGCACTACATTAGATTCACAATATAGATATATTTCTTTAGAGAAATAACCATCTTCATCGACAGTGATTAAGTCGGATTTTGTATAGCTATCGACATCGTTATGACTAATCGATGTATATTCGCTTCTAAATCTCGGTTTACTAGCTTTTTCATTGATCCATTCATCGGAGAACATCGAACTAATCGGATAATAATTCTTAGAATGTTCTTTATCTCCAAAGACCATTGTTTCTTTGTAGTTATCGGTGTCTTCATCTAATCCGACATAGATTTTCTTATCACCTCTAAAAGAGACTTCAATTTGATGGACATACAAAACCGCGCCGGTGGAATACCAAGCGAGTGAAAGACCAATGCTCGCCACTAAAGCGGCATTAATCATTCCTAGTCCTGCAATCATCAAATTTCTTTTCTTCATAATAATTAATGGTTAATTTCAAATGTTAAATCTAGATTGAATCCAGTACCGACTACTTCGTCGATTAAGCTATTTGCCCATCCTTCTGCGTAAATCGTTAAATTAACACGAGCGATGCCTTCTAAATAACTAGCGACGATATTTTTCGTGCTGAGAACGGAATTTTTACCGAGATATTGACTGGTTTTATAAACGACATCATCGTTTAAGGAATAACTACCTTCGTGATGTTTTCCGTTAAAGCAGTTTCTCTCTTTCTTCGGTAAGACAGTTTCACCTTGATTAGGAGTGGTCTTATAAGAGACATTATCAACTTCACCATAGATATATTCTCTATTTGTGGTTTCATCATAATCGATATAACCATCGAGATTTAAGTCTAAGGTCCCACCGACGATATCTTGTCCATCGCGACTTTCACTAGGCGCAAAGGTGAAGTTAGTATCACCGGTATCGAAATGGAGTCTAATCGCTTCTCTTAATTGATTGGTGCTTTCGATATCAGCTTCCCTAAGTCTGATATCGATATCGTTAGCGCCAGATCTTCCTCCGTTAACCGCAAAAATGAGGGGAAGGTAGATGTATTCCGTTTTTTTCGCAGGTTTATTGATGTTGTTATCCATGAATAAAGGATTGCTCAATAAACGGAAGTTACCATTCTCCGCGTAAGAACCTGTGGTCACAGGAAAAAGCGTGTTACTCGCATACCCGCTCGCGTGTAAAAAATACGAGAGGGTTTCTGCTGATAACCCTTCTATGGCCCAATAGTTATTTCCGTCTTTTTCTAAACCGTGTTCCGCGTAGTTCGGTAATTCTATTTCACTATAGATACCGACTTTTAAGTCGCCTGAGCGATTAACGGCGGTACCATGGAATTGGTTGCTAACCCTGGAGCTATATTCAAACCAGGCGTACGTGCCTACCATAGCGCCTAAGGCAGAAAAGACTAATAAACTATAGATACTAATAAATACTAAGTTCTCTTTAGTTCTAGTTTTCATTCTTTATTTGGCTTCTGTTCGCTGTAATGCTAATTTCGAGCTTAATAGAACCACCTTCGGGAGCGGTGTTTTGACATTGTGGATCACTGCCCTCTAACCAAACGAGAATGGTGTATCTGATATATTGACCTTTATGGAAATTATCCATATCGACATTAGCGATGTTGCTGGAATCGGTAAAATTAGTCGCGTAATAGGGACTAGTATTAGAGATTTTCTCTTCGTATTTAATACTGCCATCTTCATCGATATGACCTTCGCTACCGCTTCTAGGAGGCTTCGCGTAAGTCTTATAGTTATGACTATCACCAATATTTTGATAGAGTCTAACTCTCATAATATCGTCATAGCCATAACCATGAACATTGGTGGGTTGCTGATTTTCAGAAATACGTAAATTGAAACGATAGTCAGCAGTATATTGACCAATATTCTTTAAGAAGAACGTGTATTTGAAATAATAGAGAGAGACGACTTCATCGTTTTTCGGATTGATGAGAGCACCATCTAAATAATCGGTGTTCGCATTATCGTAACGATCGTGGTCTTGTAACATCGCATCTGTATGAAGTTCAAACTTTGGGAGAGATGACACCATTAAATAGGTTGTACCAGAAGTTGTATCAGCGCCTTCTTCTTCTGTTTTGCCATCCATCGCGGATTCGCTATCCTGGGTGAGCATTAACTTAACATCATTTTGTCTAAGCTTAACAGTGAAAGTACCGACATGATAACCAAGAAAAGCGATGAGCATCATAATGATAGCTACACCTGAACAAGCCGCACCAACAATCGCGGCGACTCTTTTTCTTCTTCTTTTCTGTACGTAGACTTGATCAACCATATTTAAATTAGCTCTTAAGTAAGGATAATGTTAAAACATTCCTAATTAGGAGATTCTATTAATTCTATGTCGTCCCAATGAGTTTGAATTATAAAAGCCAGTCGCTATCATTCAACCAACAGAGCTTTCCATCAAACTCTTTTAATTGTAGGCAACTGGCTATCTTATTTATTTAAGACCCTATAGCTTTGCGTCGCTAGATTTCTCTAACTTTGCTCTTAACTATCGGCAACTGGCTATCTCCGCGGAGACCCTTTAGCTTTGCGTCGCTAAATCGCTTTAGCTTTGCTTTTATCACCGATATTATATTTAAAATATTTTTTTCTTGTCAATATATTTTTATTTATAAGGTTATGTATCGCATTATGCATATACGCATATGTGTCACATAACAAAGAAAAAAGATGCTCGATGGCATCTTATTCTTCTTTCTTTTCTTCTTCCTTGGGAGAAGCAAGATCTTTCATTAATTCTTTTCTTAAGGCTTCTTTCTCTTCAGTGCTTAATTCGTTTAATTGCACTTTCTTTTTGGCGGCTGTTCTTCTCACAAAGAATACGAGAATTACTATGTTACCAATTAATAATGCGAATAGTGGAATAACAAACGCGATTAGGAAGACATTTGGATTTCCTTGGAGATAACCGATAAAGGTGCTTGTATCGATATCTACACGAAGTTCTGGCATTGTAGCAATCATAATGATTGATACTACAAATAGGAAGACGGTAACCGCGATATCTAACGCGAATAACGCAATGTACAATATTTTTTTAGTTTTCGGATTCATAATTTGTCGATACCTAAAAGAAATTATATATATTATTAATATAAAATAACAACAAAACTTTTATTTATTAGAATAATAAAGGGAACATATATTGCACTGCAATGATGCAAATAAAAGGTGATACCTTAATAAAGATATCACCAATTTTTGTTTGTTAAGTTGATGGATAAATACTACCAGAATTATACTGTGTTCCACCAATCTTGAACGTATAACCATCTACGACGTTAACAAGTATAGAGGTATCCTTCGCATCAACATCAACATCGAGAATCTTGGTCTTATAGACACTGTTTTCGAAGTCGTATGTCGTTTCGAATTCTTGAACACCGCTTGATCTAGTTAAAGTGGCTGCTCTCTTAAGACCACGCAACGCATCTAGTTTGATGGATTGTGATAAGTTCTCTACAGCATCAATGTTGCTTGTAACAAAGCCATTTCCGCTATCGATCTCATATTTGGATTGGCTTTCATTGTAGTTTCCTGCTGCATCATTTAAATAATCGGTTATTCGTACCGTATAATCTAAATGATCCAAGAACGTTGTTAGGTGTATCATCAAGACTCTCGTACCACCAACTGGTGGTAAAACAAGTTGTCCTGGTGATGTACCTGATACACTAAAGTTACCTGCCGGTGGAGTATTATCACTAAATTTAGTTCCTTTAAAGGAATATGTTGCTAATGAATTAGAATCAGTAATATTTACGTTAGCAGTCGTGACTGCAAAGATAATGGCGCCAGTTTTACCTGATTCGATATAAATACCGAATGTTTCGCCACCTTCACCCGCAACATCCACTGGAGCAAAGTCAACACCTATTGGGTGAGAACATGCGGTCGATTTAGTGGTAATAGAATAAGCTTTAACGATATCTGGTGGTGCACCGTTAGTACCGATATCAAGGTACATTAAGTAAGCACCAGTACCGCCATCAACAGATCCTAAAGCATATTCACCAGCATTTACTGGAATTTCAAAATAATAAACAGCATTATTAGTGACGCTTGACTGTTTTTTAATTCTATTTGTAGAGAAAACCAAGGAGTAGTCTTCGGTCAAAGAAGCGGAGTATGTGCCATTACTATATTTATAAATATAGTCTTTTCTTTTATTTGTACTTCCATATATTTCAGTAATTTCTTTAATGGACGATATATTATTACTACTATCTCTTTGAATATCGTGGAACGAGAAGAAACTGTTATTTCCCGAGAAATATGTACCTGCAAAGAAGTTAATATAACCCTTTTCCATTAAATTAAAGTCAATGGAACTCGCGGGCATTTTGTAATTAGTGTGTTCTTGGCCATTGATTAATGCATAATCTGCCGTAACTAAATGATTGATATTAATATTTGCAGGCATAAAGTGTAAACCATAAATATTGCCATCGGAAATCATATCTAAAAGATTTGTTTTAGAATCTTGATATTTTACAAAATCAGATTCAGTAATGGTCACAGTTCTTAAATTGGAATTGATTGTGTAGACGTTCGTTAGTCTACCATTAGAATAGCTGTTTCCGATGTCATCATCATAGTATTGCGAAATACGAATGTCGCTACTATGTTCAGAACCACCTATGACATATCCAGTATTTTTGGATGTAACATTATAGTTATTGTCTTCAGTCATTAATGGGAAATATGTAACGTTTGTTCCGCTATAATCCATATAATCAGGCCCATTTGAAGATTCGGTGATTCTAGTAATTGTAGTGGAGGCTAATGTAAGTGTTGGCGCTGAGCCCCAGCCAGGATTATAGGCTTGCCATTTATTATTTCTATAAGTCAAATAATAATCTGTATCCCAAAGCCAGCCTTCTTCACTATAGTAAATACTATTGCTTCCTTTTTTCCATGTGTCTGTTGTTTGGGTAACAATTTGGCAATTGTGATTCAAATAATATAATGTTCCATTAATATACGCGGATAATCTATTATTATTGTCCATATACCATCCTGTTTGAACATTGGCAATTGCTCCATTTTGAATGCCTAAATATCTTGCGCTTCCGCCATTTCCGGATCTAATTGTAAAACCATTATTTGTTTGAGTTGTTGTTTGTTTAATTTGATGGTATCTTGTGCCACCATTAACATACATAAATCTCTCAACAATATTGTCATGAACAAATTTGAAAACAAATGAACCTTCGTTACGTGACCTATAAGTGTAAGCAGTTCCTGTACTAGAGGCTCTTTCGTAAGTGGTTCCATCTGGTCGTGTAACAATATCTTTAGCAAAAGCATAATTTGTATTAGCGCTAGCTTTTCTCGCCACTCCTGTCATTCTGTTATACATTTTCTTCATATCAACAGAGCCGCCCCAGTCTTGGCCTTCGCCTCCGTTATTTCCGTCATAAAATTCAGATAAATCTTGAGAGTATGTGCCTCTATTACCTTTATTTGTGGTGAAACCAACAAGACCGTAATCGGTTAAGTGATCAGTAAATGATGTATGGTTTTGGCCATTTACATTAATCTTGGAGCTGCCTCCAACATCAATGTTGCTTAATGTTGCGGAAGCATAACCGGCAGCAAAACCAGTTAATAACTTAGCGCTACCTTTGGTAACGATTTCTAAATCGTTTAATGTGGTGTCTTTAAATGTATTTACTGTAGAATTATAAGTATATGTAGTAGTGGTATCCGGTAATTTGCCAACAACACCAAAGAAACCAACGATTTCTGGAGCCACGAAACTAGTGGAAGGTACTAATTCTGGAGCTTGAGAATATCCGGTATAATCGGAATAACTGTTAGAAACAGTTAAACCGGTAACCGAATGACCTTGGCCATTAAATTCGCCTAAGAATGGATGATCTTCGGTGCCAATGGGAGGCAAATAATAGCCACTCATATCAACATCGTTGGCTAATTCGAAGTAATATTGTTTGTCGTCAAATAAGCCTAAATATTGCATCCAAGCTAAGTTATATAAGTGACGGGTTGTAGCAATGCCATATGGTTTTTTTGCAGAGCCATCGCCATAGGCGAAATATGCGCCTCCACTGTTAGCATCGATGTTCGCTTGATCTAGGGAATAGGTAACCATTTCCAAGAACCATGCTAAAGAAGCTGTCACCATAGCGATGCCAGAGAATGCAGTTATTGATGCAATAGCAATAGCTTTTAACTTCTTTCTCATTTCTTTATAACCCTATTAACCAATCACAAGTGAAATTTAAACCTTCGGAAACATGTTCGTCTCCCAAGAAATAGGAAGAGACATATTCCAAGGCTAAAGTATAATAATCGACAACAATACCTAAATAAACTGTACCATCAGGTACTGTACCTTCGTAGAAGGTAATTAGTCGATTGAATTGTGTATATGAACCACCAGAGAATTGCACAAAGGCAGATTGATTACTTTCATTACAATCACTTTGCTTAATGGCAATACTGGATGGATTTGAACCATTTAATGTATGGGATGTAGTTGCACCATCAGCAGGAGAAGCGAAACTAAATGTGAAGAAGAATGTTTCAATGACACTGGATAATGGATTTTTTGTAGATGCAATATCAGCCCAAATCAAATTCCATTTTCCTGTTGATGCGTTCCATTCGTAGGCTGTGGACCTAGATGTTGTACCATCTTTTCCTCCGTTGACTTCGTCACTTGTTACTAAATATTTTGTTCCATCAGCCAAACCTGTTGTGCTCACATGTGTTAAATCACCATGTGTAGCAACTGTTGCATCGGTTGCTGGTTTAAATTCTGCAATAAATGGATGTTCAGTTTTTGCATATAAGCAAAGAGAATCTTTTTTAAGTTTTAATAACATTAGCAACGGATGATGACGATCATCAGCGGTATAAGTATCTAATGTAATACCAGTAAAACTGGAATCTGCTTCTATATCAATCTGTTTATTTTCAATAACTAATTTAGCTTCTGGTGTGGGGTTGAATAAATAATATTCATCGGTGCTTAATCCATAATATTTGTGGAAAGTAATTTCTCCAACAGAATCATTTGGATTCTCCACCTTAACTTGTACATCGGTAGATTTTAATTTATTAGACATCACAAACCAGGCCACAGTTGATGTAATGGCGGCAACTAAAGAAAAAGTCGCTATCGAGATAGCGGCAATGATTTTCAATGATTTTTTGCCAGCTCTTTTCATAATTTAGTACTAAATATTTGAGGGAACTGGCTGCCTTCTTGAGGCCCTATAGCTTTGCGTCACTAGATCACTCTAGTTTTGCATTTCACACATATATGTATACATTATGCGAGTGGGCATTGTCAAGAATTTATTTTTTTATACTTAAGTATTTTTTGAAATTTATAGTTTCTAAAAATTACTTAAAAATCCTGAAATAAGCACAAAAAAACACCCGCCGAAGCGAGTGTTTTGTAATTCGTTTATTGCCAATTAGGCATGAATTTTATTTTCGAATTTGAATGTGATTGACAAATCATCAAGTGTTTCTTTGATATTGATGGATCTTGCTTCGGCATCTTCACCTTCGAAATAAACGTAGGTTTCAATCTCTAATGCTGTTGAACCGTTTTTGACATAGGCAGGGATCTCAATATTACTGAGTAATTTGGATTGGACTGTTGGATCTAAAGCGGTTGTAGCTGTTGTTGAACCATTAACGTTGTAAGTTTTTGTAAAATCAGCGACACCACCATAAATGAAGAAATCATTGCTGTCTTTTGCTTTGAAAGCAATTCTGATAGCCTTATCCAAATCTTGGGATGCGCTCATGCCAGTAACTTTTAAATCTCTAACAAAAATGTCTTGTCCAGTTAATGCACGGCCAGAAGCGGATTGAATATAGAATCTATTTAATAAATAGACATTCATATTTGTTTCGTTTTCTAATGTTGCAACTGCGACACCTGTTTCGCCTTCACCAACTGCTGGTTTATCAAAGGTTAATGTCTCGTATGCACCAGCATGGGCAGATTCGTTGGCATCATCGGAATTGGCGTGGTACCAGCTTTGTAAATTAGCTGTGCTTGTTAAACCGAAAGAAATTGGATTGTTGTCTGCATCTAAACCGGAATGGGAAGCAACTGTGCTTTCTTTCCAATCAGATTTCTTTTCGTTGGAGATAACGACACCGTTTTCGGCATCGACTTTGGCTTGCATACCAGAGACGGATAAAAGGTTAGAAGATGTGAACCATGCAACTGTACCTGTGACAGCAGCGGCTGTGGATAAAACTAAAATTCCTAATGCTGGAACGATGATTTTTGACTTTTTCATATGTATAATCCTCCGTAAAAGTACAAAAAGACGTATAGTGTTCTCTATTCGTCGCGTTGAATGATATTACGGGGGCTGTTTAACAAGCGATTGGGACTTTAGCTCATTAAATTCTGTCCGCATAAATAATCTAAACTTATATGAAAAAAAGTGCAAATACTTTTTAAAAAACAATAAATTGTTTATTCATATATAAAATGGTGTATAATTTAACGTAATGTGAGGAAAACCATTATGAATGACGGCAATCCAAAATTTGAAAACACTGATCGTTTAAGACTCGAATTAGCGTTAGATATCGCTCAATTATGTATGTTTGAAGTGAGCAACAAAACACTCGTTTATTTAGAGAATGCTTACTCCATTTTTGCGGCATCTGATTCCGTGATGTTTAGAAGATTAAAACAATTTGATGGATTAGATGTTGAAGCCTATATTTCTCGTTTAGTTAATTCTTTTGTCCATCCAGAAGATCGTCGCTTATTTAAAGATTTAAGTGAACAGATTTCTAATTTTGATATTTGTTCTTTTGAAGTTAGATTATTACAAGTTACCGGCAAATATGTTTGGTGTAAGCTCACTGTAGAACCTATCGTTGTGGATAATGCTTTAAGAAGTGTTATCGTCGCGATTATGAATATTTCCGCTTCTAAAGAGAAGATGATGCAACTAGAGTTATCTAATATGTTAGATGACTTTACTGACTTATATAATAAGACTTCTGCCTTTGAGATGATTAATAAGGCTATTGAAAGTAGTGGACCAGATCAAAAATGTGCATTTGCTATTCTTGATATCGATCACTTCAAACAATTCAATGATACATATGGTCATGACGTCGGTGATGAAATCTTAAAAGAAGTTGCGAGAGTCTTAAGAGAACAACTTAATCGTAAAGATTGCATCGTTGGCCGTTTCGGTGGTGATGAATTCGTCTTATTATTCAAACACTACGAGAGTGACGAAAGCCTAATCAGTCGACTCAATGCGATTAGCACCTATAAAGTGCGTGGACATATATGTCACGCCTCATGTGGTGTCTCTATCTTAAATGAAGACGCGACAACCTTTTCTAAATTATTTAAACACGCGGACGCGGCCTTATATGAAGCTAAGAAAGTACGTCAGCCAGTAGTGTTCTTTAAAGACTTACCTAACTATAGTGATAAATAATAAATAAGAGATATCCTTGCGATATCTTTTTTATAATTGTGATAAATTAATAAATGTAGTATAAGATGAAAAACAATAAAACCACAGAAATGCATATCACTCACGAATCAATCCCAATATTTATTGATGAACACTCATCTGTACTTATTTTGGGATCATTGCCAAGTGTGAAAAGCAGAGAATGTGGCTTTTATTATGGTCATAAAATGAATCGTTTCTTTTTAGTGTTATCTTCTATCTTTGATGAAGAAGAACCATTAACTATTGAAGAAAGAAAGGGATTTTTAAGGAAAAACCATATCGCTTTATATGATGTGATATATGAATGTGATATTTATGGGAGCAGTGATGCTTCCATCAAAAATCCCATCGTTATTGATTTAAATAAGATATTAAGTGATTACCCAAATATCAAAGTGATCGGCATTAATGGTGGTAAAGCTAAGTCATTATTCGATAAATACCTACTTCCTAAATTAGATAATAAAAACATCAAAGTAGTGTATCTTCCCTCAACTTCTCCAGCGAACGCTAAGATGGATGTTTTATCTCTACAAGAAGAATATCAAAAGCTTTTTTAAAAATATTTTTGTCAATCATTGATATAAATATTAAACTTGTTTAAAGTTTTTGTTATGTCCAAGTTTTAACATAATCGCGTATTTGTTTTTTACAAAAATAACAAATATATTGATATTAGTTAATTTGAAAACGGAGGTTTTTCGAATGAATAAAAAAATCTTTTCAATTTCCATTGGGGCGATTGCTTTAAGTGTTGCTTCTGTAATGGTCGCTTCTTTAGTTACCCATCATAATTTAAAGACTGTTAACGCGGAAGAATGCCAACACGAACATGTCGAGCACTATGCCGCGCAAAGTTTAGTGGTCGAACACTGGGCTTGCTGTGCATGTCACCATGCTTGGGCTGATGAAGCAAGAACGATTGAAATCAGTTTGGACACTGCAAACAATCGTGAAAAAATCGATGTCTCAGGTTATTACTACAAAGCTGAATGGACCGATGGCACAGCTCTTGCTTATTATGATGCGACCTATCGCTTTATGTTCAGACACGATTTAACTGGCAAAACCAATTTGTCCAATTATTGTTTAGAGACATATGGTCCTATCATTTCCGATTTTCTTGCGAAATCCGTAACTGTCGCCTTTACAAATAAGACTGACGATACTTTATCATTTGCTATTCATCAACGTGCTTGGGGTCCTGCTTTTAAAGTTTATAGCTTTGCTCCTAATGAATCCGGTATTGCTGTTCTTCCTGTCTCTTTCTTCAATGCACAAAATTCAGGTGGCAACTATGGTTTCTCTTTCTTGTTCAATAGAACATCAGAGATTCCATTAAATGGTTATTTTGAAGTTTCTAGTCCATTAATTGAACAATATGATCCACAAGTCCTTAATCAATATGATGCTCAATTAGGTGCGTTAGTCGATCCAGAACGTGATTTTACCACAAATAATTATGTGGAAGATTTCATGAACAATTACGCAGTTGCAAAAGAAGCTAATGATTATGTTAATGGTGATACTTCCAAATACGAAAATGGTGCCGTTATTGCTAAATATATCAACGGTGTATTATTTGACGCAAATAACCTCATGAGTGGTTGGGATTATAATCCTGATAAGATTACCTCTAGTGAAGTCATCTCTTTAGGTAGTGCTAAGTACAATAGATTTAATGTTGCGACAACCAATCAATTCAGCGTTATTGCTAATGAAGAATTCCCTGTCAAACCAAGTGAAGCTTTCTCTAGTTTCGTCTTTAGAATTTATAATCCAACTGCAAACAATGCAGTAGTGCAAGTGCGTTCTAGATATGATACCGAATGGGGAGATGCTCCAAGAGTGAATTTATTACCTAATACCTGGAACACTTTAGTGGTCAGCACAAGTAACTTCTATGTCCAAGCTTCGAAATTATCCTTAATTATCGAAGGTAGTGATCTCGCTGGCGCTTGGATGATCGGTTCTGCTGTCGCTAATATCTATGGCGATGAAGTGGTACACGGTAACGATGTGCAAAATGTTACCACAAGTTCTAGTGGTTGGAATTCTCAACCTTCTGGCGTTTATGACGATCATTCCGTTTATAAAGTGTCATTAACCGGTCAAGCGGGCGAAATTATGGCCTTTGAAAAAACAGTCATCGGTTTAGACGCTGATAAATTCGACCATGTGGAAGTCAAAGTTTATAGCGATCTCGGTACACAAGTGAGATGCAATACTCGTGGTGAAGGTAATGATAGCTGGTATGATTTAGGCCTTGTCGATATCGAAGAATGGACGACCTTCAATATCCCTGTCTCCGAATGGAACAATTCCTCTAACCGCACAAGATATTTCTCCTTCCTAGCGGCAGATGGAGTATCCACCTATTCTGGTATGCTCTATGTGACATTCAGTGTGGCTATCGCTAAATAATTTATATTCATTATTTTTACAATAATTGGTGATATGGGTAGAACCATATCGCCTTTTATTATATTTATAATTGGTTATCATCTATAAAATAATATTTACATATTATTGAATTATATCAATCATTGAAATAACTCGAGTTATTTTATTGTTTTTATTTATCAAATAAAATATGATTTAATTGTTAAATATGGAAAGCAATAACTCAAGAGTCAGAGCAGGGCATCCTGTTTATGCGATGAAAAAGTTTTACCATCGCCATAAAAAGAATATTGATAGACATTTTTTTGTCTTCTCTTTTATGGCTCTTCCGATTTTCTTATTTTGTATCTTTTATATCTACGTCAATATTGAATCATTCTTCATGGCGTTTAAAGCTGTGGGAACATTACCCGATGGCAGTGTCGGTGAATATTGGACATTAGATAACTTTAAAACTATTTGGTCTATCTTAAACAGCAGTTCGAATCGTATGGGTGTTTTATCCGAAGCGATTATCAACACTTTATTATTTAATGCAGTTAGTTTCTTGTTAATTATTCCAACTACAACATTAATTTGTTATTTCATTACAAAAAAGATTTGGGGTTATCGCTTCTTTAGAGCGGTTTATTACTTACCTTGTATCATCACGAGTTCTGCCTTAGTTTTACTCTTTAAAATCGCTTTAAACCACGGTGGACCATTAGATGTCTTATTCCGCGATATGGGATATAAATATCCTCTTGCTGAAGAACCGTATGCGATATTAACTATCTTAGCCTATCATTTCTTATTCGGTTTAGGTGGTAACATCATCGTTATCGGTGGAGCGATGCGCTCAGTGGATCCCCAATTATTAGAAGCTGGAGAAATCGATGGTTGTAACTGGATTCAAGAATTTATTTATATTATTCTTCCTTCCATTTGGCCAACTATCTCAACGATATTAATTTTAAGTGTGGCAGGATTCTTAGGAGCATCAGGGCCAATCTTACCATTTACTGAAGGTAAATATGGCACGATGACTTTAGCGTTCTATAATTTCGCCTTAGTATCCGGTAAAGGTGCAAAGACGGATTATTATTTAGCATCCGCGATCGGTTTATGTATGACCGCGATATCATTCCCGTTAGCGATGATTGTGAAGAAGGTTTTGTATGGCAAAGAAAAATAACCAATTAAAACTTGTGAAGAGTTCCGGAAGAAAGAAATCAAAGAGTGAGAAAATCGTCTTTGGCATCGCTTTTGGTTTATTCTGCCTCTATGCGATGTTCATCCTCTTCTTCTTTGTCTTTGCTTTCTTATGCGCTTTAAGGAAGGATGGAACCGCTTTCGACTACGAGAGATTTACGCATCAAAACTTATTCTCTTGGCCGAAGAACGCCTCTTTTGATTCGTTTATCAATTCCTTTGATACTCTAGCCCAAATTAATGGTGGGAAAGATTCCTTCTTAGTTATCACTTGGAACTCCTTATGGAGAACAACTATTTATGTCTTCTTATCGATATTAACTAGTTCGATGGTGTGCTACATCTTAGTGTTCTATCGTTCGAAATTCTCTTCCTTTATTTATAACTTAGGTATCTTAGTTTCTATCTTACCATTATATGGTAGTACCGCAGCGACAATGCGTTTATACACCGATATCGGTTTTATTAATAATCCTTTTGCTTTAATTACTTCAATCGGTTTATATGGTGGATATTTCTTCTACATGTATTCTTTCTATAAATCGTTATCATGGGATTATGCAGAGGCAGCCTTCGTGGATGGTAGTAGTCATTATCGTGTCTTCTTCCAGATCATGTTACCGATGGCTTTGCCAAGTATCTCTGCTTTATTTGTCATGAGTTTCATCTCCGCATGGAACGATTATGAATCGACCATTCTCTATATGCCTAATTACCCCAACTTAGCGTATGCGGTATATGCGATGGAATCGATATCGGAATATCGCAATATCGTTCCAGCCTATTTAGCGGGTGTTTTAGTGTCTTTGATTCCGATATTTGTCTTATTCTTAATATTCCAAAATTCCATTATGGAAAAAGTCCATTTAGGTGGTTTAAAAGGTTAGTTCAGGAGGTTCATTATATATGAAGAAAAATTTATTATCCCTTTTAATCTTAATGAGTTTATTAACTGTAACCGGATGCATGAAGAAAAGTGATCCTAACGCGATTAAAGTTTCCTGTGTGCAATTAGGTTACGGCACGGAATGGTTGACCGCTTTAACGAAAGAATATACAAAGAAAACCGGTGTTAAATTTCAATATTCGGAAGTGGTCGGCCAAGCTGGTAACAATAATTTAAACGACCAATTGAAGGCTTTTTCGGCCACTGGTGACTTATATGGTTTACGTCCTGGAAGTTTCTATGAACTTCTCTATCGCGGAAAAATCAACGCGAAAGGAAATACTTATGACCACGCTTTCGAACCATTAACTGATATTTATAATTCGGAATATGAGGGAGAAACTGGTAACAACACCATGTTAAAGAAGATGGACCCCTTATTCAGTGAATACACCCATATCGGTGATGATTATTTCGCCGTTCCTTGGGCGAATGGTTTTGTTTCTTTCGTGAGAAATTTAGATGTCTGGTCTAAATTCGGTTATACCGCTGATCAATATCCGAGGACCACTGGTGAATTATTTGAGATGATGGATCATATGAATGATGTGAGACGTTCTAATCGCGATTTAGAAAATACCGCACCGATGATTTATGGTGCCCAAGATGAATACTATACAACCATCCTCGGCAGTTGGTTTGCTCAATATGAAGGTGATGAGATGATGCAGAGATTCTATGCCGGAAGAAATCCTGATGGTAAGAGATCACCTGATATGTTTACCTATGATGGTGTTGAAGAAGCGTTAAAAGTCTTAGGCAAGATTGTCGAATATAACAAAGAGACTGGCGAATATAAATATCAACATGCGGATAGCAAGACCTTATCCTTTACCCAAATGCAAAACTATTTCCTATTTGGGGCAGCCGCATTCTGTGTGAATGGCACTTGGTTAGAAGTTGAGAATCCTCAAGCTAGAGAATCCAATATTGACTATATTAAGATTCCTCTCGTGAGTTCTATCGTTAATAAATTATCTAAAACTTATTCCGAAGTGGAATTAAGAGAGATGGTTTCTTTTGTGGACGCTCATCCGGAAATCGGTGATAATACTGGTCTTCCTTCGGGAGCAACAGAAGCGGATATCGAAAGAGTGAGAGAAAGCCGTAATACCGGTTCTTATATGAGAACTGACTATGACCACTTATTCGTTATTCCTTCTTGGGCCACTCATAAAGAAGAAGCCAAACAATTCTTGAAATGGATGTATTCCGATGAAGCCTTACAAATCTTCTATGACAAGATGAATGGTCATCATTTACCTGCAGAACCATCTACAGGTGACTATGATACTTCCAAAGCGAAATTATCTAAATTCCGTATCAGTGCGAATAAAGTTTTCTCCGAAGGACATTATTGCAAATATTTAGTGAATACAGCGAAAGATAAGATTTTCTCCATCGCTAATGTGCAATCTAATATGTCTAATACTTTATCCTTAACCGGAAACTGCTGTGACTGGTTAGTGAACGGGATGTCCGTCGATAAAATCATCGCGGAAAACACCAATTATTTAACTGCGAAATGGCAATCTATTTTAAATAGTCTCGATATCGATGATCGTTAATATGAAAAAACCAACTATCAATAAATTAGTCCTATCTTTTATCGCTTTTGGTTTATTAGGAACATTAACTGGCTGTCAAAAAAGTAGTGGTCCTAATTCACCGGATTTTGCTGTGTGGACAACTTATTCCACCGCGAAAGTTATCGAGCAAACATATAAGAATGATATTTTCATAAATAATGGTGCTTCTATCGACATCAAGATGATGAAAGATGAATACGAATCTTCCCAATTAATTATTACTTCTAAAGGAAGACAGACATTTGATTTAATCAAAACCGAATTGGTGGATCCTTCCTCAGGAAAGAAGATTCCTGAAGATAAAATTGAGATCTATATGCAGAAATATCTCCAAATAGATACGAATATGCATAACCCCAATAGTGATTTATTCGTCGCTGGTGATAATATCCCCGATATGTTATTACCGATGAAATATGCGAAAGCCAAAGGGGAGAATGTCACGAAAGCAAACTGTAACCAAGGTTTATCTATTGAAATAGATTCCTATGGTTTAGACGCTGGCACTTATGAAGGAACCTTCACTTTAAAAGTGGGAGAGAGAAGCCAAGATATCCCTGTTAAAGTAACGATTTGGGATTTCTCTTTAAACAGCAAAAGTGCGATGCAATCATGTTGGTTAATCTATTCCATGTACATGTATACAGGTGAATATGACGCCAGTGAAGCAATGCTTGATACCTATAGTGATTTCTTATCCCGTTATAAAGCTAATCCTTATGTCATCCAAGAAGATATCATGAATTCTCCTGAGGGTTTGATGCAAGATGTGAAGAGAATGTGGAATATCCATAATTACAATTCCATCATCATCCCTTATGATTTCCCGTTGAACTATAATCCAGATAATTCTTTGATGGGTGACCGTGCAGCGTCATATATTGTGAAAATCGCTGAGGAGAGCACCGAAGAAAACTTCTATTTAGATTATGCATTATTTTATCCCTCTACATATGATGAAGCGGACGCAATACCGAATAAGAAAGCAGCGAGCCCAGAATTCTTTAAAAGAGGGGGAAATTACGAAAAAACCCTAGAAAAAGCCATTCAAATCTTAACAAATAAGGGTTATTTCATCGGTAAGAGTCCCGCGTGGAATGAAAGAGTGAAGACGGCGATTAGAAATATTCCCGATGTCTTTACCAATGTCAATTTAGCGGAATCATGGGTCAAGGAATGGCCTTCGACTTTCTGCCCCCAAATTAACGTTGTCGATAGTCAAAAAGTTCAAGAATTATATAAGGACTATGCGGAAATTAATGCGAACAATGATTTCTGGACTTATACATGCTGTTCACCGATTTATCCTTATGCTTCTCATCACTTAGATGATGATTGTTTATCCATGAGAGTGATGGGATGGATGGAAAAGTCCTTAAATGTGAATGGCTATCTCTTCTTTATGGCCAATATGTACGCGAGAGAAAATGATGGCTCTATCTATTCTTCTCCTTATACATCAATGGATAGAAATAATTCCGCTCACGGGGATGGATATATTATGTATCCTGGTCGTATCTATGGATCCAAAGAACCGTTCCCTTCTATGCGTTTAGTCACATATCGCGATGGTTTAGAAGATTATGAAATGCTAGAAGTCTACGAGAAGAAGATTAACGCTTTATGCGAGAAATATGAAATTAGTGATATCGACTCTAAGCAATATGTTAAAGACTTATATTATTCCTTGTTTAGAGGCACGATACCGACTGAAGACCATCACGCTTTATATAGAGCGAGAGAAGAATTAGCGAAGAGAATTTTAGAGTGTGATAATCCTGATGATTTATTACTTAATAGTAAATACGAAGGAGAACAAGGTTCTTTAGAAATCTACACTAATAGTGAATCTTTAACGATTGAGAATAAACAGGTATATGGTGAGGATTTAGGCAATAATAGATATAAATATATCTATCAATTAGATGATAGAAGTAGAGATATCGAAATTATTACTAAAACCAATAATCAATATTCCTATTTCCATTCCGGATTAAAGAATATTACTAACTTTAAAAATAATGGTGCGCAAATCTCTCTAAGTGATGGCTCTAGCTATACGAACGAGAATGGTGTAATCCATGCGAATATCGTTTCATATAATGATGAATCTGCGAGTAAAGTGATTCGTTTTGTGCCGCGCATCGCAATTAAGAATGTCAACTTAACCAACGCGAAAAAGTTGATGTTTAAATACGAGAATAATTCCGCATTAGAAAATCTCACCTTCGATGTCGATTTAGTTTCTTTAACAAGAAGCGATAATGTCGGTGGTCATTTCTGTTTAACCGGTAAAAGCAAGACTATTGAAATCGATTTAAGCCGTGTCAAAACCAATTTGAGTGATGTCAAAGAAATCGATATTAATTTCATGAATTATTATTTTGATGATAATGGTGATCTTCAGACTTTTGACTTGCGTCAGATGGCTTTAGAAGACATCTTTATCACTTATTAAGGAGGGAAGAAGATGAATAAGAAATTATTATTGTTATTATCTTTAGTCCCCTTCTTAGTGTTACCTTCTTGTAAGAATGAGAAACAAAAGGGTTCTAAACAAGACTATGTGATGGTCAATGACTTTGAATCTTTAGATGAATTATCTTTGATGAAATTCCCTTTCCCCAAACATGCGGATAGAGGAAGATTTGATTTATCAAATGACCATGTCACACATGGTAATAAGTCATTAAAGTATTCCAATATCTATGGTAGCTATATTGAGATGTGCCATTTCTTCGATCACTTCTCCGGTGGAGATATCGATATCGCGAATGTGAAATCTATCGAGTTAGATATCTTTAACGATTCCGATTTCGATTCCTCTTGTTCTTTCATGATTTATTCTACGGATGAGATGAATGTCTTATTAACCGATTCCTTCGATTTAAAGAAAGGTGAGAATACCCACCTATCTTTTCCCTTATCAAAAATCGCTTTGGAATTTAACGCGAATGAGATAAGATCGACATCCTTAAAGATTTACACACCGAACACCGATTATGAAAGAGGTATCGGCTATACATTCTATTTAGATAATTGGTATGCAAAACTCGGTAGTGAATATACCGAACAGGATAATCTCAATCGTGGAGATATTGAGAAAATCAAAAACGCGATTGACGCTTTACCGAATCCGAAGAGTATCTCTTTATCTAATGATAAAGATTTATTAAATATCGCTAGAGATATCGACAAATTATCAGATTTATATCGCCGTGTTATTCCTAACATCGGTAAATATCGTGAAGCGGTAGAAGAATATCGCATTCTTTACGATATGTCAGAAGAAATCGATTATGACCGGAATGATTTCTTACACACTGATAAATTCTTCGGTTATTCCCAATTAGTGCCTTTCTCCGACACAAGAGCGGAAGTCATCTATTCGGAAGATAAATATGAAGGCAAAGTAGGTTCTGGTAGCACAAAGATTATTTTTGCCGGTTCTGATGATAGTACCTTCCAATTTATTTCTAATGTTAAATTAAGCGATTTTGATTTCATTCATTTCACTATCTATAACGCTACCGATAATTTGGTGAGAGTTTGGTTCTCTTACGCTAATGAAATCTTTGTCGATATTCCATCTAAAACATTAGCGACACCTTCTTTTGCCGCTTCGACTTTATCAGGACAATATTATTGGGCGATTCATCATCTCCGTTCTCAATATGATTCCACGAGATTACCTGCTTATGGATCGGTATATTTTGGACCGGTCTATGTTACTGGTCGTAGTCAAGAGACTCTCAGTACACAAATGCAATATATCTTCTCTAAATTACCGAATGTCTCGGAAGTTAATAGTGAAGATGCTTATACCCGTTTTGTCCCGATGATTAAAACAGCGAGACAACTTTATAATGCTGTCCTAGATAAGAGTGCCCTCACTGAAGAAGAAATCCAAAGATTCTACGATTTAGAAGATTTGATCTCTAATAGTGGTTATAGTGTTGGTTATAACTCTTATGATGGTTCCTTAATGCGTTTCTCCACATATGGAGAGAACTTTACCGGCTATAGCGGTATCCAAGATCCCTTCTTCGGTTATGTCTCCGGTGCGGATATCACTAACTGTCCTCCTCATCAAGATGTTCCTACCCTTCATGAACAGGCAATTACCTTTACCGATGACATGAAGTTTGATATAAACGCTGGTGGATATGTTATTTATATATTTAATCCTACTCCTCATCCCTTTGATCTCATTGTCCGCACCACGGACTGGGATTGGGAAAAATACGGACATCTCTTCGTCTATCAAACATTAGAAAATGGTTGGAACAAAGTGGAGATGAAAACTGATTTATTAAAAGCGAGTGAAGATCATAAAGTAGCTTTCTTCATCAGTGATAGCGGTAGTGATTTAGATATGACTGGTGTTTGGAAATTCACCTCCTTAGTGGCAGTTCCTAGGAGTATTTAGATATGCCTGTTGTCAGGTTGGAGAATCTCTCTTTCTCCTTTAAGAAGAAAGGAGAGGAGATTAAAGTCTTAAATAATATCAATGTGGAATTTGAAAATGAACAAATTCACGTGATTTTAGGCAAATCTGGCGCGGGTAAAACCACATTATTAAAATGTATCAATGGTCTGTTAAATTACGAAGGCCATGTCTATTATGACGATATCTTAATGGACCAAGTTCCGGTTCAGGAAAGGAAGTTAGGATATGTCAGTCAAGAATTCGCTTTATACCCTCATTTCTCTTTATTTAAATCTATCTCCTATCCTCTAGTTATTGCGGGAGTAGATATCGATGAGATTAGAAAAAGAGTTAACGAGATTAGCGAAGACTTTTCCATCAAGGAGATATTATCTCGTAAGCCCAAACAAATATCGATTGGCCAAGCTCAAAGAGCCGCTTTAGCGAGAGCGTTAATTAAAAGACCGACCTTATGTCTATTTGATGAACCACTCAGTAATGTCGATAGCCAAAATAGAGAGAATATCAGACATCATCTTAAAGACACTTTAAAGAAATATCACTGCACATCTATATATGTCACACATGATTTATTAGAGGCAACTTCTCTAGCGGATCAAATCTATCTTTTAGATGAAGAGGGGATTATCGCTAGTGGGAAGCCAAACGAGATTATATTTGATAAAAATCCGAAAGTAAGAGAATTCTTCGATAGTTTGAAAAATGAAACGCTGTAATTTTGAAGCATTATTAGAACAATACGACAGAAGATTAAAAAGAAATCTGATATTTTTAATCCTTTTCTGCGTCCTTTTTGTCGCTTTATTTGTCACTGGTGTTCTCATTTCTAATTACGAAAATAAGGTTTGGATAATGATTATCTTCTCCCTTCTTATCGCGATTTTAACTTTCTTTATCACGATGACGAGTATCTTCGGGATACATGAATATCGCCAGAAGAAAAAACAACTCTATGCGATATTAGGAAGTTATCTAGTCGAAGTTAATGGAATAGTCAAAGAAATCGGTGATACCTTTACTTCCACAAACGGGAGAAGAGGACAGGAAATCACTATTAAGCAAGAAGATAGAGATAGTGTTGTTTATTACGATCTTGAATGTGGTGAGATCCCTTTTCATGTTAATGACCATGTGCATCTAAAGATGAGCGAATCTTTTATCGTGGAATATGAGGTGGATAATGGCTAGGATTTTTTCTAAGTGGTATATCTATCTTTTAAGCATCGCGATTAGTGTGATATCTTTCTGCTTAATCGTCTCTTTTAAGACCGCACCGAAAGAACATGAGAGATTACAAATATTCTTAGGCGCTTATGAGGCGAAAGTGATGGATTTACAAGACCGATTAGAAGAGGAGAAACCTGACGGTGTGAAATCCATTTCTCTTCGTTTCAATTATGTCTCTAGCAGTAATTTCACCTATATCTTCTCCACTTTAAGAACGGAGATGGATATCATCATCTTGCCGAAGTCATATGTGGAAGAAAATGAGGGAACCACTCTTAATTATTTTGCGAATATTGACACTGAATATCTCCAAAAAGAAATCGATAGAGAACTTGATTATTACGTTAATAATGATAATGAGACTAAAGGATTTAAGATTTATGATTCTTCTTTAGAAGAAGGATTATTCAAAGATCTTATTACCTATAGTGGTGATAACGATAAAAGCGATTATTATCTCTTCTTTTCATATAAATCGAAGAACATCGGAGAACTCAATAAAAAATCTAAAACTAAACACGCTTTAGAGCTGATTAAAAATATCTATGAAAACCTATAGTCGAAACGGAAAGAAAAAGAGTCTTTATTCTAAAAAGGACGCTCAGTTACCCAGCAATTATTGGGAACTATATTTCGACACGATTAAACAGAATTGGCGGACCATTCTCTTAATCGGTATCTTTTCTTTATTGTTCTTTATTCCCACATTAGGTTTCATGTTCGCTTTCGATTATTACAAGATGCAAGTAGTGGCTTCTAATATCAGTGAAGAAGAGGCGGATGCTTTAATTGTGACGGCGAGAAATATCTTCTATATCGGTGTGGCACTTGGCATTATCTTTGCCTCTATCGGTATCAGTGGACTTTCTCGTATCAACTTATTGGTGAGTCGAGAAGAAGGGTTATTCTTCTTTAAAGATTTCAATAAAGGTGTAAAACAAAATATTAAGAATAATATCGTCTTCTTTATCATTTATGCGGTTTTAATCTATGGTTCAATATTAGTGATTAATAATATTAATTCTAAAAACTTCTTTATCTACATTCCTTTCGCTTTAGTGCAATCGATATTCTTCCCGATGCTATTAGTGAATGTCGAGACTAATGCAATTTATTCTTGGAATGTGAAAGACGCTTTTAGAAATAGTATGCTCATCTATATCAAGAATTTCTTCTATGTGATTTTATTCGCGATAGGTTTTACCTCCTTCCTTTTATTAGGTATGATAAAACAGTACATATTCTTAAAATATGTTCTCTACGCTTTATTAATATTACTAGTGTATCCCTTTATGATTCTCGCCTTACGAGTGCTGATGAATCGTTCCTTAGATAGGGATATCAATAAAGAACATTATCCGGAGATTTATAAGATGGGCATTTACGACAAACAAAACGAAGATTATTTAAATAATGTAATTATGAAATACTATAATTACGATTCCACTTATCAAGCATTAACGAATGATCCTTATCTCGATATTTATTTCGATCACTTATGCGGAACATATGTTAGTAGAAATGATCAATCTCGTATCACCGACCTCAATCCAGATGTCTGGGGTAAAGAAGCGACTATCAATCAACTCAATTATCTAAGAGGCCTATCCTATCAAAAGAAATTAACTTTCTTAAAGAAGAGCAATTATTCCGTCCTATGTTTAAAACAAGATAAAAAAGCGAAAGTCGCAATCGTTTTAGCGGGTGGTGGTTATTATAATGTCTGTACCTTGCAAGAAGAAATACCCGTCAGTGTGGAATTATACAAAAAAGGTTTTACCGTTTTCTCTTTCTCTTATCCAGTAAGAGATAAAGCCAAAGAAGGTATAGGAGCGGTATCTTCCTTTGTTAAATTATTATTTAAAAACGAAAACCGCATGAATATCGATATGAGCGATTATATCATCATCGGTTTCTCCGCTTCCGGTCACTTAGTGGGTGAACTCGGCAGCGATAATCTCGGCTTAAGAGTCCAAGGCATCACTCCTCCTAAATTATTAGGTTTAGCTTATCCTGTTATCTCCATGAGAGAATCCGTAGAACTCGGTAGCCGTCATAATTTATTAGGAGATAATCCCTCTCAAGAGGAATTAGATAAATATTCTATTGAATTACATGTCGATGATAATTATCCTGCGACCTTTATTTGGCAGTGCGATAAGGATAATGTCGTCCCCTTTAAAAATTCTCTTCTGATGGTGGACGCTCTCGAGAAACATCACATCCCTTATCATTTCGAATCATTCGATAGTTTTTATCATGGTTTAGGCTTATCTATCGGTAACGTCGCTGAGGGATGGGTGGACCGATTATATGATTATTATTTGTCTTTGACAAACACCGATAAATAGAAAGAGGTATATCTATGTCTACATTATCTTTAAGAAACATTAACAAGGTTTATTCCAACAATGTTCAAGCGGTCTTTGATTTTAATTTAGATATCGCTGATAAGGAATTCATCGTTTTAGTTGGTCCTTCTGGATGTGGTAAATCCACAACTTTAAGAATGATCGCGGGTTTAGAAGATATCTCTTCTGGAGAACTATATATCGGTGGTAATTATGTCAATTCCGTAGTGCCGAAAGACCGCGATATCGCGATGGTCTTCCAAAACTACGCTTTATACCCACATATGACCGTCTATGGAAATATGTCTTTCGCTTTGAAATTAAGAAAGATACCATGTCCGATTTATGTGAATCTTGAAGATGCCGCCCCATATTATGAGAAGATCAAAGATTTAAGAAACGAAATTAAGAAAATTGACCGCTACTTCAAGAAGCATCAAGATGATTATTCTCGCCTCCCGGAAAGAGAAGAATTATATCATCAGATTTATGGTTTGTTAGATGAAGCCCAAAAGGTTTTAAAACCGGTGATCGGCATCGATGAATATCAGATTAAACACAATACTTTGATGAGAGATATTCTTTTAGATGAAATCAAAAAGATTGAACACAAATTAGCTAATCCCAAATTAGCGGAAATTCAACAAAAGGTTCTCAGAGAATCATTAGAACAAAAGAATAAGCAAGTGACCTTTTTTGAGGAGAAGATTGAATATTATAAAAATAATGAAGTTCCTCTCTATAAAATGCGTAGATTAACGAAAGAAGAAATAGATATTGAAGTCAATAAAGCCGCAGAAAGCATAGATTTGATTAAATATTTATATCGTAAACCATCGGCTTTAAGTGGTGGTCAAAGACAGCGTGTCGCCTTAGGTAGAGCGATTGTCCGTAAGCCAAAAGTCTTCTTGATGGATGAACCATTATCAAACTTAGATGCGAAACTAAGAGTTCAAACTAGAAGCGAGATTTCTAAGATACACGAAAGAGTGGGTGCGACCACAGTTTATGTCACCCATGATCAAACCGAAGCTATGACGATGGCGGATCGTATCGTCATCATGAAAGATGGTTATATCCAACAAGTGGGAACGCCCTTAGAAATCTATAATAATCCGATGAATAAATTCGTCGCTGGATTTATCGGTTCCCCTTCGATGAACTTCTTATTAGGCAAATACGAGAAAGGCATCTTCTCCATCGGAGAAAGAAAGATTACGTTAGGTAAGAGTGATAAAGAATTATTAAAAGATTACGAGGGTAAAGAACTATATCTCGGTGTGAGACCAGAAGCGATCTATTTTGAAAAAGAATCGATGAACACTAATCCGAGTAAAGAAGTGTGGTCCAGTGAATGTGACTACGTGGAATTATTAGGATATGAATTAGTGATTTACACTTATATCGATGAGCAAAAACTCATCTTAAAAACTCCGGTTACTCAAGAGGTCAAATCTCATAATGAGATCAGATTCCAATTTAATCTCGATAAACTCTATTTCTTTGATAAGGAGACGGAGAAGAGAATTAAATAGTGTTAATAGGAACTTATAAAAGTTCCTTTTAATTTATATCATTTTTTGACATAATAATTTTAGTAATATTCCTCGAGGTTAGAAAATGATTAATTACATTGAAAACCACACCGATTCACAAAATAGTTTTCGTAATATTTTTGCTTTTATTATCAAGCATGGAAAAACGACGAGAAGAGAGATTCAAAAACAGACTAAATATTCTTGGAGTAGTGTTTCTTCTGTTGTTTCTGTCTTACTAAATAAAGGACAAGTTATTGAAACCGAATCCATCGTTAATGGAGTGGGTCGAGGAACTTCGTATATCATCCCTAATGGCAACAAATATGTCTCTTTAGGTGTCGATATTAATTCCTCGGTTTTTTCTCTATCGGTCATCGGTATTGATGGATCGATTAAATACGAGAATAAATATCTCTTTAACGGTGATACGGAAAAAGAAGTTCTTAGTTTATTATTTCAAGTCATCGATCAAGGAATAGCATTTATCGGTGATAAATATACCTTAGTGTCCATCGGTATCTCTTGCCAGGGCACGGTTGATTTAAACCACGAGATATTTAAGAGATTTATCTTCACTAAGGACATGATTGATTGTCCTTTAAAGAAGATTATCGAAGAGAAATATAAAGTATTTACCTATTTAGAACACGATACGAACTGCTTATTAGAAGCTTATCGTTCCACATGCGATAATAGTGAATCATCCATCTGTGTCGCTCGTGTAGTTTCCGGTATTGGTTTTGCGATATGCGTCAACGGACAACCATTAGAAGAATTTGGACCGATTGACTTCGGCCATATGATCGTCCAACCAAAAGATGGAAGATTGTGCACTTGTGGTCGTAGGGGTTGTTTAGAAGCTTATTCCTCATCATGTGGCATCATTAGACGAGCGGGCGTGAGTGATTTTTCTATCATTAAAGAAAATAGAGAAAAATATCGCGATATCCTCGATGAAGCGGGATTTAATCTCGGTGTGGCTTTCGCGAATATGTCTCATATCTTCGAACTAAAAGATATCATTATTACCGGTGATGTCATCGGTAATGATGAGAAAATGATTCAGAAGATTATTGACGCGAACGAGCAATATTGCGTCGAGAACAAGCCGAACATCGTTTATATCGATGATTTATCCCCCTCTTTCGGTGCGGCTAAGTTGTCTTTTAAAGAAAAAATTAATAACACAGGAACTTTATAAACTAATAATCTTATTATTAGAATTATATCAATCCTCCCTGAGAACAATTCATCGAATTGTTAGATAAATACGCGAAAGTTAGAATAAAGAAAGGTGAGCAACATGAAAAAAAGAAATCTTATTTATTTGTTAACTGCTTTGTTATCTTTAACCATTTTAACTGGTTGTGAAAATTCTCAAGAACCGGAATCATCTTCTTCTTTTCCTGATGTCTCTATCAGTGAGAGTGAAACGGAACCGGTCGATGTCGATAGATTAGAAGCGGAAAAGGTCATCGCGATGATCGACGCTTTAGATTCCGATTCCTCGGAAGAAGAGATCCTCGCTGTCTATGAAGCTTATAATAATTTGACCCCTCGTCAAAAAGGTTTTGTCACAAATTATGAAAAATTAGAGGGTTTTATCGCGGAAATTCAAATTTTAAAACTCGTTAGACAAGTGAGAGATATGATCGATTCTTTAGATGAAGAAGATCCTGATGAAGAAGCGGTGCAAGCTGCTAGAGAAGCTTATAACTATATCGGCGAACAATATGGTGCTTCTTATCAAGCGAAAGTCGGCGCGGATAAAGTCGCTAAACTCGAGAGATGTGAAGCGAAGATTTGTAATAAAATTGTCGGACCTCTTATCACCTTAGTTAATTCTTTAAATCCCAGCGTTTCTAAAGAAGCTAGTCAAATCAGATTATTAGTGGAAAGAATTGAAGATTTCTTAGAACCTCTGTCTGAAACAACAATTTCTAATATCCCTAATTATCAAGAATATTCTACAAAAAGAGATTTGGTTAAAAAGAGGTATTATATCGCTGCTGGTGATTATATCACCACAACACATAATACTGGCGAGAAATTATTCACTAATATCGAGAGAATTAATAATGATACTTACGGCTATGTCTATGAAGAAGATTTAACCGGTTTAAATCTCCATGGTAATGGTAATGTACAAGTCGGCGCGAGAGCGGATTTCTCTATGTATCAAACTATCGCCTTCTTCGCTTGTTACCCTTTTGGAGATTTAGATATCCAATTTATCAATGATGAAAGAACTGTCGCCGCTAGTGAACCTAACACGGCGAATGAATATGTTTATATGGAAATCCCCACGAAGAACTTAGGTGATGTACATGGGGTGGAATATTCTCATATTGGCGCTTTTTTCTCCGATTTAAGTATCGCTTGTCGAGATGGTTATTATTTCTCAGCGATTATTGGCATCACTATCGATGAAGAAGAAGCGCAAGCGGCAGTTGATCACGTGGAAGAATTAATCGCTGCTTTAGATGAAGAACATCCGAATGCGGAGGCTATTCAAGCTGCCAGAGCGGCTTATAATTCCTTGAAAGAAGATTACTCTTTAGAGTGGCAACAAAAAGTGGGAGAGGAATATCTCGAGAAATTACAGAGATTAGAAAACCTCCTTTCCACAATACTTATCAATGACTATATTTTAAAAGCTAATTCCTTAGACTTAAGTAATGATATGACCAAAGGCCAATTCGCCTTATTGATGAATCGTATAGATAATATCTATAATTCTTTAACTGATACTCAAAAAGAATTAGTGAATAACTACGATGCTTATTTAGAAAGGAGACAAGTTGTTAATAGAAATATCGGTATTCTCTATGATCGCGATATTGTTTATTGGAGTGGCACGAACGATGTGACCGCTTTAAGAAAAGATGATGAGGATTACGGTCTTATCTATGACTTAAATCTCTCCAGTCCGAGACAACCGAGTAACCCCGGATCAATCGCTTTGAATTTCGCTAATCAAGGTGAGGATTGGTCCAGTCATATTAAGATGGCTTTCTATGCCCAATATGATGTCCCTAATACGGAAAATGAATGGTTTATCGTCAATGGTAATTGGGACACTCTCCTCAATCCGAAGAGAACTCTAGTGGATGAGACCAAGAATATTTATTTCTATGAATTTGATTTGAGTTCTGTCACTGAACCATTTACCAATAACTGTTATATCCAAATGTATTTCAGTGAAGTGACATCACAAGTGACCTTTAGTGAATTCATCTATTACGATAATGATGTCTTGGAATTAAATAATCTAATTAGCAAAGCTAATGCGATTACTTTATCCAATAATCAAGAGATTACGAGATTCGTTTTATTTAGCGAGATAATTGATAAGATTTATAGCGAACTTAAAGCGAGCGATAGAAACAGAGTGGAAGGCTATGATGCTTATCTAACGAAAAAGAGTAGTGCGAATGCTTCTATATTATTTAATGGAAATATTACTACTTTTAATAATGACGATTGGCCATCATTAGAACCACAAGATGATGAGAATTATTGCTCTTTAAGAACATTTGATTACGGTGTTGATAAAACCGGCACAGTGAACGCTTTCTTTGAATGCCGTAATACAAGTTGGGCAAATCATAAAAAGATGTCTTTCTTCTGTAAAATTGATAATCCGACGACCGATCGTGTTTGGCTAATTTTAAAAGAAGGATGGGTGACAACCATCGCGGTTGATCCTATCCTTGTCAGTGGCACAACTTCTACCTATTATTGTGAATTTAATTTACAGACAGTCGACTCTAGTAAATTATCCAATTTAGGCATTAATCCCGAAGTGTGGATTTATCTATCCGAAGGTTGCGTAACAAAGACTATCTCTATCACTAGTGTTGTCGCATTAGATGCTTAATTATTTATTAATAAATAAGATATTATGAATTTAATAGATTTTAATAGACCGAAGAAGTGTCAAATCGCTATCGATGATCAAGAACTTGTCTCCGTGGATTTTTCCTCGCAAAAAGGCTCTTTTGATGATGTCCAATTAGAATTTATTAAATCGGAATTCGGCTATGATTTATTAGTGAAAAGTGAGAGAAAGAAAATCTCTCACATTTACTTAACTTATGATTTATCAATAGGTGAGGAAGAAAGATCATTTGGTGATTCTTTTGAAAGAACATATGGTGATGTGACATGGACAAAACCTAGTTCTCATCTTCTCTATTATTGGTATTTCTTCATTAAAAATACGAAACAAAAACAAGTGAATGGATATGGCGTCAAAGTGCAACCTCATTCCATCGTTTCTTTTCGATTAAAAAACAATCAATTAATCGTCGATGTGAATACGCAGTCTGGTGGTTGTGGCGTTAATTTAAAAGGACGCCTTTTAAACGCGGCCACATTTATTCAGGAATCATATCAATATGATGTCTTAGAAACCGCTTTAAAGAGATTCACTAAGAAACTAATGGGTGATATTAAACCGAGACCTGTTCCTCAACCTGTTTATGGATTTAATAACTGGTATTACGCCTATGGCGTTTCTTCTTATGAACTAGTGATGGAAGATACAAAATTACTCGCAGAAGTCACCAAGGGATTAAAGAATAGACCATTTATGGTAATTGATGATGGCTGGTCAATTGAATCAGCGTCAGGACCATGGGTCACTAATGACCGCTTTAAAGATATGTCGTTATTAGTGAAAGAGATGAAGAAATATGATGTTCGTCCTGGTTTATGGTTTAGACCTTTAATGGATAAAAGCGAAGAATTAAAAGAACATCGTCACCCTTTAGAAAAAAATTGGTATGATTTATCTTCTAAAGAAGTATTAGATAAAATCACAAAAGATGTAAAGATGTTTGTGAACTGGGGATTTGAATTAATAAAATTCGATTATATGACCTATGATACTTTCCATTATTATGGTTTTAATATGCCCGAGGAGATATGCCCACAAGGATGGCATTATGAAGATGATAGCCTCACTAATGCGGAATTAACTTTAAGACTTTATCAAACTATACGAGACGCCGCACCTAACGCTATATTAATCGGTTGTAATGCAATTGGTCATTTATGTGCAGGTATTGTGGAACTCAATCGTATCGGTGATGATACCTCAGGCAGGGAATGGGATAGAACTTTGAAGATGGGTGTCAATACCTTAGCTTATCGTTTAATTCAGAATCATAACTTCTATGTTATCGACGCTGACTGCGTTGGTATTACGGGACTAATTGACTGGAAGCAAAACCGTCAATGGCTCGATTTATTAGCGTATAGTGGCTCACCTTTATTCATCTCTTGCGATCCTCGTATCGTTAGTGAAGAAATCAAAAAAGATATGCAAAAAGCCTTTAAAATTAACGAAAAACAAGAAAATAACTGCTATCCGATAGATGTTGATGATAATTTCACTCCCCATCAGTGGTGCGTCGATGGAAAGCTAAAAGAGTTTGATTGGCACTTGAAATAATGACTACCTTATTGGTGGTCTTTTTTTTCAATTGTTTCATATATGTGTCAAAAAATTGGTTATTAATCAATTTTATTTTTGATATGTGATATAATTGTCGTGCTATGGCTAATTCGGAAGAACTACAGAAACAAGTTGAACAATACGAAGAAGATAAAAAAACCGGAAAGAAGAAATCCAAGAAGAGTGTCGTTCGTTACATTCTAAACATCTCCTTCGTTTTAATCGTCACAATAGTGTCGATTATCGTTTCTTTATTCGGTGGTGGTACCGAAAAAGCGAAAGACATTTGGAAATTAATTGTCAGTGCGAGATGGGAATGGCTTTTAGCCATTGTCGGTGTTATGGCCGGAATTATCTTAATCCGTTCCTTCATTCTTTTTTGTTTCGCGCGTCTATATACGAGAAGATATCATTTCCACTCCGCATTAGCGGTAGATCAAGTCGGTGTCTTTTATAATGCAGTGACTCCTGGTGCTTCTGGTGGTCAAATCATGCAAGCCTATACCTATAAGAAACAAGGCTTACATATCTCCTCCGCAGTTAGTGCTTTAGCGATGTATTCCATCGTCTTTCAAATCGTTTTAATTATTTATGGTACTTTATCATTTATCATGAAGTTCGACCTCATTATGTCGATTCCTCCCTTAACTTTAAAGTTTGATAAAGTGACAATCGCCATCCCTCCTTTAGCATTAACAATTATCGGATTTATATTGAATGTTTCCGTTATCTTAATCGTTCTTTTAATGGCCTATTGGCATTCATTCCATAATTTTATTATGGGACCAGTTGTTTCTTTATTCGCGAAGATTAAGATTTTAAAGAATCCTGATAAGACTAGAGAGAACTTAAGAATTCAGGTGGAGAACTTCAAAATTGAATTTAGAAGATTATGGACCAATATTCCTTTCTTCATTCTTGTCGCTGTTTTATTCGGTGTTTATATGACATTAAAATTCTCCGTACCTTATTTTGTCGGTTTAGCGTTAGGTAATGAACATGCTTCCTTCAAATATTTCTGGGAGAGCGTCTTCTTAGGTAACTATCACCAGATGATTACCGGTTTAATTCCTTTACCTGGTAGTGCGGGTGTTTCCGAATATTTCTTTAACAAACTCTTCTATAACGAAGCTAATCCTAGTTTAGGCTTCTATTTCTCTTCTATCGCGACACAAGGTGAGACTATCGCTTACACTAAAGCGTCATCTTCCTTAACGATGTCCGCTTTATTACTTTGGAGAAGTATTACCTTTATCTTCCCCATCGTCATCGCTGGTTTAACAACCGCTTTCTATAGAGCGACACCGAGAGAAGAAATCGAAAAACGTGGTGATATTCCCAATCGTCAAACCTTTGTGGCCTTACAGAATGAGACCTACGTCATGAGAAAAGAAGAAGTCGACGCTTTAATTGAAACACAGACATTATCAAGAAAAGCGATTCTCTCTAAATTACGCGGTAACAACAAAGCGAAAGAGAATAAAGCAAAACCAAAAAATAAAGGTAATAACTACACTGATTTCCGTAGCGATGAATATAGCACGGTGGATATTAAAGATGAGGATGATTCTATCTAATGAAGATCGCAATTTTTACTGATACATATCCTCCTTTCATCAATGGTGTTTCGACATCCGCTTATAACTTGGTCAAAACCTTAAAAGAGCACGGCCATGATGTTATCGTTGTCACTCCGAGAAGCGATGATGGCAAACTCGAATTAATCGATGGTGTTATACGTGTACCAGGTTTAGAACTGAAGAAGATGTATGGCTATCGAATAACCACATTTTATTCACGAAAAATATTGAAGATGCTGAAGGATTTTGGCACGGAAATCATTCATAATCAAACCGATATCGGTGTCGGTCAATTCGCAAGAATTGCCTCTCGTCAATTACATGTTCCCCAAGTCTATACTTATCACACTGCTTATGAAGACTATACCTATTATGTCGTTCACGGTTTAATGGATAGAATCGGTAAGAAAGCCATGAGAGGATATGCGAAAACTGTCGCGAAGAATTGTACGGAATTTATCACTCCTTCCATGAAGACTAAAGAATATATGCGTTCTGTCGGTAGTGATATTTATATAAACGTTGTTCCTACTGGTATTGATTTCTCTTTATTCGATGAGAAGAATATCGATAAAGAAAAACAGAAAGAATTCAAAAAGCAACATGGTATTGGAGAAAACACTAAAGTATTTCTCTTATTAGGCCGTGTCGCTAAAGAAAAGAGTATGGATTATTCCATCCGTGGTTTTGCGATGTTTATTAATAAACATCCCGAAGTCGATGCGAAATTAATAGTGGTGGGTGATGGTCCACAAAGAAATGAATTAGAACAATTAACTCATGAATTAGGAATAAATAAAAACGTTGACTTCATCGGTAAGGTTCCCGCGAGTGAAGTACCTTTCTATTATCATCTCGCCGATATTTATACATCTGCCTCAATTACTGAAACCCAAGGTTTGACCTTTATGGAAGCGATGGCTAGTGGAACGATTGTTTTAGCGAGATTTGATACGAACTTATCCGATACGATTACCGATGGACAAACCGGTTTCTTCTTCACCGATGAGAATTCCTTTGTGGAGAAAGCGGAGAGAATATTCGCTTTAAGTGATGAGGGAAGAAAGAAGATTATCGATCAAGCTTTTGAAACGGTCGATAAATATTCCATTTCCAAATTCTATGACAATATTATGGAGGTCTATAATCGTGCCCTCAAAAAATTCTGGTAAGAGAATTGTTAAATTAAAGAAAAATAAAAAGAATGTTGTCATCACCTTAGATAATCAGATGAAGATTAACGCGGTGAGTGAGGTTTTAGGTAACTTCTATTTATATGAAGGTAAATTATTAAGCGATAAAGAAATCACGGAGATTAGACAATTTAACGCATCGGCAGTTCTTTTGAAATACGCTTTAACTTTGTTAAAGAAGAGCCATTATAGCGAATGGAAGATGAGAGAAAAGCTCTACGCAAAAGAAGGTCAGAAGAAAGATGTTGATCATGTGATTAAAATCTTAAAGAATAACGATTTGATTAACGATAAGATGTTTATCTTAGACACGATTGAATATGGCAATGAGAGAAATCTCGGCAAGAATAAGATTATCCAGGAATTATTAAATAAAGGCATCTTTAGAGAAGCGATTAATGAGAGGATGTTCTCTTATTCATTAGAAAAAAAGAAAGCCTTAAATAATCTTCCTAAATTAGAGAAGAAATACGATAGATATTCTTATGAACAAAAAAGACAACATATCTATAATTCGTTAATTTCCCTCGGTTTTGATGGGGATATTGCTAATGACACTATCAATAAGATGAAACCGGCGAAAGATAGTGATGAAGATAAAAAACTTAAAGTGGATTACGTGAAGGTCTATGTCAGACATCATAGATCTTACGAAGGATATGAATTAAAGAAGAGAGTAATTGCCTCATTACGTAGCAAGGGCTACAAGATGAGTGCGATATTAAGATTATGGGAGAAAGAACATGGTGAAAATGATTTCGGAATTTAAAGATGGTGAACGCATCAGCGGACAATTTTTAGTCGCGAATAGTGCGAAATGCTTAAATAATGCCGGTGCGGCATATATGAATCTCGAATTAAAAGATTCATCTGGTAATATCAATGGCAAGAAATGGGAAGCGACTAGTGATGATGAATCATTATTCGTGACCGGTAATGTCGTCTATTTAGAGGGTGACGTCTTAAAATACAAAGAATCTTTGCAATTAAAGATCTTATCCGCTAAAGCGGTGCCAATCGATGATATTGATGTCGCGAAATTTATTAAAGCGCCTCCTGTTCCTAAAGAGGAATTAGTGAAGAGATTCTTCACTTATGTAGAAAGCATTCAAAATGAGGACTGCCGCAAGATTCTTGATTATTTAATCAAGAGATTATCTCCTAAACTATTAGATTATCCTGCTGCGGTTAGTGTTCATCACGATTATGCTTCTGGCTTATTGATGCATACCGTCTCGATGGCGGATGTCGCTGACTTTTTAGCGAAATATTATCCTAATGTGAATAGAGATATCTTAATATCTGGTGTCTTATTACACGATATGGGTAAAACGATCGAGTTTGAAGGACCGGTGGTCTATAAATATTCTGTCGAAGGTAAATTATTAGGTCATATCTCCATCATGGTCAGTGAAATTAGAAGAGCCGCGGAAGGCTTGAAGATTACTAGTGAGATTCCTTTATTATTAGAACATATGGTTTTATCCCATCATGGCGCGCCAGAATTTGGTTCCCCGATCTTACCATTAACTAGAGAAGCCTTATTATTATCCTTAATAGATAATATAGATAGTAAAATGGTCATCGTTGATAAAGCTTTAGAAAATGTCAATCCCGGTGAATTTTCCAATAAAGTCTTCCCCTTAGACAATAGAATGCTCTATAAACCTAAACAATAGATATTAGTTCCTTAATAAATATGAAAAAGAGGCCGTTACAGCCTCTTTTCTTTATCTTTAGATAAATTAATCAAGTTTGCTCTTAATCTCGCCTGCAAGCGCGGGAAGATTTAATCCTTCCGCATTGTTCTTCATGGTGATCTCAAATCCCTTATCTTCTTCATAACGAGGAATGACATGAACATGAAAATGCATGACGCTTTGTCCAGCAGCTTCATAGCAGTTAGTTAAGATGTTAACACCTTTCGCACCTAATAATTTAATTTCCACTTGGCCGATACGTTGGGCGACATCCATAACCTTATGCATTTCTTCTTGGGGTGTGGATAAGAAATTCTCGAAGTGTTTCTTAGAAACCACTAAAGCGTGACCTTTGGTCACTTGAGAAATATCTAAGAAGGCTAAGACATCTTCGTCTTCATAGAGCTTATAGCAGGGAATCTCCCCGTCGATGATTTTACAAAATATATCTTTTTCGCGCATATACGAATACCTCTTATTTGTATCTATTATACAAAATAAAAAGGAGGTTGTTTAGACCTCCTTAATAAGTTTTAACGATTAATCAAATAATTCTGGATAATTAGTTTTGAAGTAATCGTAGATTTTTGTGTCGTGATATTTAATCTCGGCTTCTTCTAACCAATGTTTGGTAGATAAGTTTTGATAAGTATCATTGCTGGCGACGATACGGCAGACTTCGTTGATAATTTCTTCTTTCTTATCAGCGTCGTATTTACCATTGGTCGCTTCTTTGGCTAATTTACTACCGGAGACAGCTTCTTCGATTTGGACAACATAGTATTTGCCACCTTCGTAGAATAAGATATCATCTTTGTCTTCCGCGCCGGCTTGTTTGCTAGCGACTTTGAGGTAGAACTTACCGTTGATCTTAGCGACTAATTTGTTCTCGTTTTCGGGAACAGCATAATTTTCGCCATCAAGACGATCAGCAGCTTCGCCATCTAAGATGTTAGCGACACCGATGTTGAATAAACGGCTCTTAATGGATTCTGGTAAATCAGCGAGACCGCCATTTTTAATGAACCAACCATCTGTGGTATAGTCTTTGGCTCTGATATCGTTGGTCTTGATTTCTAAACCGACATCTGCGGTATAGGTTCCGCTACCGGTGAAATCGCTCTCAACAGATGTATCTGTTAAGTTGATATCTTTGTTAATCTTTTCGAAATTCGCCATCATATCGCCGTAATCTGTACCGACATAATAGGAATAATTGCCATCATCGAATCCGGTGAATTCCACTTTGGGGAAAGCGCCTGGATAAGCAGTATTTACTGCTTCGAGGTATGTTTGTGCTTCGTTGGTAACGCCTTTAACTGCGTTAGAGACTTCTTTGAATTCATCTAAGCCGACTTCTTCACCAGCACTGATGACATCTCTCACAAAGTATTTCATTAAATAGTCAGCAGCTTTATCGTTGTTGCTATTGGGAGAAATGCTGAGGACGTTCACTTTACGAGCATAGCTTCTTCCTAAGGTGTTATAGGATTCGTCTAATAAGTATTGTTCGACTAATAAGGAACGGTAGATGGTAGGAATGATTTCATCTTCGATGTATCTGACTTCTGTACCGTCTAAGGTTTCTTCTTCATCTAAACCAAAATTGGTTTGATAGTTTTCTCTGTGGAGGTAGCCTTCACCCTCTTCCGCGTTGAAGAAGACGTTTTCTTCTTGAACATCTGGGGTGATGACGATTTTGTCGTCGTAGTCGAATGCGACCACACCTTCATAAGGATTAGCGACCTTATGGAGTTGGCTTCTTAATTCTTTTAAGTAAGCGACTTCGCTGAAGTAGCCTCTCTTAGAATAAGTACCACCGGAGATTTTGCTATGAAGATTTCTAGAGATTCTTTCTTCGATAGCGTCCCATTTCGCTTTGACTCTGGCTCTTTCACTGAGTTTGGCTTCTTCTGTGGTGAGACGATTGCCTTCGTTATCAGTGGACCAATAAGCTTTGTGCGCTTCGACGAATTGGTCGACTAAGTCGAAATTGCCTTTATCGTATGCGTTAGCGGCTTTTTTGAGTGTTATTTCACCTTCGCCGAGGTTATATGGTTCAGCGATTGCGTTATATCTTCCGAACACAGAAACGGAATATTGATATAAAACTTTGTCTAAGACGGCACTAGCTAAACTGCCATCGCGGTAAGCATCTTCGATGATGCTCATTAAGTTGTGATAAATTTCATCTTGGCTATCAGTGAAGGAAATGAGGGGATCGTCGTAATTAGTTGGCTTAGCTTGAACTTCTTTACCACAAGCGGTTAAACCGATTGTGCTTAAGAGGGCAACGGCTAAAATCTTTTTCATATTCTTATTTGACATAGCATTTTCCTCCTGGTTCGTATTCAGCTTTGTTACTTTCGTAGCTTGTCTTATTATTGAAGGCAATCTTACAACCTTCTGGAACGATACGAGTGGTTTCTTTTCTCGCCCAGTCTTGCGCTTCGAGTAATTCAATATAAGTTTTCCAAACTTGTTCTAAGCCTTCTGATTGACTGTCGTCATTCTTTTCTCTTTGTAAAGCGATGTAATCATCGATATTGCCTAAGAGAGTAATTGTCTTTTCACTGAATTTTGCTTCACGGTCTTCGGTTAATTCTTCGTATAAACGATAATCATAGGTGCTATCGAAACCTTTGATTGCGCTCTTAACGGTTTCTGCACGTGTGTTATATTCGGATTTATTAACGGAAGAGATGAAATTGACGTATGTGGTCTTGCCTTCTGGGAAGTCCGCATCGCCTGGGATAGCGGTTGTATAGTATTCATCTAATGAAACATCGCCATCGAAATCATAAATGGATTTTTGGACGATCATTAAGTGGATACCGAATTCGCTACGGACACCGATAATAACGTTGCCAGCTTCATCACATAAGACTTTTTCGTTTGTGCCGGCAAAGCCTTCGTTTTCTTTGAAACCAGCTAAGTTTCTATAATCGATATCTTCACCTTTGCCATCGTAACGAGCATAAGAATCTTTTTCTGCGAAGTAGGATTCTGCACTTGTTGGGTCGATAACTGTGGCTGGATCCATTGATGTTGTATCATTTGGTCTAGCACCATTGGTGATAACGAAGATGGAGTGGTTATTTAAATATCTGTTCCATAATAAGTTTCTGGGGAAGATTGCGGATTTGCCATCTTCGATGGAATAACCACCTTCGTAGTTGTTTTCGAGTTCTGCGACATCACCTAATTCCTTAAAGACGGAATATGGGACTTCGACGATACCTCTATCAGTGAAATAATCACTTGCGGTAACTGGAGTGTCTTCTTCGCTTTCAGCTTCTTTAACAACTTTATCAAGACCTAAACCGGTGCTGATTGCGGCGTTGCTATCAGCATGTAATTTGATAGCGTCGTAGGCATAAATACCTAATTGGAATTCATTGACCATACCGAGTTTGCCACCGGAAATAGCGTTGGTCATAAGGCCGACATCACCATAGGAAGAAGCGGATGAGTCTTCGCTCTTCTTTTGGGCGACTTCACCAAAGGTCATAACGCCTTGGGCTAATAATTCAACGGTATTGCTTAAGAGCTTGGCTTGATCTTTGCTGATTGTACCTCTCACGTAATCGCTGCCGCCATCTTCGACTTTAACTAAGATGTGACGCACGTGATAAGGGAATCTAGAGGAAGCTTTGCTTTGAACTTTTTCACCAGATTTATCAACGCCTAAGTATTCGGCTTTGAGTTCTTCTTTGTGTTGTTCATAATACCAGTCTTCGATTTCTTCTTTTTCTAAATCATAAATGTATTGTTGGAGAAGTTCTTCTTCATCCTCAGCATTATGTTCATTAAGAACGGCTTGCCATTCTGTTTTGTAAGATGTGCCATTGGTAGATGCATTTTGTCTAGCAGTTTGTTTTGCACCCTTAACATTGTCTTTTGCTTCGTTTTCAATTTGATTGTAGTTCTTCTTAATGCCTTTTAAAGATGATTCACCTTTAGGATCTTTAGCGAAAGCATTACGAATGAGGACTTCCATAACTTGATCATAGTATTTGGAAATGCCTGCGGAACCGTGCATGTAATCTTCATAGATTTCATCTGTGAGGACTGATAATTCTTCATCACCATAACCCTTGAAGTTAACAACTTTAGAGTCATCTTTGGTAACAGCAGAACCACATGCAGTCAACGCCATTGCTGCAACGAAACTAGTAACTAATCCGATTGATAGTTTACTTTTTTTCATGTTTTCGTTTACTCCTTCTACTGAATAATAGCGTTAATATTCTAAATATTATCGTTTTTTTATGCAACAACTAATTAAAAAACATTACTTAGTAATAACCGGAAAAAGAGGAAACTCACCCATAAAATTAAAATAAATTATCGTATTAATTGAAAAACCGAAATACACTTTGTAGAATAATACCCGACTTACGAGGTACAAGATATGTCGAAACTTGTGATTAAAAACCTACACGCTGAAGTTGATGGTAAGCCCATTCTCAAGGGAATTAATCTCACTGTTAACGAAGGCGAAACTGTCGCGGTTTTAGGACCGAACGGACATGGTAAATCTACTTTATTAAATGTTATTATGGGACACCCGAGATATAAGGTGACAGAAGGTAGCATTTATTTTGATGAAAATAACATCTTAGAAATGAGCACTGATGAGAGAGCTAGATTAGGTCTTTTCTTAGGTATGCAGAATCCTAGTGAAATCCCAGGTGTCATCAATAGTGATTTCTTAAGAGCAGCGGTCAACGCTAAAAGCGAGAAACCAATTTCGACATACCAATTCTATAAAATATTAGATAACGCCACGAAAAATTTACATATGCCTTTCGACCTCGCAACCAGGTCTTTAAACGAAGGCTTTTCCGGTGGCGAAAAGAAGAGAAATGAGATGCTCCAATTAGTGCTTCTCGAACCCAAAATCGCCATGCTTGATGAGATCGATTCTGGCCTCGATGTCGACGCTATCCAAATCGTCGCTGATGTCATTAGAGAAGAACAGAAAAAAGGCAGGGGCTTTTTGGTCATTTCTCACTATGCTAGATTGTTTGATTTAATTCAACCTACAAGAGCGGTTGTCATAGTGAACGGAAGAATCGTTATTGATGGTGATTCTAGCTATATCAAACGCATCGATCAAACCGGCTATGAATTTATCAAAACCGAACTCGGAATTGAGATCGAAAAAGAAGAGAATGACATGAACAAAGTCTCTATTGGTTCATGTGCTGTG
>Ga0256405_10000886_pt1 | contig 90666 bp, 96 predicted proteins | sample RumenRJG_02DNA_FD_189096 | JGI IMG/M metagenome (GOLD analysis project Ga0256405, IMG submission 189096) | Bovine rumen microbial communities from Lethbridge, Alberta, Canada - RJG_02 | ecosystem: Host-associated > Mammals > Digestive system > Stomach > Rumen | place: Canada: Alberta... | reverse complement strand
GCCAATTCGGAAAAACGGATCCGGACTTCGAGAAATCAGCCGTTGACTTTTACGGCGCACTGGTCCGGAACATGTCCTTCCGTCCCAGGCAGGAGGTTGTCCGTTTTGTAAACGACTGGGCATACGAACACACGGAGAAGATGATCCGGGAAGTACTGAGCGAAGGTGATTTGTCTGACATGACGACGACGGTTCTCGCCAATGCGCTGTATTTCAACGGGAACTGGACGAACCGGTTCAAAAAAAATGATACATCAAAGGAAACGTTCAAGCCCGAATCCGGGAAGAGCAAGAAAGTGGAGATGATGAAGCAGAAAGAACAGTTTTCTATCGGAGGGATCGAAAATGCATCTGTACTGCGCCTGCCCTATGGGAATAAGGCCTTTGCGATGGATGTATATCTTCCGAGGGAGGGCCGTTCTGTCCGCGAGGTCATCGATGAGTTGGCTCAAGGGGCTCCACGTATCTTCTGGAGCAGCGGCGAGGTGGATCTCTGGCTGCCGAAGTTTGGAAACAGCGGTCGGATCGAGTTGGAAACCATATTGAAGGAAATGGGGATGAGCGCCGCATTTGAATCAGACTGGCTGAAGCTCTTCTCAGAAGAAAATCTGTCCGCCATCCAAAAGGTTTTCCAAGTTTCTTCAATTGATGTGTCAGAGAACGGGACGGAAGCAGCGGCTGTAACAGTGACGGTAGGGTGGTTTACATACGATGGGGAAACTCCAACTAAGCCCAAGACATTCGTCTTCCACGCGGACCATCCGTTCGTGTACACGATTACGGAAACGTCCACAGGGGCCGTCCTCTTCGCCGGGGTGTACCGGGGAGAGTAGCCGGAAACTCCCCGCATTGCCATTTTCAAGCGTTTTTTCTATATTTGTGCAAACCACATCGATTATGGCAATTTCAAGAAGAGATTTCTGCAAACAGAGCCTCGCGGCCGGTGTCGCCGCCATGCTGGGCCCGGTTACCCTTGACGCACGGGACAAGTCCCGCAAAAAGAAAAACAAACGCAACGCGAAACGGGTGCTGATCCTCACTTTTGACGGCATCCGCGTGGATGGCCTCCAGCAGGCCCGCACACCGAACATCGATGCCCTGCTGCAGGACGGAGCCGCATCGATGACGACCCGCGACGTCATGCCGTCCAACACGTTGCCCAATTATACCAGCCATCTGACCGGATCCGGCCCTGAGATACATGGTGTCACCGCCAATGACTGGACCCTGTCCAATTATAAACTCCCGGCCATTGAGACCGATGAAGACGGATACTATCCTTCTGTCTTCAAGGTGCTTAAGGACCAGGTCCCCGGAATCCGGACAGCCTTCTACTGGAACTGGAAGCAGCTGATTAACCCGTACAACCAGAAATACTTCGACGACAAGCTATTCGCCGAGAAAGACGCATGCCCGCCCCTGTATGACCGGGCCATGGAGTTCATCGGCACGCACCGGGACGAGCCCACGTTCGTATTCCTGTATACCGTCCATACCGACCATGCCGGCCATAAATATTCCTGGATGTCTCCGGAATATATCCGTGCCATCGAGGAAGGCGACGAGCAGGTCGGACGGATGGTCGATTTCCTCAAACGGGAAGGCCTCTATGAAGAGACGCACATCTTCTTCATCACAGACCACGGCGGCATCGGCAAGGGACACGGCGGCATCAGTACGGAAGAGATGATCGTACCGTGGGGACTGCGGGGACCCGGTATCAAGAAGGGCTTCACCATCACGGAAGCCAACAATACCGTCAACACAGCCTCCACTGTCCTGCATTTGTTCGGTGCAGAGCAGCCGCTGTGCTGGACCGGTGAAGTTCCAATGTCTATTTTCCTATAAACTGCCGGAAAGAGGCGGGAAAGCCTTTCCGGGGCCGCTATTCTTCTTTCAGCGGGACCCAGACTTTCATTTTGCCGGGCTCACGGTTGTCCCACGCATAATACGGGATATACGTGAGCACCCGGTCGCCGACATGTGTCGTCAGCCCGACGATGCCGCCCAGTTTCTCCCGCTCAAAGGCGGCGTCGAACGTCGCGTTCTCCGCGATCCGAAGACCGTCGAAGTCTTCCGCATTGTCCGCTTCTTCAATGCAGTACACCAGCGGTCCCCGCTGGACGGCCCGTTTGCCGACATCTTCCTTGACCCGCGGATCGGCGGCCACGACCTCGACCGGCATGTCAAAGTTCAATTCAACCACATCACCGTCCGTCCACTTGCGGTCCACAACGGCATAGCCCTTCTCGACAACCGGCTGAACGGGCTCCTTGTTGACCGACAGCGTATAATTCTTGCACCAGGCCGGTATGCGCAGCCGGATTTGCGTCTGCAGCGAGCCTTTCAGGCCGACCTTCAACGCAACGGCTCCCTCCCAGGGATAATTCGTCTCCTGCGTCAGCGTCACTGCCTTTCTGCCGACTTTCACGTTCGACGTGTTGCCCATGTACAAATTCACCCATAGGCCCTCTTTCGAAACGGCATAGATATAATTGCCGATCGAGGGCAGGAAGCGGCAGATCTGGCTCGGGCAGCAGGCACAGCCGTACCAGGCCTGCCGATGGTGATTGCCAAGAGACTCCAATGGATTCACATAGAAGAACTTATCACCCTTCAGGGAAATCCCGGCCAAGGCACCGTTGTACAGCGAACGCTCCATGACATCCGCATACTTGGAGTCGCCCGTGAACTGGTTCATGCGCCAGTTCCACAGCACCATGCCCACGGACGCGCAGGTCTCGCAATACGCCTCCAGGTTCGGGAGGTCGTAGTCTTCCGTGAAGCCCTCGTTGTGCTTGGACTGGCCGATTCCGCCCGTGATGTACATGTTCCGCAACACCACATCGTCCCACAGCCGGTTCAACGCATCGATATATCCCTGATCGCCCGTATACGCTGCCACATCCGACATGCCGCAGTACAGGTACATCGCCCGGACGGCATGACCGGCAATCTCAGACATCTCACGGACCGGTTTGTCGTCCTGATAATAGATTGGATTCCATTTCTTCCCACTTTTTCCAAAGGATCCGTACCCGTGCCCGCGCTGGTCCAGGAGCCATTCCGCAAAATCCAGGTATTTCTTCTCGCCGGTCGTCTCGTACAGTTTCACCAGCGCCAGCTCGATCTCCTCGTGGCCCGGAACCCAGTGCCGTTTGTCCGGTCCGAAGACGGTCATCATGTGGTCCGCCATCCGGATGCAGACATCCAGCAATTTGCGCTTGCCCGTCACATTATAATAGGCGACACCCGCCTCGATCATGTGACCCGCACAATACATCTCATGCTTGTCCATGTTGTCCCAGCGGTTCTCCAGGCCCGTCAGGGTATAGAATGTATTGATGTAGCCGTCCTCCTGCTGCGCCGCGGCGAACTTGTCAATCCACTCGTCGCACTTGGCCTCCAGCACGGGATCCGGATGGTTCTGCAGGGAATAAGCCATCCCCTCCAGCGCCTTGTACACATCCGAATCGTCGAAGAAAATGCCCGAATGCTTGCCTTCTCCTTTGGCCGCATTCTCAAAATTCCGGATCCGGCCCGTCTGATTCTCAATCTGATCGATGCAGACCGCAAGGGTAACATCCTTGTGGCTGTCCAGGCGCGGGGTCCAGAAACCGTCCTGGATTACGACATCAGAGAATTTGACCGGGGTGATCGGTTTCAGGTTCGCAGATTCTTTCTTCCCGCCACAAGAAGACAAAACCAAGACGGCCGCCAAGGCCAAAAAACGAAGCAACTGTTTCATAACGCTGATATTTGCCCGAATTTACCATAATTTTCCCGGAAGACAAAAAGAGGAGGCCCGCCTTTCCCGTTTTTTTCATGAAAAACGTATCTTTGTTTTTATGAAGCATGTTTTGACTTTGATTTTGGCTGCCACCCTGCTGCAAGGGGGTGCTGCCGCCCAGTACCGCATCAGCGTCGATCCCGGAAGGATTATCAACCACATCAGCCCGCTCCTGTACGGTTCCGGCATGGAAGACGTCAACCATGAAGTCTACGGCGGCATTTACAACCAGCGGATCTTCGGCGAAAGTTTCGAAGAAGGCGCGCCGACTGTTCGCATTGCCGGATTCACCGCCTATGACACCCGCTGGCATGGTGTCGGCGATTATGTGTATCCGACGGTCAACAATGCCTCCGCCAAGCTGATTTGCGACACCCCGGAGAACGGCACCGGGACCCTGGCCGTAGACCTGCGGTTCGAAAGCATCCGCCCGGGAAGCGCCGGCGTGTACCTGCATGCCTCTGCACCCGGAGAAGGGACCGACCAGATCAACGGCTATGAATTCGGCCTGTCCGCTGGCGGAAAGAAATTCACCCTGTGGAAAGTACAAGGCGCCCGCAAAGAACTCGGTTCCGTGAACATCGACTTTTCTCCATGGGACTGGCACAGGCTGTCCATCCAATTCAGGGAGAGTGAGTTCCTGGTCCGGCTGGACGGTCGGATCATTTTTGCGGCCACGGATGCGGAACGCCCGTTCGTCCGGGGATTGCTGGGTTTGCGCACCCGCAATGCAGACGCGTCCTTCCGCAATCTCACCCTGCAGGACAGCACCGGAGAACATGCCCTGCCCCTGGAAAGGATCTGTAACGCACAGGTCAGTGCCATGTGGCGGCCGTATACCGATGCCAAGGCCTCCGGTTATTCTTTCTCCCTGGACCGGGAAGATGCGTTTAACGGAAAGCAGTCCCAAGTCGTGGAAAACCGGGGCGCCGGGAGGGTCGGTGTCACGAACATGAGCCTGAATCACTGGGGCATCGGTTTGAAGAAAGGCCAGGTTTTCCAGGGTTCTTTCTATGCCAAAGGGACGGCCGGGAAAGTCTGGGTGGCCCTCCAGAGCGAAGACGGGTCCCGGGAATACGGACGCACCCGCATCGGCGCGGTTTCGGGCGACTGGAAAGCGTACACCTTTACCCTCAAGTCCGCACAGGATGACCCGAAAGCCCGGTTTGCCATTTTCATGGAAGGAAAGGGGCGGATCCACCTCGACCAGGTAACCCTGACGGGAACCGGAAGTGACTTATACAAAGGGTATCCGCTGCGAGCGGACATTGCCCGTGCACTGGTAGACGAAGGCCTGACCTTCCTGCGGTATGGCGGTTCCATGACGAATTCCCCCGAATTCAGTTTCCGCAACATGACGGGCCCCCGTCCGTTGCGCCAGCCTTATCGCGGCCAGTGGTACCACTTCTCCACCAACGGGTTCGGCATCGTGGAGTTCCTGCAACTGGCCGAAGCATGCGGCTTCGAACCCTCTTTCGCCGTCCAAGTTGAAGAAGATCCGGCGTCGATGCGTTTCATGGTGGAATACCTGAAAGGCTCCGCCGAAACGCCGGGCGGACGGCAGCGCGTCGCCGACGGCCATCCGGAACCCTACCGGATCCGCTATATCGAGATTGGCAACGAGGAATGCATTTTCTGGAAGTCGGAAGAGGCTTATGCCCATTACATCGAACGGTTCAACTTGCTTGCCGACGCCATGCTGGCCGTGGACCCGAGCCTGGAGCTGGTCTGCGCCGCCTGGTGGCGACCCGACCAGAAAGCGTGGATGGAAAAGGTGTTCCGGGGAGTGGAGGGCAAAGCGGCTTACTGGGACCTGCACACGACGACCGATTCGTTTGCAGGTGCGCAGCGCGTGGACGGGACCCTCGCCCAGATGAAGGCCTGGTTCCGGGAATGGAATCCGGGAACGGAGATGAAAATCGCTGTCTTTGAAGAAAACGGGGCCACCCACAACGTACAACGCATGCTGGGGCATGTCATCAATCAGAATGCGGTCCGGCGCCACGGCGATTTCGTCCTGACTTCCTGCGCCGCCAACGCCCTCGAACCCTACCGGCAGAACGACAATGGCTGGAATCAGGGACAAGTCTTCTTCACCCCGACGCAGGTGTGGGGAATGCCGCCGTTCCACGCGCAGCAGATGGCTTCCGCCCATCACCAGTCCAATCTGGTGGAGAGCAAGGCTGATGGAGGACTGGACGTTACGGCGACCGTCAGCGACGACGGCTCCTGTGTCGTGCTCCACATCGCGAACATATCCGGCAAAGGGGCGCCTTTGAAATTGGAAGTCAGCGGCTTTGATGCCCCTTCCTCCATCCGGGAAATTTCCCTCAGCGGGGCATTGACGGACGTCAACTCTCCCGAGGAGCCGCGCAAGATCGTCCCGGTGGAACGGAGGGTTTCCAAGCTGGAAGACCTGTATATCAAGCCGCATTCCTATACCCTCATCGAACTGCGGCCGTAAACGCGGAAGCTGAATCCGTTATTTTTTGATGACCAGCGTCTTCCCGGTATCCTCCAACGGCAGGATGACGGGATGGCTGTGTCCGGAATTCGGCTGGTGAAACACCAGGTTGAGCGAACCGTCGAAATCTTTGAAGACCATCGGATGCCCGCCGCCCTCCTCGAAAATCGGCGCATCGTCGCAGGTCCACGGGCCGGCCAGCCGGCCGGAGACCGAACGGGAGATGGCAACGCTATATTTCCCGTTCTTGAAAGAAGACCACAGCATCAGAAGAACGCCACCCCGGGTCTTGTACAGGAAATTGCCGTCGGAAACAAAGGCGCCCTGTTTCCGGCCGTCTGTTCCCGTCCACTCGCGGATTTTTGTCGTCCAGGCCGCTTCAGAAGCCGAAAACAGTTTGACCGGCTCACCGGCAGCTGCGGACAGGTCCGCTTTCAACGGCATGACCTCGAACGTCCCGTCCACCACCTGAACCCATTCATGGCAGAAGACCATATAGGGCTTCCCGTCTTCCACCCAAAGTGTCCCGTCGAGGGCCATGAATTCCCTGGGCGTCGTCAGTTCCTTCCCCAGCGGCAGGAAAGGACCCGCCGGAGAATCCGCCCGGAAAATCTGTGTGCCCCGATAGGTAAACGCCGGCCAGCCCGGAACAGTTTCCGCCCACTGCCTGTCAGTATTCAGGGTAGCGAACAGGTACCAAGCCCCTTTGTAGGCATGGACTTCCGGCGCCCAGACCTTTCCAGTGATAAAATTATCCTTCGGCACAGTAAAGACCCGCTCCGGTCCGGTCCAGGTCTTCAGGTCCTTGCTGGTAAAGGCCTCCACGCCTCCCAGACCTTCCGGCGTCGAGGCGCTCCGGTAGAGATAATAGGTTTTCGACTTCCGGTCCGCAACGATAAACGGATCCCGGCAATAGATACTGTCCAACGGGACACCCGCCGCTTCAGCGGAAGGCGCCTCGCCATGGCTGCGGCAGGAAAAAGCCAGGGACAGAACAGCCAAAAGAATCAAAGAAATGCGTTTCATGCCCAAATATACCGAATTTTTGGCGAAGTTTGTGCAAGGGTTTGGACCCCGGTGGGTTTCATCCCATGAAAAACTTGAATGATATGCAGATCAAACACACTTTGATTGCCCTGCTGGGCAGTTTGCTGCTGGCTTCCTGCGACTGGGGAAGCTATGATGACCTTCCCGCCGACGACCGGCAGACATTCGATGTCATTGTGACCATCAAGCAAGACGCCGACGGCCAGACATATTTCCAGGTGAACGACTCCACTGTCGCCTATCCGGAAACGCCCTATCCCTTTGAAAACGAAGTCCGTGCCATGGGGATGATGAACATCCGGCCGACCGGGAAGAAAGGCCTGTGCAGCTGTAATGTCCATTGGCTGGAACCGCTCGACAAAGGGACTGTCATCCAGGACCACGACGGGATCGCCCAGGAAGGAATCGATCCGGTCAACTCCTGGATGACCTGCGTAGAAGACGGTTACCTGACCGTTCACTACAAAACCTGGTGGGCTTTGGCGCCCCTGCACCATGAACTCTATCTGGTAACCGGAACCAACCCGGAAGATCCCTACGAAGTCGAGCTCCGGCATGACGCACACAAAGATCAGCACGATGTCTATGCGGACGGCATTGTATATTTCGATCTTTCCACGCTCCCGGACACCGGGGACGAAACCCGGAAGCTGACCCTGACCTGGCGGTCAACCCAAGGCGAAATGAAGAAGGCGACCTTTGACTACAAGACCAGAAAATAGTCTGACTGAGAAAGAGTTGGTCGAACTCATCAGGAAGAAGGATACCCGGGCGGAAGGAGCGTTTTACGACCGCTATGCCGGGTATCTGACCGCCGTGTGCTCCCGTTACATCACGGGACGGGAGTCCGCCAGGGATGTCCTGCAGGATGCGTTCGTCAAGATTTTCTCGCAATGGAACCGGTTCGAATACCGGGGCGAAGGCTCGCTGAAAGCCTGGACAGCCCGGATTGTCGCCAACACGGCCATCAAGGCACTCCGCCATGAGGGGAAGCTGATCCATCCGGAACGATTCCCGGAAACCGCGACGGAACCGGAAGAGGACCCGCCGGCTGCGGAAATCCCGCCGGAGGTGCTCCAGGAGATGATCCGGAAACTACCACCGGGCTACCGGACGGTCTTCAACCTGTATGTATTCGAAGACTACAAGCACAAGGAAATCGCCCGCCTGCTCGGAATCGGAGAAAGCTCCTCCGCCTCGCAGCTGTCCAGAGCCAAATCCCTGCTGGCCAAAGAAATCAAGGAATATCAAAAGAAACATGCGCATGACTGACGAACAATGGAAATATGACCTCCGCACCCGGATGGAGGGCTACTCGGAAGAGGAGCCCCGGGGGCTTCGCGAGGCCGTTGCCGCCGCTCAGGCACGGGCCCTTCGCAGACGGCGCATGCAGAGGGGATGGGCCTTTGCCCTGCCGGTTGCAGCCGCCCTGGCCGCGGTAGCCATCCTGTGGCGCCCGGCTGCTCCGGAGCAACCGCTGACGGCATCGGAAACGATCCCTGAAGAAAGACCTGTCCCGGCAGGAAATCCGGAAATCCAACCGCCGGAAAGACTCGCTCTCGCCCAACCGGCGCCGGTTGCCGTACGGGACAAAGCGGACGGCACACGCGTGCCTGTCACCCCAAAAACGGAAGAACCCACCGGCAAACCGATGGAAAAACAGTCCGGTACACCGGTGGAAGAACAGTCCGGTACACCAGTGGAAGAACAGGCCGCCCGGCCCGACGGAGATGCCGCCGCGGCAGCATCCCCTTCTGCCACTCCGGAACCGCCGGCAACCGGCCCGGAGAATCCGCCCGAAAAACCCGACGCCCCCATTGACTGGGGAGAAGAGCCCAGGAAACAGCGCAACCGCCCCACCGTCAGTCTCTCGCTGGCCGCTGGGATGGCGCCCGGACAAGTCTCCCTATCCGAAGGAACGGGATACGGCATGTACGATGCGGCTCCGCTGATGGCCGATGGCGGTTCAAAGTTCTACGCCGGTGCCAGTATGCTGACCCGGAACAAACCGGCCACGAGCGACCGGAAATACCGGCAGACCGCCCGTTTCGCCATAATGGCCAACGTTGGGGTTACCGGGCACTGGTCCTTCGAAACCGGCCTCATTTTGACGCAGATGCATGCGGACAACGACACGCAGAACGGGATCATCCGCATGGAATCCGCCTCCGAGCGCACGTACCTCGGCATTCCACTTTGGGCCCGGTATGATTTCCTGCGGTGGAACGTTCTGGACTTGTACGCCAGCGCGGGACCCATGTTTGAATTCTGTACCCGGACAAACGGACAGAATAGCCTGTATGCCAACGAGATGCTCCTGCAGCAAGACCGGACGGAATCCGACATGCGCGACCGCTTGTGGTCGCTTCATCTGGGGACCGGCATCCAAGTGCGTTTCCTGCGGCACAGCGCCCTGTTCGCCCAGCCGGGCCTGTCTTACCATTTCTGCCGCGAAGACGCCCCTGCATCGTACTACACAGAGCATCCGCTCTCCTTCAACCTGACCTTCGGCTACCGCTTCCGCTTCCCGGGCGGACGGTAATCTGTCAAAGAATCGGAAAAAATTCATATCTTTACGATGTAAATATTTTTCCATGCGCATCGTATCCACACTCCTCCGGAAACTGTTCCCCGCCCTGTGCGGGGTGCTGTTCTGCAGCCTGGGATTCGCCCAGGGTTACCGTGCCGTCCAGTCTTTCCCGGGCGTTATCGCTAACCAAGGCGTCGCCGTGGATGACCAGTATTTCTACGGCATCAGCAACGCCCAGATCACGAAATACGCCAAAAACGGGGATTCCCTGGCGACTTGGAAGGAAAAGGACCCCCAGCTGATCCGGCACTTTGACGGAGGCATTGTCGTAGACGGCCTGCTCTACTGCTCGCACTCCAACTTCCCCGAAATCCCCATGGCCAGTTCCATCGAGATTTTCGATCCGGAAAAGATGGAACACGTCGGGACAGTCAGTTTCGGAATCGAGTATGGCTCATGCACTTGGATCGTCCCCGGAGAGGATTGCTGGTATGTTTGCTTCGCCCATTATGACACGAACGGGGAGAAAGCCGCAGGCGAAGTCATCCGCGATGCCTCCTGGACGCAGATCATCCAATACGACAAGCAATGGAACCGGCTCCAGGGCTGGATCCTCCCCAAAGAACTCATCGAAGAAATCCGCCCCATGAGCCTTTCCGGCGGCCTTTTTGTGGACGGAAAGTTCTACTGTACCGGACATGATGCCCAGAAGTTGTTCATCCTCGAATTCCCGCCCTACGGCATGCGGCTCCGCTGGACGGGATCCATCGACATTCCCTTCAAGGGACAAGGCATTGCCCTGGACAGCGACGGCTTCCTCTGGGGGATCGACCGGAAAACCAAACAAATTATCAAAGCAGCGGCCCGGACGGGAGGAATCCCCCGCTGACCGCTACGCATCCATCGGATACCGGACGCCCCAATGCGCCCGGAGGGCATCCATCTGCCGCATGACCGCCAGGATTTCGGCATGAGGCATGAAGGGGGTTTCCACCCATCCCTTCTCCATGGCTTCCTTACAAGCAAGTACCTGATATTCATACCCGGTAAGCTGGTCCTTCGGGGCATGGTATTCCGCCGTCAGACGGTAATCCCGATAGATGCGCAGGGCGGAGGGCGAATTGACATTCTCCACCACGATGAATCCTTCGTCGCAGGATACCACTCCTTCGCGGTTGCAACGGGTCAGGGCACTGGAAACGAGGGTCGCCACCTTTCCGTCCCGATAGCGGAACATCATCGAATCATACAGGTCCACGCCGGTTTCCCCCAGGATGCAGGAAGATTCCGTCTGCACAATATCGCCGCCGAAGCACAGGCGGAGGAAGTTGAGGCAATAGACCCCCAGGTCGAGCAACACGCCCCCGCAAAGCTCGGGACGGAGAATCCGTTCTTTCGTATCGATGGGATAGCACAGGCTCGCCTGCAGTTGGCGGGGACGGCCGAGCTGCCCGCTGTCCAGAATCTCCCGGAGTTGAAGGGAAAGCGGCATATAGCGGGGCTTGATGGCTTCGGTGACAAAGACGCCGCGCTCCCGTGAGAGGGCGAGCAACGCTTCCGCTTCCCGCGCGTTCGCCATGAATGCTTTTTCGCACAACACGGCTTTCCCCGCCTCCACGGCCATCCGGGCCGGCGCATAATGGTGGGAATGGGGTGTGGCGATATAGACCAGATTGACCTGCGGATCGGCCATCATGTCTTCATAACTGCCATACGCTTTCGGTATCCCCCATTTCTGCGCAAAGGCCTGCGCTTTTTCCAGGCTGCGGGAGGAAATGGCATACAGCACGATTTCCGGATGGTTCATTTTGACAAGGGTGTCCGCCATTTTCGCGGCGATGTGGCCTGCGCCGACAATTCCGAATTTGATGATCATAGTTTTTTACTTTTTCCCCGGAAACGAAGTTATCCATTTCCGGCGACATTCCCAAAAGAGAGCGGCAGAACGGACGGCCATCCGATTTTTTTTCTATATTTGTAGGAAACCACATATTATTCAACCATGCGACATTTTTTCCTGCTCCTTTGCACCGTTCTGCTCCTTCCCCTGTCCCTGACGGGATGCAAGGACAAATACGTATTCCAACTCGATGAACACATCGGAATCTGCGGGACCTCCTGGGCCGAAGCCGCCCGGACATGCGGATTGGATTATCTGGAGGCCAATGTCACCTCCTTCCTGATTCCGGAAAAGAGCGAAGAAGAATTTGCCGCGAAACGGGAAACCGCCGCTTCCATCCAGCCGCCCATTTACTCTGCCAACGGGTTTTTCCCGGGATCCCTGAAACTCGTCGGACCAGACGCTGACCTGGAGCGGGCGATCCGCTATTCCGAGACCGCTATCCGCCGGGCTTCCGAACTGGGGATCAAGGTGCTGGTCCTGGGCAGCGGCGGCGCACGCCGGATTCCGGACGGTTTCCCCGAAGAAAAAGCGAAAGAACAATTCCTTACGCTCTTGAAGGGGATGGCCCCCGCGGCCGAGAAATATGATGTCCGGATCGGCATCGAACCCCTGCAGAGCTCGGAAACGAACTTCATCCACACAGTGGCGGAAGGAGCTGAAATCGCCCGCCAAGCCGGGAGCTCCCACATCTGCGTCATCGCCGACCTGTACCACATGGCGCGCGAGAAGGAACCGGCACAAGACATCATCGATTCCGCCGACAAGCTGGTCCATGTCCACATCGCAGAATGTGCGAACCGGACGCCGCCCGGAGTCGACGGGGATGACTTCACACCGTATTTCAAAGCCCTGAAGCAGATCCGGTACACCGGCCGCATTTCCATCGAATGCCGCTGGGAAGACATCGCGGCGCAACTGCCCGTCGCCGTCAAGACCATGAAAGAACAAATCAATGCAGTAAAATAATCCATACCATGCAGACCCGAAGAGAATTCATCAAAACAAGCCTGCTCGGCACGGGCGGCTTGATGCTGGGTGGACTGGCCATCAGTCCGAGTTTATATGCCCGGTCCAAGAATGCCAACGACCTGGTCAGAGTAGGCATCATCGGTTTTTCAGACCGGTGCCGCAATTCCCTGATCCCCTCGTTCATGAACCACGCGAAGGAACTCGGCTTCCAAATCGTGGCGGTATCCGACATCTGGAAACGCCGGCGCGATGAAGCCGTCGCGTTCTTCAAACAGAAATACGACCTGGATATCAAGACCTTCCGCAACAACGAAGAACTCTACGAGTCCCGGATGTGTGATGCCGTCATCATCTCTACCGCGGATTTCCAGCATGCCCTGCACCTGATTGAAGCGGTCGAGGCCGGCTGCGACGCCTATTGCGAGAAGCCGTTCGCCGAGACGATGGACGATGCGCGGAAAGCCCTGGCCATCGCCGAAAAATCCAACCGGATCATCCAGATCGGTTCACAGCGCCGTTCCGCCCCCAACTACCAGGCGGCCTATGACTATATCCAATCCGGGAAATTCGGCCCGATCACCATGGTCGAGATGAGCTGGAACGTCAATCAGCCCGGCCGCTGGCGCCGCCCCAAACTGGTAGCCGAATGCCGCGAAGAAGACACCGACTGGAAACGCTTCCTGTGCAACCGCCCCTACGAACCGTGGGATCCGCGCAAATACTTGGAATACAGATTATTCTGGCCCTATTCATCCGGTATTCCCGGCCAGTGGATGTCGCACCAGATCGACACGGTACACTGGTTCACCGGCCTGACACACCCGCGCAGCGTTGCCGCGAACGGGGGCATCTACTGCTGGAAAGACGGCCGGCGCAACTATGACACCCTGACCGCCGTGATGGATTACGGCCCGGAGGGCTCAGACGACGGATTCCAGGTCCTGTATACCTCCCGCTTTACCAACTCGGCCGGCGGCATCAAGGAACTGTATTTCTCCAACGGCGGTACGCTCAACCTTGACACAAACGAGGTTACCTCCCAGGGCGGTCTTTCCCGGCGGTATGCCCAGGAAATGGGAATGGAAGCCAACCTTCTCGATACCTTCAAACTCCCGTCGATCAAAGTCGAGACAGCGGCCAATACCGGCGGCGACCCGATGACCAGCCTCCACATGCGGAACTGGATGGAGTGCATCCGGAGCCGCAAACAGACCAACGCCCCGGTCCGCGCCGGATACAACCATTCAATCGCCACGATCATGACCAATGCGGCCGTCCGGTCGGGAGAAAAGGTCACCTTCGACGAAGCGCGTCAGGAAGTCCTTGCCGGCGGCAAACCGTTCAAGCCGTTCAAATACATTTAAAAAACACCGTATAACGATTCCTACGAGCTTTTTTGTTATCTTTGCAGCATGGGGAAATCAACTGCAATCATACAAGACCTCCGGAAATCGCTTCGGGATAAATTGAAAGAGGCGCTGGTCTCCGTGATGCCGGTCAGCCTTCTGGTCTTTGCACTTTCCGTAACTCCTTGGGTGGACATCTCGCCCAAGGAGCTTGCGGTTTTCACCGGTGCGGCCATCCTGCTGATTGCAGGCATCGGGCTGTTCAACCTCGGAGCAGACATGGCCATGACCCCGATGGGGCAATACATCGGTGAAGGACTGACGAAATCGAAGAAGCTGGGCATCCTGTTGCCGATTTGCTTCATGATGGGCCTGCTCATCACCATTGCAGAGCCGGATCTGTCCGTCCTGGCCGGGCAAGTCAGCGCCGTCATGAACGGAACGCTGCTGATTGTGACAGTCGGCGTCGGTGTCGGCCTTTTTCTGCTGCTCGGCGTGCTGAAAATCGTCTTCCACAGCGATCTGACGACGATTCTCATGTATTTCTACATGATCCTTTTCTGCCTGGCAGCCCTCCTGCTCCAGAGCGGAAAAGGGTCCTTCCTCCCGATGTCGTTCGACTCCGGCGGCGTGACGACCGGACCGATTACCGTGCCCTTCATCATGGCGCTCGGTGTCGGCATCGCCCTGACCATCGGCGGACGGAATGCCAGTGAGAACAGTTTCGGCCTGATTGCCCTCTGTTCTGTCGGACCGATTGCCGCAGTTCTCCTGCTGTCAACCGCACCGTCCGGCAACCTGTCCTTCGAAATTCCGGACTACTCGATGGAAACCATTCTGTCCGAGGGAGTTTGGGCCTTGCTGGGGGACATGTCGGTCGAGGTGGTCAAATCGCTTGTCCTCATCGTCGTCTTTTTCTTTGTCCTGCAAGCCGCCATCCTGAAGCTTCCGATATCGAAAATCGGCCAGATCCTGTTCGGCATCCTCTATACCTTCATCGGGCTGGTCCTGTTCCTGTCCGCCGTAACGATGGCTTTCATGCCGATCGGCTACAAGATCGGGCTCCAACTCGCGCAGGCCAATCCGTTGCTCATCATCGGCTTTGCCTTCATCATCGGCATGGTCGTCGTCCTGGCTGAGCCGGCCGTCCATGTCCTGAACAACCAGGTCGAGGAAATCACCAGCGGGGAAGTTTCCAAGACCCAGATGATGGTCGCCCTGTCCGCCGGCGTCGGCATCTCCATCGGCCTGTCGGTCCTGCGCGTCTATTTCGGGTTCTCCCTGCTGTATTACCTGATCCCGGGATACCTGCTGTCACTCGGCCTGTCCTTTTTCGTCCCGAAATTGTACACGGCCATCGCCTTTGACTCGGGCGGCGTCGCCAGCGGTCCGCTGACGTCCAGTTTCATCCTTCCGCTGGTCATCGGTGCCTGCGTCACCCTGCAGGGCGAATCGGCCGTCCTCGACTTCGCTTTCGGCGTTGTCGCCATGGTTGCCATGACCCCGCTGATCACCATCCAGACCCTCGGCTTCAAGTCCGTCATGAGCGTCCGCCGGCGCGACAATGCAGCCATCCGCCGCATCCTCGCCTCCGCAGACGACCAAATCATTTATTTCGAATAGGCCATGGAGACAACAAAGAACATTGCCCCGATGAAACTGGAGCTGCTGATGGCGATTGTCCACAACGACAAGGCTTCGTATTACTCCAGCCTTATCCAATCCAGCCAGGCCAACCTGCAGCTGACCCTTCCCGCCAAGGGAACAACCCATCTGATATTGAATTACCTCGGCCTGACGGAAAGGCCGAAATCCCTCATTGTCAGCGTTGTGCGCTCCGATGAGGCCGGAAAACTCATCGAGTTGCTCGACGAGACTTTCAAAAAAGGCAAAGACTACAAGGGGATTGCGTTCACGGTCGGTCTGACCAGTGTCATCGGAACCTTGGTCTATGGTTTTCTAAGCAACGATAAACGAACCGTTAAGGAGGAGGCATAATCGTATGGCAGACACGAAATTCGAACTGGTCCTCTGCGTTGTGAACGCAGGCTTTTCGCAGAATGTGATGGAAGCGGCCCGGGCGGCAGGCGCCCAGGGCGGGACGATTCTCCGCGCCCGCGGATCGGCCAATCCCGAGGCGGAAGAGTTTTTCAACATCAATATCCAGCCTGATAAGGAAATCGTCATGATCCTGGTCCCCAAAGAGATCAAGGATGAAGTCATGAAAACCGTTTACAAAGAAGCCGGCCTGGCCGATGAGGCCCAGGGCATCGCGTTCTCCCTGCCGGTTTCCCGCACGACGACAATCCGGGGGAACGAAAAGGAATAAGGTTTATAATTTATTCAATTCCTCGTTCAGCCACACAAGCCGGGTATTGTAATAATACTTCAGTTTGTCGATTTCCCCGGCGTGGGTTTCGGGATACGGTTTCGTCTGCGGGCTGACGTATTTCCCGAGAATCTGCCAGCGCTCGAAATTGCGGGCGATCTTCTCCTCGCCCATCTCCGCGACATATTTATCAATGATGGAAGGAATGGTCCGCAGGAACGGATAATTCTCATTCCACATCCGCTGAACCCGCCTGACGAACGCCGGGTCCTGGAACAGGCGGAAATACCACCCTTTCCCGTAGTTTCCATAATTGACCCCGTCCACGATATAATCGGACAGGTAATCCCGCGTGTGGAAACCGGTCGGGCCGTTATCCAGCTTGGGATAATACTGATTGAAATAGTTGCAATTCCCGAACGCCCGGTCGAAATCCCAGACGAAATACATTTCCAGCTTCTTCCCCGGCTCCTTGGTCAGGAAGGTGCTCTTACAGCACTTCCCGTCAATGTTGTAGGACAGCTCCTCGATGATGTAATACTTGATGAAGGAATCGACATCGATGTACTTGGCATACCCTTCGGTCTCCGACTTGAAATTGTTGCCGTACAACGCCGTTTCAAATGCCTTATAAAGGTCCCTGGCCGCTTTCTTGAGGGAATCCGTGGGCGCTTCCGGATACTTGATATTCACCGGGATCTTGCAGACACTGGAGCGGAAATGGTATTCATCGTCATGCGACTTGTCCAACTCGAAAAACATGCCGTCCTCGGCAATATCGATCCGATGATTGGCCACTTCTTTCTGGGGACAGATACAATACATGCCGATGTACTCGTTGTTCAGGTAAACCTCCACGGGAATCAACTGAATGGTCCAGGAGAAGCCCAGCTGCTTGGAAATCTCCATCGCGATCAGGTTGCGGACCAACGACTTGTCGCAATAGTTGGACACCAGTACCCAATCCCGGTTCTTGTCCATTCCCAGGACCTTCACCTTCTCGTCAAACTTAATCCGGTACGGCTTCTTGGGCTCGCCCCACGTGGTATTCCCCCGTCCGCGGATCTGCATCGGACCGCCGGCAACCTTGGTCTCGGAATACTTTGCCCGGGAATCGATGATCTGGGCATTCCCCTTGATATACTCCGTCTTGCTCGTAATGGCGGCCCCGTTTTCCGTCGTGATCAACACAACCGGCATATCCTGATTGATCCAAGAAGGCACTTCCCCGTCCCCCTCACCAGAATCCGGCTTCCGGTTCGGGTCGAAGTCTGGAATCTCCTCGCTGATGTCATCTCCTTTACAGCTCCCCACCACGACAACGGCAGAAAAAAAGAGCATGCAAAGGATCCCGATATGGAATAATTTTCTCATTATCAATAATATTTATACCCTGCCTTGCGCAGCTCCTTTTCATTCTTGAAAGGATGGGCCGGCTTGAGGTACTTGGCAAGAAACCGGTAGCTCTTGAAACGGATGTCCGTCGCTTCTTTCTCGTCCGTACGCTCGAACAGGTGCGCACCACGCATAGCGGGATATATCTTATATTCAAACTCCTTGCCAGCAGCCTGGAGGGCATCGATCATGCGCTTGACCTCCGTCCAGGACACGTCATCGTCGTTCAGGCAGGTCGTGATCATGAGCGGTTTCTCCAGCCGCGAGGCATAGCTCACCGGGGAACGGCGCGCATATTCTTCCGGGGCCTCTTCCGGGAGCGCCCCGACATGATAAGAAGCCTGGAATTCCTTGCCGTAGCCCGTAGACTGGTAGCTGAGCCGGTAGGTCACGTCACTGACCGGCACCCCGGCATAAGCGCAGGCGTATTTATCCGGCCACTGCAGGATGTTCATCAGGGAAATCATGCCGCCGTGGCTCCAGCCCAGCAGCCCGACCCGGTCGGGGTCCACCACGGAATAATTCTCCACCATGTAATCCCGCGCAACGAGCACATCCTCGTTTTCCAATCCGCCGTAATCAATTGCCTCATAGAAACTTCTCCCATATCCCGTCGAGCCGCGGTAGTCCGGGGTGACGACGATGTAGCCCTGTGCGACCAACTCCCGGAGCACATGCACATAGCCGGTCTCGAACGTCCCGTGGATTCCTCCGTGCGGGAAGACGACCAACGGATATTTGCGTCCCTGCCGGACCGAGCGGGGAAAGAAGACGTAGGAGTAAAACTCCAACCGGTTGTCCCGAAGCGTGTCCTTGAAGGGAGCATTGGACGGACGCGGGACGCGCAAAGGTTCGCCGGTCAGCCGGACCTTGTCCACATACGCCACGTCCTGCATGCGCATGAAAAGCAAGATTTCCTCATTGCCCTTGTCCAGGGACTGGTATTCGAATTTCATATCCTGGGCGGAAAGCGGCAGGACGGCCGACAGGACCAGGAAAATCAGCATTCCGGCCTGCTGCATCCTATTCCGTATCTGACTGACGTGTTGCATGGGGAACAAGTTTCAAGCAAATATAACGATTTCTTGCAGAATCCTTGAATATTTGATAAATTCGAACAGTTAAAGCCCATGCCCATGCGACCTGTTTCCAGAAGAAAATTTCTCCAATCAAGTGCTGCCATGGCCGCACTCAGTGCCGTCCCCATGATTGGAACCAGCTGTACTTCAAGCACTCCCAAGCCCCTACCCAAAGGAGGCAAACTCCGGATGCGCTTCTACCCGTACACCAACGAAATGGCCCATACTTTCACCATTTCCGGGTTCTCGCGGAATTCTACGCAGATTATCCTGATCGAGATCACTTACGAAGGCGTCACGGGGTACGGAGAGGCCGCCCTGCCTCCCTACATGGCCGGCCAGACCCTGGAAACGGCGACGGCTTTCCTGCAGCAGGTGGATTTATCCCGCTTCGACGATCCCTTCATGACCGATGACATCCTCGACTATGTCGACGGCATCGCACCGGGAATGACCTGCGCCAAATGCGGGGTGGACATCGCCCTGCACGATCTGATCGGCAAACTCTGCGGCCTGCCGCTGTGGAGGATGTGGGGATACAATCCCACCCATACGCCCTGTACTTCTTTCACGATCGGGATGGACACCCGCGAGATGATCATTCAGAAAACCAAAGAAGCGGATCCGTATAAAATCCTGAAAGTCAAGCTCGGATCGACGGAAGAAAACGACAAGATGATCATTTCCACGATCCGCGAGGTAACCGACAAGCCCATCGTCATCGACGCCAACCAGGGCTGGAAAGACAAGTATTATGCGCTGGACATGATTAACTGGTTGTACGAAAGGGGCGTCCAGATGATTGAACAACCCATGCCCAAGACCGTCTTTGACGACATGGCCTGGATCACGGAACGCAGTCCGCTGCCCACCTACGGCGATGAATCCTGCCAGCGGCTGGTGGATATCCCAAAGCTCCAGGGCGTTTTCAACGGCATCAATATCAAGCTCATCAAGTGCACGGGGCTCCGGGAGGCCAACAAGATGATCACGACGGCCCGCAGCCTGGGCATGCATGTCATGATCGGCTGCACCACAGAAACCTCCTGCTCCATCAGTGCCGCCGCGCAGATCTCCCCGAAGGTCGACTTCGCCGACATTGACGGGAACCTGCTCATCACGAACGACTGCTTCACCGGCATGAAAATCATCGACGGAAAAATAACCTTGAATGACCTGCCGGGAATCGGAGCGACAAAACTATAACGCTTTATTTCACTTTAACTTTCAGGCACCAGATGTGCTCGCAGGGCAGTTTCCGCCGGATGCTGTCCGGGATGGACACGACAACGCCGCCCCCGGCTGCCTTCTGCCACTTCAATGCCTTGCCGGTTCCCAGCATCACCACGCCTTTTGAAGAGACGGGGACAAAGGAAGGCAGCGCCACCTGCGCCGGCAGCGATTCTCCCTCCTCCGGAATGTAGTAGGCATAGACATAATCCCCTTTTGCCGTATAATACACTTTCCCATCCTGGTAGGGGGCGACGGCTTTGGTGGCATAAATCCCTTCTGAATTGACCTGCATCCAGTCTCCGATTTCCCGGAGCCGCTCGTAGGCCTGCTCATCCAGCGTCCCTTCCGGGCTCGGACCGACATTCAGCAGGAAATTTCCCCCGCGGGAGACAATCTGCACCAGCATGGTCAGGAGCGAGGAAGTGGATTTGTACACCGGATTGCGGCGGAAAGACCAGCCGTTTGCCATGGTGATACAGGACTCCCACGGATAATCGAGCGCTTGCTCGGGGATCTTCTGTTCCGGGGTCTGGTAATTCTCGTAAATCGTGCGCCGGCCCCGGCCGACCATGATCATGCCGGGCTGATTGCCACGGACAATTTTGGCAAACCGCTCCCAGTCATAATCGACCGTGCGCTTCGGATCCGTGACCGGCATATCGTACCACATCAGCATCAAATCGCCATATTCCCCGGAAGTCAACTCGTCCAGCTGGGCGGCGATAAAGTCCTGATACGAAGCCCATTTCTCCGGGAAAGTATGCGGATTGTAATTGATGTGACGGGTCTTCGGCGGAAACTTCCTCCACCAGAAATCGTTGTTGTGCCAGTCCGGGAAGGAAAAATAGGCTCCCGTTTTGATGCCGCGTGCCCGGTACGCATTGAACACTTCCCTGGCGATATTGGCCCGGGGATCGGAATGGAAGGCACAGCCCTCGTCCGTCACTTTGTAATCGGTCTGGTGGGTATCGAACATGCAGAAACCGTCATGATGCTTGGTGGTGAACACCACGTACTTCATTCCGGCATACTTGGCCGCGTCGGCCCATTTTCCGGGGTCGAAGGAGACCGGATTGAACGTATCCTTCAGATGTTCATACGCCTGCAGGTATTCGAAATAGGACATCTCTCCGCGGGGCTCATATTGCCACTTCGATTCTTCGGGGCAGATCGACCACGATTCCACGACTCCCCACTGGCTGTAGGGTCCCCAGTGGATAAACATTCCGAATTTCAAGTCCTGCCACTCGGCAAGATTGGCTTTGACGTCTTCCTCCACCGGAGGAATATACTGCGCATACACACTGATGGAAAGTGACATTGCGGCCAAGAACAAAAGGAATCTTTTCATGACGGGAGTATTAAAACGACTTTCACAAATATATGAAAATATTCCCCGTTTTTTGTATATTTGAACATTCACGAAAACTTATATTGTGATGAGAAAGTTATTCTTCTTGACATGTGTATGCCTCATGGCATTGGCATCCTGCGGGAAAAAGGTCCCGGCATCGGTGCCTGCGGTTATTAAAGATGGTATTATCGAACTGAAAGCCCCGCCGCGTGCCCCCGGACAGCAGAGTGCCCTGGGCCTGAAATGCGACCCGATCGAAACGGTCCGCATCGCCTTTGTCGGCGTCGGTTCACGGGGTGCAGGAGCCGTCAGGAGATACACCCAGATCGACGGGGTCAAGATCATGGCTTTCTGCGACGAGAAACAGGACCGCGTGGACTACTGCAACCGCATCCTGGACAAGGCCGGGCTGCCGGCTGCCGACACTTATGTCGGGGCAGATGCCTACAAACAGCTGTGCGAACGGGATGACATCGACCTGGTCTACATTGCAACGGACTGGCTGGACCATGTTCCGATCTCCGTGTATGCCATGGAGCACGGTCATCATGTCGCCGTAGAGGTCCCGGCGGCCATGACGATCGAAGATTGCTGGAAGCTGGTGGACACCTGCGAGAAAACCCGCCGTCACTGCATGATGCTCGAGAACTGCTGCTACGACTTCTTTGAGATGTCCGCCCTGAACATGGCCCAGCATGGACTCTTCGGCGAAGTATATCACGTGGAAGGCGCCTACATCCACTTCCTGGCCGAGGATTGGGACAGGAGCGAAACCTGGCGCGTGGACTACAACATCGACAACCGGGGAGACAACTATCCGACCCATGGCCTGGGCCCGATCTGCCAGGTGCTCAATATCCACCGCGGCGACAAGATGGATTACCTCGTCGCCATGGACACCCCTTCCTACAACGGGAAAGTCGCTGCCAAGAAGTTCCGCGATAAAGACTACTGCAAGGACGGCGACCACACGATCAGCCTGATCCAGACCGAGAAGAAGAAACTCATCGAGGTCCAGCACAATGTCTACGCCTACCGGCCTTATTCCCGGATGTACCAGCTGACCGGTTCAGAGGGCTTTGCCAACAAGTACCCCACGCAGGGCATTTCCGTCAAGGGCATGAACGGGCACAACTATGTTCCCGATGCAGTCCGGGATTCCCTGATCAGCGCTTACCGTCCCGAATTCGCCAAAGCGATCGAGGAAAAGGCAAAACAGGTCGGAGGACACGGCGGCATGGACTATATCATGGATTACCGTCTGATCTACTGCCTGCATCACGGCCTTCCGCTGGATGAAGACGTATACGATGCGGCCGAGTGGTCTGCCGTGCAGGAACTCAGCCGCATCTCACTGGAGAACGGATCCATGCCGGTCCGCTTCCCCGACTTCACCCGTGGCGACTGGAACGTCGTCAAGGGATTCACTTACGCGCAGTAAGCTGACCTGCCAGGAAACAAATGGACGCCACTGCCATCCCATTGATGGCAGGGACGCCCCATTTTACCAGGTTGGCGACGACCGCGCCGAGCACGACCCCGGCTACGGCCCAGACATTGACCTGTTTCTGGGGAACCGTATCGTCCCGGTAAGCCTTCCGGTTCATGAAATAGTGGAGGATCAGGATGATTCCCACGGGCGGCAGCGTGCAGTTCAGAACATTCAGCCATCCGCAGAAATTCCAGTACAGCCAGACGGCCGCGACCGTGCCCAGGACACCGGAAATGATGACCATGGTCTTCTTGGACCATCCTGTAATGTTGCTCAAGCCCAGACCGGCCGAATAAAGCGCATTGTCATTGGTTGTCCAGATATTCAGTCCGAGGACCAGGACGGCCAGGTAGAACAGGTTGAGGTGGAGCATGACTTCGAAGATGTCATTCCCGCCCACATAGATGCTCGAAACGGCGCCGAAAAGGAACATCAGGGAGTTGCCGATGAAGAAGGCCACGACCGTGGTCCACAGGCCGATTTTCGCGCTTTTTGCAAAGCGGGTGAAATTCGGCGTCGCGGTACCTCCGGACACGAAACTGCCCACAACCAGGCCCGCTCCGGCGATGACGCCCAGGTCTTTCGACCCCTGGGCAAATTGTTCGACCAGGCCCAAATCACCCCTGCGGATGGCCAGGATCATGGCCACGGTACCCAGGATGGCCACGGCCGGGACGGCGATATAACTGATGATGGTCAGGCTCTTGATGCCATAGTATGCACTGGCGGTCATCAGAATACCGGCAATCACCACCAGCAGGTATCCCTGCCAGGGCATGCTTTCGGCAGTGACGTTCAGGCCCAGGACCTCTTTCGCCACGGGGATGGCAAACATGGCCAGGCCGACGCCGAACCAGCCGATCTGCGTGAAGCTGATCATGGCGCTGGGCAGATAGCTTCCTTTGATTCCGAAACTGCGACGAGCCAGCATGTCCAGGGACAAGCCGCTCTCGGCACCGATGTAGCCCAGGGCTCCGGTGTAGGCAGCCAGGATCAGGCCGCCCAGCAGCAGCGCCCAGATAAAGCCCCACCAGTCCAGACCGGCAGCCAGCTGCTGTCCGACCCACATGCTCGCAGAGAAGAAGGTGAAGCCGAGCATGACCATGAACATGCTCAAATTCGATTTCCGACCGCCGCGGTCTACGGCGCGGTCGGTGTAGTCAAAGTCCGTTTTACTCATATACTTGTTTTAATTGATGTATCGATTCCATCCGGCGCAGGGCCAGCTCCCGCAGATCAGTCTTCCGGGTGAAAAGGGCCTGTTCATCCGCCCACAGCGAACGGTAGTCTCCCAGCCCGCCCAGATGTGTCTTTTCCAGCCACTCCTCATAGGAAACCGGGCCGGAATACCCCAATTTCTCAGCGACAAGTTCCCGGCAATCAATCCGGTCCGCACGCGCATGGATTCCTTCCCAGTACTCCAGGACCTCATCGAAATGAACGGGGATCTCATAACGGCGGGCGCCACCGTCATAGATGATGCATTTTTCCAGCAAGGCATCCGGATGATCCACGATGAAGCGCCGGAATTCCGGCAGCACAATGCCTCCCTTCCAGCCGAAATCGATGTCCGGGGTATTGATCCCGGAGACACCCTTGTCCTCGTAGACCGTGAAGGCTCCTTCAAAAAAGAAGCAGTCTATCCCTTCGAATCCGGGGAAGAGCCTGCGGAGCCGCTCGCTCATTGATTCCAGCAGCGGGAAAGCACGGGTGCCGCCGATCGTCAGGAAAACAATGCGCCGGAAATATCCCTCTCCTTCCTCAAACCGGCGGATCAGGTGTTCGAAACAATAGCGGAAGGTGTAGCCGGTTGCCAGGATGTCCCCGCAGCCCAGGACGCGGCCCCGCGTGGGACGGATCTTATCGTATTTGATTTCCAGTCCTTTGATGACATGGTTTTCGATCACGCGTTCGCACGAGACGAAATGCATGTCCTTCACCCGCAGGCCGACCTTCGAGGCCGCTTCTTCCAGGGGGTAGTTGAGTCCCCCGCGCAAGATCGTGAATATATCAAGATCCCCGCCCATGCCCTTGGAAACCAAGTAGCGAAAAGCGGAGATCGTTTCTTCTAAAAGTGCTGTATAGCAAGGAAATCCGACAACTTCCGGAAATGCTTCCAGGTTGCGGCTGCCGGGGCCGCTCAACAAATAATACCGATTGTGTAACCCTGGCACATGCAACGAATAAAGAGACGTATCGCCATATTGTGCCGCAGGATGCAGACTCGTACCGTCTGGAAAGAAAAACATTTGTATCCCGATTTATCCAACCGGGATACAAATGTACAAAAGTCTTTCGCAGAATGCAAGGGTGCTCCCTGCGAAAAATTTACGAAAAACTATTTGAGCACTTCGGCGAGTTTGTCCGCCAGGGCCTTGCCGCGAAGACCGCGGGCGACGATCGTTCCCTGCGGATCGATCAGGAGGTTGTCCGGAATGGCGTTGACGGTATAGACGTCATGGGCGGCATTATCCCAGCCTTTGAGATCCGAAATATGGATCCAGGGCATTTCCCATTCCTTGATGGCTTTCACCCAATTCTCTTTCTTGCTGTCGAACGACACGCCGACGATATCGAATCCTTTCTTGTGATACTGCTTGTATGCCGCGACGACATGGGGCATCTCGGCCTTGCAGGGACCGCACCAGGAGGCCCAGAAGTCGACCAGGACCCATTTGCCCTTGCCTACATATTCACTCAGGGAATGCATTTTGTCAGACGGGTCCGCCTCCTGGAGATCCAGGAAAGGCTTGCCGATGACGGCCTGCTTGCGCTCGCGCATTTCCTTTTCCTTGGCGTCCGCCTCGGCATACTTGCGCTGGCGCTCTACGATATAGGGATGGGTCGCATAGGCTTTCGTAGAATCGGTGAATGCGACAAATTTATCCCGGGGGATATCCCGCCCCATCATGCCGAGCACGCCGACCGGGATATTGTTGTCCTGATTCTCTTCGACCATGGCCGTCAAGTCATCCATCAGCTTATTGTAGGCAGCCCGGTATTCTGTCATCCGGGCAGCCTGCTCTGCTTCCGGCAACGTCCGGAGCACCTTTACCACGGCACCAATCGCCTGGTAGTCATCATCAATCTGATGGCAATATTCCGCCAGCTTCGTATTGGTCGGAGAACCGGTGAGGGTACTGTCGGTCAGATTCACTGTCACCGGGGTACCGTCGTTGAGGAACAAGCTCTTCCAGCCGGATTTGGGAGCGGCCGGCTTGACATTCAGCAACGCATCTTTTGCGGCGACGCCCTTCATGACAAACGCTCCGTCAGCCACGACGGCACTGTCAATCGGGTTACCCGTAGCCAAATCAACCAGGTACACCAACGCTCCGTCTTCAGGAGCCGTACCCTTGACCGTATACTTCTTCCCATCCTGGGAACAAGCGACACACACGCACGCCGACAAGGCGGCAAAAAGAATCATTAACTTTCTCATAGTCAGATATTTATTTGAAAAGTTCGTCTAATTTCTTCTCCAAGTCAGCGCCACGGAGATCGCGGGTGACGACAACACCTTTCGGATCGATCAGGATGTTGTCCGGAATGGCGTCGACGGCATATACTTCATGGGCGGCATTATACCAGCCCTTCAGGTCCGACAGATGGATCCAGGGCATCTCCCACTCCTTGATGGCTTTCACCCAATCCTCTTTCTTATCGTCGAATGAAATCCCGATGATTTCAAATCCCTTCTTGTGATACTTCTTGTAAGCAGCGACGACGTTCGGCATCTCGCGTTTGCAGGGGCCGCACCAAGACGCCCAAAAGTCGACCAGGACCCATTTGCCCTTGCCGGCATACTCGCTGAGGGAATGCATCTTCCCGTCCGGGTCCGCCTCCTGGAGCTCCAGGAAAGGCTTGCCGATGCAGGACTGCTTGCGCTCCTGCCTTGCCTTCTCCTTGGCCGCCGCCTCATCCCGTTTACGCTGGACATCAATCACATAAGGATGGTTCTTGAAGGTGCCTTCCGAGGATAAGAGTTCCCCGTATGTATCCCGCGGAATATAGGACCGGAGCAGGGCCATCAGGCCGACCGAGACATTGTTGTCCCTGTTCTCCTCGAACAGATGCTTATAGCAATCCGCCCATTTGTTGAACTCGGCCCGGCGCTCTTCCTTCTTGGCGGCACGCTCTTCTTCCGGCAGCGCCCGATAGTTCTCCGCATACCTGGCGAAAGTCGAGTACGCCTTATGGATCTGCCGGCAACTCTCCATCAACTTCGTATTTTCCTCGGATCCGACCAGCGTGCTGTCCGCAAAGTTCACTTTTACAGGAACGCCGTCATTGATGAAAAAATAATTCCAATGGGGGCCGGGAGCGGCCGGGCGGACATTCAGGAGTGCATCTTTCTCCGCCACGCCTTTCATGACAAAGGCGCCGTTCGTGACGACTGTGCTGTCAATCGGCTTCCCAGTTATCTGGTCAAGCAGATATACCTGCGCTCCGTCTTCGGGAGTGGTTCCCTTGACGACATACTTCTTCTCGTCCTGCGAACAAGAAAACACGACTGTCGCCGCAAGCGCCACAAAAAGGGCCTTTAACATTTTCATAGTCAAAAGTTTTTTGCGAATATACAAAAAATACGAAACAACAAACCCAAGCTTGTGCCAATGAGTAGGGGAAAGGAAAAAGTCGGGGTAATAGGACTCGAACCTACGACCCTCTGCTCCCAAAGCAGATGCGCTAGCCAACTGCGCCACACCCCGATAATATCGTGATGCAAATATACGAATATTCCTTTCTTTTTGCCTATCTTTGGATAAACACGCTCAGCAAAATATGAAAAATTCATTCTTCCTTGCCATTGTCTGCCTGTTGACCGCAGCATGTTCGGGCAACGCGCCCGTCAGCCTGACTTGCGAATACCAGAAAGGGGATGTCCTGACCGACTGTACCGCCGCCCCCAGGCTCAGCTGGATCAACACCACGCAGCAGACTGCCTATCAGATCATTGTCTCCACATCGAAAAAGCAGGACGGGGACCACATCGTCTGGGACTCCGGCAAGACGGACTCCGGCGAATCGCACCTGATACAATACGGCGGCCCCCGGATGGAACCGATGCAGGATTATTGGTGGTCCGTCAGGATCTGGGACCAGGACGGCAAGGCCTCCGCATGGAGCGAACCGGCCCATTGGGTCATCGGCCCCGCGCAGGACGGCTGGGAGGCAGAATGGATCGGCGCACCCTGGCAGGCCGACGAAAGAGGCAACTGGTACACCCGCTATCCGAGATTCCGCAAGGAATTCAGCGTGGGCTCAGGCCTGAAGGATGCCAAGATTTTCATCAGCGGACTCGGCTATTTTGAAGCGCGAGTCAACGGAGAGAAAGTCGGCGACGACTTCCTCGCGCCGGGGCTGACGGACTATACCAAGCGGCCTTTCCTCGCACAGAACCCGCGGATTCCCCTGGATCCCGAAGTGACCGCTTACCGGACCTTCTATCTTTGCTATGACATCACCGCCCTGCTGGACAAGGGCCGGAATGCCATCGGCGTCACCCTCGGGAACGGCTATTTCCACACCCGCCCGACCCACCGGAGCGCCCAGTGCGAACCCTACGGAGTGCCTCGGCTCATTGCACGGATCGAACTGACTTACAAGGACGGACACAAAGAGCACATCAGCACGGACACTTCCTGGAAAGCGGCGGAATCGCCGTTCATTTTCGGGGATATCTGGGCGGGAGAGGTCTTCGACGCCCGCCAGGAGCAGCCCGGATGGGACAAAGCCGGTTTCGACGACGCAGCGTGGGCAGCGGCCGTCAGACGCACGGCACCCAAAGGGGCCCTGACCGCCAACAATGGCCCGACAGACAAGGTTACCGAAGTCTTCAAGCCGGTTTCTTTCGAAAAACTGGAGAATGGCTCCTACAAAATTGATTTCGGCACCGTCATCTCCGGCTGGGCTCATTTCAAGGGCATCAAGGGAAATGCGGGAGACACCCTTCGCGTCGAATACCTGAGCGAATATCCCAGTCCGAAATGCGAATATATTTTTGCCGGGGATGCACCCGTCGATTTCGCGCCCCGCTTCACCTGGTTCGTCTTCCGGGAGGCGGTGGTCTCGGGAATCAAGGACCTCTCCCCCGGACAGATTACGGCAGAAGCCGTCAACTCCGACGTGCCCGTAAACGCGTTCTTCAGCTGTTCGAATCCCCTGTTCGCCCAGATTCTGACCATCTTCCAACGCTCACAAATCGACAATATGCACAGCGGCGTCGCGACCGACTGCCCGCACCGCGAGCGGCTCCCCTACACCGGCGACGGGGAAATCGCCATGGCGGCCGTCCTCTCGTCCTTCGACGCAGCCTCCTTCTACCACAAATGGATCGGGGATGTGATCGGAAGCCAGCATCCCGTATCGGGCTATGTCCCCAACGGCGCCCCCTGGGAACCGATGTGCGGAGGCGGTCCGGGCTGGGGCGCAGCGATCTGCGTGATGCCCTGGGAGTTCTACCTCCGTTACGGGGACCGCGCCATTCTGGAGGACAGCCTGGAGGGCATGGGGAAATACCTGGGTTACCTCGGATCCTGGGAAAGGCCGGACGGAACCATCCTGGTGGCCCGGACGACGCCGGACGGGAAACCCTTCCGGTGGTACAACCTCGGAGACTGGCTGCCGCCGCAGAACAATGCACTTCCGGACGACGCCCTGGTGCACACTTTCCTCTACTGGCTGTGCGCAAGGAATGCTGCCTATACCGCCACGGCGCTGGGTGAAACGGCTGCCGCAGGCAAATACAAAGCCCTGCAGGAACGCATTGCAGCGGCATTCAACGAGACTTTCTACGACCCCGAATCCAAGTCGTACGGAGACTACGGAAGCAACGTCCTCGCCCTTTACCTGGGCGTTCCCGACGAGCGGCTTGCCGATGTACGCGCGACCCTGAAAGAGGAATTGGAGGTCAAGAACAACAGCCACCTCAACACCGGCATCATCGGGACGCGCTACCTTTTCGAGACGCTCGCCATGAACGGCATGAACGACCTCGCCTGCACCATCATGGGCCAGCGGGACTTCCCCAGCTTCGGCTGGTGGATCGAACAGGGGGCGACCACATCGTGGGAACAATGGAACGGGAAAGACTCGCGCAACCACCCCATGTTCGGCGGCGGGCTGACCTGGTTCTCGCGGATCCTGGCCGGGGTCGATACCGATCCCGCCGCTCCCGGATTCAAGCACATCATCATCCGGCCGATTCCGACCAAGAAGCTGGACGATGTGCGCTACCGGACCATGACGCCGTACGGCGCGGTTTCCTCGCACCTGTGGCATGACGGGACAACCGTCAACATGGAGGTGTCCGTTCCTTTCGGGACGACGGCAACCGTCTATGTCCCCAAGGACGTGGAAGAGACCGCGCGCGATCCCCAGTCGGACGAGCGCTATACCCGCCACGACGTCGGCCCCGGGGTCCATACATTTTAGCCGTCAAGGGGCGGATGACGCCGTTTTTGCAAAAAACAAATAATCGGCGTATCTTGTCCCCGAAAACGGGAAATCCGTATTCCGCATATCTGAAAACAGCTTCTGAATCCGTCATGGCAGAAATGATTATCCAGGCGAAAGGCATCGAGAAGTCTTTCGGCAGTTTGAAAGTTCTCAAGGGTATCGACATGGAAGTCGAAAAGTCCGAAGTTGTCTCCATCATGGGCGCTTCCGGAGCGGGGAAATCGACCTTGCTCCAGATTCTGGGGACACTTTCGACCCCCGACAGTGGCTCTCTCCTGATTGACGGGACCTCTGTCCTGGACCTTTCCAGCAAGGCTTTGTCCGATTTCCGCAACCGGCGCATCGGCTTCGTCTTCCAATTCCACCACCTGCTGCCCGAATTCACGTCCCTGGAAAATGTCATGATTCCGGCCTTCATCGCCGGCCGGCCGGAGAAAGAAGCCCGTTCGGCCGCCCTGAAACTGTTGGAGACCCTGGGACTGAAAGACCGGATCACCCACAAGCCTGCGGAACTGTCCGGGGGCGAACAGCAACGTGTCGCCATCGCCCGCGCCCTCGTCAACAACCCAGCCATCCTGTTTGCCGACGAACCTTCCGGCAACCTCGACAGCGTCACGAAACAGGATCTGCATCAACTGTTCTTCGACTTGCGGGACTCCCTGGGGCAGACCATTGTCATCGTGACCCACGACCCTTCCCTTGCCGCCATGTGCGACCGGTCGCTCTTCATGCGCGACGGATTGTTCGAAGCCCAGTAAGGCATGTCCCTCTTCCGTTTCAAGCAGTTCAGTATCAAGAACGAAGCCTCGGCCATGAAAGTCAACACGGACGGCGTTCTGCTGGGAACGGCTGTCTCGCTGGAGGGTCCCGTCCGCCATGTCCTGGACGTCGGGACCGGCACCGGGACGATTGTCCTGATCCTGGCGCAACGGCTGCAGGAAGCCCATCCCGACGGAGCGTGGCAGATTCTCGGGATTGACATCGACGCCCCATCCGCCCGGGAGGCGGCCGAAAATTTCGCGGCTTCGCCCTGGAGCAGCCACTTACGCTCGGAGCATCTGTCCCTCAGCGCATTGGAGCAGTTGATCCAGTCGGGCGCATCCGGCCCGGACTCCTTTCCGGTTCCCGGCGTTTTCGATCTGATTGTCTCCAACCCGCCTTATTTCGAGTCGTCCCTGCAAAACCCGGATGCACGGGAAGCCGCCGCCAGGCACGCGGCAACGGCCGACAACGCCTTTCCCGACGCCCCGCTTTCTTTCCGGACGCTCCTTGATTTCGCCCAGCGGTATTTGTCCCCCACCGGCCGCCTGGCACTGATTCTGCCCAGCGACCGGGAAACCGACCTGCTCCGGCATGCCCGGATGCGGGAACTGTATCCGGAGCGGATCACATCGGTCAAAACCGTCCTGCGCAAACCGCCGTCCCGGATCATCGCGGAATTCTCCCCCCGGAGAACGGCCGCCCTTCCCGGCGTTGCTCCCAGCCTGACGGCAAAAAAAGAAATCGTCATCCGTGAGGACAACGACTTCTCCACTGAATATAGACAATTGGTAAAGGATTTCTACCTCTGGGGTTGACCTTTGCCCGCACCGCCGGAGCGGTCCCGATCATGGAGCCGATGGATCTGCTGGCGGCGGAACTTCTCTTCGCCCAGATACAGTTTCGCGATCTTTTCCGCCGAAAGGACTTTTTTGTATTTCTCCATGTAGCGCTGGTCAATCTGGCCCGAAGCGGCGATGGCTTTCAGGTAACGCTCCGTCAATGCAGACAGCTCTTTCCCGGTTTTTCCTTCCTCCACCGCTTTCTGGAGGTCATTGAAGGATTGCATTGTTTCCTTGAACGCGGCATCACGTTCCTGAACCGATTGATTGTACAACGGCCAGAATTTCTCCGCCTCTGCCGGCGTCAAATCCATTTCGGTAGTCAGGAATGCGATTTTCTCGTTCCGCATTTTTTCCCGCCAGTCTTTGTTCTGGGGGCAGTCCGCCCAACTCATCCCTCCGGAAAACGTCAGGGACAGGACGGCAGTCAACAAATATTTAACGATTTGTTTCATATCCAATACGTTCTAAAGAGGTTCCCGTATTAATCAAATAAGCTACGATGTCATCGTCGGAGACAGACGAATCCGAATCTTCCGTCTCGGCATAGATGGAATACGGATCCGTCACCGGAATCAGGTCCGCATATTTCAAATGCTCATATTCAGAGATTCCGACCTGGTCGCCGACCGTCTTGCGCAACAACGCCGTTCCCGCCGTAACCATAATCAGGAAAGCAGCGGCCATGGCAAGGTACGGCCGGAAACGCACCCAGGCAGAAGGCGCTGCCAGCAGGGGCGCAGGAAGATCCGTACCCTTCTCGGGAATGGCACCCAACCGGTCTTTCAACCCTTCGAAATAGCCCTGAGGGACATCAAAGGGGAGCTTCCGCAGCCGGTCGTCCTGAAGTATGTCTTTGTTTTCCATCATATTCAATCCTTAGACACCGATTTGCATGAAAAGTTAAAAGTTTTTTTTCAATTCTGCTTTGATCTTCTCATAAGCGATATGGTAAGAGGCCTTCAGCGACCCGACCGAGGTCCCCAGAATCCGGGAAATGTCCTCGTAGCTCAAGTCCTCATAGTAGCGCATGACAAATACCAGCCGCTGTTTTTCGGGCAGTCGCGCAATGGCCTTGGCCAAAACGCGCTGTGCCTCGGAGCCGTTGAAATAGGGGTCGTCGTCGATCTTGCGCTCCTGCTGCGCGTCCAGGCTCTGGAAAGACAGGGCGGCTCGGACCCGCTGGCGGCGCAGGAAATTCAACGTCTCATTCGTCGCAATCCGGTATAGCCATGTATAAAACTGCGCATCCCCCCGGAAGGAAGGAAGCGCAGTCCACACTTTGATGAATATTTCCTGAAGGAGATCGTCCGCATCTTCATGCGAGCAGACAAAACTCCGGACATGCCAATAGAGCCGTTCGCTGTAGGTATCTACAATTGCGCGGAATGCCCTCTCCTGCTGTCCATCGTTGTAAATCTGCAATATCTCCTTGTCGGTCACCTTTTTATCGCACGTTTAACTGCACACGCGATGCTCTCTGCATTCAAACCGTATGCCGCCATGAGTTCGGCCGGTGTCCCCGTTTGTCCGAAAACGTCCCCACCGTTGACGAATTCGACCGGCATCGGTGCACGGCGGGCCAGGAGTCCGGCAATCAGTTCGCCCAATCCTCCCGCGCTGTTGTGCTCCTCCGCCACGACGACTTTTCCGCTCTTGCAGGCGGAAGCCAAGATCGTCTCTTCATCCAACGGCTTGACGGATGCCACGTTGACAACTTCGACCGAAATGCCTTCCGCCTCGAGGGCTTCGGCAGCCTGGAGGGCTTCCCAGACCATATGGCCCATGGCGAAGACCGTCACGTCCTTGCCTTCATTCATGACGTAGGCCTTTCCGATTTCGAAAACCTGATCTTCCGGCGTGAAATTCGGCACGGAAGGGCGGCCGAAACGCAGGTAGACCGGCCCGTCCCATTTCGCAGCAGCCAGGGTGGCGGCTTTGGTCTGGTTGTAATCGCAGGGGCAGAGCACGGTCATGCCCGGCAATGCACGCATCAGGGCGACATCTTCCATGGTCTGGTGCGTCGCGCCGTCCTCGCCCAGGGTAATCCCGGCATGGGAAGAGGCGATTTTCACATTCGTCCGCCCATAGGCAACTTCCTGGCGGATCTGGTCATAGACGCGTCCGGTAACAAACTCCGCGAAAGAACCGATGAAAGGGATTTTGCCCGTGATGGCAAGCCCGGCGGCAACCCCCACCATGTTGGCTTCGGCGATTCCGCACTGGATGAACCGTTCCGGGAAGGCGGCTGCAAAAGCATCCATTTTCAAGGAACCTTTCAGGTCCGCCGTCAAGGCGACAACCCGGCTGTCGGCCTGGCCGGCCTCCAGGAGTCCTGCTCCGAACCCGCTGCGGGTATCTTTCTTTCCTGTATCTGTATACTTGGTCATACTCTTTCGATTTAGCGTGTCCTAATAATCTCCCAGTGTCTCTTCCAGCTGCTTGAGCGCTTCTTCGCACTGCTCGGCGGAAGGAGCCTTTCCATGCCATTTGTGCGTGCCGGACATGAAGTCCACCCCGTGGCCCATTTCCGTCTTGAAGAGAATCATGACCGGTTTCCCCTGCACAGAAAGGGCCTGTGCATAGGCATCCAGGATCGCATTGAAGTCGTGTCCGTCCGCCACGATCACGTGCCAGCCGAACGCTTCCCACTTGCAGCGGAGGTCTCCCTGGCCGGCTACCTCGTCGACCGGGCCGTCGATCTGCTGGCCGTTCCAGTCCGTCAAGGCAATCAGGTTATCCAGGTGATGGTGCGCGGCGAACAGGGCCGCTTCCCAGATCTGGCCTTCCTCGCTCTCGCCGTCCCCGCACATCACATAGACCTTCTCCGGAGCCCCGTCCAGTTTCTTACCCAGGGCGATGCCTGCCGCGGCAGACAGTCCCTGTCCCAGCGAACCGGATGCCTGGGTGATTCCCGGCAAGCCTTTGTCAACAGAAGGATGCCCCTGAAGACGCGTCCCGAATTTGCGGAATGTAGCCAGCTCGCTGACCGGGAAATATCCCGCATGGGCCAGCAGGGAATAGTATACCGGCGTCACATGACCGGCAGAAAGGACGAACACATCCTGCCCGGCGCCGTCGCGGGTCCATGTCCGGGGATCGTGTTTCATCACCCGGAAATACAAGGCGGTCAGGAAATCCGCGCTGCTCATGGAGCCGCCGGGATGACCGGACTTTGCCGCGGAAACCATCCGGACAATATCCCTCCGCACCTGGGAGGATATCTTTCCTAGTTCTTCGACTGAGTACATATCTTACAGGTTTTCAGCTTCTTCCACGGCCTTGAAATAACGGTATGAACTCACTTTGAGTTCTCCGACTGCCGACTCGTCGCAGACAATGATGCCGTCATTGTGCGCCTGCAGGCCGGACAGGGTGCAATAATGGGACATCGGCCCCTCGACCGCATCCTTCAGGGCACGGGCTTTCTTGCTGCCGAAAACCAGGATCACGACTTCGCGTGAACCCAGGACAGTGGCGACACCCACGGAAAGGGCCTGGCGCGGCACGAGATTCATGTCCCCGCCGAAGAAACGGGAATTAACACGGCGGGTGTCTTCGGTCAGCGTCACGACGCGCGTCCGGGACTCCAGCGACGAGAACGGCTCGTTGAATGCGATATGGCCGTCTTCGCCGACACCGCCGAGGAAGAGGTCGAACCCGCCCGCATCGACGATGGCCTGCTCATACGCAGCGCATTCGGCTTCCAGGTCAGGTGCTTCTCCGTTCAGGATGTGGATGTTCTCCGCCGGAATATCGAGCCCGTCGAACAAATACCGGTGCATGAAAGAATGGTAGCTTTCGGGGTGCGTCACAGGAAGCCCGACGTACTCGTCCATGTTGAAGGTAATGACATTCTTGAAGGACACTTCCCCATCGCGGACCATACGGATCAGTTCCGCATAGGTCTCAATCGGGGTGGAACCCGTGCAAAGACCCAGGACAAAAGGAGCGTTTGTCCGGGCAGCCTTTTCCCGGATCCTGTCGGCAATACGGCGGGCGGCCCAGAGGGAACCCGCTTTGGAATCATCTCTGATAATAACTTTCATGGTTACGTGTTATTTCTTGGTTTTTGGCAATTTCAGGAAAACTTCGATGGCCTGGTATTCTGCCATCCCCAGCTCGTCGTACAGACGGGCCGTGTTCTGGGTGCGCTCTTCGGCCCGCTGCCAGAACTCCCGCGGATCGTCACCCGGGAAAGGAACGATATCCTTCTGCGAGAGGTGACGGAAAATCGCATGACGCTTCTTGATCAGTTCGTCCGGACTGAGCGGAACGGCCATGTCCACGCGGCCGAGTTCCCACTCCATCCAGGCGCCCCGGTAAAGCCAGATATCGGTCTGCTCCAGCCAGGTCTCGCCTTCCGCCTTAAGCTGTTCGATACTCTCCAGGGCGGCTTCGGTGCAGACCCGGTGGGTCCCATGCGGATCGGCCAGATCGCCGGCCATGTAAATCTGGTCCGGTTTGAGACGGCGGATCAGGTCTTTGATAATGTCCAGGTCAACCTGCGTGCACGGCAGCTTGGTCACACCGCCGGATTCGTAGAAGGGTAGGTTCAGGAAATGGACATTGGTCTTGTCGTTCAAGCCGAAAGAGCGGTCCGCACCCCGCGCCTCACTGCGGCGGATCGCCGCTTTCAAGGCCAGCAGTTCCTTGGGTTCCGGTTCACCCGGCTTCTTGGAGCCTATCAGCGCCTTCACTTCGTCGAAGCGGTCGCCGAATCCGAGCTGATACGCCGCGTCCATGTGCTGGAGAACGACGTCATCATGGACTGCCAGGTCGCCGGAAGTCTCATAGGCCACATGCACATCATGCCCCTGCTCGACCAGCCGGATGAAGGTTCCGCCCATGGAAATGACGTCATCGTCGGGGTGCGGGGAGAAAATGAGCACTTTTTTCGGGAACGGAGAGGACTTCACCGGACGGGTGGAGTCATCGGCATTCGGTTTTCCGCCGGGCCACCCGGTGATGGTATGTTGCAAATCGTTGAATACGTCGATATTGATCTTGTCGAACGGTCCGTACAGATCCAGCAACTCTCCCAGCGAGTTCTCCAGATAATCCTGCTGGGTCAGTTTGAGGATGGGCTTGCCGACCCGCTGGCAGAGCCAGACGACGGCCTTGCGCACGAACTTGGGCGACCACTGGCACGGTCCCACCATCCAGGGGGACAGCACACGGGTCAGCAGGGAGCCGGAGGTCTGGTCGACAAAGAAGGAGATGTTGTCGTGCATCTGCAGGTAGGAAGCCGGGCAGGAAGCATCGATATTCCCCTCGACGACTTGTTTCACGACTTCCGCCTTGTCTTCGCCCCAGGCCATGAGGATGATCCGCTTGGCAGACATCATCGTATCGATACCGATCGTGATGGCGGCCTTGGGGGTGGCGTGCATGTCGCCGTTGAAGTTGCGCGCCTGCCGCTTGCGGGATTTGTAGGAAAGGAGGACCGTACGGGTACGGCTCTTTTCGGGCGATCCCGCCTCGTTGAAGCCAACCTGGCCCCGCTCGCCGACGCCGATCACCAGCAGATCCAGCCCGCGGACCCGTTTTTCAAAAGAGGCGCAGTATTCGGAGACTTCATCCTGCGGAACCGTTCCGTCCGGGATGAAGATATTTTCCTGCGGGACATCCACTTTGTCAAGGAACTGCTCATGGAGCCAGTGATTGCGGCTCTGGGCCTCGTCGCTGCCGGCAGGATAGTACTCGTCGACAGAATAGATCTCGACGTGGGCGAAGGAGACTTTGCCTTCTTCATACCGCCGGGTCAGCCATTTGAACAGGGAGACCGGAGAGGTTCCGGTGGAAAGTCCGAGCTTGAAGTTGCGGCCCGGACAGGCCGCTTCGAAATCCCGGATGGCTTTGATGACGATATCCGCGATCCGGTCGCTGGCTACCGTGGAGTCCGGGTAGATTTCTGCGTTGATGTTTTCGAAGGCATGGAGAATTCCGCGCGGGATCCCTTCCTCAATAAGGCCTCCGTCATCAGGTAAAGTAAAATGATTCATTGTGAGAGCTTTTTAAAATTTCGGAATCTGTAAAGACGTATGATATATTCGGCATGACCGCCTCCCGGGGGAGGCGGCATGTTAAAGCTCGTTGTAGTTGATCTTGAAAATGCTGATACCCTGGTTGATGTCACCGGTTTCCAGGCCTTTCTTCAGCCACCTCATCCGCTGCGCGGAGGTGCCGTGGGTGAAGGATTCCTCCACGACGTACCCCTGGGACTTCTTCTGGAGATAGTTGTCGCCGATCACCTGGGCACAGTGGATTGCCTCCTCGATGTCGCCGACCTCCAGGGAGCGGAAGCGGTCATTGTCATTTTTCGCCCAGACGCCGGCCAGGAAATCGGCGAACAGCTCGATGCGGACGCTCATCCGGTTGGCATCGGTCTTGTTCATCCGGGCCATCTGCTGATGGGCCTGCCCCAGGACACCCAGCAAGTTCTCGACATGGTGTCCCACTTCGTGCGCGATGACATACGCATAGGCGAAATCCCCGTCAGCCCCCAGCTGCCGTTTCATGGAGCTGAAGAAAGACAAGTCAATGTACAGGCACTGGTCTGCAGAGCAGTAGAAAGGACCCATCGATGCGCTGCCCGTCCCGCAACCCGAAGACGTCGTTCCGGTATACAGCACCATGGTCGGCGGCGTATACTGGCCGAGATTATTCCGGGAGAAATAAGCCGTCCAGACATCTTCCGTTCCGGCCAGGATCTTCTTGGAGAAGCTGGCCAGTTCCTGCTCTTCAGCCGTGAACTCCGTCGTATTGGTCGTCTGTTCCGTCGGGACGACCAACTGGCTCGGGTCGATCGCCTGTCCGGTCAGGAGATAAATGATACCAGCCAGGATCAGGCCACCGATACCGGTGACACCGGCGACTTGGCCGCCGCTCATCCTTCTGCGGTCTTGCACATTGGTGCTTTCCCGCCTACCGTCAAGTTGCATAATTTAAGTATTTTTAAATTCCATTAACCAAGCAAAAATACAATTTCCCGCGCATCTTTCCAAGGGCCTGAAGATGAAATATCAGAGGACTTTGCGGGAGGAAGGCCTGCCTCAGGAAAGTGAAGGGAGGAGGGAAAGGAAATCTTCCGGAGAAAGCGCATCGAAACAACGCTCCACGCCGATGCCGCGCCGGGCTGCCTCCGCCAGCCGCTCCCGGAGGTCTGCCCGCCGGAAGGGACAGCCGTCCAGCGATTTGACAAGGGGCTCCGCCGGCAGGTCGCCGATAAAGTCTCCGCCAACGGAAACATCCGCCAGACAGCCTTTCACAACGGAATAGGAGACCGTTACCGTTCCGCACGGGAATCGGCGGGATTCCGAGAAATCCGTCTTCGGGGACCGGCCGAGGTTCCATTCCCAGCGGCGGAATTTCGTCTGTGCCAGGTCTGCGACGGCGGACAATTGCTCCGCCGTCAGGAAAACTTCCGCATCGCCTTGGCGCAGCATGTCTTGCAAACGGGAACGGAATGCCGCCAGGTCCGGCAGCCCGGGCAGGCTGTCTTTCAGGTTGACGACTTTACTGCGGACAGAGGCGATTCCGCCGGCTGCCATTTTACTCCCGGGGACGTTCAGGGCCCGGGTCATCTCTTCCAGGTCCACGTCATACATCAGGGTCCCGTGAACCATGAGCCTGTCCTTGTAGACCCGTTTGGCATAGCCAGAGCATTTGCGCCCGTCCAGCAGGATGTCGTTCCGGCCACTGACGCTGACCGGCACACCCAGCGCACGCAAGGAGTCCCGCATGTACAAGAGGTAGCCGGGATAATCCGCCTGCAGGTCGGCCGACCGGCCCATGATGGTATAATTCAAGTTCCCCAGGTCATGGTATACGGCGCCCCCGCCCGTCACCCGGCGGACCAGTTGGATTCCTTTTTCCTGCAGGTATGGAAGATTGACCTCGGCATATGCGCTCTGGTTCAGGCCGATGATAACCGCCGGGGCATTCTGCCACAGATAGAAGACCGGTTCCGGAAAATCCAGGCTTTCGAGACAGAATTCGTCGAAAGCCATGTTGAAATACGGATCCGTTGCGTTCTGAGTGAGGAAATGCATTATTTCTCCAAACGGTCCGTCGAACCGCCGGGAATCAGCGTAGGCTTGAGAACGATGGTCTCCGCCGGTTTCCCCTCGATCATGCCGATGAGGGCCTCCACGGACTTTTCGCCCAGTTCCTTGAGGGGCTGGACAATGTGCGTTACAGTCGTATCGTAAAGGCTGTAAATGTCACTCTCGTCGAATCCGACAATCGCCAGGTCGTCCGGAGTGCGCAAGCCCAGTTTCTTCATGGCAGCGAGGGCCATGGCAGAAAGGGAATAGGTCGGCAGGAAAAAGGCGTCCACGCCCCTTTTCACTCCGTCCTTGATGAATTTCTCGACATCGGAGGCGGCATCGCCATAGGTTGTGTAGTGAATCCGGACATGGTCGTACAAGTCATGGTCCATCATGGACATCCGATAGCCGCGTTCGCGCTCGGAAATACTCGAGATCCCCAGCGTGTACGAAATCATTTCCGCATTCCGGAACCCCCGTTCAATCAGCAGGTCCGTAGCCATGCGTCCGGCGGCGACATCGTCCAGAAGGACTTTGCCGACATTGTCGCCAGTCAAGTTTTCGATGTCACGGTCAAGCAGGACGACCGGCACCCGCGAATCCAGCGCTTTCCGGATTGCAATCTCGCCTCCCGTACAGGGGGCGACAATCACACCGTCGATGTTGTGGGCGAGGACGGCATCCATCACGCTTTCCAGCTTGTCCGCATTCTCTTCCGAACTGGAGAAAAACACCGTGTAGCCCCGCTGGTGGGCCAGATCCTCGATGCAACGGGAAATGCCGGCGAAAAACTTGTTCGAAATGTCATTGGGGATGACGGCAATCGTGTTGGAATGGCCGCTGCGGAGCGACGCCGCGGCGAAATTCCGCCGGTAGCCCAGCTTCTGGGCAACTTGAAGGACCCGCTTCGCGGTTTCCGGGTTCACCGGACAGTCGAGGTTGCCATCTTTGTCGCGTTTGGCATTCATCACGAAAGAGACCAGCGTCACGGACACTTTGGCCTCCCGGGCGACGTCTCGGATTGTTACTCGTTTCATCTTTTCTTTCCTCCAATTCTTCCATCTGGAAATCCGGCCATCCGGAGCCCAGCTTGTATTAAGGTATTTTCGCCGATGCGAAAATTAAGGATGCAATATAACCATTTCTTTTGGTTATTCCAAAAAAGAGGGGGATCACGACATGACATCGAAATCCCCCGCTGATGCAATCAGGAACAGTGTTTACCCATGGATCATCACGGTAAGACCCGCCATCACAATCGATACCATGCTCATGAGCTTGATCAGAATGTTGAGGGACGGGCCGGAGGTATCCTTGAACGGATCGCCGACCGTATCGCCGACTACCGTAGCTTGGTGACATTCTGAATTCTTTCCCCCGAAATTGCCGTCTTCCACATATTTCTTGGCATTGTCCCAGGCACCGCCGGAATTAGCCAGGAAAATCGCCAGGATAAACCCGGCGCCCAGTCCGCCGATCAGCAGGCCCATGACGCCGGCCTCTCCGAGGCAGATCCCGACAATGACCGGAACGATGATCGCAACCAGGGACGGAAGAATCATTTCATGCTGGGCGGCTTTGGTGGAAATCTCCACACAGCGCGCATAGTCCGGACGACGTTCACCGGTCAGAATCCCCTTGATTTCGCGGAACTGGCGGCGGACTTCAATTACCATCTTCTCGGCAGCACGCCCGACAGCTTTCATGGTCAGGCCGCAGAACAGGAAGGCCATCATGGCACCAAGGAAAACACCGGCCAGCACGCGCGGATTCATCAGATTCACCTGATAGTACTGAATCATATCCGGTATCGTCGCGGAAGCGACATCCACCACGCGGTCGCCGATCTGAAGGACCTTCGTCCCGACATGGCCCAGGCCGATTTTGATTTCTTCAATATAAGAGGCCAGCAGGGCAAGGGCCGTCAAAGCAGCAGAGCCGATGGCAAAGCCTTTTCCCGTCGCCGCCGTGGTGTTCCCAAGGGCGTCCAAGGTGTCCGTACGGTGCCTCACCTCCGGATCCAACTCGCACATCTGCGCATTCCCGCCGGCATTGTCGGCAATCGGGCCGTAGGCATCGGTCGCCAGGGTGATTCCCAGGGTAGAAAGCATGCCTACCGCCGCGATGCTGATGCCATAAAGGCCATGGCTGATCAAAGACGGATCAAACGAAAAGCCCGTTGCAAAAAGGTAGGACAGGAGAATCGCCACGACGATCGTCACGACCGGAATGCAAGTCGACACCATGCCCAGGCCGACACCGCTGATAATCACGGTTGCCGGTCCGGTCTGCGAGCTTTCCGCCAGTTTCTGGGTCGGTTGGTATGAATGGGATGTATAGTACTCTGTCGCCTTCCCAATGATTACTCCCGCAACGAGACCGGAGATGACCGAGAAGGAGAGTTGCCACCAGTTGCTGAAGCCCAGCAGATAGAAAATCGCAAAGGTCACGACGGCCGTCAGGGCGGCGCTGAGGTTGGTCCCGACGCTCAGGGAGCCCAGCAATTGCTTCAGGCCGGCCCCTTCCTTGGTGCGGACGGAATAGATTCCGATGATGGACAGGATCACACCGACAGCCGCGATGGTCATCGGCGCCAGGATGGCTTTCATCTGCGCGCCGGTATCCCCGAAGAAAGCGGACGCTCCCAGGGCCATGGTCGCCAGGATGGAACCGCAATAGGACTCGTACAAGTCGGCACCCATGCCGGCGACGTCCCCGACATTGTCACCGACATTATCGGCGATCGTGGCCGGATTGCGCGGATCGTCTTCCGGAATATGGGCTTCCACTTTTCCGACGATATCGGCTCCCACATCGGCCGCCTTCGTATAGATACCGCCGCCGACGCGGGCGAACAAAGCCTGCGTCGAAGCACCCATGCCGAAGGTCAGCATGGTGGTCGTGATGACGACCAGATTCTGGGTCTGCGACGGGTCATATACCAATTGTAACAAGAAGAACCATAAGGCGATATCCAACAATCCCAGGCCGACGACCGTAAGTCCCATGACGGCACCGGAGCGGAAAGCCAGCTTGAGCCCGGCGTTCAGGGAACGGGAGACCGCATTGGCCGTCCGGGCGGAGGCATAGGTCGCCGTCTTCATGCCCACGAATCCTGCCAGGCCGGAGAAGAAACCGCCTGTCAGGAAAGCAAACGGAACCCAGGGGTTTTGCACCCCGAAGCCGTATGCCAGCACGGCGAAAAAGATCGCCAGCACAATAAAGACAATTAAAACAACCTTGTACTGCTGCTTGAGATACGCCATGGCGCCTTCGCGCACATACTGGGCGATTTCTTTCATCGTCACAGTACCCTCGCTTTCACGCATCATCTGACGGAAAAACAGCCAGGCAAAGAAAAGTGCCACGAGGGATGCGGCGGGGACCAGATAAAAAAGTGGTTGCATAACTTGTTCTGCTACATCTTATAATAACGAAATGAATAGAACGTTTTAACCGTTTCGAAGCAAAACGGACAGGTTTCATTTCGCTAATATACGAATTATCTGTCGTTTTGCCAGCTTTTCGGAAAAAAAGTGCCTTGCAGTGCACTGGAAACGTAAAAAGGGACTGACTTGCGGGTCAGCCCCTTTTCCAACGCGGTTTCGCGGAATTATTCAGCCTTGGGTTCCTCGGCGGCGGGAGCAGCCTCCTGAGCAGGAGCGGCTTCGGCCTTCTTGGCGCGGCTGCGGCGTGTGGTCTTCTTGGCCTCCTTGGTAGCGGAAGCGAGAGCGGCTTCATTGAAGTCGACAAACTCGACGAGCGCCATCTCGGCGGCGTCTCCCTGACGGAAACCGATGTGAAGGACACGGAGGTATCCGCCCGGACGGTCGGCGATCTTCGGAGCGATCACGCGGAAGAGTTCGCTGACAGCATTCTTGTCCTTAAGATAGCTGAAAACAACACGGCGGGAGTGGGTGGAATCTTCCTTGGACTTGGTCACGAGCGGTTCCACGTAAACCTTCAGCGCTTTGGCCTTGGCAACGGTGGTGGTAATCCGCTTGTGCATAATCAGGGAAGAAGCCATGTTGGAGAGCATGGCCTTGCGGTGGCCACTCTTGCGTCCGAGGTGGTTGATTGCTTTATTGTGCCTCATGATTAATTGCTGTTGTTGGTCTTTTTCTTAGGTTCGATATTATATTTTCTGACATCCATGCCGAACGAGAGCTGCATCTTTTCGACCAGGATATCGATCTCGTTGAGGGATTTCCGTCCGAAATTGCGGAACTTCATCAGTTCAGCGCGGGAGTAGGAAACCAGATCGGCGAAAGTATCGATATCGGCAGCTTTCAGGCAATTGTATGCCCTCACGGACAGACCCATGTCAGAAAGCTTCGTCAGAAGCAGGTGCCTCATGCGGAGCGATTCCTCATCCAGCTCCTTAGAATCGGATTCGACGGAGCTTTCCAGGGAAAGCTTCTTGTCATCCGTAAAGAGCTTGAAATGATAAATCAGGATGTTCGCTGCATCCTGAAGAGCAGCATTCGGAGAAATGGAACCATCGGTCTCGATCTCCAAATTCAGCTTTTCATAATCGGTCTTCTGCTCGACACGCCAGTTCTCCACAGTCCAGTTGACCTTGCGGATCGGGGTGTAGATGGCGTCTACAGGAATGGTTCCTATAGGGGTATTCTCATCCCGTTCTTCCTCGGCGGGCACGAAGCCGCGGCCCTTGGTGATGGTCAGAGATATCTCAAGTTTGACAGAAGGCTCGAGAGAGCAGATATGCAGCTCAGGATTCAGCACCTTGAAAGAAGACAATCCCTTGGAGATATCCTCTGCGGTGAACTCCTGTTTACCGCTGACTGTAATGTTTGCTACCTCGGAGTCGACGGAGTCAACCATCCTCTTGAAACGAACCTGCTTGAGGCCGAGGATGATATCCTGCATCCCTTCGATGACACCCGGAATCGTGGCGAACTCCTGGTCCACCCCGGCAATCCGGACAGCACTGATAGCAAACCCGTCCAGAGAAGATAACAGGATGCGGCGGAGGGCGTTGCCGATGGTCTGTCCGTATCCGGGCTCAAGCGGCCTGAATTCGAAACGACCCAGGGTATCGGTCCCTTCGAGCATGATTACCTTATCCGGTTTCTGAAATGCTAAGATTGCCATGATACTTCTTTTTTGGTGTTAGTGACTATTTCGAGTAGAGGTCGACGATCAACTGCTCGTTGATGTTCTCGGGAATCTCAGTCCGGGCAGGGACATTGAGATATTTACCCGTAAGCGTGGAAGCGTCGAACTCGAGCCAGGAATACTTCGTAGCGGCAGCTACGCTGTTCTGGATAACCTCGAGGCTCTTGGAACGCTCCCGGACGGCCACCACGTCACCCGCCTTCACCTGTGCGGAAGGGATGTTGCACACCGTTCCGTTCAGGGTGATATGACGGTGAAGCACAAGCTGACGTGCCGCAGCGCGGGTCGGGGCGATGCCCAGACGGTAAACGATATTGTCAAGCCGGGATTCGAGGAGGAAAATCAGGTTTTCACCCTTCTGTCCGGCCATGCGGGAAGCCTTGTTGTAGGTGTTGCGGAACTGACGCTCGAGCACACCGTACATATACTTGACTTTCTGCTTCTCTTTCAGCTGGCTGCCATATTCAGTCGCCTTGCGGCCACGCTTGCGGGCGGCACCGTGCTGTCCCGGAGGATAATTCCTCTTTTCGAAGTTCTTGTCTGCTCCGAAGATAGGCTCGCCGAATTTACGTGCAATTTTGGTACTTGGTCCAGTATATCTTGCCATAGTAATTGATCTTTAAAGGGTTAAACTTTACGACGGCCTTTCGGACGGCATCCGTTGTGCGGCATCGGAGTCACATCGATAATCTCGGTAACCTCGATTCCGGCATTGTTGATGGTCCGGATTGCGGACTCACGTCCGGCACCTGGGCCTTTGACGAATACCTTGACCTTGCGCAGACCGGCGTCGAACGCAGTCTTGGCCGCATCTTCCGCTGCCACCTGGGCGGCGTAGGGCGTATTCTTCTTGGAACCCCTGAAACCACTCTTACCAGCAGAGGACCAGCTGATAACCTGGCCGACATTGTTGGTGAGGGAGACAATCACGTTATTGAAGGTTGATGAAATATGGGCCTGCCCAGTTGCTTCAACCTTTACAACTCTTTTCTTTGCTGTTGTTGTCTTCTTTGCCATAATTCATCAAGATTTATTTCGTTGCTTTCTTCTTGTTCGCAACAGTCTTCTTCTTACCTTTCCTGGTACGGGCGTTGTTCTTGGTGCTCTGGCCGCGCACAGGGAGGCCGATACGGTGGCGGATACCACGATAGCAACCGATGTCCATCAAACGCTTGATGTTCATCTGGACAGAAGTACGGAGCTCGCCCTCGATCTTGTAGTTCTCGTTGATCTCGGTACGGATCTTGGCGATCTGGTCATCGTTCCACTCGTTGACCTTGGTGTTGTAATCGATACCGCAATCATCGAGAATCTTCCTTGCCGAAGAGCGGCCGATTCCGTAGATGTAGGTGAGTCCTATCTCTCCTCGCTTGTTGTTCGGTAAATCTACACCGGCTATTCTTGCCATAATCTTATTTTAACTTAATTTGTTATACAACTGAATCTTATCCCTGGCGCATCTTGAACTTGGGATTCTTCTTGCAGATCACATAAAGACGGCCTTTCCGGCGGACGATCTTGCAATCTTCGCTGCGCTTTTTGATGGATGTCTTGACTTTCATATTGCGATAATTTTATTTGTATCTGAAGGATATTCTACCTTTACTTAAATCATAAGGTGACATTTCAACTCTCACTCTGTCACCGAGGAGAATGTGGATGAAATTCTGCCTCATCTTCCCGGAGATATGGGCGAGGATCACATGACCGTTCTCCAGCTCAACTTTAAACATTGCGTTCGGGAGCGTTTCAACAATGACCCCGTCCTGCTCAATCGCTGCTTGCTTAGACATTAAAATACCACTTTAAAATTTAATATTCTGGTCCTTCTCGATGTACTCAAAGGTCGACAGTTGCTCCGCATGGCCTTTACGGACAACAACCGTAAGCTCGAAATGCGCCGCCTTCTTGTGATCCTCCGTGTGCACCCCCCAACCGTTTCTAGCAAGGTACACATGGCGGTCTCCCGCCGTGATCATGGGCTCGATGCATATAACCATCCCGTCCTGGAGCCGTGCCCCGTGGCCGCGCTTCCCGTAATTGGGAACGCCCGGCGCCTCGTGCATGTCCGTGCCGATCCCGTGACCTTCCAGTTCACGGACGACACCCAGGCCGAATGATTCGGCATACGACTGTACCGCGTGTCCGATATCGCCGGTCCGACAGCCTTCCACCGCCTGCTCTATACCTTTGTACAACGATGCCTTGGTGACATCCAGGAGACGGCGGGTTTCCGCATCCACCTCCCCGACCGGGAAGGTATAGGCGGAATCGCCGTTGTAACCTTTGTACAGCGTACCAAGGTCTACGGAGACGATGTCTCCTTCCTTGAGGACGTAATCCGACGGGAACCCGTGGACCACGACATCGTTGACCGAGGTACAGATTGCAAACGGATAGCCATCATAGTCCAAGAAGTTCGGAACGGCTCCATGATCACGAATGAAGGTCTCGGCCACCTTATTCAACTGCATAGTTGTCACACCAGGGGCGACCGCCTTGCCGACCTCTGCCAACGCTTTGCTCGTCAGCTCTCCGTTGATCCGGAGGAGTTCTATCGCTTCTTCTGTCTTCGGCGCTACCATTTTCCTTTGTCCATCAAAATTTACATTCCGGAGCGTCCGCTCAGGCGGCCCGTCTTCATCAGACCGTCATAGTGACGCATCAACAAATAGCTCTCAATCTGCTGGAGCGTGTCCAGGATTACGCCGACGAGGATCAGCAGGGAGGTACCGCCGTAGAAGCTGGCGAACGCATCCGTGACCCCGAGTTTCCGGGCAATAGCCGGAAGGATAGCGACAATAGCCAGGAAGATGGAACCCGGGAAGGTGATCCTTGACATGATGGCGTCAAGGTATTCCACCGTCTTCTTGCCGGGCTTGACTCCAGGGATGAAACCGCCGTTCTTCTTCATGTCTTCAGCCATCATGGTCGGGTTGACGGTGACAGCCGTATAGAAATAGGTGAAGATGACGACGAGGATACCGAAGATCAGGTTGTACCAGAATCCGGTATAGTTGCTCAACGTAGCCGCAAGACCCCGGGTAGCATCCCACCTCGAGAAGAGGATCGGGAAGAGCATCAAAGCCTGGGCGAAGATGATAGGCATAACGCCGGCGGCATTGATTTTCAACGGGATATACTGGCGGACACCGCCGTACTGACGGTTACCGACAATCCGCTTGGCATACTGCACAGGAACCTTCCTGACAGCCTGGACCAGCGCGATCGTAGCCACGAAGACGAGGAACAGGAGCACGAGCTCCACGATCAGCAGAAGCGGACCGCCATTGGTCGTGGTCAACTTCTCACCGATTTCAGCGACGAGGGCATACGGCAGGCGGGCGACGATACCGATCATGATGATCAAGGAAATACCGTTGCCGATACCGCGGTCGGTGATACGCTCACCCAGCCACATCACGAACATCGAGCCGGCCATCAGGATCAACGTGGAAACCAGGTTGAACATGTAGTTGCTCCAGCCCATCTGGTTGACAGCCACGAAAGCGGCACCAGGGATCTGGTTGTGGATCGCGGCGATGTATGCAGGGCACTGGATCGCGAGGATTGCGATGGTCAGGTACCGCGTCAGCTGGTTCATTTTCCGACGGCCGCTCTCCCCTTCCAACTGGAGTTTCCGGAAGTAAGGGACGAACATGCCCAGAAGCTGGACCACGATGGATGCCGAGATGTACGGCATCACACCCAATGCAAAGATGGAGGCGTTACCGAATGCACCGCCGGAGAACATGTTCAACAGGCCGACCAGACCCTCCTGGGTGCTGCCCTTCAGCTGGGCAAGCATGGTGGCGTCGATACCCGGAAGAACGATGAAACAGCCAAGCCGGTACACGAGGACCAGAAGGAACGTATAAACGAGCCTTCCGCGCAACTCCTCAATCTTGAAGATGTTCTTGATTGTCTCAATAAATTTCTTCATCTCTTTTATACAGTTGTTGCCGTACCTCCGGCAGCCTCGATCTTAGCGACGGCCGTCTTGGAGAAAGCATGGGCGGTTACTTCGAGTTTTGCGGTGAGTTCACCGTTTCCGAGCACCTTCACAAGGTCATTCTTGGATGCAAGAGAGGCCTCGACGAGGATGTCAGGAGTGATCGCAGTCAGTTCGAGCTTCTCGGCCAGGGCCTGGAGCGCAGCGACATTGACAGCCTTGTACTCAACTCTCGTGGGATTCTTGAAACCGAACTTCGGAAGTCTTCTCTGGATCGGCATCTGGCCACCTTCGAATCCGACCTTGTGCTCATAACCGGCACGGGCCTGTGCACCTTTGGTACCGCGGGTAGCAGTGCCACCCTTACCGGAACCCTGGCCGCGACCCAGCCTCTTGGATGTTTTCGTAGAACCTTTTGCAGGTTTGAGATTATGCAATTTCATCTGTTTTCCTCCCAATTAAATTTCCTCCACCGTAACGAGATGACGGATCTTGTTCAACATTCCTGTCGTAATGGGAGTCTTCTCCACCTCGACAGTCTGGTGCATCCGGTGGATACCGAGGGAGCGCAGATTGGCAATCTGCCTCTTGGTTTCTCCGTTCTTGCTGATAACCTGGGTAATTCTGTATTTTGCCATGATATCGTTCCTCCTATCCGTTAAAAACTTTATTCATAGGAACTCCACGGAGACCGGCAACGGTATAGGCATCACGCATTTCCGTCAGGGCGGCAACCGTAGCCTTCACCAGGTTGTGAGGGTTGGAAGAGCCCTTGGATTTTGCGAGGACATTCTGGACACCGACAGACTCGAAAACGGCACGCATTGCACCGCCGGCCTTGACACCGGTACCGGGGGCAGCCGGTTTCATGAAAACTTCGGCGCCACCGTAACGGGCAGTCTGCTCGTGCGGAATGGTCTTGTTGATGACAGGAATCTTGACCAGATTCTTCTTGGCATCCTCGACGCCTTTCTGGATCGCAGCCGTGACCTCATTCGCCTTGCCGAGACCATAACCGACGACACCGTTCTCGTCTCCTACGACCACGATGGCCGCGAAGCGGAAGTGACGGCCACCCTTGGTAACCTTGGTTACCCTGTTGATGGCTACCAATCTGTCCTTGAGTTCAAGGTCAGAGGTTTTAACTCTTTTAACGTTTGTATTTGCCATAGTCGCGATTAGAATTTAAGGCCACCTTCGCGGGCGGCGTCAGCCAAACTTTTAACCCTGCCGTGATAGAGATATCCACCACGGTCGAAAGCGACCTCGGAGATTCCCTTCTCGATTGCGCGCGCTGCGATAGCCTTGCCAACGATGGCGGCAACTTCGATACCGGCCTTGCCCTTGCACTCAGTGGCGAGAGCCTTGTCATTGGAAGCAGCAGCAACCAGCGTTGTGCCTGCCTCATCGTCCACGACCTGAACGTAGATCTGCTTGTTGCTCCGGAAGACAACCATCCTCGGGCGCTCTGCGGTCCCGTTCACATGCTTGCGGATGCGGTAGTGGATCCTTTTCCTTCTTTCAATTTTATTCAATGCCATAATTCATTCCTCCTATTATTTAGCAGAAGCGCTCTTACCGGCCTTACGACGGAGCTGTTCACCGACAAACTTGATACCCTTGCCCTTGTACGGTTCGGGCTTGCGGAATGAACGGATTTTGGCAGCGACCTGTCCGAGGAGCTGCTTGTCGATGCTCTTCAGAATGAGGACAGGGTTCTCACCCTTACGGACCTGGGCGGCTTCCGCCTTGACCTCCTGGGGGAGAAGCAACTGAATGTCATGGGAATAACCAAGAGCGAAGGTCAGGAGCTGTCCCTGCACGTCCACACGGTATCCGACACCGACGAATTCCTGCCTTGTCTCGAAACCCTTGGAAACACCGACCACCATGTTGTGGATCAGGGCGCGGTACAAACCGTGCATCGAACGGTGCTGAGGGTCATCCGAAGGACGGGTGAATTTGATTTCGTTATCCTCTATGGTCATGGTAATATCCGGGTTGACTTTCTGGGTCAACTCACCAAGAGGTCCTTTAACCTTCACAACGTTGCCGTCGAGAACTTCAACGCTCACGCCGGACGGAAGGCTTACAGGCAATTTTCCGATTCGTGACATTATTCGATTGTTTTAGATTAATATACATAACATATAACCTCACCACCGACATTCAGCTCCTTGGCTTCTTTGTCCGTGATGACGCCCTTGGAAGTCGTCAGGATGGCGATGCCGAGTCCGTTGAGGACACGCGGCAGATCCTTCACATCCACATAGCGGCGCAGACCCGGGGTCGAGATGCGGTCGATACCCTTGATGGCAGCCACCTTGGTCTGAGGATGATACTTCAGCGCGATTTTGAGTGTGTTGAACGGAGTCCCTTCAACGACCTTGTAGCTGAGGATGTAACCTTTCTCACAAAGAATCTTCGTGATGGCCACCTTCAGTTTCGAGGAAGGAATTTCCACGACCTTCTTGCCCGCACGGTAAGCGTTGCGGATCCTGGTCAGATAATCTGCAATGGGATCAGTCATTTTTTTTGTCTTTTAAGGACCGGCGCACGGAATGCGCCCGATATCCGATTGTTAATAATATATAAATGATAGGTTTCTTCGTTTTACACGAAAACGACCGGTATACACTGTTACCAGCTAGCCTTCTTCACACCCGGGATCAATCCGTTGCTGGCCATCTCGCGGAACTGGATACGGCTCAGGCCGAACGCGCGCATGTACCCTTTCGGACGACCGGTCAGGGAGCAGCGGTTGTGGAGACGGACGGAGGAGGAGTTCTTGGGGAGCTTGTCGAGGGCTGCCCAATCACCGGCCTCTTTCAGAGCCTTTCTCTTTTCAGCGTACTTAGCAACTAATTTGGCGCGCTTGACTTCGCGGGCTTTCATTGATTCTTTTGCCATTGTATACTCTTTTAATTAGTCGTTGTGTTTCTTGAAAGGCAGACCGAAAGCCTTCAGGAGGGCGTGAGCCTCTTCGTCGGTGGTCGCCGTCGTGACAAACGTAATCTCCATTCCGTGGATCTTCGGGTTCTTGTCCATGTCGATCTCAGGGAAGATGATCTGCTCCTTGATACCGAGGGTATAGTTGCCACGGCCGTCAAGTTTCTCGGAAATACCGTTGAAATCGCGGATACGAGGGAGGGAGACGCGGATCAGACGCTCGAGGAATTCGTACATCTTCGTCGAACGCAGGGTAACTTTCACGCCGACCGGCATGCCCTTACGCAGTTTGAAGTTGGAGATATCCTTCGTAGAGTTGGTGATGACAGCCTTCTGGCCGACGATCAGGGAGAGTTCCTCAGCGGCTTCTTCCGCCAGCTTCTTGTCCTGAGTGGCGTCGCCGACACCTTCGTTGATGGTAATCTTGACAAGCCTCGGGACCTGCATCACTGTCGTATAAGAGAACTGCTTCATCAGAGCGGGCACGATCTCTTCTTTGTACACCTTCTTCAGGGTAGGTACATAACCTGCAGGCAATGCTACTGTTGCAACAGGCTCATTCTTCGTCTTCTTTGCCATAACTATTTGATCTCCTCTCCAGATTTTTTAGCATAACGAACCTTCTTGCCGTCCTCGAAACGGTATCCGATCCGGGTAGGGACAGGATTGGTCGCGGTACTCTTGGCCGGGTCGAGAAGCTGGACATTCGAAACATGGATGCCGGCTTCCTGCTTGACGATGCCGCCCTGAGGCTGCTTCGCATTCGGCTTGGTGTGCTTGCTAACGATATTAATACCTTCTACGATGACCCTGTCCTTGGAAGGAATGACCTCGAGGACCTTTCCGGTCTTGCCTTTGTCGTTACCGGCATTCACATAGACGGTGTCGCCTTTCTTGATATGAATCTTTTTCATGATACTTGCTGATTTAAAGGACCTCGGGTGCCAGAGACACAATCTTCATGTAATTCTCACGCAGTTCCCTTGCGACAGGTCCGAAAATACGGGTGCCACGGAGTTCCCCGGCATTGTTCAGGAGAACACAGGCATTGTCGTCGAAACGGATATATGATCCATCAGGTCTGCGGATCTCTTTCTTTGTGCGGACGATGACAGCCTTGGAGACTGTACCTTTCTTCGTATCTCCACCGGAGATCGCACTCTTGACTGCTACAACGATCTTGTCACCAACTGTAGCATAACGATGGTGGGTTCCCCCGAGAACACGGATGCAGAGGACTTCCTTTGCACCACTGTTGTCGGCCACCTGTAAACGTGATTCCTGCTGTATCATAGCTATTTGACTTTTTCTACAATTTCAACTAATCTCCACCGCTTGGTCTTGCTCAGCGGACGGGTTTCCATGATGCGGACGGTATCGCCTTCGCTGCACTCGTTCTTTTCGTCCTCAGCGACGAATTTGGTGGTATGCTTGACGAACTTGCCGTAAATCGGGTGTTTTTCCCTGGCCTCGGTTGCAACGATGATCGTCTTGTCCATCTTATTGCTGACCACAACACCTATTCTTTCCTTACGAAGATTTCTTTCCATAGGGCGTCAAATTATTTCTGTTCATTTTCTTTCTCGGCAAGGACGGTTGCCATGCGGGCGATATCCCTGCGGATCTTCTTGAATTCGGATGTATCCTCTAATGGAGAGATGGCGTGGTTGATCCTCATGGAATCGAGTTTGGCCTTTTCTACTCCGATGCGGTCCTGCAGGTCTGCAATGGACATCTCGCGTACTTCAGCTATTTTCATTTTCAGTCTCCATTAAATTATTCGACATAATCTCTGCGGACGATGAACTTCGTGTCTACCGGGAGTTTGGAGGCAGCGAGTTTCATGGCATCGCGTGCAATCTCGAGGGAAACACCCTCAGCCTCGAAGAGAATACGGCCGGGCGTGATCGGGCAGACAAAGCCCTGCGGATCACCCTTACCTTTACCCATACGGGTTGACAACGGTTTCTTCGTGAACGGCTTGGAAGGGAATACCCTGATCCAGATCTGGCCCTCACGGTTCATCCTACGCGAAATAGCCTGACGGGCAGCTTCGATCTGCTGCGCGGTAAGCCAACAATTTTCAAGGGTCTTCAGACCGAAAGAACCGAACGCAAGCTGGTTTCCCCTCTGGGCGTTACCTTTCATGCGGTTCTTCTGTTCCCTTCTAAATTTTGTTTTCTTCGGTTGTAACATTGCTGTATAACTTTAAAAAATATTTCCAAATTCCCTAAACGCTTGAGTATCAGTCGGTTTGGTAAACTTTTCCTCAATTTTGGGATTGCAAAGTTAGCAAAAATATCCGGAAAGCAAACACTTTTCAGATTTTTTTTCAACTTTTTCGACCACGGAAATCAAAAGTCATTATCCGGAATTTCAATCATTTACGCAAGGCGACAAAAAATTTTTGGCACGATTTTCGACACGAGTCGGAAGGACCGAAAAAACAGTCTCCGCAAAGTGTTTCTACATTTGCCCCGAAATGAAACGGACCGCCTTCCATATCCTGCTCATTTCCGCCTTGCTGGCGGCCTTCCCCGCCGCCGGGGCGGCACAGGAGCAGCGTCCCTCCGTCCTGCACTATCGTGTGGAGAATGGCGACACCGTTTTCGTTGAAACTCTCAAACCGGCCTGGAAATGGGCTTCCGGACGCAAATCCAAACGGGACTGGAAGAAATATACGCGGCTGGTATACAATTTCAGCAAAACCTACCCCTATGCCCTGTTTGCCCGGGACCTCGTCGCCCGGACCGACAGCACCTTCCTGGCCGACAACATGGGGCGCCGGAAAAAGGAAAAATACGTCAACAACCTGCAGAAGAGTTTGTTCGCGGCCTATGAAGACCCGGTCAGGAACATGACCATCACCCAGGGCCAGCTGCTGATGAAACTGATTGACCGCGAGGTCGGGAAGAACTCCTACAATATTATCAAGGATTACAAGAGCGGCATGGCCGCAGGATTCTGGCAAGGGATCGCGAAGATGTTCGGCAGCGACCTCAAACGGCCCTACGATCCCGCCGGGGAGGACCGCGACGTAGAAGACCTGGTCAGGAAATGGCAGCGCGGGGAGTTCCCGGACTATTATTTCTCCATATTCGGACAGTACCCCAAGACCCCGGTCGTCAAATCGAACGAAACATAGGGAGAGGAATCCATCCAGTCCTTGAGGATCAGCAGGCGGGCTCCGCCGGCTACCGGCATGTCCACCCGGGTATGGTAATGGCCGAAAATAAAGTAGTCCACCGGCGTTTCCGCACAGAAATCCGCACACCATTTGTACAGCGGCTCATCTTCACCCCGGAACACGTATTCGACACTTTTCGCCAGCCGGCTCTTCTTGGACCATCCTTTCCCGAGCCGGAAAGCCAGCCAAGGATGCAGGAAACTGTACAGCACCTGGAAGAAACGGGCACGGAAAACCCAGCGCATCAGTTTGTAGGAATACATCCCGGGGCCCAGCCCGTCCCCATGGCCGAGGCAGAACCGCTTTCCGCCGGCTTCCAGGACGTAGGGCTGCTCCAGGATCTCCATCCCAAGCCGGGAAAAATAATGGTAAATCCAGATATCGTGATTCCCCCGGAAGAAATAGACCTTCACCCCGGCTTCAATCAGGTCCAGGATGGCGGAAAAGACCCGGACATACCCCATCGGGGCCACGTCATGGTACTCGTACCAGAAATCCCAGATGTCCCCCAGCATGTACAGCGCCTTGGTCCGCTGCGGATCCAGCGAGCGCAGGAAAGCCACGAAACGCCGCTCCCGGTCCGCCGGATCCTTGACATCCAGGCCCAGGTGCACATCCGAAACGAAGTATATGAGATTGCGCTCAGGCATGGGGAACCATTTAGAAAAGCAGAATCAGCAGGGCGACCAGCAGGCAGTACAGGGCGAACCACTTCAGCGAAGCCTTCCGCACCAGGGCGATCATCACCTTGCATGCGAACAAACCGCTTAAAAAGGCAGCGACAAAGCCGATCAGCAACGGGAGGATTCCGATACCGCTCCCCAGGGGGGTGGATCCGGTCACGGCCTTGAGGACATCCAGGCACTGTTCCCCGACAATGGGGACCAGCACCATGAGGAAAGAAAACTGGGCGATGACATCCCTTCTCACCCCGCTGAGCAGGCCTGTCGCAATGGTGGTGCCGGAACGGGAAAGACCGGGGGCCACGGCACATGCCTGGCCGATACCGATCAGGAAAGCCTGCCAGTAAGAAATCCCATTCCTGGCGGGATTCGTCTCTTCTTCCTCCGGCGACCGGGCTTTCCGCTTCTGCGTGCCGACCCAGTCCGAGAACGACAACAGGACCGAGGTCGCGCACAAACAAGTGGCAACCGTCAGCAATCCGGCGCCGAACAATGTCTCGACCTGGTCCTTGAAGAAAAAGCCGACGACCGCCACCGGGATCATCGAAACCAGAATCTTGCAGATGTAATCCGTCTGGTCATTGTACCGGAACTGGAACAATCCTTTCAGCAGGTCCAGGATTTCCTTCCGGAAGACGACGATCGTGCTCAAAACCGTCGCCATGTGGACCGTCACCGTATAATCCAGGAACCCTTCCGTTTCCACGCCCAGCAACTCCTTGAAAATCATGAGATGCCCGCTGCTGCTGACCGGAAGGAACTCCGTCAGGCCCTGCACGATGCCCAATAAAAGGGCTTGCAACCAATCCATAAGCGCTTATTTCTGGGGCTTGCCGCCCTTGAACAATCCCATGATCGCCACGATTTCAACGGCGATGCCGCCGAGAATCACGACCGGAGCCAGCACCAGGCGGCGGAAATCAAACATCGCGGTATTGAACACGGCCGGATCCTTGCTCCCGCCTCCCATCATCAGGACGAATCCCAAAATCATGACCACCAGTCCGATCACCAGCAGCCGGAGCCCCTTCGGGGTAATGGCCATCCGCCCGTCCGGACCTGCCGTCACTTTCTCTTTTCCCATATCAGAAAACTTATTCAACTTTCGCCAACGCGAAACGTAACTTAAAAATACAATTCATCTTTACTCAGGGACACCAGCCGCCCGACGACGAAATAGGTGCTCACGACACAGATCACCACGCCGGAGACCAGCACGATCCCCATCACTTCCAGCAGCGTCCGCAGCGTGAATACATCAAACAACTGCGAAAACTCGCTCCGGACAAAGTACAGCAGCGCTACCAGCAGGATAATCGCCAGGATCGCGGAAAAGATTCCGAGGAATGCGGACCGTACCAGGAACGGCCCCCTGATGAATCCCTTGGTCGCCCCGACCATCTTCATCGTGTGGATATTGAAGCGCCGCTCGTACACCGACAGCCGCACCGTATTGTTGATCAGCACGAATGAGATGAAAAGGAGCAGCACCACCAGCACGCCGATGACCAGTGAAATGCGGCTGAGATTGGTGTTGAGGGCATCCACGAGCGACTTCTGATACACCACTTCATCTACCAGCGGAGAGGCCCCCAGCCGGGAGGAAATCACTTGCAGGCTGTCATCCGACACATAGTCGGCTCCCAGTTGCACGTCGATCGAGACCGGAATCGGAGAGGTTTCGAAGATATCCAGAAAATCCTCGCCCAGCATCCGGGCCATTTCCTCTTTTCCGCGCTCGCGGGAAATGAATTCCGTGCCGCGGACATAAGGAAGCGCCTCCAGCGTGCCGAGGAACTCCTGCGCCTGCTCCTCGGAGACATCCGGATTCATCAGGACCGACACCTTCATGTGCTCCTTGAAATAATCGGAGATTTGCTGGGAATTGACCAGCAGCAAACTGGCCATCCCGACAAGCAGGAGTACCAGGCTGATGCTGATGACCGAGGACACATAGGAGCCTGCAATCCGCCTGCGGATCAATTTTATTTCTCGCTTCGCCATCTTAGCCGGTTTCCAGAATAATTGTCAAAGATAATGAATTATAAATTTTTCAAAAAAAATTCTTACCTTTGTTATCACAATATATATAGTATGGGGGATTCTGTCAAAAAGGTACTTTTCGTCAATTCGGAGATCTATCCGTATTTGCCGCAGTCTCCGATTGCCGATATCGGCCGGTATCTGCCGCAGGGTATCCAGGAACGAAAGAAAGAAATCCGTTCCTTCATGCCCCGGTACGGTTGTATCAATGAGCGGAAAAACCAGCTCCACGAGGTCATCCGCCTTTCCGGCATGAACATCATTATCAATGATGTAGACCGCCCGCTGGTCATCAAGGTCGCGTCCATCTCCTCTGCCAGGATCCAGGTCTATTTCATCGACAACGAAGATTATTTCAAGCGGAAGCAAATATACTGCGACGACAACGGCACATTCTTCGCCGACAATGCAGAACGCGCGATTTTCTTTGCCCGCGGGGTTCTCGAAACCGCAAAGAAACTCCGCTGGGCACCGGATATCATCCACTGCCACGGCTGGATCTCCCACTTGGTTCCCCTGTACTTGAAGAAGATTTACCGGGACGACCCGATCTTCTCGGACAGCAAAGTGGTCCTTTCCCTTTACGACGACACCCCGTCCGCTCCGTTCAGCGCGGACATGGCCTCCCTGGTCCGTTTCGGCGGCATCAAGGAAGCGGATACCGCCCTGCTCGACCAGCCGGATGGCATAAATCTTGCTAAAATTGCCGCTCTGTATTCGGATGGTATCATCCTGGGCTCCCCTGCTGTGGAAGAAGAAATCGTCCGATATTGCCGGGACCTGTCCCTCCCTGTCCTTCCCTATCATGCGGAAGCCCTGGAAAACGGGTCCTATATTGACGAGTATAACAGCTTTTACGATCAGCTATAGACGATGAAAGATCATCTTTTCGGATCAATGGGCAGGCGGCTGCTCTGCATGGCGGCCCTCGCATTCAGCCTGATTTCCTGCGTTGACATAGACCACCGGCTCGGACAGTCCTATCTGGCCACCGGCCTCCAATACGACGTTTACACCGAAGAATTCCCCATCGAGGATATCGAAATGCAACTGCCGGACAGCGTTTCCGGATTCAGCCTGTACCGCTTCACGGTCGGTGCAATCCGTGACGAGTATTTCGGCCTGACGACCCGCTCGGCAGCCTTTACCCTCGTCCCGATGGATGATTCCCTCGACCTGGGGAAACCGGGCACCCGGGTGTTCAAGAGTTTCCACTTCGCCGCCGTCACAGACTCCGTTTCCATTGCGGACCCCGACCAGGCCAATATCCTCCAGAACATCAACGTCTACGCCCTGACGGAACCGATTGATTTCTCCAGTTCCGAGCCCGTCATTTCCTACGATGCGACCCGCCGGATTACAAAGGGCATCCCCGTTTATGACGGACGGGACTCCCTCTCCTTTGACTTCACCCGCGAATTCGGCGAGCGGTTCCTGAACATCACCCAGCACGACCTGGACACCATCACCAACTACACCAAGCGGTTCCCGGGGATTTACCTCACGGTGGACACGCCGGTAGGCATCGGCGGACGGATCAACATGTTCAAGATCCCGCTCGATGTCCAGAACGGATATGTATTCGGCAGCGGCGCCCTCCTGAACTTCACGGCGGAATTCGACTCCCGCGGCCCGATCGACACCTCGGCCTTCTTCTATCTGGGGCCGATCAATATTTACGACTTGAGCGGTGTTAATACCACGACGCCCAGCACCCATCCGCAGCTTTCCTATAACAAGAACACGCACGAAAGCCAGAACCTTCAGGGCCCGGTTTCCGGAGACAAGTTCTACATCGAAGGCGGCAATGGGGTGAAGCCGGTCATCAAAGCCGCCCCCCTGCGGAAAAAGCTGAATGAACTCATCGCCCGGCACGGCGACCCGGCCCTGGCGGTCATCAACAAGGCGACGCTCGAATTCCCCTTCGAATTCCCCGACGACTATACGCTGATGTATCGGTACCCGACCATCCTGAGCCCGACCTGCCGCATCGTTTCCGACGAGGGGAAAACGTCCTACGCCGGACTCAGCGATGCCAGCGTATCGACGGAGAATCAGGGAAATATCAACCGCTCGCTCTGCGTATACGCGCCGGATGTCACGCACCATGCCCAGGAGTTGCTCAAACTCTCCGCAGACGAGAAGATCACCAATTACGATATCTGGCTGTTCGCCACCGCTACGGAGATCGTCTCCACCACCAACTCCAACAGCAATTCGGCCGAGATGAATGAATACATGCAGAATCTGATGTATCAGAGCTATTACAACAGCATGTACGGCGGGTATGGCGGTTACGGTGGATACGGATATGGCGGTTATGGTTACGGCGGATACGGTGGTTACGGCGGTTATGGCTACGACAGCTATTACAACAACATCTACACGTATGCCCTGATGGCCCAGATGTACAACAATTCCGGGACACAGACCTCCACGCAGGACCTGATGGACTTCAACCGGTATTACTGCGCCGTCATGGACGGGCCGGCAGCCGCGAGGAAACCGGTGTTCCGGGTCACCTACTCTATCCCCAAAGAAGACTAGGAACCATACACCTGCAGATAATGAAAGGGGCCGACTTGAAAAGTCAGCCCCTTTTTTATGCCGTAAAGCGATCTGTCAAGAATTACTCAGCAGCTGCGATTTTTTCTTCGACATACTTGATTGCATCTGCAACTGTTGCAATATTGCCGGCATCCTCATCGGGAATCTTGATTCCGAACACCTTCTCAAACTCCATGAGGAGCTCGACGGTATCGAGAGAATCAGCTCCGAGATCATTCGTAAAGTTGGCGGATTCGGTCACCTCAGACTCCTCAACGCCCAACTTGTCAACGATGATGGCTTTTACCTGTTTTACAACTTCTTCCTGTGACATAATTAAAAGATTTAAGTTTATGTTTAAAATACACTTGTCTTCTTATCAGGCCGATACCCGGCCACATACATTTTGCAAAGTAAGTAAAAAATTACGACAAAAGAAATTTTTTGGGCTAAAACCGACTTTTTCTCGTTTCGGTGATCTTCCCCGTCAGCAGCACCCGGACCGCTGCGGCGCCTGGCTGCCTTCCTCCCCCTTGCTCAAGGCCAGCCATATCCTCAGGCCATTGATCGAATTCAGCAGATAGAACGAATACTTGATGACCATCACGACCGTATAACTGCTGGCCTGGTCGCTGAGCAACCGGTTCGTCCAGAGCATGATCGAGAATATATTGACCAGATTCCACAGATACCACTGGTCCGCATAGGCCAGGGACATGAGCACCTGTCCCAGAATATTGAGCGTGACCACCGTTGCATCCAGCAGCAACTTCGCCCGGTCCAGTTCCGCCAAATATCCGGCACGGACTTTCGACATGTCAATCCAGTAAAGGATGCCATAGACAAGGGCTGTCCCAAGCACAAAACAAAGGGCGACGGCAACCCACTGGCGGGAAGTCAGCCGGCGCGCCCGCACTTTGGCCGTTTCCCCGTTCTCGCCGCGGGAAATGCCGGCGCCGCGCTTGTGCCACTGCCACATGCCCACGAACTGCATCGGCAGGAAATACAGGGTATGCTGGAGGAACTGGCCCATGTTTCCGCTGTCCAGGTTCGTGTAGGCACAGATTCCGACGTCCAGGATGCCGAACAGGAATGTCCAGATGTTGCCGTTGGCACTGAGCACCGTATTGATGACACCCATGACCGCCCCCACGGCGATCACGATCTGCTTGACAACCTGTACCCCCGGTTGCTGCAACTTGAAGATGTTGACGATCACGACAGCCGTGACCATCCCCACCAGAATGAACAGGTTGAACCAGAAATTAAAGGATTTCTTTTTCGCTCCCATGCTGTTTCTCTATCATTTATTGCCCGTCATCTTCTCCCGTCAAATGCACCCGGATCCGGTGCGCGAGATCCGGCTTTCCCAAAAAGCCTGCCAGATCCTCCTCCGACGCCGCTGCAATCCGGGCGACACTGCCGTAATGGAGCAACAAACGCTCCTCCGTTTTCTCGCCGACACCCTTGATTTCCCGCAGGGCGGAAGAAAGCTGCGCCTTGCTCCGGAGATTGCGGTGGAACGTGATGCCGAACCGGTGCGCCTCATCGCGGATTTGCTGCAGAAGCTTCAAAGCCTGTGAATTGCGATCGATGAAAAGGGGATAGGGATCCCCGACCCGGATCACCTCCTCCAGCCGCTTGGCCAGGCCGACCACCGTCAGCCGCTCCGTCAGGCCCAGCTCCGCCAGCGCCTGCCAGGCGAATTCCAACTGCCCTTTGCCTCCGTCGATGACAATCAGCTGGGGCAAGTCATCCGGATCCTCCCGGAGCATGCGGGAATAACGGCGGTTCACCACTTCCTTCATGGAAGCGAAGTCGTTGGCCCCAATGACCGTTTTGATCTTGAACCGGCGGTAATCTTTCTTGGAAGGGACCCCGTCCCGGAACACCACGCACGACGCGACCGGATTGGTTCCCTGGATATTGGAGTTGTCGAAACATTCCATGTGGACCGGAAGCTCTTTCATTCCGATCGCATCCCGGAGTTCGGCCAGGACTTTTTGGCGGAAACTGTCCGGGTCCGTGTGCTCACGCTGGCGCAATGCATTGGACTGCATTTCCTTGGCGTTTCGCGCGCTCAGCTGCAACAGGGAGAGTTTGTCCCCGCGGACCGGAATGCGGAAGGTCACGCCCTCCATTTCCACGTCCGGCAGGAAAGGGACCAGGACTTCCGCCGAAAGGGTCCCGAACTTCGACTGGATTTCGGCGACAAATTCACTGAGCACGGAAGCACGGTCTTCTTCGATCGGGATCCGGAAGCCCAGGTTGAGGGACTGGACGATCGCCCCGCCCTTGATCCGCAGGAAATTGCCGAACGCCTCCCCTTCCTCGAAAACCAGGGAGAACACATCCAGGTCGTTCACGGCGGCATTCATGACAACGGACTTGCTGTAATGCTTCTCCAGGACCTGCATCTTCTCCTTGTAGACCGCCGCCTGTTCGAAATCCAGGGATGCGGCAGCCTCTTCCATCAAAGCCTTGTAATGCCGGATCAAGTCCCTTCCGCCGCCCCCCAGCAGGCGGATGATCTCATCGATATAACCCGCATATTCGGCACGGGAGACAGCTCCGACACAGCACCCTTTGCACCGTCCGATATGGAACTCCAGACAAGGGCGGAACTTCCGCCGCAGGATGGCGTCGGAAGTAATCTTGTTGTTGCAGGTGCGCAGCGGATACAGGTCGGAAAACAGGTCCAGCATCCCACGGGCATGCATGACCGAGCTGTAGGGGCCGAAGTAACGGGAACCATTCTTGACAAGCCTGCGGGTCAGGAAGACTTTCGGATACTCGTCCGCCGTGACGCAAATCCACGGATATGTCTTGGAATCCTTCAGCAGGATATTGTAACGCGGCTTGTACTGCTTGATCAGGTTGTTCTCCAGCAGCAGGGCGTCCGACTCGCTTGCCACGACAGAATACTGCGCATCGGCAATCTTCGAGACCAGGATGCGGGTCTTTCGGTTGAGACGGGCCGGGTCCACGAAATACTGGGCGACCCGCTTATGGAGATCTTTCGCCTTGCCCACATAAATCACATTTCCCTCGGAGTCATAGTATCGGTAGACTCCGGGGGAATGTGGGAACAAGGCTATCTTTTCTCTGATATCCAATTATTTCACGTACTTGGCAATCTCTTCACCGATGGCGTCGCCGCGCAGGTCGCGCTTGAGGATCTTGCCGTCAGGGCCGAAGAGAATGATGTGGGGAATGCCATCGACGCCATACAGGTCCGTCGGGATCCGTTGTCCGTTGATCATATGATTCCACGGAATGCCATAAGCCTTGGCCGTATCGATGGAAGCCTGCGGCTCATCCCAGACAGCGACACTCAGGATGTCGAACTGGTCGCCATGGTATTTGTTGTAGATGTCCTTGAGGTTCGGAATCTCACGCTTGCACGGGCCGCACCAGGAAGCCCAGAAGTCCACGAGCATGTATTTGCCCTTGCCGACATAGTCGGAGAGTTTCTCTTTCTTGCCAGGTTCCGTTTCGATCTCGAAGTCCGTGAACATCTTGCCCTCTCCCGTCTGGATCTGGGCGGCGATGGTCTGCTTTCTGCGTTTGATGAAATCCTGCTCCTGCATCTCGGGAGAGAATGTATCCAGGACCGCCGACAGCTCTTCCGGCGTCATTTCATAATAAATATTCTGGAGGGCGGACAGTCCCAGGATATTGTCCGGATTCGCCGCGACGACATCTTTGTTGTACTGCACATACTCCTTGTACAGCGGATCGCTGACCGCTTCGCTCTTTTCCTTCTTCTGCTCCTCGGTAAGCGTCGCATCGTTTTCTACGGCCTCCAAGGCATCATGGTAGCGCTTTCCGAAGTCCGCGAGCCAGTCCTGGAAGTCCTTCATCTTACCGTTCAACGTCTTGGGAGATCCGACGAAGGTCGGTTTCTCACCCGTGAAATCCAATGTAACTTTCGTCCCGTCGGAGATGAAACGGCAGCGGCTTTCGCCTGCAGTCACCAGGCTGGGAACCGTTACGTCAACCGGAACGGAAACCGTGACGACATTGCTTCCGACCGCGACGGTGGTGTCTTTCTTTCCGATCTTGACATGCACCTCGGAAGGATGCTCGTCGGCAAATTTGAGTGTCAATGCCGTCTGGTCGGAAGGAGCATTGTTGCAACCGACAGCCACCAGGGCCGCCGCTGCGAGAATTGTTAAAGTCCGATTCATGGTAAACTGATTTTTCTTTTCATGTAAAAGCCTGTTCCGCATGGCGGAACAGGCTCAAATGTAGGAATAATTTCTATCAAGTGCAATTATTCGCCTTTGCCTTCACCGCCCCTGCGGCCACCGCGTCCGCCACGACGACCACCACGGTCGCCACCACGGCCACGGCCCTGTGCAGGAGCCTGTGCGGAAGCTGCATTGCCGGCGTTCGGAGAGAGATCCCTCTTTCCGTAGACCTCGCCATTGCAAATCCACACCTTGATACCCAGGACACCGACCTTCGTATGAGCCTCAGCCAGTGCATAGTCGATATCGGCACGGAATGTATGGAGCGGCGTACGGCCTTCCTTGAACATTTCGCTGCGGGCCATTTCGGCGCCGCCGACGCGGCCGCTGATCTGGACTTTGATACCTTCGGCACCGACGCGCATCGCCGTAGCGATGGCCATCTTGATGGCACGACGATAGGAGACACGGCCTTCAATCTGGCGGGCAATGCTGTCTGCCACGATGCTGGCATCCACCTCGGGACGACGTACTTCGAAGATATTGATCTGGATATCCTTCTTGGTGACTTTCTTCAGCTCTTCCTTGAGCTTGTCAACCTCCTGGCCGCCCTTTCCGATGATGACACCCGGCCTTGCGGCGTGAATCGTCACGGTGATGAGCTTGAGGGTCCTTTCGATGACGATCTTGGAGATGCTGGCCTTCGAAAGACGGTTCATCAGATACTGACGGATCTTGTAATCCTCGGCAATCTTTTCTGCGTAGCTACCACCGCACCAGTTAGAGTCCCAACCACGGGTGATACCGATTCTGTTACTGATAGGATTAGTTTTCTGTCCCATTTTATTATGCCTCCTCTACTGGTTTCTTGACATCGAGAATAACGGTGACATGGTTCGAACGCTTGCGGATCCTTCCGGCGCGGCCCTGCGGGCACGGGCGGATTCTCTTGAGCGTGCGGCCTTCATCCACCATGATGGTCTTCACGTAGACATTGCCACCATCGAGCTCCTTGCTCTTGTCCGGGTTCTTGGCTTCCCAGTTCGCAATCGCACTGCGGAGAAGCTTCTCCAGACGGATGGAAGGTGCCTTCTTCGAATATTTGAGAAGGTCGAGTGCATGGTTTACTTCCACACCCCGGACCGTGTCGGCGACAAGGCGCATCTTACGGGGAGATGTAGGCACATCATTCAACTTGGCGATAGCCGTCTGCTTCTTCTGCTCTTTCAGCCTCTCGGCCATTTTTCTTTTACGAGCTCCCATAATTTCTTTTCGTTAATTGTTACTTCTTATTGTTGCCCGAATGGCCTCTGAAAGTTCTTGTAGGAGCAAACTCGCCGAGCTTGTGGCCAACCATGTTTTCAGTCACATATACCGGAATGAACTTATTTCCGTTATGAACTGCGATAGTATGGCCGACGAAGTCAGGAGAGATCATGCTGGCGCGTGACCAAGTCTTGACAACTTCTTTCTTCTTGCTACCATCATTCATAGCAAGAATTCTTTTCTCCAGGGCTTCCTGGATATAAGGACCTTTTCTTAAAGAACGACTCATAACTCTAAAGTATTATTCCGTTATTTCTTTCTTCTTTCAATAATGAACTTGTTCGAAGTAGCCTTCGGGTTACGCGTCTTGTATCCCTTAGCAGGGAGGCCCTTGCGAGAGCGAGGGTGTCCACCCGATGCACGGCCTTCACCACCACCCATCGGGTGATCATGAGGGTTCATTACGACACCACGGTTGTGGGGCCTGCGTCCGAGCCAGCGGCTGCGGCCGGCTTTTCCGAAGGACTCCAGATTGTGGTCAGGATTGGATACCGTACCAACCGTTGCGCGGCAGGAAGTCAGCACCATGCGGGTCTCACCCGAAGGGAGGCGCAGGATCGCATACTTGCCTTCACGGGCAGCGAGCTGGGCATACGTACCGGCGGAGCGGGCCATGGCGCCACCCTGTCCGGGACGGAGCTCGATATTGTGTACGAGGGTACCCACCGGAATTTCACCCAGAGGGAGAGCGTTGCCGACCTCAGGGGCCACGCCAGAGCCGGAAGCAACAATCTGTCCGACTTTCAGTCCGTTGGGAGCGATGATATATCTCTTCTCACCGTCTTCGTATTCCACGAGGGCGATACGGGCGCTGCGGTTCGGATCATACTCGATGGTCAGGACCTTCGCTGCGCAAGTATCCTTGTCGCGGAGGAAGTCGATGATACGATACATTCTCTTGTGGCCGCCGCCGATATAGCGGACAGTCATCTGACCGGTATTGTTACGTCCACCGGTGCTCTTAAGGGGTTCCAGCAATGCCTTGTGCGGCTTCTTCGCGGTAATGTCGTCAAAAGCGCTGATCACCTTATTCCTTTGACCAGGGGTTACTGGTTTGAATTTTCTTACTGCCATTGCCTTACACCTTAAATATTACTGTAGAAATCAATCTTGTCATCACCTGCAAGGGTCACGTAGGCCTTCTTGAAGTGGTTCATACGGCCGCGGAGGATTCCGGACTTGGAAAAGCGCTGTTTCCTCTTGCCGTGGTAGTTCACCGTATTCACATCAGCGACCGTGACATTGTACATCTGCTCGACGGCGGCCTTGATCTGAATCTTGTTGGCATCCCGGTCTACAATGAAACCGTAACGGTTCAACTTTTCGCCCTGATCCGTTAACTTCTCTGTTACTATAGGCTTAATTATAATTCCCATCTCTCAATCTTTTTAGCGGTTGACTCTTGAGGCGAGAATATCCTGCACACCGTCCACAAGCACCAGCGAATAAGCATTCATGATGGTGTAGGTGTTGATTTCATCTACAGAGATAACCTTTACCTCGGGGAGGTTACGTGAAGAAAGGTAAATATTGTCAGAATTCTGCGGGAGGACAAAGAGAACCTTGCGGTCGCCTGCCTTCAGCGCCTTGATGATTCCGAGGAACTCCTTGGTCTTGGGAGCGTCCATGGTGAACGGTTCCACAACCTTGATGGCATTCTCCTGGGCCTTGTAAGACAGGGCGGAGAAGCGGGCCAGTTGTTTCACCTTCTTGTTGAGCTTCTTGCGATAGTCGCGGGGCTGGGGACCGAAAACGCGGCCGCCGCCGACGAAGATATTCGCTTTCAAGCTGCCGTGACGGGCACCGCCGCCGCCTTTCTGGCGACCGAGCTTCTTGGTGCTGTATGCGACCTCGCTGCGATCCTTGGTCTTGGAAGTACCCTGGCGCTGGTTGGCGAGATACTGCACGACATCCAGATAAATAGCATGGTCATTCGGTTCAATTCCGAAGACTTTCTCATCGAGGACAACCTTCTTTCCGGATTCGGTTCCGTCGATTTTCAAAACGTTCAATTCCATAATCTTAAGCCTCCAAAATCAGATAAGAACCTTTGGCTCCGGGAACAGAGCCCTTCAAAACGATCAGATTGTTCTCAGGAATGAGCTTGACCACGGAAAGGTTCTGGACCTTTACGCGCTCGTTGCCCATATGGCCGGCCATACGCATTCCGGGGAATACGCGGGAAGGCCATGAAGAAGCACCCATGGAACCAGGGTGACGGAGCCGGTTGTGCTGGCCGTGAGTCTTGCCGCCGACACCAGCGAAGTGGTGACGGTGCACGACGCCCTGGAAACCTTTACCCTTGGAGGTACCCACGACATCCACGTAAGCGACACCCTCGAACACATCGCTGAGCGAAACCGTATCGCCGAGTTTCAACTCACCTTTGAAGTCCGCCGGGAATTCAACAAGCTTACGCTTGGGGGTGGTTCCTGCCTTTTCAAAATGCCCTTTCAGCGGGGCGCTGGCATGTTTCTCAGTGATTTCGTCATAGGCAAGCTGCACGGCGGCATAGCCGTCTTTTTCAACCGTGCGAACCTGCGTGACAACACATGGACCAGCCTCAATGACGGTGCATGGAATGTTCTTTCCATCGGCACCGAAAACGGAAGTCATTCCGATTTTCTTTCCAATTAATCCAGGCATTGGTTTGTTAATTAATTGTTTGATAAAATGTTATAAAGTCCGCGCACTTTTTGCGGGCTGCAAATATACAACTTTTTTTTCAATCTTCAACACAATCCCTCAGTTATTTATGCTATCTTTGCATTACTATGCTGCTGGAGATATTCGGTTTCCTCAACCTGTCCTTCACGGACATCCTGGACGTCCTGCTGGTCGCCCTGATCATCTACATCGTATTCCGCTGGATTCGGGACTCTTCCGCCCTGAACATCTTCCTGGCCATCATCCTGATCTACGTGCTGATGGTCATCGTGGACGCCCTCAACATGAAACTCATGAGCAAACTCGTGAGCACCTTCATCGACGTGGGTGTCCTCGCCCTGATCATCATCTTCCAGCCGGAAATCCGGCATTTCCTGATGAAATTCGGCAGCGGCGCGAAAATCGGGAAGAAAGGCAGGGCCATCCTGAGCGACCTGCTGGGGTTCAAGGACCCGGGAATCGAAGGCTCCATCGTCAAGGAAATCACCGAAGCCTGCGCCAGCATGTCGGCGGAAAAGACCGGCGCGCTGATCGTCATCCCGCACAAGGTGACGATCGATTCGATCATCGAGACGGGAGACCGGATCGACGCCCACGTGAACCGGCGCCTGATCATGAACCTGTTCTTCAAGAACTCCCCCCTGCATGACGGCGCCGTCATCATCAGCGGGGACCGGATCGTCGCCGCGCGCTGTACCTTGCCCATCACCGAAAGGACCGACATTCCCGCCCGGTTCGGCATGCGGCACAAAGCGGGCATCGGGGTAACTGAAGAGACGGATGCGGATGTGGTCGTCGTCAGCGAAGAGACCGGCCAGATCTCCTTCATCAAGGATGGCGAAGTCACTCCGATCCAGAATATCAATGAACTCAACCTGCTCCTGAAAGCCGCCTTCTCGGGTGAAATCGGGCAGGACGATAAAGAAAAAGGAACCAACAAATAGTGGAAGAAGGGAAGAACCTGATAGACAAGGTGCTGGAAGCGAAACTCGGATTCGACCGGGTCAGAGCGGCCATCGCGGACCGGTGCAGTACGGAATACGGCGCCGTGCGCGCGGCGGAGGAAGTTTTTTCGCGGGATCCGAACGAGATCCGGCGGAGACTGCTTCCCACCGACGAGATGCGGCTGATCATGATGTTCGAAGAAAGCTTCCCGACCGGCGGTTATGTTGACTGCACCCGGCTGGTTTCCATCCTCGAAGACGGGGGCAACCTCGACCTGCTCGGATTGGGCAAGCTCCGCACGATGCTCCAGACCCTGGGCAAAATCCTGTCCTTCTTCGCATTGATCAAGGAAGGCGTCTATCCGAACCTCAAGCGGAATGCCGCCCGCATCGCCCTGCACCCGGAAATCGACAAACGCATCGACACCATCCTCGACCGGTACGGAAACATCAAGGACACCGCTTCCGACCTGCTGTATGAGATCCGGCGGAGCCTCACCGAAAAAGAAGGAGCCGTCTCCCGGCGGATGGGTGCCATCCTGCGGAAAGCCCAGCAGGACGGGATCGTAGAGGCCGATGCCAGCGTGTCCGTCCGTGACGGTAAGATGCTCATTCCCGTCAGCTCCGCGTTCAAGCGCAAATTGCCGGGCTTTGTCTATGACGAATCTTCCTCCGGAAAAACCACGTTCATCCAACCGGCCGAAATCGTGGAACTGGAGAACGAAATCAGCGAACTCCACTTCGCCGAAAATCGGGAAATTGCCCGGATCCTGGCCGATGTCAGTGACTTCCTCCGCCCCTATACTCCTGACCTGCAGGCCGGAGCCCAGTATATGGGAGAAACCGATTTCCTGATGGCCAAGGCCCAGACGGCCCTGGAATACATCGCCGGCATGCCCGTCCTGTCCGAACAAGGGGAAATGGCCCTGCGCAAGGCCCGGCACCCGATCCTGGAAAAAGCCCTCCGGAAAGAGGGAAAAGAAATCGTTCCGCTGACGGCTACCCTTACGCCGGAAAAACACATCCTGCTCATCTCCGGACCGAATGCCGGAGGCAAATCTGTCTGCCTCAAAACAGTCGGATTGCTCCAGTACATGTTCCAGTGGGGCATGCTGATCCCCACTTCCGAGACCTCCGAAATGACGGTCTTCGACCGGATCATGGTCGACATCGGAGATGGCCAGTCCATTGACAATGACCTGAGTACATACAGCTCCTTCCTGGTGCACATGAAGGAAATGCTCGCCGTGGCAGACAACAAGACCCTCGTCCTGATCGACGAACTGGGGTCCGGGACGGAACCGGCTGCCGGCGGCGCCATCGCCGAAGCGATCCTGAGTGAATTGGACCGCCGCGGCGTATACGGGGTCATCACCACCCACTATACCAACCTCAAGCTGTACGCCTCGACACCCGGCTGCGGCGTCATCAACGGCGCCATGCAATTCGACGCCCAGCGCATCGAGCCGCTCTTCAAACTGGAGATGGGCCTTCCCGGCAACTCTTTCGCATTCGAGCTCGCGCGCAAGATGGGCATGCCCGAATCCATCATCAAGGACGCGGAAGAGCGGGCCGGAGAAGAATTCGTCGGCATCGAGCGGAATTTGCGGAAAATCGCCCGCAACCGCAAAGCCCTGGATGAAAAGCTCCAGAAAATCCGCAATACGGACAAGGCCCTGGAGCACATTACCGGGAAATACCAGAAAGAACTGGAAGAGATCCGACAGACGCGGAAAAGCATCCTGGACCAGGCACGGAAAGAGGCTGAGGACATCGTAAAGGGTGCCAACAAGCAAGTTGAAAATACAATCCGGACCATCAAGGAGTCGCAGGCGGAGAAGGAAGCCACCGGCGAAGCCCGGAAGGAGTTGCAAGATTTTGTCACGGCACTGTCGCGCAAGAAAGAGCAGGAGCAGAAAGACCGGGAGGATTATCTGGAGAAACGGCTCCGGCACCTTTCCGAACGCCAGGAACGCGAAAAAGCCCGTCGCAGCCGGCGGGCGGGAGGGCAGCAGGACCCGGTCAGCCTGCAGCAGGAAGCCGAAGCGCAGCGTCTGGCGCAATTCCGCGGCGCTCCCCTGAAGGTCGGAGAAAAAGTGCGCGTCAAGGATAACGGCATGGCCGGAGAAGTCATCCGGGTATCCGCCAGGAGCGTGACCGTCGCCGTCGGCAATATCAGCAGCAAGATGCCGGCCGACCGGCTTGAGCGCATCACCTCCAATGAATACAAAGCGGCGGTGAAGGAGGCGGCCCGCAAGAGCGTCGTTTCCTCGCATGTGGAAGACGAGACCCTGCGCAAGCGCAAACTGGAGTTTTCTCCGGAAATCGACCTCCGGGGAGAACGCGTGAACGATGCGCTGGAGAAAGTCATCCGGTATGTGGACGATGCCATCATGCTCGGAATGCCTTCCGTCCGGATCATCCACGGAAAAGGGACCGGCGCCCTGCGGGAAGAAATCCAGAAGATGCTCCGGGCCACTCCCGGTATCGCATCCGTGAAAGATGAACATATCCAATTCGGAGGAAGCGGCGTAACCATCGTTACCTTCGAATAAATCGAATACAGGCGGGGACGGCATGGAGCGGAAAGACAGACAGAAGACAGGGCGAAAGGGAGAAGAACTTGTCTGCCAATATCTTATCGAGCAAGGGCACAGTATCGTCGAACGGAATTGGCGATGCGGCCACCTCGAAGTAGACATCATCTCCGTCGCCCGGGATGGAATACATTTTGTGGAGGTAAAAAGCCGGACGGTTCCCCTGATGGCACAGCCCGAGGAGAACGTCGGCTACCGCAAGCAGGCACGGATTGCCACCGCCGCACGCAGGTACCTTGCCCTCCGGGACGACCGCCTGCTGGGAGAGATGGAAGTATGGCTGGATGTGGCGGCCGTGACCTTCACCGGCGAAAAAGGTGAAATCACCTGGTTCCCGGGAGCTTACGTCCCCATCCACTATGGATAAACGATGAAAGACAGTTTGTTGATGCTTAATTTATATGAATCATAATTACTATTGTGTCATCATGGCCGGCGGTTACGCCAACCATTTCTGGCCGCTCAGCCGGGAAAGCCGCCCCAAGCAATTTCTGAACATCGCGGGACGCGGACATTCTTTCGTCCGTGACGCCTATGAAAGATGCCTGGGACTGGTCCCTCAAGAGAATATCCTGATTATCACCCTCTCCCGCTACAAGGATCTCGTCCGCGAGCAGATTCCGGAACTCCCTGCGGAGAATCTCCTGCTCGAGCCCTATGGCCGCAAGACCGCTCCCTGTATTGCGTATGCGACCTATACCCTGCTAGGACGGAATCCGGAGGCCGTCGTCGCCGTCACACCGGCCGACTTGCTCATTCCGGACGAAGGCTTGTTCCGCGAGACCCTCAGCCGTGCCTTGGATTATGCCGCCCGGAACGAGGTCCTGGCTACTCTCGGGATTGTTCCCAGCCGGCCCGACACCAATTACGGATACATCCAGGCTGTCGGCGGCGCGCTGGCCAGGAATGACGACAAACCCGTCAAAGTCAAGACCTTCACGGAGAAACCGGACGCGGCGCTGGCCCAGGTTTTCTACCAGAGCGGAGAGTTTTTCTGGAACTCCGGTATTTTTGTCTGGCAGGCCCGCGTCATCGAAGAAGAGATGCGCAAATACACCCCGGAAATCACCACGCTGTTCCAGGGATGGGAGAGCGCACTCGGCTCCCCCGCCGAGGAAGTCTTCCTGGAAAGGGCTTATACCGACTGTACCAAGCTTTCCATCGACTACGGCGTGATGGAGAAGACCGACCGCGCCTGGCTGTTCCCGGTCCGCTTCGAATGGTCCGACATCGACAATTGGGAATCACTCTACAACTCCGAAGCCAAGGACGAGGACGGGAATCTCTGCCTTTCCCCGAACAATTACCTCAAGGACAGCAGCGGGAACATCCTCCTCGCCCAAAATGCGAAAAAGTTGATTGCCGTGGACGGGCTGAAGGATTATGTCGTCATCGACACGCCCGACGTCCTGCTGGTCTGCCCGCGGGACAGCGAGCAATACCGGGACTTCATCTCCGGACTGTCCCTCCCCGGATTCGACGAATATAAATGATGTGTGACTCACACATTATTATTATATTTGCACTGATTAACTAAAACCTCAACCTTATTTATGGATAAGAAATCTAACCTTTCCAAGCTTTGGAAAACGGAGGATTGGCTGGCCGTATGGATCGGCTTCATCATCATTGCACTCGGCTGCATCGCCGTTCTGGGCAATGCCTTTGACTTCTCAGCCGCGAAATTCTCCACCTGGCATCTTTGGGAAAATGTCGCAGAGAAAAAATCCCTGCTCGACCAATTTACCGGCGCATTCTGGATCAAACTTTTGCGGACCTTCCTCGTCCTGGGCATCCTGTTCGCCGCAGGCGTGAAACTGCAGGGCGGAAAAGTCAAGGAATTCCTGCCTGCGTTCCTGGGGCTCTTCGTCCTGGCGGTCATCGTCCGGCTGATCAGCGCGGAATTCACACTCAACCGGTATCTGGAATGGGCTTTCTGGGCATTGATTGTCGGCCTGCTGATTTCGAACACGGTCGGCGTCCCCGCCTGGCTCAAACCCGCCATCCGGACGGAATTCTACATCAAGACCGGCCTGGTAATCATGGGCTTCTCCGTGCTGTTCTCGAACATCGCCAAATTCGGCCTGTACGGCCTGGGCATCGCCTGGCTCGTCACGCCGATTGTCATCATCTTCATGTGGTGGCTCGGAACCAAGGTGCTGAAAATCGACAACAAACCGCTTGTCATCACCCTGGCTTCCGCGACCAGCGTCTGCGGTACTTCCGCCGCGATTGCGACCGGAGCCGCTTCCGGCGCCAAGAAAAATGACCTCGGCATCGCGATTTCCATCTCCATCATCTTCACGATCCTGATGATGGTCTTCGAACCGATGATCATCAAATGGGCCGGTATGAACCAGTTGATGGGCGGTGCGCTCATCGGCGGCACCGTGGACTCCACCGGTGCGGTTGTACTTGCCGGCAACGCCCTCGGCCCCGAAGCCGAGCAGGCCGCTGTCCTCGTCAAGTCCATCCAGAACATCCTGATCGGCTTCATCGCCTTCTTTGTAGCCGTCTTCTTCGCCACCCGCGTTGAAAAGACCACGGAGAAGAAAGTCGGCGCCGGAGAGATCTGGACCCGTTTCCCGAAGTTCATCATTGGCTTCTTTGTGGCTTCGCTGGTCGCCTCCTTCATCATCCAGCCCGCTTTCGGCGGCGCCTCGGTCAAGGCGGTCAACGGCGTTCTCGACCAGTACAAGAACTGGGCTTTTGTCCTGGCATTCACCAGCATCGGACTGGATACCAACTTCAAGGAAATCGCCCGGCAGATGCAGGGAGGCAAGGTCCTCTGGCTCTATGTCATCGGACAGATTTTCAACATCGCCCTGACCCTGCTGGCCGTCTGGCTGCTGCTGTCCGGCGTCCTCTTCGAAGTTCCCGTCCTGGATTTGTATAAATAGTCTTGGACCGTAAACAAAAAATATTCAGGGTGATTACAATCCTCATGGTTGTAATCACCCTGATTTTAGCTGTCTATATCATGGCCGCGCGCAAGGGCCTCGTCGAGGGGCTCGATTTCGGCGCCGGGGCCTATTATTATGCCGACATTCCCGGCTTTGAAAAAATCGTCCGGGAGGACACTTACCATACCGACATCCCGCTTTGGGTCCACATCGTCCTGTTCCTCGCCTGGGGATGGCTGATGTACCGCCTGTGGGTCTGGATCGACGGACGCGGAAAGCAATAACCGCTAGCCCTCGACGCAGGAAGAGAATTCGCGCAGGAAGCGCATGTCATTCTCGAAATAATGGCGCAGGTCGTTGACCTGCCACTTCAGCATCGCAATCCGCTCGATTCCCATACCGAAAGCGAAACCGCTGTATTTCTTGCTGTCGATTCCGCTGGCTTCCAGAACGTTGGGATCAACCATACCGCAACCCAGGATCTCGAGCCAACCCGTTCCCTTGCAGATATTGCATCCCTTTCCGTGGCAAATGTTGCAACTGACATCCACCTCGGCGGACGGCTCTGTGAACGGGAAATAGGAAGGACGCATCCGGATCTGCGTGTCCGGTCCGAACATCTCGCGGGCAAACAGGAGGATCGCCTGCTTGAGGTCGGCAAACGTCACATTCTCATCGATGTACAGGCCTTCGACCTGATGGAAGATGCAGTGCGCACGGGCGGAAATCGCCTCATTGCGGAACACACGGCCCGGGCAGATGACCCGGATCGGGAGTTTCATGGTCTCCATCGCACGGACCTGGACGCTCGACGTATGGGTACGGAGCAGCAGCGGATTGACATGACCGGTAGACACGAAGAAAGTGTCCTGCATGTCGCGCGCAGGATGGTTCGGCGGGAAATTCAAGGCCTCGAAAACGTGGTAATCATCCTCGATCTCAGGACCTTCCGCAACATCATACCCGAATTTGCGGAAAATATTCACGATTTCCTGACGGGCGATGGAAACAGGATGGCGGGAGCCCAGGGGCATCGGATCGCCGGGCATCGTGGGATCGAAAGCCGTTTCTGAAGCAGCCGGAGCACTGACGGCGGAGGAACGCAATTCATCGATCTTGGCCATCGCCTCTTTCTTGAGGACATTCAGCCGCTGGCCGAATTCACGCTTCATTTCCGGCTCAATCGTCCGGAACTCGTCAAACAGACGGGTTATCTCGCCCTTCTTGCCCAGCAGGCGGACACGAGCCTCTTCTACTTCTTTCTCAGTCTGGCACTTAAGCGCTTGGATCTCTGCCAGTATCTGCTCAATTTCTTCTTTCATCCTGTCAAAATTTTACGCCGGACATCCCGTCCGGAATGCAAAGGTAGGAAAAAATCCCGCTACTTCTTCCCGGACACCCTGGCTTTCGCCGCCTTTTCCCTTCTTTTCTCCCGGGCCCGCTGGGCCTTGGCCGCGCCGCTGCGCAGATAAAGGGACCACTGGTCGTCCGTGAAATACTTCCGGTACGACTTTTCAATCTGCTCCATCCACTTGTCCTGGACATTCCGGTACAAATCGACATTGTCTACCTTCGACTTCTGCATGTCCTGGATTTCCTCCATCATGGCCGCATAGTCGTGCTGGAGCGTCGAATCTACGTAGAACACCTGCCAGTCCTCCAGTTTGAGAAGGGTTTCCAGGCGCTCCGCCTCTTTGGCCGCCAGTTCTTCCGGGGTGGGCGGTTTTTCATTATTCTGACTCTGCGCCGAGAGCTGTACAGAAGACATCATGACTCCGGCCAGCACAAGGATTAAGGTCACAATCCGCCTTTTCATAGCAAAAAAATTTATAGATTTGTATTTAACTTGCGACAAAAATAATATTTAACATCAAAAGTACAAAATGAAAGCCAAAGCAATTACTTGCAGTGTCCTGCTCGGCACATTCCTGCTCCTGAACACGCCTGCGGGCGAAGCGTGCACGAACATACTCGTCACTCCAGGCGCCAGCGCGGACGGTTCCAGCATGATTTCCTACGCAGCCGACTCGCACGCCCTTTTCGGCGAACTCTATTTCAAGCGGGCTGCTGACTGGGCGAAAGGATCCCTCCTCAAAGTATACGACTGGGACACCCAGCGTTATCTCGGGGAAATCCTCCAGGCCGCCCATACCTACAAGACGGTCGGAAACATGAATGAGCACCAGCTCATCATCGGAGAGACGACCTTCGGCGGGCGGGAAGAGTTGCACGACGAGACCGGCAAGGTGGACTACGGCTCCCTCATCTATATTGCGCTCCAGCGGGCGAAAACGGCCCGGGAAGCCATCCAGGTCATGACAAGCCTGGTCGCCGAATACGGCTACTATTCGGAAGGCGAGTCTTTCTCGATCGCCGACAAGCACGAGGTCTGGATCATGGAAATGATCGGCAAGGGCACCCGCATGGTCGACGGGAAAAATGCCGACAAAGGGGCCGTGTGGGTGGCCCGGCGGATTCCGGACGGCTATATCTGCGCCCATGCCAACCAGGCCCGGATTACCACGTTCCCGCTGGATGATCCCGAGAACTGCCTCTATTCCCCCGACGTGATTTCCTTCGCACGCGAACGGGGCTATTTCAGCGGTGAGGACAAGGATTTCAGTTTCTGCGACGCCTACTGCCCGCTCGATTTCGGCGGCATGCGCGGATGCGAAGCACGGGTTTGGAGCGCGTTCAACATCCTCACCGACGGCTGGTTCTCCTACGAAGATGCCCAGGGCAAGATGAACACCGCCGACGCCAAATCCTACATCGATTATGCGATGGGGCACAATCCGGAGAACAAGATGCCCCTGTTTGTCAAGCCTTCCCGGAAAATCACCGTCAAGCATGTCGCAGACGTGATGCGGGACCATTATGAAGGCACCCCCATGGATATGACCCAGGACATCGGTGCCGGAGGAAACGCCCTGCCTTACCGCTGGCGGCCGATGAACTTCGAACACGACGGCAAGAAATACGTCAATGAACGCGCCATCGCCACGCAGCAGACCGGATTCTGGTTTGTCGGACAGGCCCGCGCCAATCTCCCCGATGTCATCGGAGGAATCCTGTGGTTCGGCACGGATGACGCCGCAACTTCTTACGTAACACCAATTTACACCAATACCAACCAGGTTCCGGAATGCTTTGCGGAAGGCAACGGAAACATGCTTACGTATTCCCCGACGTCCTCCTTCTGGATGAACAACCGCGTGGCCAACGCCTGCTACAAGATGTACAACCAAATGGCCCCCTTCGTCCGGGAACGCATCGACGCATTCGAGAACAGCCAGATGGACCGGGTTCATGACACGGACCTCAAGGCCTTCGACCTGTACCAGGCGGCAGCGGTCAAAGCCTTCAAGAAAGCCCGGAACAATGCGGCTTACGACCCAAAAGAGGACACCTCCGACGCGTTTGCCTCCGTCAAGGATTTCCTGACCAAGTATTCCGTAGAAACGGCCCAGAACCAATTCCAGGCCTGGTGCGAGCTGGAAACGCTGTTGCTGGTGAAATTCATCGACGGCAATGTCAAGGCCCAGAACCCGGACGGCTCCTTCAAGCATACGCCGGAGTCGGAAGGGATCCCGGCCGAGATCGGCTGGCCCGGCTACACGGACGAATGGAAAAAAGCCGTGGCGGAATCCGCACACGGCAAAGTATTGGAGTCCAAATAGTCAGGGTTCCCCCTACCTTACTTGTTCCGCAGGACGACACTGTCTCCCGCCACATCGACTTCGACCAGTGAATCGCGGCGGACCGTCCCCTCGAGGATGGCCTTCGCCAGCGAGTTGACCAGTTCGCGTTGCATGACCCGCTTGACAGGCCGTGCACCGTAGGCAGGATCATAGCCGTGTTCGACCATGTAGTCTTCGAACGCCGGCGTAAAGCTGATTTCTACCCCGTCATCGGACAACTTGCGGCGCAGGTCCGCCATCTGGATGTGCAGGATATCGCGGATGTCGGCACGCGTCAGCGGATCGAACATGATGATCTCGTCGATCCGGTTCAGGAACTCCGGCCGGACCGTCTGTTTGAGGATGTCCACGACCTTCCCCTTGCATTCTTCGAGCAAGGTGCGCCGGCGGGCGATCGCCGCCATGTCCGCTGCCGGATCTGCCCCGGGAGCGCCCACGTCCGGCAGGCGGTCCATATATCCCTGGATCACCTCCGAACCGGCGTTCGACGTCATGATCAGGATGGTATTCTTGAAGTCCACGGTCCGCCCCTTGTTGTCGGTCAGACGGCCGTCATCCAGCACTTGCAACAGAATGTTGAAGACATCCGGATGCGCCTTCTCAATCTCGTCCAGCAGGACGACGGAGTACGGTTTGCGCCGGACCGCCTCGGTCAACTGCCCTCCTTCATCATATCCCACATATCCCGGAGGCGCACCGATCAGACGACTGACCGTATGACGCTCCTGATACTCACTCATATCGATCCGGGTGATCATGTTCTCGTCATTGAAGAGGAATTCCGCCAATGCCTTGGCCAACTCCGTCTTACCGACGCCGGTCGTACCCATAAACAGGAAAGACCCGATCGGACGCTTCTCGTTGGACAGTCCCGCCCGGTTGCGGCGGACGGCATCGGAGACAGCCTGGATGGCCGTATCCTGGCCCACAACCCGTTTGTGCAGGGCCTCTTCCATGCGCAGCAATTTCTCCTTCTCGCTCTCCAGCATCCTTTTGACCGGAATTCCCGTCCATTTGGCCACCACCTCGGCAATGTCCTCGGGCGTTACCGCCTCGGTCACCAAGGGTTCCTGGATCGCCGCCTGGCGGGCGGTCAACTCATCGATGGTCTTCTTCGCCTCGGCCATCCGGGCATAACGCAATTCCGCCACCTTGCCGTAATCGCCGGCCCGTTCGGCTGCCTGTGCCTGGATCTTGTATTCTTCCATCTGCTGCCGGGCGTTCTGGAGAGAAGAAAGGATCTCCTTCTCCTCGTTCCACTTCTTCATCAACTCACTCCGCCGGGCCGTCAACTCATCCAGCTCCGCCCCGATTTTCTCCGACTTCAAGGAAGTTCCCTCCCGCTTGATTGCTTCTTTCTCGATTTCCAGCTGCCGGATCCGGCTGTTCAGGTCGTCAATCGGCTCCGGAACAGAATTCATTTCCAGACGCAGTTTCGACGCCGCTTCATCCACCAGGTCAATGGCTTTGTCCGGCAGGAAACGGTTGGTGATATAACGGTGCGACAGGTTCACGGCCGCGATCAGGGCATCGTCCTCAATCCGGACCCGGTGATGGTTCTCGTACTTCTCCTTCAGTCCCCGCAGGATTGAAATGGATTCCGCCGGAGAAGGTTCATCCACCATCACCATCTGGAAACGACGCTCCAGCGCCTTGTCCGCCTCGAAATATTTCTGGTACTCATCCAGGGTCGTTGAACCGATCGTCCGCAACTCGCCCCGCGCCAAGGCCGGTTTGAGGATATTGGAAGCGTCCATGGCACCGGAAGTCTTGCCGGCCCCCACCAGGGTATGGATTTCATCGATAAAGAGGATGATTTCTCCTTCACTCTCAACGACTTCCTTAACGACTCCCTTGAGCCGCTCTTCGAATTCGCCCTGGTATTTCGCACCGGCGATCAAGGCGCCCATGTCCAGGGAATAGACCTTGCGGTCCTTCAGGTTTTCAGGGACCTGGCCGTTCACGATCTTCTGGGCGATTCCTTCCGAAATCGCCGTCTTGCCCACACCCGGCTCACCGACCAGGATCGGATTGTTCTTGGTCCGCCGGCTGAGGATCTGCAGCACCCGCCGGATCTCGTCGTCCCGGCCGATTACCGGATCGAGTTTCCCCTTGGAGGCCAACTCGTTCAGGTTCACCGCAAATTTCTGTAAAAATTCAGTCTTCATATTTTTCTCTCCTTTTATTCAGTCTGATGCGGGCATGCCGCCCGCCCCCCTCCGGAGAGAAGACTATGTGAGAATAGCCGTCTGCTCCGAAGAACAAACGGCTATCGTCCAAAATATATTCCATGCGCCCGGAATCTGACAAACTGTCAGTCCGGCAAAACCCTCACGCGCAGGAAACGCAGACTCTCTTATTTCGCAGGAGCCTCAGCAGCAGGTGCTTCCGTAGCAGGAGCCTCCGTAGAAGGAGCGGACTGCTGAATCGGAGCGGACGGGAATGCGGGCTGCTCCGTAGTGGTGTTTTCGATCTTGTCAGTGATGTCGATCGTCGCTCCCCGGTTGGTCAGGGTGAAGCTCGATACGATCGAAACGGCAAGGACAAAAGCCACAAGACCCCAGGTCACCTTTTCGAGCATGTCAGCGGTCTGGCGGACACCGAAAGTCTGGTTGCCGGCCACGAAATTGCTGGCCAGACCATCACCCTTTCCGTTCTGGAGAAGGACGACGATGGTCAGGAGAATACTGGCAATAACGATCAAGACCGTCAGGATGGTGAATATAGCGTTCATGATACTAAATAATTACTCTTCGTTCAATTTTTCGATAAGGGATGCAAAGTAAGCACTTTTTTCCGGGAAATTCAAGAGAAGACGGGAATAAATGTTTTTTGCCTGCTCCGGATAGCCCTGTTCGGCATAGACCCGCGCGAGGGTTTCGGTACAGAAATCCAGGCTGGCATCCCGCTCCGGTTTCGACGCCGCAGGCTCGCTCACCCCCTTGGCAGCGAACCGCGAGAAAACATTGTCCGAGCTCATCCGGACATCGTCGTACTGGGCCTGCGTGAAGAAATCCCCGCCGACAACCCGGACCTGACGCTGCGGCGCAGCCTCCGCTGTGGCAGCCTTTTCCCGCTCCTCGATAAAGGCACGCAGGAGCGCCTCCACATCCTTGTCGGAATAATCTTCGCCGGCAGGACGGAACAGGGCGGCAATGCCCGCACGGTCCCCCACATACAGGGCCGCTTCGCCATACTGGGCTTTCCCCCACGTATCGCCGCCGAGTTGTGCCATCCTGACGCTCAGCTCCTTGCGGGCAGCACCATACCATGGATACAGGTGCACCACACCGGTCAGCTCGTCCAGGGTCAGTTTTTTCAAGTCAATGTAATCGGTCATGGTCTTACCAATTTGCGACAGTCGCGTTCAGGATATCTTCGCACAGCTTGTCAACGATTTCTTCGCACAGCGTGCCTTCCACCGCATCCAGGGACTGGGTGGAATCGTAGTCGGAATAAGCCGAGAACGACTTCTCGAAGTCATCTTCCGGGTGCTTGCGGTTCGTGAAGGTGATCTTGACCGTCACCGTAAGACGGTTCTGGGCCGCAACCTCCTCTGCCGTGACAGCCGTCGCTTTCACATCGTATCCCGTCACCTCTCCGGCGATTTCCAGGTCACCGTCCATCTCTACCTGTTCCAGCCGCGTCATCTTGCGGAATTTCTCCTTCATGGCCTCAGTCAGATCCTGGCTCAGGGATGGGTTCACCCGCAGGGCCTTGTATTCGAAATAATTGATTGTCACCGACTTGACATCAGGCTGAATCGAGGTGCCCGAGAAGGAATAAATCCCACAGGCAACCGCTGCCGCCAGCAGGACGGCCAGGGCGGCGATACGGAAGAACAGGCGGTGAGAGGGTCTAGTCTGCATGGTCTGAATCCTTGAATATCATTCCTTTCCCGTCCGGTTATCCTGCAGGTAACGGTACAGCGTCCGCTCGGAAATCCCCAATTCTTTCGCTGCCATTTTCCGGTTGCCGTGGTGCTTTTCCAGGGCTTTCTGGATCAGGTCTGATTTATTGTCTTTAATGGAGAGCACGCCTTTGTCCGGGTGCTGCTCCTGTTCGTCGATTTCGGGCTCCGCCGCGACAGCCGGAGCGGCATGCGGGTGCATCGGCGGCATCGTCAGGTTGTCCTGGATGTCCACATCCTCTTCGTCGGGACGGGTCCATACCGGGGCGGGATGCGTCAGGACCGGCTCCGAAGCCGGAATCATGCGCTCCGCCGTGCCCAGGGCATGGCCGGAGGAGAGCATGGCCTTGAGTTTGTTCACCTCGCCGCGAAGGTTGCTCACCTCGTTGCTGAGCCCGTACAAGGCCTTGAAAATCTCGGTTTTGTCGTCTTCGGAAATCGATCCCTGCCCATCGCGGAACCGGACCGGAAGATTATTCGGGCCATCCTTGGGGATGTATTGCGAGAGGGTCTGGGCATCTATCTCGAAACGCTCCTGCGTCACTGACAGTTTTTCCGATTCGAGCGCGGCGACCGTTTCGGCAACATTCTTGAGCTGACGGATGTTGCCGGGCCAACGATAGGCCATCAGCATCTGAATCGCCTCGCGGGTCAGCGAAATCTTCCGCATGCCGTATTTTTCCGAGAAATCCGAAGCGAACTTCCTGAATAGCAGATAAATATCATCCTTCCGTTCCCGAAGGGAAGGCATCGTGATCTGGATGGCGTCCAACCGGTAATACAGGTCCTCGCGGAACTTTCCGCGGGCAACGGCATGGCGCAGGTCCACATTCGTGGCCGCAATCACGCGGACATCGGTCTTGCCGACCTTAGATGAGCCGACGCGGATGTACTCGCCCGACTGGAGCACACGCAGCAATTTCGCCTGGGACGCCAGGGGCAATTCCCCGATTTCATCCAGGAACAGGGTCCCTCCGTCCGCCTCTTCGAAATATCCTTTGCGGGACTCCGTCGCCCCGGTAAAAGACCCCTTCTCATGGCCGAACAATTCGGAATCGATGGTCCCCTCCGGGATAGCTCCGCAGTTGACAGCGAAGTACTTGCCGTTCCGGCGGATGCTGTTCTGATGGATAATTTTCGGGATGTTTTCCTTTCCCACGCCGCTCTCTCCGGTCACCAGGACCGTCAGGTCCGTAGGCGCCACAGCCACAGCCATTTCCAAGGCGCGGTTCAAAGCAGCATCGTTGCCGATGATGTCATATTTATTTTTCAGTCTCTGCAGTTCTTGTGTGTCCATATCACGACAAAGTTACGAAAAGGTGCCCAAATATGGATAGCGCCTTCTATAAAATTCTAAATATATTTCGTATATTTGCAACGATTGTGACGTTGAACGAACATTTTATCAAACAATAATCAAATCACAGTATCATGAAAAAAGGAATAAAAATTCTTGCAGCAGCCCTCATGGGAATGACCGCTGTCGCTTGCTCTTCCGCTTCCAAGATGGCTGAGATGGCTGAAAAGGTCAAAGTTACCTGCGATCCGGAAGTCCTCGAAGTCGTCGCCGGCAAGGTCGATGCAGACATCGCTGTCTCTTACCCCGCTGATTATTTCCACCCGAAAGCAATCCTCCAGGTTACTCCTGTCCTTGTTTACCAGGGTGGCGAAGCTGCCATGACGCCCTTCATGTACCAGGGCCAGAAAGTGAAAGACAATTATAAAGTCGTCTCCTCCAACGGCCAGACCGTGAACGAGCATGTCCAGTTCGACTATGTGGACGGAATGCAGAAAGCTGTCCTCGAGCTGCGCGGCGTTGTCAAGTATAAAAAGAAGAGCTGGGATCTCCCGGTGAAGAAGGTGGCTGTCGGCTGCAACACGACCTACATGCTGGTCGAGAAGGATGGTTTCGTTCCTTGCAAGGCTGACAATTACCAGGATGTCATCGCCCAGACCGCAGAAGGCCAGATTCTCTACAAGATCAACTCCGCCGATGTGAACAACAAGGAACTGAAGTCTCAGTCCATCAAGAACTTCCAGAACGCGCTCGACGAGATCAAGGCCAACGGCCGGAAGACCCTCAAGGGTACCGAAATCGTGGCTTACGCATCCCCGGACGGTGGACAGTCTCTCAATGCCAAGCTCTCCGACAAACGTGCGAAGACCGCTGACAAGGCTTGGGACAAGGTCGTCAAGGGCAAAAATGTCGCTGATCCTACGGTCAAGAGTGTCGGTCAGGACTGGGAAGGCTTCCAGGAGCTTGTCAAGAAGTCTGACATCGAAGACAAAGACCTGATCCTCCGCGTTCTGTCCATGTACAGCGATCCGGCTGTCCGTGAGAGCGAGATCAAGAACATGTCCGAGATCTACAGCTCCCTCAAGAAGGAAGTTCTCCCTGAACTGCGTCGTGCCCGCTTCATCGCCAATGTCGAATACCAGAACTACACCGGCGAAGAGCTCCTCAAACTCGTTGACGACAACATCGACGTCCTCGACGAAGAGGCCCTCCTGCGTGCCGCTACCCTCGTGAAGAAGGCTGATGACAAGATCGATCTCTACAAGAAGGCTATCAACAAGTACGGAAGCGACCGCGCTCAGTTCAACCTCGGCGCCACCCTGCTGAATGAAGGCAAGGTCTCCGAAGCTGCCAACGCTTTCGCGAAAGTTGCGACCAAGGACGGCGACCTCGAGAACGCTCTCGGTGTCATCGACCTGCGTAACGGCAAACTCGACGCTGCTGCCAAGCACTTCGCTGCTGCCGGCACCGACGCCGCCAAAGCCAACCAGGCTGTCGTCGACATCCTGAACGGCAACTATGCCAAGGCTGCTGCCGCCACCGCCGGACAGAAGGGCTTCAACGCCGCTCTTGCCCAGCTCCTGAACGGCAACACCGCCAAGGCTTCCGAGGCCCTCACCTGCCAGTGCCCGAAGTCCAACTATCTGCGCGCCATCATCGCCGCCCGTCAGGGCCAGGGCGACAAGGCCAAGAAGTTGCTGAACGAGGCTGCCAAGGCCAAGGTCTTCAAGGATCGTGCTGAGAACGATATCGAATTCGCCCAGATTCTCCAGTAATCCGGAGATCCGATTTTTCCAGGCGGCTGCTCCGATACGGGCGGCCGCCTTTTTGTTTTTTAAAAAGGATTGTCTATTTTCGCACTGAACGCAGTTTGCCGTTGTTTTTAATCGTCCAGACCGATGAAATGGTTGCATAACATCCTCAAGGGCATCTCCCTGACCAGCGCCCTCTTCGTCTTCCAAGCCTGCTACGGCACCCCGCAGGACCCGCTGCATGAATATGGCGAGGCCTTGCTGGATTTCAACGTGAAAGCGGCCGACACCGGCGACGCCCTGGAAGGCATCCGCATCCTCGCCCGCACGACGCCGCATGACCAGGACTGGTTCGAAGTCGCCTCCACCGATGCCCGGGGCCACGCCTCCGCGTTCCTCCCATACATCAACAATGAACCGGGCCCCTTCGTCCGTTTCGAGGATACCACAGGCGTCTATTCCTTGAAAGACACCTCCTTCACCGACCTCCGGCAACGAGAAATCGCCATCACCCTCACGAAGGAATAACCCCTCCTCCGGAATGTCCGTCCATCTGCTTCTCCGCATGAAAATCCCCTCCCGGCGGCTCATCCTCGCCGGCCTCTTCCTGCTGCTGTCCCTTCCTTCCCTCCAAGCCCAGACACCCGCCCGGCGGAAATACTCCCTGGAAATCAGCACCGGCCCCGGCCCGCTCCACTCCCGATTCACAAACCCCGGCCAGTACTTCAATGCAAACTACCGGGAACTCGCCCGGAAAGGTCAGAAAGCAGAAAATCCCATCCTCCAACCCGCACTGGCCGTCAGCTTCGTCTTCCATACCAGCGAATACTGGGACTTCGCCGCCACGGCGGGACTCTCCTGGAACACCTACCCCATCACGCAATATCCCGCCTTCGGAACAACCCCCGAAGGCGCCCCGCGCTATGACCTCACCCGCGGCGAACCTGCGGGATGGACCAGCTCCAACTTCCAACCCGCCCTGATGGTCTCCTGGCGCATCCACTGGCTCCGATGCGAAAACATTCGCCTCTACAGCGCCTTCGGCGGCGGCCTTGTCCCCGTCACATTCCCCGTCCCCCTGCCCTACCTCTCCCCCATCGGATTCCAACTCGGCCGCGGCCGCCTCTACCTCCTCGGCGAAGCCACCCTCAGCCCCGCCGCCTCCTTCGCCCTCCTCGGCCTCGGCTGGCGACTCTGAAACAACCGCATCCGCCCCGCCACCCCGCAAAATACAAAATCATCCCCCGCCGCACTATTGCATTTCCCAAAAAAGTAGTATATTTGCAGTCCATAGCGGATGAACGATCGGTTTACGATCTACCCGCCAGACACGTCCGAAAGGACTGGAACTGGAGAGGTGGGAGAGTGGCTGAATCCACAGGTTTGCTAAACCTGCATACGGGTAACCGTATCACGAGTTCGAATCTCGTCCTCTCCGCAACTTATTGATTCACAGCCAGCTGCATAGCAGCTGGCTGTTTTCGTGTGCGGCAGACGGTGAGCTTGCTCACCGGAAGACGAACACGGAAACAGCCACGAGGGCCGACAGGCCCGACGGCTGTGAATCAAGGTGTTGGCCGGACCCTCCGGGAGGACACCGAGATAGCGCGAGCGCCAGCGAAGCGGAATCTCGTCCTACACCCACTTTTACACCCAGAAATTGGGAGAAAAGTCTTATTCAGTCTGACAATAATTGTTGCTCTCTTCCCCAAAATGTATTAACAATAATCTTCCATCACCACGCCACCGGTCCATTCTCGGCCGAGAGATTTCGCGTAATTCTTTTTGGCTCCTTCTTCTGTAAAGCAGGTGCGGATACTTTTGTGAATAAATACCCCATCCTCAAAAGTTACTTCAGATAGAGCATATCTTGTGGCACCCGGGATTTCAGTAACCACGGCAAGATGGCTTCCATCATCGGACACAGCTGCATCATATACTGGGGATTCTCCCCAGCGATTCCTGGTGTAAATAGCGCCTATTTTCAGTCGTGAAAGGTAGTCCTGCAGGGGTGTTGCAGTGATTTCGGTCGGAATCAATGGGAACTCTGTCGGAGTCTTCCAGTCCAGCTGCCTTGCCCCGGGAGTAAGGGAATCCTTGAGTGCAAAGTCCAGCTCATTCTGTTGACGATTCATTTCCTTTATGGCGTCTAGATGTTCAGTATATGACTGGTATGGACCAGCATATTGGAAATGATTGCTCTTCTTTTTCTTAGAAGTAACTTTCTCGTCCCCGTATATCCATTCACCGACACCTTCGCCTTTTGGAAGTCGCTCTTCCTTAGGTTTGGCAGCCCATTCTTTCCATCGCTTCAATGAGAGCTCTCCTTCTTCTTTTGTCACAGCTCTCATCCAAATAAAATTAGGATCTTCGGCCTCATGTCCGTAGAGCAAACTGGGATTTTCCAAAAAGGCACAAACACTACCACAAACTAATTCAACTTTAGCCCAAGTGATGGGATTCAATAGGGTATTTTCCAACTTAGTCACCCAGCGAAGATTCTCGGGTCGGTTGTTGCAACGGTTAGTATCGATGTGATCTACAATATTTCTGTCTCCTACAGGCACCCCATGGTAGGCTGTGCAAACGATTCTATGAACACGTTCCTGTCCAATAAACATATAGCCGGTATTGGGATCGAATTTCCCGAAAGTCCATTCCTCGTCCCATTTGCGAGTCTTACCGTCATCTTTGCGCTGACGGCAGATGGCGCCATTATCCCTGACACAGTATTTACGCCCTTTAAATACACAAATTCTTTGCTCAGAGAAATCATTGATTATCATTGTCTCCACTGGATTACTTATTATGCATTGGGATACCAGATATGCCGTTATTTAATAGAAATTGAATGATATTACTCCACTCATCTTCGGTTTTATAGTCGAGCTTAACATCTACAAACCAGGAATGGTACTTAGTATTGTACCAAATATCAACTGAATGACCTCCGGGAACGATTTCGGTTTTCACATCAAGCAATCCTAAGCTTTTACCCTTAAAACGGTCATATAGGCGTTCGCCAACGGTAAAAAAAATAAAATAATCAGAGAGGCCATAGTCCGGAAGAGGGTCGTTGAACTCATTCTGGATAATGGGCATCACGATATTTGTGTCAATATGCAAATTCCTGAGCACTTTAGGCATAACATCAAAGAACTGAGCGACAGCACGGCGGTTTTGTAAATCCCGCTCCACCTCAGGATCATTGGCACCAGCCAATTCTGGATTCTCAGCTAGTTCTTTGAAAAAGTTCCGATTGAGGACCTTCGATATCAACTCAAGCTGTGCAACATCCATCTTATTCCGATCAAAGATGTTGTAAACATTACTGCGCGTGCAGCAGATCTTATCTGCAAAGGCTGTGATGCTCCAGCCCTGTCTGCGCACTTCTTCTTCGATAAGTTTCCCTATGGTCTTCTTCATACTCGTTTTACATTATTCTGTTGCAAAGGTAAATGCAAAAACCACCACAGCAATGGTCTGGGTGTCAAATGTTTTTTGACAATCAACGCGATCTAGCAATAAAAGATCCCGTTTAATAATAAACCAAACGTTTAAGTCAATGTTTTATAAAGAAGATTCCCACAGTTCTAGATTATATTCCTAACTTTGAACATCTCAACAGTTTCCTCAGTATGAAAACCGAACGCTGTCATTATCTTGCTACTTTCTCGGAGTTTCTCCATACCAGTACCTCTGCTGTTCTGGGAGATTTGGCTTCTGCCAATCATGGGGCGGAACTGACCACGACAATTGAAGCTTGGGAAGAGGAAATCCGCGTTATGCGAGATACCCTGCAGCCATGGATGGACGAGGATGCCTACATTATTTTTGAGTACTCAATTCCGAGGCTTGGAAAACGTGTGGACGTGGTACTGCTCCTTCAAGGCGTCATTTTCTGCATCGAGTTCAAAGCGGGGAAGAAAGACGCTACCCAAGAGGACCTGGAGCAAGTGTTAGACTATGCACTGGATCTCAAGAACTTCCATCTCTACAGCGCCGACAAACCAATCGCTCCCATACTGGTCCCCACCCAATACCCTCGCATGACCGAAACAGTTCGCTCCTCGGCCTATGACGACGGTATCCTGAACCCGTCCATCACTGGCGCTTCCACCCTGCAGGAAATCCTGAAGAAGATCCTGGCCGTCGCCGCAACAGACTGGACGACAGAATCTTGGGGAAAGCAGTGGACCATCAGTCCCTATGCTCCCACGCCGACCATTATCGAAGCGGCTCGTACTTTATATGAAAATCACTCCGTAGAAGATATCACACGCCATGAGGCCGACAAAGTCTCCACCGATGCGACCATTGACTACCTCCTCCAGGTGATCCAGACGAGCAAGGAGCGAGGAGAGAAGAGCATCTGCTTCGTGACGGGCGTTCCCGGTGCAGGCAAGACATTGGTCGGGCTGGATGTGGCCATCAAACAGAGCTACAAGGACGGCGAGAAAGACAAGGAGAACGGAGCCGTCTATCTGTCAGGTAACGGTCCTCTCGTTGCGGTATTGACAGAAGCCCTTGCTATTGATAATCAGAAGAAATGCAAGGAACGGAACGAGAGAAAGAACCTTTCTGACTCACGCCGCGAGGTAAGCGAATTCCTCCAAATCATCCACCGCTACCGGGATAATATGCTCGCCAAGATCAAGAACCCGGTCGAGAACGGGATCCTCGAGATCGATCCAGCCAAGGCTGTCGCCATGGAGCATGCGGGATATGGAGAGGTGGAGCACGTCGCCATTTTCGATGAGGCGCAACGGACATGGACGCATGAACGTCTGGCGAATTATCTCAAGCGCGGCGGCACCTATGGCAACAAACTGA